>Ga0123355_10000065_pt1 | contig 113109 bp, 122 predicted proteins | sample TergutEmb28metaG_3_FD_89872 | JGI IMG/M metagenome (GOLD analysis project Ga0123355, IMG submission 89872) | Embiratermes neotenicus P1 segment gut microbial communities from Petit-Saut dam, French Guiana - Emb289 P1 | ecosystem: Host-associated > Arthropoda: Insects > Digestive system > Gut ...
ACCGTTTGGCACCGGCAGCTGTTGCCGCTGCACCATCGCTGGTGCTTGGCGAAGAGTACGTTGCCTTTGTGCTGGATAATCTAGATGGTCTGATTGATTGGGCCTGGAGCCTGCTGGTGTATGGTTCGGACCTGCGCGAGATGCTTGAAGACATGGTTGACGAGCTTGACTTGCCAATCAGCCTGAGCCTAAACATCCGTCCAACAATTACCGAAACAGTGGAAGATCTGTTTGGTGATGTGCTGTATACGCAAGCGAATTTCGACTGGATTACACAATTACTCATTGAACTGGGCGAGAGTGTGGTTAATCTGGAACTGGTCGCGGGCATCACACTGAGCACGCTGCTGCAGCAAACGGTCAGCATCGGCGGCACGGCACTGGATTTAGCTGCACTGCTTGACGACATGCAAGCGATGAGCCCGATCATTAGCGATCAAGCGAGTTTTCTGGAGGCGCTGTTTACACTGCTAGCTCCCCTCGTGATGCCGCTGCTGCAAGTGTTTTTGACCGAGCAGGACATCCTGCTAATCGTGGACAACGACGTGAACAACGGCCAAGGGCTGGGCATCATTGATGGTCACGCTGGCTACCGCACCGGGCTAATGCCAATGTTGCTGGCCCTGGTCGGCGGACTAACAGACGACCCTGCTGACGCGGGAATTCTGGGCTACTCGGCATTTGCTGCGGCCACGCCAGAAGACCAACTGGCCGCCCTAGCAGCACCACTGCTGTTTGTGCTGGAATCGCTGATTGACTCGCCGGTGCACACGCTGCTGAACCTGCTGCCGAACCTAGCATACTTTGCTGCGGGCGAAAACTCGCTGCTGAACCAAGCCATGCGCAATCTGCTGTATCCGGTGACGGTGCTGCTGGAATTGCTACCGCAAGACTTGATTGCGCTTGACATCAACAACCTGTTTGCCTTTGATGTCGACAGCTTGCTAGCTGAATTTGAACTGGAATTGGCGGACTTGGTGGTTGGCACCATCACCCCATTTGCTGCCCCTTGGAACGCCTATGGACTGAACAACTTCACCGCATTTGTGGCGGTGGATCAAGCACAGCTAGCGATTTCGTTGATTGAAGCGACCAGAATATTAGACGGCATTGAGCCGGGCGACCTAGAAGCGATTCTGCGGCTGCTGAACCTGCCAGGGCGCACACCGAGCCAGGCACAGCGCATCGACTACGCCCTCGCGCCCGCACCGACGACCGTGGACATGAACCAATGGCCGTGGCTGCAAGAAATGCACGTGCAATTCTTGGTGGATAACCTCGACGCTGTGCTACGCTGGGTGTGGACTGTGCTGTTTACGGATAACCCAGATGCGCAAACGATGCTCTACGATGACTTCAGCATCATGCTGGGCAACAGCTTGGAAGAAACTGTGCAGAATCTGTTGGGCGACTATCTGTATACCACCGAGAATTTCGAGCTGATCGCTGATCTGATCTGGGGTATGGCACAAGATTTGCTGGACATTGAACTGCTGGGCCTGAGCCTCGTTGACCTGATCGCTGATCTAGTGGAAATTGACGGCGAAGCGCTAGATTTAGCCGCGATGTTCGCTCGGTTTGACGATGCTGTGCCAACCGTGAACGACGCTGACAGCTTCCGCGATGCACTCATCTGGGTGCTCGAACCCCTCGGTCCGGTGTTGCGCTTCTTGCTGGCACAAGGCGATGTAGCGATGATCCTGCATGATGACGTGAATAACGGCGACGGATTTGTGCGCTTGTTCGGTGCCAATGGCTATGAAACCGCACTGCTGCCCATGCTCCTCGCAATCGGCGCAACTGTGCCCGGATTCATCGACATCCTCGTCCCCTACTCTGCTTTCCAAAGCGGCAGCGACGCAGAAATGATTGGCGCAATCATCGACCCGATGCTATTCTTGCTGCAAGCGATAATCAGCAACCCGGTGAGCACGCTGCTGCAAATTCTGCCGAATCTGGCGATGTTTGCCGCAGGCGATGAAGACGCGCTATTGCAACAAGCCTTCACCAATCTGCTGCATCCGCTGCAACCGATTCTAGCCATTCCCATGGTGACCGATATGCTCGACGGCGTTGACCTGAACAACCTGCTCGGCATCATCGATCTTGACGGCCTGCTGGGCGAATTCGGCCTGAGTCTTGCCGCGCTGGTCGTCGGCGACATCGTTTCCTTCAATGAAACACCACACCCAGAACTCGCCGCACTCGGTCTCAACGACTGCGCCATGTTCCTCAATGTCAACACTGGCCTGCTCGTCATCAACCTCCTACACAGCCTAGACGTGTTTGACACCCTCGAAGATTTCGCTGGGTTGTTGGAGCTATTGAATGCGGGGAGCAGAACGAGAACCCAGCTGCAACCGCTGCAATATCCTGAAATCGATGTATGCACCAGGGAATTATATAGTCGTGTGTTGTGGACGCGCGCAACCGCAGGCAGAATGACAAATCAACTGCCGCGCCTGCTAGACAACATCGCACCTGTGCTGTTTGGCGATACACTCGGCGGCTGGCTGTATAACCTGATGGGTGACAACCTATTTACGCAAGAAAACTTCGACATGATCGTCAATTTGCTGCGTGACGCAGTGAGCGACTTCGATCTCAACATGGAAATTGTGCCAAACCGCACGCTACTCGACCTCATCGGCAACGCAGTGCTGGTTGGCGGCGAACCGCTTAATCTCACCGCAGCATTGGCGCATGTCGAAACCTTCCCGGGCGCAGAAATCACCAGCAATGCAAGTTTCATAAACGGTCTGGTTGATTTCCTTGAACCTTTGGCACCGGTGCTTGGTTGGTTGCTGTTTGAGGAAGATGTGCAGTTGCTCGGCGGCGTTGCAGAGATCAACAACGGGCAAGGGCTGCTCACCGTCTTCGGCTATGAGGGCTACCGTTTTGGCCTAGTGCCGATTCTGGAAGCGTTGCTGATGCCGCTGTTTGCACAAGACCAAATCGCATCGCCCGATGAACTGGCGCAAGCGAGCGACCGCGAGCGACTCGAAGCAATCTTGAACCCGCTCATCTATCTGATTGACCGCCTAGTGAGTGATCCATGGGATACCGTGCTTGCGATTTTGCCCAATGTGGCCTACTTTATGTCAAGCGGATTGCTGCAAGAAAGCCTCGATAACACGTTGTATGCACTAACCTCAGTAGTAGATATCGTTGGTGCCGAGCCGCTGTTTGAGCTAAACATCGTTGCGATGATCAACGACATGCTGGATGACTTGCCACTTAATATCGACTTTGATATTTTCAATCGCTTGATTGTTGGCACGCCTTCTGCATACACGTCGCTTTCCGGCTGGCAAGGTTATTTCATTGCAATCGTAGACGACAACGATCGCGCAGATTTGGTCACCGTCGTGCTGCGTGAGCTGCTCAGCCTTGTGATGGACGATGCAGAAAATCGCAATTTTGTGGTTGACGCAATCGCAAATGCGCTGATGCCTGGGTTTGGCAATAGACTGCTACGCTGGAACCTGCAGTTTACGCTCTGGCAATTCAGAGTCTGGGGCTCCATCGGCCAAAACAGCATGCTGCGACACTTAATGATCATCGTGCGTGTTATCAATCTTCTTTGGCGACCAATCAGTTGGTTTCTATAATAGCTAATCACATAAGACATCCCCACGCACTCATACAGTGTGTGGGGGTGCTTTACTTTATTTCTTTAAGCGTTTAGAGGGAGGGACATTATGCGTTATTGGCGTTATCGGCGACCGCGCCTGGGGCGTTCGCGCATGCATGGGTCGCGCAAGTTGTTATGTTTGCTGCTGGTGGGCGTGGTGATCTCCGTTGGCACAGGCATAGTGCTAGACCGCCGTGCCAGCTCGCAAATCCACGCCCTAGCCGAAACCTTAGCGCGCCAACAAGCCGCTGAGGCCATCGCTTTTGCTGTGCAGCAAGCACTTGCCCAGCAAGAAATCACCTATGACCGCCTTGTGCACACCACCATTTCACACGATGGCATTCGCACCATGCAAACCAATGCGCATGAAGTCAACCTGCTGCGCGGCCAAATTAACTCTGCTGTGGAGCGCACCGTAGAACAACGCCGCGGACGCATCCGTATCCCGCTCGGCGCGCTGCTGGGCAGTGATCTGCTAGCAGGCCGTGGACCAAATATCGGCATACCATTGCGCATGGCCGGCAGCGCCATTTCCGACATTCGCAGTGACTTCACCACCGCTGGCCTTAATCAATCCATGCACCGTGTAATGATGGACCTAGAGGTGGCCATTTCGGTCATCCTGCCCGGCGGGGCGGAAACCTTCACGGTGGAAATGACCGTCGCGCTTGCCGAAACGGTGATTGTGGGGCACGTGCCGGGCGGCGTGCTGGTTGGCAGTTAATCTTGACGCAAGCACAGCGACGCGACAAAAAATCCTTGTAATTTGCGCGTGGGTGTGGTAAAATGAAAATAATCTTTTTACGGAGGTTGCGTCATGCATACCATTCGTCCTCCCTGCTAAGCCCGAAGAACCAACCAAATACGTGCGCCGCCTATTGCTGACGTAAAAAAGCAATGGGCTATATTGAATTTATTAAAAACATAATACAGGAGAGATTACATGACATTAACATTCGAACATCTGCAAGAGAAACACATCCCCGCGCTGGAGGAAATGTTCATTCAAGACAATCCGGGGGACAAACGCGACGAAAGCTACGAACATGACCCAGAGCAAGTCAAGGTATTTTTGACTGAACCACAAAACATCGCTTTTGTTGCCATATTGGGCGGCAAAGTAATTGGCTGCATTTTTGGTTATTCGCTGACCATGATTGATGAAGCGCAGAAAGAATTTTATATTTACGGCGTGGACATTCACCCGGATTATCATGGCAAGGGCTACGGCACGCAATTCATGAAGTTCGTTGTCAATTGGGCGAAGAAAAACGGCTTTCGCGAAAGCACGGTGCAGACTGGCATCGAGAACGTCGCCGCCTGCCGCTGTTACGAAAAAGCAGGCATGAAACTGGACGACTGGGAAACGGCCAGATCGTATACGGTTACGTATGCATAGCTCGTGTAGGGGCGGCAACCTGCCGCCCCTTCTACTTTCGCTCGCCATAAATCACGGGCGGCTATTAGCCGCCCCTACACGAGTTTAACACGCACTCTTTACCGGGTGCGTGTGTTTTTTCTAGACAAAATAAAATTGATTGAAGTGCTCCGCACCCCTCCCTCACCCTCCCCAAGGTCGGGAGCTCCCTCTACAAGAGGGAGCCAAGGCTTATTGTAAAGGTAAAAAGTGCCCACAATAAAAATTGAGCAAAAGCATTATATATATTGTCAAGCTCTTTTGGCAAAATAATTCAAGTTTGTGCAACATGACGAAAAAACACCCCCGCCGCAAGGCAGGGGCGCTTAGTGGTTATTGCGAAATTACATGTTAATCAAAATGCGCACAAAGCTGAAGATGGCAAAGATGTTGATGATCATCAACACAACGATGCCGATAACGCCCAGCACATTGCCAAGCACTTGGCTGTCGTCTGCTTCAGTTTCGGTGTCAGTTTCTGTGTCAACGCCGCCGCCTGCTACTTCGGTGTCTGTATCGGTTTCGGTTTCAGCACCACCTGCTACTTCAGTTTCGGTGTCAACTTCGGTTTCGGTGTCAACGCCACCTGCTACTTCAGTTTCGGTGTCAGTTTCGGTGTCGAAGCTGCCCAATACTTCAGTTTCCACGTCGAGTTCAGTTTCGGTGTCAGCTACTTCAGTTTCGCTGTCGTCGGCTACGGTGCCTTCATTAGCAGTTTCGCTGTCTTCAGGTGCGGTGCCTGCGTCAACAGTTTCGCTGTCGCCAGCTACGGTGCCTGCATCAACAGTTTCGCTGTCGCCAGCTACGGTGCCTGCATCAACAGTTTCGCTGTCGCCAGCTACGGTGCCTGCATCAACAGTTTCGCTGTCGCCAGCTACGGTGCCTGCATCAGCAGTTTCGCTGTCGCCAGCTACGGTGCCTGCGCCAGTTTCGCCAGTTACGGTGCTGCTCGAAGCAACAATACTTACATCGCCGTAATCAGCCATTACCATGAAGCCGAACGTCAACACGAATGTCAGCGACAGGGCAATTGCTAGAATCTTCTTTGCCATAGGTAGTTTCTCCTTAAGATTTTTTAATGTAGATATCTGTCATAACTCGACAAACACCATGCGATTATAACATACCGTGGCCAGAAAGTCAAGCTTTTTTTAACAATTCGTAAACAACTCACAAAAAATAATGAACACCCCGCCGAAACGGGGTGCATATTTACGCATGGGAATAGGGGTAATTGCCATTGGGTGTGTACACAGGCGGTGGAGGGTAGTTGCAGGGTGCTGGTGGTGGATAATTCCCCGGATAACCGGACTGGAAGGGAGAAGGGGCTATTGAAGCATTTGCGCTAGCCTCACTAACATCGTCATCAGGTCGATAATATCCTGCGGCGTTGCAGGCCTGCGGCAAGTTGCTGGGGTGAATATAGCCTTGCTCCTCACAAGATTCCGGTAGCGAACAGGGACGCGGCAGGCATGGCCGCGGCGGGCAGGGATGCGGCGGACACACAGGCGGCGCAAACGGTGGCTTTGACCAGGACGGAAAGCAGGGCTTGGGACAAAAGGGCGGCGGAAAGGGGGGCCGAAAAGGCGGACATGGATGCCAACATCCGGGCGGCGGCAGCGGAGGGCGCACTGGCGGCACAGGGGCAACGGGACGGCACGGTGTGCAGCACGGGCGGCAGCAAGGCCTGCGGCAGTCGCGCGGGGGGGCAGGACGATTCCAGCTGTTGCTGTTGCATTTATGACAGCGGCAGCTGCATGAATTTCTGCAACCACAGCGGGAATGAAATAAGTTTGACATGAGCAGGATCCTTTCGTCATTGCTTTGCGATATCTTGCGTCAGACAACGCGTTGTCCTGTTCCATTGTATTCAAAAGCAAAAAAGTTGTGCCACCTGCGCTGTCGCTTCGCTGTGTTCTATTCAAGGAATTGCCAAACAAAAAATCACCCCACTATGATAGGGTGATTGTAGTATGTTCTCGTGTAGGCCGTGTCTTCAAATGCGTAACTTGCCCAAAAATGAAAACTATCGTCAACATGTAAGGGTATGGCGTATGCCGTCACGACCGCAGGGAGGGGAGCAAGCCACCCGGGCAAAAATACTGGCTTAAGATGCTATCTCGGGCGGCTTGCAAGCCGCCCCTACATGCTGATTTTGGACACTGCGTATATTTTGAAGACACTCCCTAGGGCCCGCCCCTGAATTTTTTTGGCGTATGGGGGCGGCCTAGGGGGTTATTTCTTACTTTTTGCGCCGCACCAGCACAATGGGGACGATAATCCCTGCAAGCACCAACACATACACTGCGCCTGATACAGCATATAACCAAAGCGGCACACCGCCAAGCCATGTGTCCGTCGTTGCCACCACAGGCTGTGCAGCGGGATAGGTTCCACCCCACCAAATGCCAAAGGGCTGCGTCATGGCAATGCCGGTTTCGCTCACCAGCTGCGCTCGCACATAGTTATGCCCGATATAAGGATAGCCGCGGTAGTTGCGCAAATCTAGGGTGTTGCCGGTGTAAATCACCCGGCCGCTGGCAATCCATTCAATGCGGTCGTAGTCCGTGCCCGCGATGGTGATAGTAAAATCATCCGTGGCAATGTTGGTGATACGCGGGGTGGGTTGATCCAGCAAAAACAGCGTATCAGCTCCGCCGCGCAACGGCATGGGTGTGCCATCGGGCAGATAGGCATTGACACCTTCCAGTCGCGCCACGCGGGTCACGGCATAAAACGCGCCAGTTTCCATGGCAACCCTGGTGGCATCTGCTGTCAATTCCGGCAATAACATGATGTTAAAGTTATAGCCTACTTCGTTCAAGGCATGGCTGTCGTCATTGCTAAACCCCCACACCGGTCGGCCATAGGGCATCAGTTGCATGAGCAAGTTATCCCAAAAGATGCGGTCACGGCGGCTTTCACGGTCCAGTCGATTAACCATCTCCATACCTACTGCTGCGTCAAACTCAAGAAACCAGTTTACATAGCGGTTGATATGTTCGGGATCATACACCGCATCAAGCCCGCGTTGGTCTTCGTGGCGCCCACCAGTGTAACGCCCCGGATGCGCCAGCACCGCAATGCCGCCCAGTTGCTGTGTGCGGCGCAGCACGCTTGTTGTGGTGTCGCGCCAGCTGTTGTTGAAGGGCGCCCAGTAGGTTAGCGTGTGGTCAACGCGTGACTGCTCGTTGGTATTGGGCAGGCTAATCATGCCGTTTTGCTGTTGGCGGCGCAGCTGACCATTATTGAAGTCACCCGGGAAAGGTCCCGGGTAAGTGCCGGCATAAATTTGTGCAATTGCCTCGCTGGATAGCGCTGCCCGGCGGCTAAAAAACGTTTGCAAATTGGTAAACTGGTGCCGTATGCCTATGTTACCCGGTGCATTCCAGCTTTGAAGCAATACATCGTGGTCTGTAACGGCGAGAATATCAAAGCCTTTGTTGTAGTGGTCACGAATGGTGTCGGCCAATGTTGCCCGGCCATCAGAGCTATTCGTGTGCACGTGCAGCGCAGCTTTATATTGCCCAAAGCTGTCCCAGTTCACATTTGCATAGGGATTGATAATGGTGAATGGTTCCATATCATCCATGCCCTGCGCAGAGATGGCCACACTAAGCCCGCAAACGGCTAACACCATGCACAATGCCAAGAACTTGCGAAATTTCATCACTTGACCTCCTCAAATTCATTACTGTCATTATACAATAATATTGAATCACAGTCAAGCGAATATGAAAAAAATCCCTCCGTAGGTGGAGGGATTGAGGCGATTAGCCCAGCTGTTGCGCAATGCCTTCAAATTTCACGCGTGCTTGCTGGATTTTTTGCGGCTCGGCAGCCACGGTGGGATACCAGCCGCGCTCATGCATGGCGGTGAATACTTGCGCTTGTCCGCTTTGTTCTTCGCTGTGGATTTTCAGCATGTCACGCTTGAGCTTGGGGCAGGCGCACTCCCCTGCCGACTGATTGAATTCAGCGGCAGCTTGCTTCTGTGATGCCAAAATGTCGGCCAAAATTTCCTGGTCTTGCAATTTCTTCATGGTTCTTAAATCCTTTCATCATCTTTACTTCAAGTGACCCATGAGCGTGTTAAAGTGTTGCTCGTGGCGGTCGGCCAAGTGCTCGGCCTGCTGTTTAATGGCAGGATCTTTGGCTGCACTGGCAAAATTGCGAAATTTTTTCACCAAAAGTTGCTCGTGATTCATCGCGTCCTCAATGGCGGTGAGTTCTTTTGTGGTTAGCGGCATGTGTGCAATCTCCTTCATTGTAAATTTGTCGCATGACAGTATTATCATGCACGCCAGACTTGACATTATGCCTGCCATGTGCTATACTAATTGTCTACCATTTTTTGCATGGAGTATAGTTATGAAAAAAGATTTTTTACTGCTTAGGCACTATAGCACCGAAGAATTGACGGCACTGCTGAACTTGGCCGCCGAGCTCAAGGCCAAAACCAAAGCCGGGCACTGTCCGGCACTGCTGGCTGGCAAAACACTCGCCATGATTTTCGAAAAATCCTCCACTCGCACGCGCATTTCATTTGAAGTGGGCATGCATCAACTGGGGGGTAAAGCGCTTTATCTCAACAGCGGCGACCTGCAAATGGGCCGCGGTGAATCTATCGCTGACACCGCGCGGGTGCTTTCGCGCTATGTGGATGGCATCATGGCACGGGTTTACGCGCAGTCCACCGTGGATGACCTAGCAAAGTGGTCGGATATCCCTGTCATCAACGGCCTCAGCGACCTCGCCCACCCCTGCCAAATCATGGCCGACCTGCTGACCATTCGCGAGCACAAAGGTGAACTTGCAGGCAAAACCCTTTGCTATGTGGGCGACGGCAACAATGTGGCCAACTCGCTCATTTGGGGCTGCATTAAACTGGGCATGGCTGTGCGTATGGCTTGCCCGGCGGGCTATGAACCCGATGCCGCAACCATGGCTTGGGCGCGCGAAAATGGCGATTTCGCCTGCTCACCAGATGTGCTTGCCATGGCTAGCAACGCAGATGTGCTCTACACCGACGTGTGGGCCAGCATGGGCCAAGAAGACGAGCAAGCCGCGCGCGAAGCCATTTTCGCCGGCTATCAAATCAATCAAGCTGTGGTAGATGCCGCCGCCGAAGGCTGCATCGTGATGCATGACCTGCCCGCCAAAAAGGGGCAGGAAATCACCGAGGATGTGTTTGAAGCACACGCCAATGTCATTTTCGACCAAGCGGAGAATCGTCTGCATGCCCAAAAAGCGATTTTGGTGCATCTGATGCAATGAATATACAAATAATCGTCACCGACCTTGACCGCACCTTGCTGCGCAGCGACAAAAGTATCTCGCCCTACACGGCGCAGGTGCTCAATCGTTGCCGCGCAGCAGGGATTAAGCTCGTGTTCGCCACAGCGCGACCAGAAAATGCCTGCAAACGTTCTGTCAACACGATATGTCCCGATGCGATTGTATCCAATGGCGGTGCGCTTGCCCGTGTGGGCGATGAGGTTGTTTATCGCGCTGCCATGGATATTGAAACTACCAATGCGTTGCTACAGCAATGCCAGTTGCAGCCAAGTACTGGTTATATCACGGTTGAAACCGACAAGGGCTTCTTTGTCAACAAGCCCGTTGATAAAAATGATCCAGGCTGGGCTGATTTTCGCCCGGCACATCACATGGATTTTAAGCTGGGCTTGGACTGCGAAGCCTATAAAATCGTTGTGGAAATCGCAGACGCCACAACGGCTTATGCTTTAGCATCTGATTTTCCTACAGTGCATGTGACTTCATTCTCTGGTGAAGATTGGGTTCAATTTGCAGACCGCGCCGCCACCAAATGGAATGCGATTCACCATTTGGCGGAGCGCTGGGATATTCCCACCGCCAACATCATTGCCTTTGGCGATGACTGGAATGACATTGAAATGCTGCGCCATTGCGGCGTGGGCGTTGCGGTGGCCAATGCGCTGCCGCAAGCGAAAGTGGCAGCAGATTTTATCTGCGCACGCAACGATGAAGACGGCGTGGCACAATGGTTAGATAAACATGTTCTGCAGGAGGACAACCCTTGACCAAGTCTCAAACCCAAAAGATTGATGCACTCATACGCGCGTTGCCAGAAGATGAATGTGAATTATACCGCGACATTGCTGAATATGCCGTGGCGTTGGGCTATGCGCCATCGCCTGTGAAAAACGTGCACGGATTGACCGGAGCGGTGGCTTTTACGAGTGCCAAAGTTGGCAAACGATTGTGTAAAATCAGCCCGCCAAACGAAAATCACGGTAGCGGCAAAGCGCTATATGGCGAGGGCAAAACGATATTGGCGTTGGCGTTTTATGCAACACCGGTTTATTCTGCGCTGTTTCGCAACGCCATTGAGCAAGAGCTTGCCACAGGGGGTTGCACACGCTGCAAGCTGGTTGAACTGCCGCCAATCAGCTCAGCGCATGTTGACGAAATCAAAGCGATGATGAAAACCCAAGATGATTTTTGGGTGGGAGGAACGCACCATGACATGGCGTAAAAAACTCAACAACGGCGAGATTTACTTCTGTGACGAAACAGGCTTTGCCGAGGAACAGCTCGTATGCCTAGAGAAACTCTATGACATCAACCAAACCCGCCCCAGCGAAAAAGTAAAACGCGCCGCTCTGCTGCAAGATTTCTTCGGCAGCGTGGGCGAAAATCTCTACATCGAGCTACCGTTGCACGCCAATTGGGGACGCAACACTTATTGGGGCAACAATTGCTATGCGAATTTTAACCTCACACTGGTTGACGACGGCGACATCTACATCGGCGACAACGTGCTCATCGCGCCAAACGTGGTGATTTCCACTGCTGGGCATCCCGTTGACCCTGACTTGCGCCGCAAAACTGCGCAGTTTTCAAAAACCGTGCGCATCGGCAACAACGTGTGGATTGGTGCAAATGCGTCCATCATGCCTGGGGTGACAATCGGCGACAACAGCGTCATCGGTGCAGGCAGCGTGGTCACGCGGGACATCCCCGCCAATGTGGTGGCGGTGGGTGTGCCTTGTCGTGTGGTGCGGGAGATAACATGAGCGAAAAAATTTACGCATTCACCGCCGAAATCAAGCAAGTGCCAAACATGGACGGCGCGTATGTGCAGTTTCCATATGATGTTCGTGCGGAATTCGGCACTGGCAGAGTTAAAGTGCATGCCACGTTTGACGACGAACCTTATGACGGCAGCATTGTTAACATGGGCTTGAAGCACGCAGATGGCTCGGTTTGTTATATCATCGGTGTGCGTAAAGATATTCGGGCAAAAATCGGCAAACAACCAGGTGATACCGTGCAAGTGACAATCAAACAGCAACACGAAAGAAGTGCACCATGAAAAATTTGCAACCCGTTACGCATTATACCCCGCCCTTACTGCCGATGCTAGCCGAAAAGCCAAGCCTGTGCGAGTTGCCTAAACGCTGGGCACGCAACGCCGCTGTGGTGGCGTGCATTGGCATGCTTGGGGCAACAACGCTTGCGGGCTGCATGGGTGCGCATAACTACGCTGATGACACAACAACGACCACCCAATATGCTACTGAAGCCCTGCCGCCTTATCAAACGCGAGAACCTGTGCATGTCAACTATAGTGACCTTGACATTGAAGTGCGGCTATCACATGGTGGCAGCGGCTTTGCATTTTATGTGGTGCATCTGACCGAACAGGAAATGCATAATATTTTGCGTGCGGAGCTTAGCGCTGCTGGGTTAAACTTCAATGACGCCTCGCCTGCCTACACAGTTGAGTGGGAGTTTGATGATTTCCCTAACGGCATGCGCACATTAAACTTAAGACTGAGCTGGTTTAATGCCGAAAAAAATATCGGCATTATCTTTGGGTTCGGTACGCAAGATGTAATTGACGGCTTTGCCGAGCAACATGGCATAATCGCTGGAATATTTCATAACCCCTCTAGTTCGTTTTTTTGGAATGATGAACTTGGTCGGTATCTGCATGCTCTCGTTCCACCAACAGACGAAGAGGTTGCGGCAACCGTTCCCCGATTGGTTGCACACTTGCGCGCACAAGTAGACGATTTCATCACTCACCTGCAAAGCGAAGGCATTCTATAAATTAACACACGAGGTACCCCATGAAAAACAAAACCCTCCTCAAAGCCATTCTCATCTCCATCTGCGCGATTGCCTTGGTGGCATTGCTGCTGGGCGGCACATGGCTGTTTGTGCTGCCACGCCTTGGCGCGCAAAGCGACCAAGACTTCACCCGGCAAATCAACGCGCAAAGCCTGTGGCAAAACAGCATGGACGACCGCATTCCCATCACCGAGCTATATCATGTGATGGCACGGCACATGCTGCAAGACGATGATCAAGCAAGGCTGCTGCTGATTGTCTACGACGGCGCACTGGCCAACGTGGCCGGCACGCGTGCAGTGCAGTATCCCGATGCGCCATTGAGGCAGTTCGCTGCACTGGGCAACCTGTGGCTGGGCTATGTGGGCGGTGCCACGCCGGGCGACCAAACCACGGATACCTCCCCCGGCTTTGCCAGCTTGTTCACGGGCACATGGGGGCTGCAAAATGGCGTGCGCAACAACAGTGGCACCCTTTCGCCCGAGATTCCTACCATCCTACGGCGCATGCACGAACACGGCCTGCGGGCACGGTTTTCCTATTCCTGGCGATCACACGGCACCGTCAATTTCCGGCATGAGATGGCGCAATTCCCCACGCTGTTTGACTTCGCGCGCGGCGATGCAGGCACGATAGCAAGCATGCTTGATGCCATCGAAAGCGGCTATGATGCCGTGCTGGGCAGCCTGGAAGCCGTGGATACCTGGGGACATATCACCGGTTATCACTACAACAACCCCTTCTATCACAGGGCATTTGCGCGAAACGAAACAGCTGCTGTGCGGCTTATTGCAGCGGCGCAAGCACGGGCAGACGCTTACGGCGAAGACTGGCTGATTATCCTGCTCAGCGACCACGGCGGCATTGGCACCGACCATGGCGGCACAACCTTGATGGAAAACACAGTTTGGTTCGCGAGTAACCAACGAATATTTTGACGTAAACATTACACAGGCAGGTGGATGAGAATCCGCCTGTTTTTTTCACCCGGGCAAGCTATAGTCGATAAACTTGAAAAGCGTCTGCAAAATTTGCGAGAATATTGCCCGTCGGAAAATAGACTGCAAAGATCGGACGGTTTTTAAGTTTGTTGACTATATTGTTTCCCCTTGGGTCAAGTTGGCATAGGATGTCTTAGGCTAGTGCTTGCACAACGCCAAACGACAACTCAGGGAGAGAACAACATATGGCACATAAACCAACCATCAACAACACACTGCTGCGCCGCGCATACGCCGGTTCTTGCAACTATCCTGATAATGACCACTGCATACCGCCCAGTGCAGGCGCTTGTTATCCCAATTATCCCGCACGCTGTGGCAACCTTGGTTGTTGCGCCACCGGCTGCAGCGCAACGGGCAGCACAGGTCCAACGGGCCCCACTGGCCCCGCCGCCCCTGGCACGGGCTGTGCCATGCCGTCCTATACCTTTGTGGCCAACGGACATAGCATCGTGCAAATCGACCCGATTACGCACCAAACACATGCCATGCTGGAATTGCCCTGCACAGTACATTTTTTAGCCGCAGACCCCCAGCAACGCCGCCTGTATTTCCTATGCAACAACGGTTGCGCAGGAGTCTATGATCTTAACACAAATACGGTCAGCCAGTTGCCGCAAATCAGCGGATACTATGCTGCCGTCAACCCTAATAACCAAAAGCTCTATGTTTCGACCGATGAACAGGTGCTGGTGCTCAACGGCTTCACTAACGAAATCATCGCCAATGTTCCCATGCAACATCCGCGCGACATTGTGGTTAATCCCAACACCAACCTCGTTTACGTTGCTGCGGATGGCGGGTTGAATATCATCAACAGCAACACAGACACCGTTGTGGGCAACATAGAATCAGACGCAGCGCTTTCCGCCATGAAAATCGACCCCTGCACCAACAACCTCTTGGTGAATGTGGATAACAACGGTCTTGGTTTTATCGACGCAAACTGTAATACGCTGTGCGAGGTCATCCCCGTGCAAGGCGGCGTGCGTGCCGTGGCGATAGATTCGCGCCTTGGCTTGGCTTACGCCATCAATGCCGCTGGCGACCAAGTGTTTGTGTTTGATTTGTGCACGCGGGAAATCGTCGGCACGCTTGAACTGCCGCAGGGCAGCTTTGTCAACGGCATTTCAGTTGATCCCACTAATCACTTGCTATATCTTTCCACCAACTACGGCATCCTGATTGTGGACGGCGGCATGAACAAAATCATCGGCCTGCTGCCAGGCGTGCTGAATACAGGCGGCTTGATTACCATGGCTTGTGTGCCAACGCCGCCTTGTCGTCCTTGTCGCTGCGCCAGAAGCAGCGCTGGCCCTGCAAACACAGGCATTTTCTAGCAATGTAAAGGCATTTGCCTTGCCAATTTTCTGCACCGTTGCGAGAAATCGCAAAGCAAAATCACTTTACAGCAAAAAAAATCAAAGGATGCGAAAAAATGTGAAAAAGGGCTTGCAATTGCCGCAAAGATGTGCTATAATATTACATTGTATGAGTGAACTGTAAGGAGGTGAACGACACATGCCCAACATTAAATCCGCAAAAAAACGTGTGAAAGTTAGCGAAAAACGCACTGCTCAAAACAAAGCACACAAATCCGCGCTGAAAACTGTCCTGAAAAAAGCGCGCAATGCACAAGGCGACGACCAAGCCGTTATGGTGCAACAGGCTATCCAAAAGGTAGACCAAGCCGCAGCCAAAGGCCTCATTCACAAAAACAACGCTGCCCGCAAGAAATCCGCACTGGCCAAGCTTGCGCAACAAGCGTAACCATAACCGCACGCTCTTTGTTTTATGCGAGAGCGTTTGGTTTGCCACTGTGGCTCAATGGTAGAGCAGCTCATTCGTAATGAGCAGGTTGTCGGTTCGATTCCGACCAGTGGCTCCACCCCTGCGGGGCGCAAGTCGCTTCGCTGTGTCCTATGCCGGTTTCGTGTGTAGGGCATTTTTTTCGTCCTTTTTTCTCGCATTCACTTTTATAAACGCATAGCATTCTCGCAACCAAAGTATAAATCATACCCAAACTAAGGAGACCAATTTGACTTTCAACAATCTCAACCTAATAGACCCACTGCTTCGCGCCCTGCGCAAAGAGGGCTATGAAACCCCCACGCCCATTCAAGAACAAACTATCCCGCTGATGCTTTCGGGCCGCGATATTCTGGGCTGCGCGCAAACTGGCACAGGCAAAACGGCCGCCTTTGCGCTGCCAACCTTGCAAACACTTTGCCAGCAACCAGTCGGCAGCAAACGAGTTCCACGGGCGCTGATTCTCACCCCAACGCGTGAGCTGGCACTGCAAATTACCGAAAGCTTTCAGGCCTACGGGCGATATACCAACTTAAAAACAACGTGTATTTTCGGCGGTGTGTCGCAACAATCGCAAGTGGATGCCCTGCGCAAAGGTGTGGATATTCTGGTGGCAACACCGGGGCGGCTGAATGATTTAATCGGCCAAGGGCTGTGTGATTTGCGCTCGGTCAGCATTTTCACGCTGGATGAAGCGGACCGCATGCTGGACATGGGCTTCATTCACGACGTGAAGAAAATCATCGCCAAACTGCCCACAAAGCGGCAAACCCTGCTTTTTTCTGCAACCATGCCCAAGGAAATAGAGAGCCTCGCCGCAACCATCCTCAAAAACCCCAAGAAAGTAGCAGTCGCGCCGGTGGCATCAACGGTAGACACCATCGAGCAGTCCATTTATTTTGTGGACAAGCCCAATAAAATTGAGCTGCTGCTGCACTTGCTTGAGGACGAAAACATTGCGTCGGCACTCACCTTTTCGCGCACCAAGCATGGCGCAGACCGCATCTGCAAAAAATTGTGCCGTGCAGGCATCGCCGCAAGGGCGATTCACGGCGATAAATCGCAAAACTCACGGCAAAGCGCACTGCGGGAATTTAAACAGGGTCAAGTGCGCGTGCTGGTGGCAACCGATATCGCCGCGCGCGGCATTGACATTGACCAGCTGTCGCATGTCATCAACTACGACCTGCCCAACGAGCCCGAAACCTATGTGCATCGCATTGGGCGCACAGGTCGAGCTGGCTTGTCCGGCATCGCGATTTCATTGTGCGATTTTGACGAAAAAGCATATTTGAAAAACATTGAAAAGCTGACCAAAAAACAAGTTCCGGTTGTGGATGACCACCCCTGGCCTATGCAGCATTTTGAGCCCGCGCCACCCAAGCCACAGCGTCCACCCAGACGTCGAAACAAGCCCGGGGAGATGAAACGATAGGCTGTTCTGGCAATTTTAATGCAAATAAAGAATCGGAGAATAGCTTTGGTTGAATTATGGGATATTCTTGATGAAAATGGCAATACAACAGGGCGTGTTCATGAACGCGGCAAGCCCATGAACAAAGGTGAGTACCATCTTGAAGTTTACGTTTTGATTGAAAACGACAACGGCGAATATCTTATATCACAACGGTCGCCGAACAAGTCACTTCCAAACATGTGGGAACATACTGGTGGTAATGCGGTTGCTGGTGATGATAGCTTGACTACAGCATTGAAAGAAGTGCAAGAAGAATTGGGTGTAAATCTTGAGCCCAAAAACGGACGATTGCTTCGTCATCACATGCGGTGTCCCGAATGTGGCGGTTTTGTTGATGTTTGGCTGTTTCGGCAAAACATCGATATTTCAACCGTAATTTTAACCTCCGATGAAACTATAAACGCAATGTGGGTAGGCCATGATAAAATTGACCGAATGATTGACGAGGGAACATTTGCAACATGGGGTTTATATCCTTATATGAGTGATTTATTAAGAGGGATTGAACCAATGTAAAAGCAAAAATTTTAATGAGGATGCTCATTGCGACATAAGGCATTTGCCATGTGCAAACTCCCCCCGCCGATAAGCATAAAAAAGTCCAGCTCTAATGGCTGGATTTTTTCATTGCCCAACTTATCAGGATTTTTTCGGTGAAAGGAGAGTAAAAAGAACGAAATTAAGATTCACTTGCACAAAAGCTAGCCATCTTTAATATTATAGTAATGATATGCTTGCATATCAGAATTTTATTGAGGAGGAATTATAAATGAAAAATTGTAGTTGCGGTATGCCAGGGCCTTGGCCAGAATGGGACGAGTTCTCTGGTTCTTGCCACAGATGCCATATTGGTATAACTGGACCAACGGGTCCGCGTGGCTGCCCCGGTCCACCAGGCTACCCCGGACCAACTGGCGCAACTGGGCTGCAAGGCCCGCAAGGCATTCAAGGCATCACTGGCGCAACTGGAGCCACCGGAGCCGATGGCACAGCCAGTGCAACTGGTGCCACGGGTGCCACAGGCGCTGATGGTGCCATGGGACCAACCGGCCCACAAGGCATCCAGGGCATTCAAGGCGTCCAAGGCCCTGTGGGTGCAACTGGGGCAGGCGGTTTAGCTGGTGCTACCGGAGCTGCTGGCGCAACGGGTGCGACTGGCCCACAGGGCATCCAAGGTATTCAAGGTCTAACTGGTGCGACTGGCGCAACAGGTTTAGATGGCGCAGTTGGTGCTGATGGTGCAACGGGTGCGACTGGCCCACAAGGCATCCAGGGCATTCAAGGTGCAACCGGCGCAACAGGTTTAGATGGCGCAGTTGGTGCTGATGGCGTAGCGGGTGCAACTGGGCCACAGGGCATCCAGGGTATTCAAGGCCCGACTGGTGCGACTGGCGCAGCAGGTGCAACTGGCGCAGCAGGTGCAACTGGCGTAACAGGTCCTGACGGCGCATTGGGCCCAACAGGTCCACAAGGTATTCAAGGTGTTGCAGGGACTGTCGGCACAATTGTCGGCTCGTATCCTGACCTTGCGACGCTGATGGCGAATGTGCCTGTGGGTGTGCCGGGCGAATTTTATTATATTAATCCCGACCTTTATGTGTGGGATTCGGTTAACAACGTGTGGCAAGATGTTGGACCGATTGCTGGTCCACAAGGCATTCAGGGTATCCAAGGCGTTCAAGGTGCTCAAGGTACCACTGGTGCGACGGGTGCTGATGGCGCAATCGGTCCGACAGGTGCAACCGGCGCAACTGGTGCCGATGGTGCAATCGGTCCAACTGGTGCAACCGGCGCAACTGGTGCCGATGGTGCAATCGGTCCAACTGGTGCAACCGGCGCAACTGGTGCCGATGGTGCAATCGGTCCAACTGGTGCAACTGGCTCGACTGGTGCAACTGGCGCAACGGGTGCTGATGGCGCAATCGGTCCAACCGGTGCAACTGGCTCGACTGGTGCAACTGGCGCAACGGGTGCCGATGGTGCAATCGGTCCAACTGGCGCAACCGGTGCCACCGGTGCAACTGGTGCCGATGGCGCAATCGGTCCAACCGGTGCAACTGGCGCGACTGGAACCGTGCCTGCGGCTGTATATGGCACGTTTATGGGATTTTCAACCAGCACGTATTCAGGAGGAACGACGGCCAGTGGTGTTATCATTCCGGTCACTGCTGAAGGCTCAGATACGTCGCCGACCAGTGCTTTCACCGTCAACCCGGATGGCAGCGTAACCGTGAACCAAGCCGGAACCTACCTCGTCACAGGGAAGGTGCAGGCAGCCAGCGGCGCAAACTTTGCGCTGCAAGTGAATAACGGAGGCAGTAATGTCACGTATTACAATGCCTACAGCACACCTGCGGCCGGCGGAACCGGTTCTGTAACGACTATCTTAACACTAAATGCTGGAGACACAATTTCAAATGGCATGATCAGCGCAGGACCAACTGCAATGCAAACAGGCGCAGGCGGGATAACCACAGCCTCGTCGGCAATTACGTTGTATAAAATTGCTTAGCCCTAATGAAAAGCCTGCGAAAGCAGGCTTTTCTATATTTCACTTATACCAACCCCGCGTAAACTCCCCAGTGCATGTTTCGCTGTGCAACCAGGCCGCAATCGCTCGTGCACATTCTTCTTGGCTTTCTACCGTGAAGCTCATCAATGCAACGTCCATCGGGGGCAGCTTGTCCTTCATATCGCAAAGCCACAACGGCCGTGAATTATAAACCTCAGCGCAATCGCCGCGCATGCGCACCGGGAATTTAATGCCCTTTCGGTCAACTAACTCTGTGGGCAGTTGATGGCGGATTAACATCAATCTTTGCCGCCCATACACCATCGCACCAACGGGGATTTCACTATGCAGGTTTCGCAAACCACCTTGAGTTATCTCGCTAGACACCACTGCCGCCCCCACACCCAGCTCCACCACGGCAGCCAGGCTTGCGCGATTGCATAGGTTCATGCCCTCCCCTGCCACAGGGACTAAACCCGCCGCCAGTGCTAATGCCACGCCATCCAAGGTGTGCGCCATCGCCTGTTGCACGCCCGCTGCTTTTGCAGCTTGCAATTGGCAAAGCACCTGCTCGTGTGCACCAAAAATGCCCGCGGGAATCGTCACTTGCGCAGCCAATTTTCGCAGCACAGCCGATGCTGTTTCGCAGGGCAGAAAGATCTTTGCACCCGGCGGCAACGCATCCGGCACTTGTTCATAGGAGTTGAATCGCAGCCATAATTCCGTGCTATTTTTCGGCGAAGAAGCCGTCTGCTCAACTGGCTGCGCAACGCTACATGGCGCAATTTCACACGCGGCCAGTTTATCCTCCAGCGCAGCCAATGCCTCGCGCCGCAATGCATTGATTGCACGCACAGGCAACCATGTTCCCTCATCTCGCTCAACTGAAACCTTCTGTGCATCAAACACTGTGCCGCCCAGCTTGGTGAGCTGCCGCCGCAAGGTATCTTCATCTGTTGTGCCATGCGTGGGAACCTCGCCCAGCACCGTTACGCTGTGTCCACGCGCTGCCACCGTCAATTGAACCGGCTGCCCAACAGCACAAAGCATGTGCATGATAACAGGCACACAAGGCAATTCTTTTTCATACAATCGGCGCATGTCCTTCAGCAGTTGTGCCGACGCTACGTCTTCTTTTTGCCTAGCACCGAACATGTTCTGATTTCTCTTCGCCTGGAAATAACCCTGTGTAAACCCACTGCGGCTGAACGCTTGGCGCAGCTCATCTTCGCTCACCGGCGATTGCACATCATCCAGTTTGCTGCGAAACGCGCTCACCGCAGCAGCAACATATTCCGGCCGTTTTTGCCGCCCTTCAATTTTCAGTGAGGCTAGTTCGCTCAGTGGAGGCTTGTCCACTTCATGCAGCAGCGAAAGGTCTTTTAGGCTGATGCCGGGCATGAACGGCAACCTGCATGGCTGCGCACAATTGCCGCGATTGCCACTGCGTGCGCCCAGCGCAGCACTCATCAAGCACTGGCCCGACACACTCACACACAACGCCCCATGCACAAATGCCTCCAGTTCAATGGGCGCGCTTTTCACCAGTGCTGCAATTTCTGCTTTCGTGCACTCGCGTGGAATCACCACCCGGCTGCAACCGAGCCGTTTGAGCAAATCCATCCCCCATTGGGTCTGCACAGCGCACTGCGTTGAGGCGTGTATGTTTACACCCGGCAGTTGTTCTGTTAATTGTTTCATTAGGCCGAGGTCTTGCACAATCAGTGCCTCTGCACCGGCTGCCATCGCATCTTGAGCAAGCAAAAGCGCCTGCGGCAACTCGCTGTCGGCCAACATGGTGTTGAGCGCGACGTACATCTTCACGCCCCTGATTTTGCATGCACGCCCGGCTTGCTGTAATTCTTCATGGCTAAAGTTTTGCGCGGTTGTGCGTGCGTTGCATGCCTCGCCGCCGAGGTAAACCGCGTCAGCGCCGCAGCGCAGCGCCGCAAGCAGTGCTTCTGGCGATCCCGCCGGTGCAAGCAACTCTGGTTTGCTCATGTGCCCTCCAATAAACAACTTTCCTCCATTGTATCACAAAGCGACTGTCATGTCAAACTAGCTCATCTGCAAAAACTGGCTACGCCGAATTAGTTAGATTACATGAACGGCGCTGCAAAGCAACGCCCTACAGGAAATGCGCCAAAGGCGCTGGGGGCATCAATCTTCGGCCTCGGGCCGTTTCCCTGTAGGGCGTGCCTTTGGCGCGCCGCTCATATGAAAATCAAGTAATTTCTCCTCAGCCCGCTTTCACGAACTTTTTGCTTCACTGCCTTGAATTGTTCACAATATGGTGGTATAATAGACGCTAGGCGTTAGATTTTAGATATTAGATGATTAGGACACAGCGAAGCGACTTGCTCGCCGCAGGCGTGGTATAATGATACTGTGGAACACCGACGCGTGCATGAATGCTTGCGAATATTTCTACGCAAAGCGCGAATTGCTCACCGCAGGTGTGGTATACTAAAGGCAACAAGAAAAGGAGAATTTTTATGAAAAAGATTACACTGGTTGTTGCGCTGCTGCTTTCGCTTGCCTTGGTGCTGGCGGCTTGCGGCACACCCGCTGAAAATGACAACGACTACGACTATTATTATGGCTATGACAACGATAGCTTTGACTGGGACAACTGGGAACCCGACCTCAACGACAATGACCCTTGGGGCGGCGGCGAATGGGTTGACCCCACCGGCAATCCCGACCCTTATCTGGTGGAACTGATGCATGAACTTTATGCAGGCGTTGAAGATTTGCCGATGGTTGAAAACTTTGAACTGACTGCTGCGAACTTCAGCCACTTTGTGTTCATTGATTATATCGAAGGCTCGCGTGGCATTGCGTCGCAGGCACTGATTAGTGCGATTCCACATGCGGTTGTGCTGCTGCAGCTGCCCGAAGGCGCAAACGCATCTGCTGTTGCTGCCGAGATGGAAGCCGCCGCAGACCCCGCCATGTGGATTTGCGTGGAAGCAGAAAAAATGGCTGTGTTCCACAGCGGCAACTATGTGGTGATGGCCATGTCCTTTGAAGCCGTGGTTGACGGTGTGGGTGCCAACGTGCCCAACGCGTTGGGATAGTACACCATGGTTTTTTCATCGTTGCCCTTTTTATATGTCTTTTTACCAGCAGTGCTGTTGACCTATTTCGCCGCGCCAAAGCGATATAGAAACGCAGTACTGCTGGCGTTTAGCTTGCTGTTTTACTTTTTTGGCGAGCCAGTTTACACGGTACTGTTACTTATTTCATCAATCTCTGACTTTTGCTTCAGCCTACTCATTGAGAAATATCGCGACAGGCCTCGGCTTGCTAAAACATTTTTGATCACCGCCATGGTGGTTAGCTTGGCCATGCTTGGTTTTTTCAAGTACATCGATTTTTTTATCGGCATCATCAACAGCGCACTCGGCACTGCAATTCCGTTGTTGTATGTTCCCCTGCCCATTGGCATCAGCTTTTTCACCTTCCAAACCATGAGCTACACGATAGATGTGTATCGCGGCCGCGTGCATGCGCAACGCAATTTAATCACATTCGCGACTTTTGTTTGCCTATTCCCGCAGCTGGTGGCAGGGCCCATTGTGCGTTATGCCGACATTGGCGAGCAACTGCGCGAACGCCGCGAAATCATGCCAGACATTGCTGCAGGCATCTGGCGCTTTTGCGTGGGATTGCTGAAAAAAGTGCTCATCGCGAACCCCATGGGTGAATTGGTGGAAATTTTTCGCGACTCCGACGAACGCACGGTGCTGTTCTATTGGCTGTATGCCCTTGCCTTCACCTTGCAGCTGTATTATGACTTTTCGGGATACAGCGACATGGCCATTGGCCTCGGGCGCATCTTTGGCTTCAAGTTCCCCGAAAACTTTAATTATCCCTACATCTCACGCTCCGTCACCGAATTCTGGCGCCGCTGGCACATGACGCTGGGCAATTGGTTTCGAGACTACGTGTACATCCCCATGGGCGGCAACCGTGTGGGTCGCCTGCGCTGGCTTTGGAACATCGTCGTGGTGTGGGCACTCACCGGCTTTTGGCATGGCGCCGGCTGGAACTACATTCTGTGGGGCGCGATGATGGCCGTGATGCTTGTGCTGGAGAAATTCGTGCTGCGCCGCGTGCTGGAACGCATTGGTCCCCTCGCACATGTCTACACCATGTTTGTGATTATCGTCAGCCTAGTGCTGTTCAATGGCGGTGCCACGGGCACAACCTTAACTGACCTACAGGGCTTGTTTGGCATTGGCGTTGCTCTCGTTGGCCCGCAGTCACTGTACTATCTACGCAGCTTTGCTTGGTTGTTTATCATGGGCATTTTCTGCTGCATGCCCTGGCTCAAACGCTTGGGCGACCACATGGCAGAAAAAAACTCACGCTTCACGCTGCTGCAGCCTGTGCTGGTTGCCATCATCTTAATTCTGGTCACCGCCAACCTAGTAGATGGCTCATTTAACCCGTTCATTTATTTTCGGTTTTAGGGGATCTTATGGAAAAAGCACGTAACAAACTCACCATCATCGTCTTCGCTGCGCTCCTGCTAGTGCTGGGGGTGGCATTTTTCATCATGCCGAATAACCACCGCTCGCAGGCTGAGCGGCGTTTGCTTGCTCGCCCACCACAACTGACCGCACAGCGTGTGTTCAGCGGTGAATTTGCGCGCGATTTCGAAGTGTATATGCAAGACCAGTTCCCCGCACGCGAGCAGTTTCGCACCATTAACGCACTCACACGGCACTATGGCATGCGTCAGCGCGATCACAATGGCTATTACTTTGTGGCGGGGCATTTGTCGCAGATGGAGTTCCCGCTTAACCCACAGGCGGTGCACAATAACGCCGCATGGCTTGCAGGCCTCAGCCGCCAGTTTTTCGAAGACATGAATGTCTACTACGCCATTTTCCCCGACAAAAATTATTTTTTGGCGCCGCCACATGGCTTTTTGTCGCTGGATTACGATGCCATGCTGCGTCTTATTCACCGGCAGATGGGGCAGCACACCTTCATTGATTTATTCGATGTGATGTCGCTTGATGATTTTTATCGCACGGATATTCACTGGCGACAGGAGGAGATTTTCCCGGTTGCTGCGCGTTTGGCAAACACAATGGGCGTCACTCTGCCCGCACAGGATAGCTTCACCGCGCATAGGCTATACCCGTTCTACGGCAGTTTTCATGGCCATGCCGCTCTGCCTGTGCCGCCGGATGAGCTAATTTTCCTCACCAATGACTACACGGAAAACGCCATTGTCTATGTCTTGGATAATCAACTGCAGTGGCAGCGCAGCGCAGTGTATACCACCGAGCTGTTTGGCGAAATGGATAGCTATGACGTGTTTTTAGCCGGTGCACAAGCACTGATTACCATTGAAGTGCTCAACGCCCAAACCAACCGCGAGCTGATTATTTTCCGCGACTCATTTGGCTCCAGTATTGCACCGCTGCTATTGGGAGCATACTCACGCGTTACGCTGGTGGATATTCGCTACATCCCCAGCCGCCTGTTGCCGCAATTTATCGATTTCGATGGACAGGATGTTCTGTTTTTGTTCAGCACAGTGCTGATGAACCGGCCGGATTTATTCCGATAACGAATCGCATAAAATAACAACCACATGCGCAATTAAGCGAACGTGGTTGCTATTTTTTATGCTTTGCATGTGCTGCAAACACCGCTGAAAGCAATGTTCGAAATCGCAAAGCCATCAATGCCTTGAATTTTTGCCAACACATCGGCAAAATCGTACTCAACATCGACGATTCGCTTGCAAGTTTCGCAGATAAAATGGTGGTGCGCATGGCAATTGTGGTCAAAGTGTGTTTGCCCATCAAGATTGCCGATGTTAATCAGCTCGCCCGCCTCCACCATTTGGCTAAGATTACGATAAACCGTCGCCTTGCTGATGGTGGGGTGTTGCTGCACCACATGCTGATAAACTTGCTCAGCACTTGCGTGGATATCTAGCTCTTTCATGGCCTGCAGAATTAACTGACGTTGAATGGTGTTTCTCATGGCTAAAAGTACCGCTTCAGCAGTCCTGCAAATGCCATGCCATGCCGCGCTTCATCTTTGCACATCTCGTGCACGGTGTCATGAATTGCGTCAAGATTGAGTGCCTTGGCGCGCTTGGAAATGTCTAACTTGCCTTGTGTTGCGCCGTGTTCAGCCAGCACGCGCATTTCCAGGTTTTTCTTGGTCGAAACATCCACCACTTCGCCAAGCAGTTCCGCAAATTTGGCCGCATGTTCTGCTTCTTCAAACGCAATTCTTTTGTAGGCCTCCGCCACCTCGGGATAGCCCTCCCGGTCGGCCTGGCGGCTCATGGCCAGATACATGCCAACCTCGGTGCATTCGCCCATGAAGTTTTGGCGCAAGCCCTCCACAATTTCGGGGTCAACGCCTTGCGCAACGCCGATTCTGTGTTCATCTGCAAAGGCCAACGCTTCGCTCGGCTGCTCAATGAATTTGTCCGCAGGCACGCCGCACAGCGGGCAGAATTCTGGTGGTGCGTCTCCTTCGTGTACATAACCGCAAACTGTGCAAATAAATTTTTTCATCATATTTTCTCCTTTTTGATAATAACTCTCACTTGAGTGTTTTTATCATATCATAAAAACTTGCCCTTGTCAAGTGCAATTTCAAAATATTTTTCCCAACGCGCCATAAAATTCCATCACCCGCGCCTTGCGTTGCATTAATTCATCAAATCGGCGCAAATATTCATAGGGATATTTCAGCCCAAACACGCGCTCCAATTCGTCTGTGTGGGGATGTTTTAGCTTGGTTACCCCACCGGCACCGCAAGCCAAAATCGTGTGCGATTCCTCCATCATGTCCACATTATATCGGCAAGCGTGCCCCGGCAATGTCCAGCCAATGTTCTCCAAATTACCCAAGCTGCGGCTCTGGCGATACATATAATAAGGCGCGTATTCCGACGGCATGGTGTAAAGAAAATCACTTGTCGGCAGCTGTTCAAGTCGCGCTGCACGCTTAATGGCGAGCACGTGCACCGTGATATTCTCGGGTTTTAGCGCGCACACCTGCGCAAGCGACTGTGTAAAGCCCGCCGGCTTGTCACCCGGCAAACCAGCAATTAAATCCATGTTCACGCAAGCGAAATCATGCGCTCGTACCAACTCATACGCATCCAGCACATCTTGCGCGCTATGTTGCCGTCCAGCCAACTGCAACACGCGGTCATCCATGCTTTGCGGGTTCACACTAATGCGATTCACACCATGCTCACGCAACACACGCAGCTTTTCCGCCGTGATGGTGTCCACCCGTCCGGCTTCCACAGTGAACTCACCTGCGATGCTAAAATTCGCGTGCAAGGTTTCGCAAAGCGTGTAAAGCTGTTGACTTGTCAAACTCGTTGGCGTGCCACCACCAATGTATACGCTGGTTAGCTCAAGCCCTAGATTTCGCGCAATTTCGCCTGTAAAGACAATTTCTTTACACAATGCATCAACATAACTTGGAATGAGCTTTTGTGCGCTTGCACGATTAATGGTGTGCGACACAAACGAACAATAGCTGCAACGGCTTGGGCAAAACGGAATGGAAATATATAAGCTGAAACTGCGCGGCTTTGTCAGCGCGATCATCGGTTCTTCTGCCTTGGCAATTGTAGTTGCAAGGCGGGTTTTCTCTTCGCTCACCCACAGTGTATCGCGAAAATATCGCTCCGCCGCAGTTTCGCCTTCATCGCGCCGCAGCCGCAGCATCAGCTTGCTTGGCCGTACACCGGTGAGCAGCCCCCACGGTGGCGTGCAACCCGTGGCACGGCGCAACAGCGTAAACAGCATTTGCGCCATGGTTAGCTCGTTGTTTTCCCCCAGCGAACGGGTGAGCGTGAGCCGCCGCCTGCCCTGCCGCAGTTGCACAGTGATATGCGTGGAGATGCGTGTGATGACGGTCATGTCATGCGACACAACCCGCAACCTGTAGGGGCGGATGCTAATCCGCCCGGAGCTAAAGCCATGTATCACACGTAGCGATGCCGTTGGGCAAAAACAACGGCACAGGTTTTCCATTTCGTAGTGATAGGGATGGTTAAGAATGTACAAAATCATGCTCTTATTATAGCATAAAAAATAAAATTTGCAAACCCCTTGAAATTTCCCTGCAAATGGTGTATAATAGAACTTGAGAAGATTTAGAAGGGAGAGCCACCGCCATGACAACCAACGATACCATCCAATTCAGCATCCGGCAAGAATATGAAGAAGAAATGCGGCAAATCCTGCGACTGGTGCATCAGTCGCTGGAGGAAAAAGGCTACAATCCCATCAGCCAAATGGTGGGCTATATTCTGAGCGAAGACCCCACCTATATCACCACGCACAACAACGCCCGCAGCCTCATTCGCCGCATCGACCGCGACGAACTGCTGCAAGTGCTGGTGAAAGAATATTTGAAGAAAGAAGAGGCCTAAGATATGCCAACCGCCACCAAACCCAAAACCCAAGATGGTCCATTTTGGATGTACAAAGGGCATCCTCTTGTGCGCTGCGGCGACACCATTTACTATGGCTCGCTGGCCGACCATTACGTGGTGATGATGAAAATCGTATCCAGCAAAAAACACGGCGACCTCGACATGGCTGACAAAGTCAACGTTTGGCTCATGTCCACCGACGAAGAGCTCAGCCCCATGGAGCGCATTCAACAACGCTGCGAACGCCGCGGGCTCTACAACGCCATCGACATCGCTTCCATCTGGCTTGAGCGCGCACTGAAAAAAGCTGCGTAACGCGAAGTTTTTGCGCTCGCCGCGCAGGCATTACTTTTTTTGCAAAAAAAGTAATCAAAAAAACCTAAACTTTATAAATAAAACTCCACTCACTGACATGCAATGAGTGGGTTTTTGTTATTTCTATACTCGTCCACCGCGAAGCGGCTAAAGTTTTTTGGTTCTTTTTTTCAAAAAAGAACATCTATCCTGGCTTCCTCATCGTCAACGCAATGCGCTGCTTTTGCAGGTCAATGCTCATCACCCACACGGTCACCACTTGCCCCACTTTCAGCACCTCGCTGGGGTGCTTGATGAACCGATTGGTAATGCGCGACACATGCACCAAGCCATCCTGATGCACGCCGATGTCGATGAACGCACCAAAGTCGATGACATTGCGCACCGTGCCCAGCAGCTCCATGCCAGGCGCGAGATCTTCCATCTTCAGCACGTCGGTGCGCAGCATGGGCGGCGGCAGTTCGTCGCGCGGGTCACGGCCGGGTTTGGCCAGTTCTTTGATAATATCCTGCAACGTGGGCACACCGCAGCCGAGTTTTTCTGCCAGATGTGCAATATCCACGCTCTGCGATATTTCAGCTGCTTCAGTTGCCTTACAATCCAACGCTGCCAGCAATGCCTTGGCAATCGCATAGCTTTCGGGGTGCACACCGGTGTTATCAAAGGCGTTTTTGCTTTCGGGCACACGCAGGAACCCCGCGCACTGCTCAAAGGCCTTGGCTCCCAACTTAGGCACTTTTTTCAGTGCCGCACGACTGATGAACGCCCCGTTTTCCTCGCGATAATTCACAATGCTTTTCGCAAGCCCCGCATTCACACCCGCAATGTGGCTCAGCAGCGGCGCAGATGCCGTGTTCACGTCCGCACCCACAGCGTTCACGCAGTCTTCCACCACGCCGCCCAGCGCGGTTTCCAGTTCTTTTTTGGGCATGTCATGTTGATATTGCCCCACGCCGATGGCCTTCGGCTCAATCTTCACCAGCTCCGCCAAGGGGTCTTGCAAACGGCGGGCAATGCTCACCGCGCTGCGAATGCTCACGTCAAACTGCGGGAATTCTTCCGCTGCCAACTTACTGGCCGAATACACACTCGCGCCCGCCTCATTCACGATCATATAGGCTAACGGCTCGCCTACTTCACGCACAATTTCAGCTGCAAAGGCTTCGGTTTCGCGGCTGGCCGTGCCGTTGCCAATGGCAATAATCTCAATGCCATGCTTGCGAATCATGCTCAAAATCAGCGCTTTTGCACTTTCATACTGACCTTTGGACTGCGTGACGTAAATCACATTGGTGTCCAGCACGCGGCCGGTGGCATCTACCACCGCAACTTTACAGCCAGTGCGATAACCCGGGTCAAGCCCCAGCGCAACCTTACCCTTCACGGGCGGTTGCAGCAGCAGCTCGCGCAGATTCACCGCAAAGTTGCGAATGGCCGCCGCATTGGCTTTTTCGGTGAGAATACCACGCATCTCCCGCTCAATGGACGGAAAAATCAGCCGATCATAAGCATCGATACCTGCCGCGCGCACAAATTCGCTGCAAGAGTCATCGCCGCGCACGCTTTCGCTTGCCACCACAAAGTAGCCCTTGGCTTGCTCAAGCACCACGCTCACCCGCAAAAATTCCTCACGCTCGCCGCGGTTGATGGCTAACACACGGTGGTCAGCGATTTTTTTGATAGACTCCGAAAAATCATAGTAATCGGCGTACACGCTGTCTTCTTCTTTAGCGGCTTTGGCTTGCAGCTCGCCCACCGTGTTGCACAAATTGCGCAGGCGACGGCGTATGTTTGCATCATCGCTAATCATTTCGGCAATGATATCACTTGCGCCTTGCAGGGCATCATCAATGCTCGGCACTTCGTCTGTGATATACTCCGCCGCCAGTGTTTCCGGCGCGGCACTCCCCCGCTCTTGCGCGAAAATCGCAAGCGCAAGCGGCTCCAAGCCTTTGTCTTTTGCGATGCTTGCGCGGGTTCTTCTTTTTGGCTTAAAGGGTCGATAGATATCCTCAATTTCCGCCAGCGTAACCGCTTTTTCAAGTGCCGCTTCAATTTCAGGCGTGAGTTTCTCCTGCGCCTCAATGGACGCACGCACTTCCTCGCGGCGCTTTTGCAGGTTGCGCAAATAGCCAAGCCGCTCGTCTAGGTCACGCAGCACTTGGTCGTCAAGCGTGCCATGTTGCTCCTTGCGATAACGCGCGATGAAGGGGATCGTGTTGCCCTCGTCAATCAGCGCAATCACATTTTCCACCTGCCATACCTGCAGGCCAAATTCCGTGCAAAGTTGTTGTACGATAGTCATTGTAATTCCTCTTTCTTGTTCTTTTTTGAAAAAAGAACCAAAAAACTTTATGCCGCTTCGCGGTGGACTATTTATATGAGTCGAAAAAGCAAGCCCCATTCCCCTCCGTGGAGGGGTGGTGCCGCAGCACCGGGGTGGTGTTCGCGGAGCGAGGTGAGGGTTAACCCAGCATTCTAGCCAGCGCATCCTGCCATGGCGGGAGTATTTCATAGCCCGCGTCAATCAACGCCTTGGGCGATAATCGCGAATTCATGGGGCGCATAGCAGGGGTTGGATATTCGCTACTGGGGATATCATTCACCACACAGTTGCTGCGAGCCAGCGAAAGAATTTCCCGGGCGAAGTCGGCCCAGCTACACTCACCCGCATTGCTCGCGTGATAAATTCCAGCCTTAGGATTGGCCGCCATGTCACACAGCAGCCGCGCCAAATCCACGGTATAGGTCGGTGCACCAACTTGGTCTGCCACCACGTTCACGCTCGCCCGCTCGCTGCCCAGCCGCAGCATGGTTTTCACGAAATTCGCGCCATGGCTGCCGAATACCCAGCTGGTGCGCACGATCATGTGCTGCGGACAAATCTCACGCAGGGCTTGCTCGCCTGCGAGCTTGCTTTTGCCATACACATTGCAGGGCGCGGGTGTATCATCCACTTCCCAAGCGCGCGTGCCGCTGCCATCGAAGACATAATCCGTGCTCACGTAAATCATCCACGCACCGTGTTCAGCGCAATATTCCGCCACGTGGCGTGTGCCGTTTTCGTTGACTGCAAAGGCCTGTGCGGGCTCGCTTTCGGCGCGATCAACGGCGGTATAGGCCGCGCAGTGAATCACAACTTGCGGCTTGATTTCAGCAAGTGCAGTGTGGGTGGCGGCTCTGTCTATCAAGTCAAAGTCAGCGATATCCACGCCAGTCACAGTCCAGCCGCGCTTAGCAGCTTCGGCAAGCACATCGCGCCCAAGCTGCCCCTGTGCGCCAGTGATGAGCATGTTCATGCGCCCACCTCGTCAAACCAGGTTATGTTAAACTGCATGAGATTGGTAGGTTGGTAGCGTCGCTGTATCGCCTCGTATTGCTCTTCCGTCACTTCACGCAATACATCGTGCATGTTCCTATACCAAAGAGTAACTGTGCCATCATCGTACCAATGGCTAAATGTTGTCGTGCGAGTGATTAGGGTTGTTTCTACTGCGCGAGGTGCCAACCGTCGCGAGCTGAAATAGCCAGTGAACATGCTATCATTAACTCTGTTCTCGCTAAAAATTGTGCCATCAGCCGCAATCCTGAAGCCAAATCGAGCACTGCCACCAGCAGCTAAAGAGTATGCTACACCATCACGCTGCGTGAACAAGCCAACTGGATCGATCCATGTGTTCTCCCCCCAACCCTGTCGAGCCACCATCACTAGCTCTAGCACACCATCACCGTTTACATCTACCAGCGCAAAGCCATGAGCAGGCGAAGGAAAGTGAGTAGGCTCGTCCAATATCGCCCAATATGCCTGCGGCACACCTGGCCACTCGCGCGGTTCGGCGGTGGTGGGTTCCTCGGTTGTGGTGGGCATTTCCGTGGTGGTTTCTGTTAATTCGGGCGGATTTGCATCCGCCCCTACAGGTTCTGCAACACCGCAGGCCAGCAAAAACAGCAACGAAAATGAAAGCATAATCGCACACAATATTCGCGTCAGCGCACGCAACCGTAGGGGCGGATGCAAATCCGCCCGAACTTTCCTGTTTGATGCAAATCCGCCCGCAATTTCACATTTCATACAATCTCCTCCCACGATAGCGCATTCGCATCTTTCTCTGACAAAATCGGCTGCTCAACGCCCCAGTCAATGCCAAACACGGGGTCATCCCAGCGCACCGTCACATCATGCGCCGCCGAGTAAAACGCATCCACTTTGTACGCAACTTCCACGTCATCGCACAGCGTCACAAAGCCGTGCAAACAGCCGCGCGGCACAAATAACTGCTTGTGATTTTCCGCGCTCAGCTCAACAGCAACCCATTGCAAATAGGTCGGCGAATCGCGGCGAACATCCACCGCAACATCAAGAATTCGCCCGCGTGTGCAGCTCACCAGCTTCGCTTGCTCGCATGGCGCAGCTTGCGCATGCAGACCGCGCAGCGTACCTGATTTCGCCGAGTACGAGCGATTATCTTGCACAAAATCGCAGACAATGCCAAGTTGCGCAAGCGCTTTTTTGTTATAGCTTTCGCAGAACCAGCCGCGAGCATCGTCAAGCACGCGCGGGGTCAGCACCACCACGCCGGGGATTTTCGTTGTCACACAATCCATAACATCGCTCTTCTTACTATATTTTATCACACCTGCGGTGAGCAGTTCGCGCTTTAAGCAAAACGTTTGCAAATTTTTATTCCCGCGTCGTTATATCATCATTTTATCATATCGTCGCCCAAAAGTCAATATACATGAAATAGTACAATAGAGGAGGAATACGCATGTCCGTGAACAAACGCCAACTACTGCAAATGGCACAGCAGCTCAAAAGCCGCCAAGGCACGCAAGACGAATCCCAAGCCCTCGAAAAGCTGGCCGAAACCGGCCTGAGTGAACAACAGCAATCCCAACTGCGCTCACTCATCAGCGACAAAGACCGCCTGCAACAAATCCTCAGCTCACCCAAAGCACAAGCCCTCATGAAACGTTTAGGGATGGACCAGCAAGTGTAACGTGTATCGCGTAGAGTGTAGATAAACTCTGCCTGCACTCTACATTTTACACTCTACATTCTACACTAGAGGTGCCCATGAACTTCGACAACATCGACTTTGACCAAATCAGCAGCATGCTGGGCAACATGAGCGACGATGAACTGCAAAACCTGCAAGATGCTGCACAATCGCTGTTTTCGTCCTTTGGGCAAACGGACGGCGGAAGCACGCACCAACAGGAGGATTCGCATGACACTTTTAATACTGGGCACAGTGCTGCTGGCAACATGTTCACGCCGGAAATGCTGGCTCGTCTTTCAACTATGATGCAGCGCATGCATGCGCGTGATCCCCGCACAGATTTAATTATGGCACTTAAACCGCATCTGAGCCGCCAGCGTCAGCAGCGCGCCGACCAAGCCGCTCAAATGATGAAAATGTTTGCCCTGCTGCCCGAACTGCAACACGTCATGAAATAAGCCACCTGCGGTGGGGCTCCGCCGCTTCGCTGTGTTCTATCCAAGTTTTCATCAAAATTAAGGAGGTAAGCCCATGCCGCAGCCGCGCAACCGTCAAGAATTCCTGGCGCAGCAGCAGCAGGCGCTTGCCGCTGCACGGGACATGCAGCGACGCAGCAAGTTCAACGATCATTGCAAGCCCTGTCCCCCGCCTTGCCCGCCACCATGCCCTCCGCCATGTACGCCGCGCAGGCCGGTTTCTTGCCCTCCACCGCACCACAAGATTCCCGCACCTTGCCCGCAGAAAAAACGCAAACAACCGCAAGCAAAGCAGACCTGCAAATCCGCCCGCTCAAACAATCCGTTGCCCACACCCTGCCCGCCGCCGCCAAAACCCGACAACGGCTTGAGCGGCTTGTTTTCGCTGTTTGGCGGAATGGGCGGCTTGGGCGGTTTGGGTGGCGCAAGCAAAAATCATGGCTCCAGTTGCAAAAAAACGGACTGCAACTGCACGCGAGAAAGTGACGAAAATGGCGATGCTGGCTTGGTCATTCTGCTGATGTCGCTGCTGCAAAAAGAGCAAGCCGACCCCGGGCTGATGATGGCATTGATGTATATTTTGATGTAGTATAGAATGTAAAGTATATTGTGTGGCATCTTTAACATTCTACACTTTACACTCTACACTTTCTATTGCATTTTTCCTTCAGGTGTGTTATAATAAGGTCAGGAGGTAAGATTATGAAATTTACACCTGATTTAGCCGGATACCTGTTTTGCAATCTGACCAAAAAAAGCGACAACGAAGTCTACCGCATCGCGTTCATCCTCAACGAAGACGTTAACCCCGCGCGGTTCCAACAAGCGATTGACGACGTGCGCCCGCGCTTTCCGTCGTTTTTTGTGCGGCTGCACCGCGGTTTTATGCGCGATAGCCTTATTCCGGTCGGAAAAATCAACGTGACGCCCGAACAAGGGCATCCCTGCCGCAAAATGCCCATTGATAAAAACGGCACACTCCTGCGTTTTTTCTACAATGGCCCTCGCTTGGCGCTAGAGCTATCGCATGCCGTGTCTGACGGCGAAGGCGTGCTGGTTTTCATGAAAACCGTGTTGGCTCGCTACCTTGAATTGGGCGGCGTGGAAATTATTCATGCTGAAACCGGGTTGCCGCAACTGGACGAGCCACCCAAACCCGAAGAACTGCGCGACGACTACCGCCACTTTGCCCGCAAAGTCAAAGGCAAGGTGCCCAACCCGCCCTCCACGTGGAAATACACGCCCAAAAAGCACCTGGATTTCCTGCAAATTCAGCATGGACGTTTACCCATTGCACAGCTGCTTAGTCTTTCCAAAGCGCAGGGTGTTACCGCCACCGAATATCTAACAGCTGCCTATATGCTGGCGTTTTATCGCACACAGCCTGCAGCGCGCAGCACCAAAAAGTCGCTGGTCATGACCATCCCACTCTCAGCCCGCAAAATGTTTGGCAGCACCAGCCTGCGCAACTTTGCGCTGGTGACCGACGTGAGCTTTAAACCAAGCGACAAACCCGGCGAATGGTCCTTCGAGGAGATTTTGGCCGCTATCAAAGGGCAGCTTGCCGCCGCCTGCACCGAAGAAGAAATGCGCAAAAACCTGTGGAAAATGGCAGCACTGGGCAGCCTGCCCATCATCAAAATTGTGCCCAACGTGGTGTTGCGCCCGTTTATCAACCTTGGCTATCGCATTGTGAGCCGCGAAACCAGCTGCCTGAGCAATCTGGGCAAACTGGAGATGCCCGCATGCATGCAGCCGCATGTGCGCACAGCCGAAATCACCGTGAGCAACACACCAGCGGGGCGCATTCAGTTCGTTACGTTCAGCTATGGCGACTTCTTGGAAGTATTCCAAAGCAGCTCCACCCACGAAACTGTGGTGCAGCAAACGTTTTTCAAGATTCTGCAAGAGCGCGGCATTGACGTGAAATACGGCGATTATGCCGATATCTTGAACCGATGAAGCTATACATCGTCGGCACGCCCATCGGTAACTTGGGCGACATATCACCGCGTGCTGTGCAAACGCTGCAAACCTGCGATTTCATTGCCGCCGAAGACACCCGTGTAACGGCCAAGCTGCTGCATCACTTTGGCATCGCCACGCCCATGGTCAGCTATCACGAGCACAATGCGCGCGCCAGCGGTGCTGCAATTTTGCAGCGCCTGCAAGGGGGTAAAGTTGCCGCCCTTGTCACCGACGCCGGCCTGCCCGCGATTTCCGACCCCGGGCAACAGCTCATTGATGCCTGCCATGAAGCGGGAATTCCTGTGGAAAGCGTGCCCGGCCCCACGGCGTTTGCCACGGCATTGGCGCTCAGTGGCATGCCCAGCGGCCGCTTCACGTTTGAGGGCTTTCTCAGCGTAACCAAGCGCAACCGCCGCGAGCATCTTGCTGCCTTGGCAAACGAAACCCGCACCATGATATTCTACGAAGCCCCGCACAAGCTGCCCCACACCTTGCGCGACCTCGCCGAGCATTTCGGCGAACGCCCACTGGCGATTGTACGCGAACTGACCAAGCTGCACGAGCAAGTCATCCGCACCACCTGTGCACAGGCAGCGATTGATTACCCCGAAGCCACGCTGAAGGGCGAAATCGTGCTGGTCCTAATGGGCGCAGAGCCTGTGAAGGTCGAAGCCTTGTCGCTTGAACAAGCCGTCGCGTTGGCGCGTGACTATGCCGACAAGGGCGCAACCTTGCCAGAGGCGGCCAAGCGTGCCGCGCGTGAAAGTGGCTGTCGCCGCGGCGAAATCTATGCTACATTAACGAAAGAGAGCTAAATCGTGCTGCAATCCATCCGAGATTACCCAATTCTATACGCTGTCATCGCTGTGCTCGTTCCCCTGTGTATTCTCGCGTGGGTGAAAGCCTCGCGTGCCTCGGCACGACGCAATGCGAACCGTGATGCCGTCATCGCGCAGCTGAAAGAATATCACGCACTGCGGCGTGAGTTTGCCGAGCCCACCACCGAGCAAATGGCAACTGCCGAACCCACGCGGCTCATCGCAGGGTTGTGTGCCAATGTGCAGCATCGCTTGGAGGAGTCCGACGATCCCGATGCTCTGTTCGCCACACTGCCCGAAGCTGCACAGTTCGCCTATGCACTGGGCTATCTGCTGGAAGACGGCAGCGAGCAGCTCAGTCATTTTTTCCGCCGCAACGGTGCGCCGCTCACCGATGTTGCTCAGCGGGCCGTGCAAACATTTTTATCCCCTGAATTTGCTGAAGTCTTCACCGCGCTATTCAACATCCACAACGGCACCGCCCCCGACCACGTCAACGACATCCCTGCGCTTGACGATCGCGCACGAACGATCATGCAGCAATCCTCGTGTTGGCAAACCACGCAAGCCTATTTCTTAAAAAATATCACCGCCTTTACGATTAACCCTTGACTTTTTCTACCATTTCGGGTAAAATAAATTTAACGCACTTCAATTTGAGAAAGGGGCCCCAGAATCCATGCCAAAAAAGACAAAACTGCTCGACCCCACCCCAAACTATGAACAAGAGGAACTCTTGCGGCGCCGCGAGGAAATTCTCACCCGAGCCAGACAACAGGAAGACACCGAACAAGCCGTAATGAAAGCGCTTGTGGAGCAAGACGAAGAGCCCGGCGTGTTGGCACAGCTGGCTGCACAAGGCACACAATTGGAGCTTTGGTACCTGCGCTACATGATTGTGGAGCGCATTGGCCGCCAGATTTTGCTCAATGGCGGCTATAGCCAAAGCGAGTTGCAAGCTTGGCTGTCCCCCTATGCCTTGCATGACGAAAAAAGTTGCGTGCGCCGCACGGCCATCAAACACCTCACGGACATCGGTACACTCACCCAGTCCGCCACTGGTGACACCGAGCAAATCGTGCGCAAAAAGGCCATTGAGCAGCTGCTAAAATTCATCCCCACAGCAGATGCCCTTGCCGCACTGAATCTGGTCGCCGCCAATGACCCTATTCCCGATTTACGCATGCTGGCCGTGTGCAATATCCTGGATCAAGATGTGATTACCCAGGTGGCAAAAACCGATGTGGAATCTACTATTCGCCAAGCCGCCACACGCAAGCTCACCAGCCAAGAAACCCTTGCCTGGATAGCCATTCACGACCAAGCCTTGCCGGTGCGCACCACCGCCGCCGAACTAATGACTGACATTTCAGCGTTGGTCAAGGCCGCAGCCGCACTGCAAGCTCCCCCGCCCGTGCCAGCCGCTGAAGAACCAGCAGAGGAATCCCCCGAAGAAGACATCGCCGAGGAATAACCCCACCATATGCCACCTGCTATGCAGGTGGTTTTTGCATAAATATTTGTATTTTTAGCTTGTATTTGCGAAAAAAATGTGCTATAATAGTTGGGATGTAAGCACAGGAGGGTATTGATATGCAAAAAAGCAAGAAAATCGCCGTGATCGCCGTGTGTGCGGCACTTGTGCTGGCCATCGCGGGCGGCGTTTTGGTGTTTGCTGCCACTCCGCGCCATGCGGTGGATTTCGATCATCTCACCCAGCAGGACATCCGCAACCTATATCGTCAACGCAACAGCAGCAACCGCCAAACCAACATTCCGCGCAGGCTAAGCACGTTGATGGGCCTTGTTGAAAACGACACCATCCTACATAATGGCACACAAGCACGTGCCGCAGAAGAAGCTTCCGGACGACAATTCATTGTCCAGCAATTTCTGCTCACCGACCATGAAACCCACGCACAGCTACACGCAACCGATTTCGACATCCAACGCAGCATGTTAGTGCATGCCTTAACCAAGCTTGCGCTGGTGAACAACCTGCAAGAAGTATGGTTCATCGTGGAATTTGCTGACTTGCCTGAAGATAACACGATTGCGCAATACCTAGCACTACAAAGCGGTGAATACATTGGCCAAGGTGCCTACTCCATTCGCTTTTGCGCTGACCAAGCCAGCCGCGTCATTGGCCGTGATATTCGCACCGTAACGGATAGCTTGGACAGCTTCACTACCTTCATGCACGATATTGTGGCCATTGATTTTGCCCAATTGCAAAGCAGGCAACACCCGCAAATTCGCCCCGAAGCACGCAGATAGAACACCTCTCTACATAAAAAACCTAGCCATAAACGGCCGGGTTTTTTTGTGTCTTTTTTGTATGGTATATTTTTCCTCTTTTTATTTCTACATACCGTGGACAAAATGTTTATGCGAAAACTGTATAATAGAAACTAATATTACCAAGACGAAGAGGGAAAGGTATGCCTTACCATGCGCGCATTGTTGATGAAAGCCAAGCCATGAATATCGTTGGACCCAATGTCCGCAAACTTCGCCTGAAAAACGGCTGGAGTCAGCAGAAGCTTTCAAACAAATTGGAGCTATTGCCTGTGTATATTTGCCGAGGCTCAATTTCGCGTTTAGAAGAGCAACGTCGCACCGTCACCGACTATGAAGCTGCGGGCCTTGCCAAAGTGCTTGGCATCACCATCGCAGAATTATATACGCTGGAATGAACTAACCCATAAAACACAAACGCCCTGCATGTTTTGCAGAGCGTTTTTGATTATAGTAAGTTATCGCTCCGCCTTGCAATTCGCACCCCCTGCGCCTGCGAGCGCTTTCCCCCTCTAAAGAGGGGGGTGAGGCTTACTTCTTCACGTTTTGCTGGCGTTATATCCTTTTTGCCCCCAAGCTCCTTCCTCTGGAAGGAGCTCCCCGAGTCGCGAGGGGTGAGGAAGGCTCGCGGAGCGACAGCAACGAATAAAAGCAAACTGCTTTCAAGTTAATTGATTTATTCCCGAGTGAATGCACCGCCGTCGCCCCATTGCCAAGTGCCAGCACCTGCGCCGAGCGCAAAGTGCAGCTTGGCAATGCCCAGGTCAACCCAGCTGCGGCTATTGACCAACGTAACACAAGCCATGTCGTCTTGATAACTGAACATCCAAGGTTGCAGATTGCGGGCCGAGGGCGCACGCTCCACGGCCTGCACGCCTGCAACAAACCAGTCTGGTGCGTTATTCGCAGCGGCCATCATGTCCTCAGCACGTTTGGTGCGGCGATGCGTCATCGACTGAATGAACCGCTCACGCGCATTGTCGTCCGGTGCGCAATGCCCCAGCGTAATCGCGCAATACAACTGCTCATCATCAGCCAGCTCAAAGGGGCAATCAGCCCGGCGAAAGCTGCCGCCAACCCAGCAAGTGCCCAAGCCCAACGCCACCGCCTGCAGCATAAACAGTTCGCCAAAGTAGCCCATTTTCTCTTCTGCAATGGAGCAGCCGCGCTTGGCAATCAGCCCCGCATAGTGCTGCACACCAGTGAGCAAGCCATAACTTTTGCGAAAACCTGCAAAGGCTGTGCCATCGTTAAACACCAACTCAATGCGCATGTCGCCCGCCGCGCCATATGCATCGGCAAAAGCTTGCAGTTTTTCTTGCACATCTGGCGCAATTGCCTGATCAAGGTATTTTCTGCGCGACCGGCGCAGGTTTGCGGCTTGTGTTAGCTCGTGATTGTTCATTTATTTCTCCATCATCAGTGTATTCAGTTCCCGCAGCCAGCCGCGCATGTGCTCCCGGTGCGCCAGCAAGTTTTCGATATGCTGGCGGCGGGCGGCGGCATATTTCTTCGGCTTTTTCGGCTCATTCAGGCCGTCGCGTTCGCGTGTTATTCTGTCCACGGCAATGGTGATTTGGCACACAATGTCATGCACTTGCCTGTTGCCATGCAGTGCCAGCTTTTTGTAGTATGACAGCAGACACTGCTGCGTGTAAATTGAGTTTTGGTAGAGGGCGTATGTGAAAATGTCGTTGAGAGCAAAGAGAGCGACGGTGTTTTCATCGGTGTCGCAGGCCTCCAACCACGCGCGAAGTGCTTTGTCGCCGGCGATAAGCTCGTTCGACCACGATGATTTGTCGTCAATTTCGGTTTTGTCCAACACTTGCAGCGCATACGCAATTGTGTCGCAATCCGTGACGGTCGCCTGTGTTTTGTCGCCAATCACCAACACGCGAAACGCGAAATCTTCGTCCCAGCGCGCGGGGTTTACGAACATGCCCAGCTCGTTGGTTTGCACAGCGCACTCCTCACAATACGTGTAGCCCATCAGCGTGTCGCCGCCTTGCGCATAGCCGGTGATAATATTGAACTCCGGAATACCGCCCGGCCATTCCATCACAACGGGTCGCCCCTGCTCCACCGACCACGTGATTATTTTGCGCATTTCGTCTGGCGTGGCGTTTTCGCGCGTGAGCCAAAGATAATCGCGGCCATAGTAGCCCATCACGCGCGCGACCATTTCGCCAATGTCGTTAATATGCCAGAGCTCCTCAATCATGTGCCGCTTAACGGTGTTCCACAAAAAGCCGTAGCCCACGCCAGTGATGTGCATGAGCTCGCGGAAGCGTTCATTAAGCTGCGGGTAAGTGACATCCGTGTGCCCCGCCTCTTGCGCCTCAACGCAGCAAAGCGCCTCGGCAAGCATTGCGGGGAAGGAGTACCACATGTCGCAGCCCTCGGGCGGCTTCCAACGGCTGATGCGTGGAACCCACGACAGTAGCTGCTGTTCCGGCAGCGCGAAGTTGCGTTCCATGAAGCTTGTGATTTGATTGCGCGCCTGTCCGGGTGTTAGAATGTCGTTCACGTTACAACCCAGTGTCTCCGCCAGCGCGCACAGCAACGCTGTTTCGGGCAGGGTATGCCCATTTTCCCATTTGCTGATGCTCTGCACCGACACACCCAGCTTTTCGGCCAGTTCCTCCTGCGTGTGGTTGTTTTGGTGGCGCAATTGCGTGATTTGATTGCCAATGCGAATATTGTCTAACATATCTTTCTCCTTTGTTTGGTTGGGGATAAGACAAGTTTAGCATAGCTCACGCAATTTTTCCATCACGCAATGTATATAATTTTTCACCTCAACTTAAACTTAAGTTTAAGCCTTTGGCTTTCACGAACCTATAACAGAACACAGCGAAGCGACATCAGTTTTTTTGGTTCTTTTTTTCCAAAAAAAGAACTACCAGCGCACTGTCCAGCTGCGCCAGAATGGGTCAAAGAAACCACGCGGCCCAATGACAAAATATAACAAGGTGTTAATCCAGCCCATCACAGTGCCAAACCCGCGCGACAATGCACTGGGCGGCGAAGAGGGCACGTGCGGCTGGCGCACGCCCACGGCAACCAGTGCCTCATGCAAAGCACGATAGGTGGCCGCAGTTTCTTCAGGGCAAACGTGCGTGTTGGCGAACATCGCGTCTGCAATCGCCACAGCTTCTAGCAACTGTGTGCGCTGTTCAGCGGTCAGCTCGCGCTCGGGATCATCCAGAATACGCACAATATCCTGCTGAATCCAATAATGATTACGGGTTTCGCGTCCCCAGTTGAACTGCGGCCACTCGGGCATGCTGAACACATCCACGTGAGCTTCATCGGTCGCCAGGCGGGTAATCAAGCGAATGATCACATCCGACCGTCCGGTACCCTCGTGATCTTGTTCTTTGAATAGCCAGGTCTGGTCGGGCAGCAACGCGGTAGACACATCCACCACCCCGCAAGGCGAAATATAACGCGGGTCAACGCCTGCGATGTGCTCGGCACTCAGCGTTTGCCCAAAGGACGCAGCCGTCACGCCAAGCCCAGCCGAAGCCACGGGAATGAGACCATCGCCATTTTGGGCATAGTTCAGGCCAATGGGCAGCGCACTGCCATAGTCAAACTCGGCAATTACATAAACTCGACCACCCTGGTCGATAATCGAAAGAATATTGTCGTTCAAATTCACTTGCGCCTGATGGAAATCATCCATTTGCCGGCGAATTTCGGCATGGCTGTCACCCATCAGCCACAGTTCACGCACTTGCGCATATTGCGCGCTGGGCACAAGGGTCATCAAATTCGTGTGGAAAGAAAGCACCTCGCCAATCAGCGTATCAATCACGGTGTTGAGAATCGCCATCAACAACGGCTTAGACACAAAGCGCAGCGCAATATTCATCAGCGTGCCCATCACACTGTCGCCCAATATCTCGGGGAATAAATCGTGGTACAGGTTCACGTTGTCAAAGCGCAGGTTGCGGGTATATAAATCGCCTGCAAGGTTGCTGCCGTCCATCGCACCTACGGTAATCACCACATTGTTCAGCTGGTTGTGCACATGGGGATAGTACTCAACCAAGCCGCTGAATAGCGTGCCGCCCAACGAAATCGGCACCAGATTTACGCGTTGCACATCATGGCGTTCACGCACATGTTGAATAAACGCATATAGTTCATCCACAATGTCTCGATGATTGCCGAACGAATTATAAGTAAAAAAGTATACGTTTTCTTCACCCATGTGCTCGGCCATGCCACGAATGGGCAGCGTGCCATACACACGATCACGCTCGGCCTGCGTCAACTCCGCCAAGCTATAGGGATAGCGCACCGTGCGGAAATCATGCAGCAGGCGGCCATATTCATCCGTGCGCAGCAGTTCGGTGGAATCCAGCAATGCGGTGTTCAATACGCGTGAAAGCCCCAAGTCCATTTGCAGCAACAAGCTGCTCAACAGCGGAAACAGCAGCTGGCGAATCAATGCGCTTTCATCAAATTCCGGAAAAGGCTCGCGATGCGGATAAACACGCACATCGTCTTCATAGAGAAAAACGTCCGACTGCAAGATCCCATGAATGAGTATCACAGGATAGGGCGTAAGTTCCCAAGTTAGTTCATCCTGCGGCGCAAACGCGGCAGCATGCATACCAAACAGTCCCGCCAGCATAGCCAGCACCAGCAAAAACGAAAGCAAGCGTTTCATGTGCAACCTCTTTTCAATATGTTATACCTTCTTCTATTATAAGACTTACATAATAACTTGTCAAGTGCAAAAAATTCTTGACAATCTGTGCAAAATAGGGTATACTAGAAACAGCTATTATGAAAGTGAGGTTTCCCCCTATGTGTACATTCAAAAAAGTGTTGAAAATCGTCGCCATCGTCGCCGCCGTGGCAGCCGCAGCAGCGGGTGTTTATCTGCTGGTGAAAAAACTCAAAGAGAAAAAAGACGCTGAAGTTGATGAATCCGATAGCTTGGAAAGCTTCGTGTCCTGCTCCTGTCTAGATGACGAACCCATCCTCGTTGAAGATCCCGAATAGCACCTGCGGTGCGGCTCCGTCGCTTCGCTGTGTCCTATCAAAGCAAGATAAAAAATTACCCTGCCCAGTAAAGGCAGGGTGTTTTTTTATCACTTTTTTGATAATTGTATTGATGTGCTTTTTCGTGAAACTCCTCTAGCGAAACTCGACCTTTCAGGTGTTGCCAAGGGCTCCCCTGTAGGGGAGCTGGCACGCCATAAGGCGTGGCTGAGGGGTTCTCATATCAATACAAAAGTCTAAAACAGCCTTTTTTTATTATAGTTTCAGTCCCAGCACCAACGTAAATGGCAGCCGCCTCACCCGATGAAAGCCGTATTTCTGATAGAAACTGCGGCCTTTTTTGTTCGTCGGGCTCACGCCAAGCATCACAGCAGGCACACCCATGTCTCGCAAATGCTTGGTGAGGGCGTCCATCAGCTGGTGCCCAACACCCATGCGCTGGTAAGCATCAAGAATGTCGATGTGCAGGTGCGCAGGATAGCGTTTGTAAAACAGACGCGGCATTTTCGCTGCCGCCACGCACTCAAAGCGTTGCACAAAAGGCAAACCCTTGCTGCGCGGCGCATAGTCTCGCAGATACTCCTCGCGATACGCCCAATATTCCGGCGCACACATAATGTAGCCCACAGCTTCGTCTTGCTCATTGGCAGCCACAAAGCAGTGCTGCGGCTGCCGCTCAATATAATAATCGCAGTAGGTGGTCAGCAGCTTGGTATGCTGCGGCCCCGGCTGTGTGTCATTGGGAAAACTCGCTGTTTGCATGCACACAATGCGCACGTTGTCGCGGTCTTTTTCCTCGTACGGTCGAATGCTGATCATCTTGTTCCCTCGCTTTAACTGCGGCTGGTTTCCCTTGCCTCAACATACACACTGTTGCCTTCACTATCCACGGCATAGCTGAAAATCAGCTCGCCAATGCGGGCAAACATCAAGCTGCGCACAAATTCTGCGCGCGATGTGCCCAGCATCATCAACAACATTTCTTCTTCTGTCAAATCTTCGCCTTGCATCTGACGAATTTGCGCTTTCGCCTCCTCAATCGCTTCCTCGCCCTCAATGCGGCGGAAACGCTCCAGTTCCTCATCAACATCAGCTTGGGTGATGGCAACGCCTGCTTGTGCAGCAATGGCAAACACCACTAGGTCTTCCTGCGCCCAAGACTCACCTTGTGGCCCCATGTGTTCATAGATGTTCGCTGCCGCGGGCAGGCTGCCAATAAATTCTGCTTGGTCAAACACAGCATGGAATGCCTGCATCGCGCTCATGTCACGAATCTGGTTAAACATGATGTCGAGCAATTCTTGCTTGTCAGTCGTTGCGCCTTCCGATGCCATGAAAATCTGTTCTTCACTCAGCTGCGCCGGAGGAGCAAAAATTTCGTGCACCACGCAGGTGAATACCGCATCGCGGCCTTCCAACTCAGCATTTTGCGGATACTCATCTGGGAATGTAACGTGTATCTCAAAGGTTTGGCCAATTGTCTGTCCCACCACTTGCTCTTCAAAGCCGGGAATCATCATGTCGCTGCCAATAATTAAATCAGCGCCTTCGAAAGCCATGCCTTCCAAGCGGCCAAGACCTTCAGCATAACCATCAAAATCAAAGATAATATGATCGCCCAACTGCACCACAGTGCGGTCGGTTTCTTCCGCAAATTGTGCACGCATCATCAACGACATTTGCTCATCGTCAAACGCTTCCAGGTCCAGCACCACGCCGCGCCAATCGCCAACGTTGATATAGTTGCTGAAATCCACGCCGGCAAAGGGGTCAAAGTCGTCAAGGTCTAACGGCGGGCGAGTAGTTTGCTGCGTATCGTTTGTGCCGGTGCCGGTCAGTGACCAAGGCAAGCCCTGCGAAACCAGCAAATATACCACGCTGCCAATCAGCAACGCCAAGACCAAAGCCACCGCCACCGCAATGATGACGATTTTTTTGCGCGATAAGGTTACGGAATTGGGATTTTTCTTTTTCGTGTTTTTCTGTTGAGCCATGTGCGCGCACCTTCGTTTCTATATTATGGTATCTTATAGTATAGCACACTTGGGCAAGCAAAAGCAATGGATAATGTGTGAATTTTTACGTCTGCGTGTAGTGCATCCGCCCTACATCCCGCCAAGAACAATGCTGGCGTCACCTCCTTAACATTTCCGCGAATAGCCTTGCGCACCGCAAAGGCTGCCTTTTCAATCCAAACCGTGTTTCACGTGAAACATTTTTTGCATCCCTCGGCATGACCAGTCCCCCCACCGCATATACATGCCATAAACACAATCCAAACCAAGGGGGACCAACACAATGGAACTGGCGCACAACACCCAAAACGTCGGCCGCGCGCAAAGCGTGTTTGATGCAAAACTTGAACAACCCATCGATGGCATCATCACTTTGCCCGAATACTGCCCCGACATTCACCGCATGCTGCGTTGCAGCATGGAACCCGCTGTGCATGCCGTGCAAACCAACGGCGAGCGTGTGACCGTGGACGGCAATGCCCGCGTAACGGTGCTCTATGCCGCTGAAGACGGCAGCCTGCAAAGCGTGGAACAAAACACACCCTTCAGCCGCATGATCGACATTCCCGACCTTGCCGAAGGTGATGCCATCATCGTGGTGGTGAAGCCCGACTTCGCCAACGCACGCGCCACCAGTCAGCGTCGGTTTGACACCAACGGCATGCTGGGCGTGCAACTGCGCGCCGCCCGCGTGCACGAAGATGCCGTGCTCACCGACGTCACTGGCGGCGGCATGCAAACGCTCAGCGACACCCTAGCTGCATCTTCGCTTGAAAGCTTGGCGGCCACGCATTTCCCATTGAGCGAAGTAATTGAAATCGACCAAGGCGCTCCACCGGTAGATCAAATTCTGCTGCGGCATGCAGCCGTTGTGCCCGGCGAAGTGAAAGCCATCCAGAACAAACTCCTCGCTAAAGGCAACCTCGAAACCCGTGTGGTCTATCGCAGCCGCGGGGTCGAAGAACCCGTGCAAGTGCTGCATGTGATGCCCTTTAGCCAAATCATCGAAGCGCCGGGCGTGAGCGAAGCGACTGAAAACACCCTGCGTCTGCGCGTGTGTGCCCTAGATATTACCCCAAAGGCCGACAGCACCGGCGCAGCACGCCTGCTGGATATCAGCGCCCGCGTGGGTGCCGATGTGCAAGGCTATGCCCCAGTGGAACTCAACGTTATCCGTGATGCCTATTCCACGCAGGGCGGCGCGCGGCCGGATATGCGCTTGCTGGAAACCCGCCGTTTGGTGGAAAGTTTTCGCGATACCCTCGTTACGCAGGATACCTTTGAGTTGGGTGCCCAGCGCGTGCTGCTGGTGAACCACGAAATTCTCACGCCCGAAGTCACCGTGAAGCCTGACGGCCTGCAAGTGAATGGAAAAGTGAAGCTGCATGTCGTGTATACCGACCAAAGCGGCAACGCAGAAACCATCGAAAGAGAACTATCCTATGCCTTCACACGAACACTGAAAGGTGACGACAAGTATAAAGCTGACGTGGATGTGCAGCTGCTTAACCTGCAGGAAAGTCTCAGCGGCGGCACCCTTGATGTGCATGCAGAACTGGCCGTGGCAGGCGAGATCTTTGCCGCAAACAGCCGCAATGTGGTGGGTGTGGTCAAACACGACGAAGCCGACAAAATTGCCGCTCGTGCACCACTTACCATCTACTTCGCCAGCCACGGTGAACCGCTGTGGGATATCGCCAAACGCTACCGCACCACCATGGATGCCGTGCGGCAAGAAAACGAAATCACCGGCGAAACAGCAACCGGCGGGCAAATGTTGCTCATTCCATCCGTTTAACAGAAAGAAGGGAGAATCATTATGGACCAGCGCAACATTTACGCAGACATTGCCCAACGCACCCAGGGCGACATTTACATCGGCGTGGTGGGGCCCGTGCGCACCGGCAAATCCACATTTATCAAGCAGTTTATGGATACACTCGTTATCCCGCATATCTCCGTGGCCGCCAAGCGCGAACGCGCCATGGATGAATTGCCCCAAGCCGCCAGTGGCCGCACCATCATGACCACCGAGCCCAAGTTCATTCCCGAAGAGGCCGTGGAAATTGAACTGCCGCAAAACGCCAAGTTCCGCGTACGCATGATCGACTGCGTGGGCTACATCGTGCCCAGCAGCTTGGGCTATATTGAAGATGACCAGCCGCGCATGGTACAAACGCCGTGGTATGATGAAGAAATCCCCTTTAACATGGCGGCTGAAATCGGCACGCGCAAAGTCGTGGCGGAACACAGCACCATCGGCTTGGTGGTCACCACAGACGGCAGCATCAGCGAGATACCGCGTGAAGAATACGCCGAAGCAGAAGAGCGCGTCATCAACGAGTTGCTGGAGTTGAATAAACCATTCGTGGTGGTGCTCAACAGTGCCACGCCACAGGCTCCTGCCACCGTAAACATGGCACGCGCGATGAGCGAACGCTACAACGTGCCTGTGATGCCGGTGAACGCGCAGGAGCTTGGCGAAGACGAAATCCGCGGCATCATCTCGCAGGTGCTCATGGAGTTCCCCATTCGCGAAGTAGGCGTGAACGTGCCCAACTGGATTACCACCTTAGAATCCGAACACTGGCTGCGGCGTAGTCTTTACACCGCCGTGCGCGGGGCAGCAACTGGTTTGCGCGTAATGCGTGACATCAGCGAGTTCGTGGAACGTCTGCGCGGCGCTGAGCACGTGATTCAAGCAATATTGGGGCTGCTTAACCTCAGCGAAGGCGGTGCAAGGGTAGACCTTAACGTGCACCCAGAGCTATTCTATCGCGTCCTCGCGGAAAGCACAGGCCTTGAGATTAACGACGAGCAAGACCTGCTGCGGCAACTCACTGAGCTTTCGCGCACCAAGGCCAGCTATGACCGCATCAAACATGCCCTTGATGAAGTGGAAGCCACGGGCTATGGCATTGTGATGCCCACCTTGGAAGAACTGACTCTTGAGGAACCAGAACTGATGCGCCAAGGTGGACGCTATGGCGTGCGGCTGCGGGCAAGCGCACCCAGTCTGCATATTATGAAAGCCAACATCAACACCGAAGTTGCGCCCATTGTGGGCAGCGAAAGCCAAAGCGAAGACCTAGTGATGTACTTGCTGAACGAATTTGAGGAAAACCCCGCGCAAATTTGGGAGAGCAACATCTTTGGCAAAACGCTGCACGATTTGGTCAACGAGGGCTTGCACAACAAGCTATATAAAATGCCCACCGAAGCGCGCGGCAAATTCCAAGAGACCATCGAAAAAGTCATCAACGAAGGCTGTTCGGGGCTGATATGCATTATTTTATAATGCTTAATGCTAAATGCTTAATTCTTAATTGAAGAAAATCACACCCATAGTGCAATACTAAGGGTGTGATTCAGTTTCATTCAGCATTAAGCATTACGAATTACGCATTGCTAATATTCCATCCGCGCTCTATGACGCTCCCAGCCTTCGCGCAAATCTTCCATGAACTCGCTCCAGCTGTGCTCGCCGCGAATGTGATAGCGCAAGCCTGTGCCCACCACCTGGTCGCGGAACTCATCGCCGGGCGCAAGCATGCTCCAAGTTACGGTGTTGGTCACTTGGTCGTTTTGCAGCCAATGCACGGCATCTGCCGCAAGGGTGTTTTGCATTTGGGTGCTGTTGATGACGGTGCTGTAAGGCGCAATGATGCCCAAACGGTTGGTAAGAAAATCAATGCCGCGTTCGTGTGTCACCAGCCAGGTGAGGAATTGCTCAGCAGCGTCGATATGCTCTTGGTCTGCACGACCGTTGATGGCGGCGAACTTCACCGTTTCAAAGGCCAAGCCTTGGCGGGGTGCGCTTTCCATGTGCATAAAGGCAGGCATGAAGGCAACGTCGCTGACGTTTACCGTTTGGCCGGTTACGCCGCTGAGATAGCCCGCAAAACCGCTGCCGCCCAAAATCATCGCCGCACGGCCAGTGCCAAACTCTGCAGCTGCATCGGCATAGCTGCGGCCTTCAAGTCCTTCGCGCACGGTCATGTGTTCATGGTGCAGACGGTGAAAATCGCGCAGGCCTTCATGGTAGCGCAAATGCAGTTCGTCAATGGCTTCGCCGGTAACATCAACATTGCGGCTGTTGATTTCCTGCCCATGCGGGATCGCCATCAGGCGCGTGCCCCACATGTGGGACTCCCCTTCTCGCAGGGCTGGTGCGGCAAACACGGCATCAATGTCCAGTGCTTCGCGGTGTGCATGCATGTCGCGCACGAGGGCTTCCAGTTCAGCGTGGGTGGTGATATCCGCCACGCTATTGAACTCGGTGCTGCGATCGTCCAGCGCAAAATATTTGGTCATGATTGTTTCGTTGTAGATGATGCCAAAGGCCTCCACACCCAAGGGGATAGCGACAACGTTGTGGTGGCTGTTTTCGTCGTCTTCCACGTGCGCACGCAGTGCCAGATTACGGTCAAGCAGGTGCCCATAGGCCGCAGTTTCGCTGAGATTGTGGGCGTGTTCGTGCCAGGCGCGATACTCACGCGGGTTGTGGAAGAAAAACAGTGCGGGTGCGTGTTCTTCACGCTCCAGTGCATCTCTGAGCTCCTCCAGTGCAACTCTGCCTGCTGCCGGGCGGTGCACGTTTAGTGTCACGCCTGTTGCATTGCGATACTCCACTGCTAGGGCATCCCACATGGTGGCGTGGGCGGCGTGCGGCTGAAAGATGTTGAGCACTAAGCCGGTGTCCTGCGCAGGCGGGGGCTCATTGGGTTCGTTGGGCTCATGCCGACAGGCGACGAAAAAGCCACCGATTATCGCAGCGCAAAGACCCAGCGCCAGCAGAGGTTTGCGAAGGTTTCTGTTCGATTTCATGCAAAAAATTCCTTTCTCTGTGCCGTTTCACTAACCAGTATGCCCCACAGTTGAAAGGGTTATGCAAGTGCATGAAAAAATGGACACAAATTCTGCGTCCATTGGTTATGGCATTAATTTAAGCAACATTGCGCCGCTGGGTGGGTTGCACGCGCACTTTAGGTGCTGCGACAATTTCTATATCATGTTGTTCGTGTGCAGACGCAGATAACTTGCGCAAATAAGCCATTCGTTCTTGCGCTGTCATATTTTTTGTTGCTTCATAAAGATGAATACGAATTGTATCAAGCTCTTGTTCAAATGGAATCAACATCAACCAACGCCTCCTTTGCCGTGCAAATCACTACGCCACCGTATCCCTGCTCATGGTTCACGCGTGAAGTAAGCAGCTTTGTTTTTGCACGGTTAATGTGCGAAAAATTGTAAGAAATCACATAATCTAAGCCATGCACGCTTGCACAAGCAATATGTGTGCTATCAAATCGAAAACGTTCGGGAATAATGCCCTGTTCTACGTAAATATCCGCTATTCGGTCAGTTTCATCTTCAAATCCCAACACACTAACACCATACTCTTTAATTAGTGAAAGCATTTTACTGCGTTTGGGTTCTGTTGCAGCTTGCAATTCAACCGTAACATATTCTGAAGTGTACGCTTGAAATTTTCCTTGCCGGATTTGTTCAAATAATTGCACCGTATCATGATGTCCTTCTCGGTCAACATCAAAAAAATAATTAAAGACCGTGGTTTCCAAATAAAGTTTCATTATATCCCTTTTCTATTATAGCCCATTATGATCGAAAAGTCAACGTTCATTTTCCTTATCTTCCTCGCTAGCACCCTTCTCATCCGTCTCTTTGCTCATTTGCCGCTGGGTGGTGACGAGGTTATAGTATATCCCGCGCTTTTGCATCAGCTCGCGGTGCGAGCCAAGCTCAGCGATTTCACCGCCGTCAATCACCGCAAGGCGATTCGCATGACGCAACGTACTCAACCGATGCGCAATGGCGATGGTCACGCGGCCCTTGACTAGGCGTTCGAGTGCTTGTTGCACCTTGCCCTCGGTTTCAGGGTCAAGTGCGCTGGTGGCTTCGTCTAAAATGAGGATTTTGGGGTTGCGCAACACAGCGCGCGCAATGGCCACGCGCTGCCGCTCACCGCCGCTGAGGGTGTGGCCATCCTCACCCACTAGGGTGTTGTAGCCATCGGGCAGCTTAATGATAAACTCATGCGCATTGGCGGTTTTCGCCGCGCGAATCACCCCTTCTGGCGTGGCATCGGTGGAGCCATAGGCGATGTTTTCATATACCGTGCCTGCAAACAGATAGGTCTCCTGAAACACCACGCCGATGTGTTTGTGCAACCATGCGGAGTCAAAATCGCGCAGGTCCTGTCCCTTCAAGGTAATGCGCCCGCTGTCAGGGTCATACATGCGCATGGCAAGGTTAATCAGCGTGCTTTTGCCCGCGCCGCTTGGCCCCACCAGACCCAGCATTTCGCCGGGTTGCACAGTGAGATTGATGTTCTTGAGCACGGGTTCATACGGCACATAACCAAAGCGCAGGTTTTCGAATACGAGTGGGCCCTCCACCGGCGCGTTGATGGGTTCTTCGGCCACGACCATGGTATGTTCTTCATCAAGAATCTCATAGATTTTTAGCAGGCTGTTGGTCGCCTCGGCCAGTCGCCTAGGGAAGAACGACATCCAGCGCAGCGGCTCAAACAAAAAGGCCATCAACAGCGTGAACATCACCAGTTCGTCAATTTCCATATTGCCTTGCAGCACCTGCCACCCGCCCACGAACATGACCACCAGCTCGCCGGTCATCATGGCCAAACGTGTGGTGGGGTTAAGCAACGCCCAGAATACTTCCACGGCGGTGGCAGCTTTTTTTAGCCGCCAACTGGTGCGTTTGAACTTCTCTATCTCGCGTTCTTCGGTGCCGAACGTTTTCACCACGCGAATGCCTTTGATGATATCATGCAGCAAGCTGCGCTCGCGCGAGCCGCAACGCCACATTTTCTCAATCTTCAGCCGCAGCCGCACCCAAAATTTTCGGTGCAGCACCAGCGTCACGGGTATCGCAATCACGGTCATCGCTGCCAACGCAGGGTTAAGCACAAACAAAATGATGCTGACAATCACAATCATCATCATTTTCTCGAGGGTCGCTCGTCCCATGCCGTCCACAAAGCCGCGCACGGTTTCGGTGTCGTGCGTCACACGTTTCATCAAGTCGCCTGCGGTGCGCTTGCTCATGCTGGTGAGCGACAACTGCTGCACTTTGTCGTAGGTTTTGCGGCGCAGGAAATCGCTGTGGCGCACGCTGGTGCGGTTGATGGCGAGGAGGCTTGCACTGTGAAAAAACATGCTGGACAGATAAAATATAGCCATCGCTAAACCGGCAAGCCAAACCGCACTGCCCGTTGCCCAGCCAAACGTCGCTTCAGCAGCATAATCTGGGTTGAGCACCGTGCGAATGAGCCAGCCGATAATCAGCGGCACAGACGCACGCGCCAAGTTAAACAGCAGCATGAACACATTCGCCTTCACCATGGCGGGTTTCAGCCGTGGAAAATCACGAATTGCGCGCAACCACACGCTTTTCACATCCGCGCAAAACAGGCAAATGCTCAGCCCGGGTATTAAATGACGGCCGCATTTTTCACAGCGTTGCAGCACCTTGTAGTCAATGTCCACGCGCTTGCCGCTTTGCAGATAGTGATTAACCACCTTGCAAAACTCACCGATTTCACTCACGTGGCTCATGCTAAAACGACACACGGCGATGTTATGTTCGTTGCCTTGGTCGGGCAGCTTTAACTCTAGACGGCCGCAACCCACATCGCCGAACTGCGTCAGCTCCGCCACACCATCTAGCGAACGCCGAAAGACCTCCACGCCGTCAATGTCGGCATAGATCACATTGCTTTCCCACGTCAGCACGCCGCGGCACAGCTTGCCCGCAGCGTCTAGGTCAAAGGGTACAGTCGTCATATTAAATCCTCAATATAAGTAGGGCTCAAGCAGCCGCAGGGCTTTCTTTTTCACCACGGTGAGATCTTCAATCAAATAGCGGTTACCGTCCACATCCGTGACCACAATGGTGCTGCTGCCGGGCAGTTGCCGCAGATTTTTGGTGATGTCTTTGACCGCAGCATTCTTTTTGTGCTCGCCGATGGACAGGTCGAAGTAATAGCTGCCCATTTTCTCTTTGATGCTATCCACTGCCGTGATCACCGGCGTGTAGTAGCGCAAATCCAGCTCGGCAGCCACCAGTGCAGCCTGTTCTTCCTCCAGCTGGGCAATATCCTCTAGCACAGCCACTTCGTTGTCATCCATGTCTGCCACGCAGATGAAACGCGTTGGGTCGGTCAGCGGCAGGGCACGGCGCAGCTGCACACGTGCGTAAGTTTCGCCACCCAGCTCAAGCGACAAAAAATCTTGCGCGTTGCGGAAAAATCGCACATCGCCAGGTGGTGTGAATGCTAAGTTTAATGTGTCCATAATATCTCCCTGTATAATCTTCATGCACCTGTCATAGACCACAGCGAAGCGACCGAGCCGCACCGCAGGTGCTATCCTATATGCATGGCAGCCAGTGCCTTGCTCTGCACTTGATATAACTCGTAAAATGCACCGCGCTTCTTCAGCAGCTCACGGAATGTGCCGAACTCTTTGAGCTCGCCATCTTCAATCACCGCAAGCATGTCGGCATCACGCAGGGTGCTTAAACGGTGCGCAATGGCGATGGTGGTTCGGCCTTCTTTCAGCTGCTGCAAGCTTTGCTGAATGCTGCGCTCGGTGGCGGTATCCATGGCTGCGGTGGCTTCGTCGAGGATGAGAATCTTTGGGTTTTGCATAATCGCCCGGGCGATGCTCACACGCTGGCGTTCACCGCCGCTGAGCGCCTGCCCGCTGGCGCCCACATAAGTTTCGTAGCCATCCGGCAGTTTCATGATGAAATCATGCGCGGCGCTTGCCTTGGCTGCGGCAATCACCTCTTGCATGCCTGCCTGCGGCCTAGCATAGCGAATGTTATCCGCAATGGTGCCCGAAAACAGATAGATATCCTGACTCACCAGGCCAATATTGCGGCGCAGCACGTCAAGGGGCAAGTCTTTCACGTCCACGCCATCGATGAGTATCGCGCCGGCCTTGGCGTCATATAAACGCGAAATCAGGTTGGCGATGGTGCTTTTGCCCGCGCCGGTTTTACCCACAATACCCAGCATCTGCCCGGCGCCCACGCTTAAATTCACGCGCTTGATAATGGGCCGTGCGGGTTCGTACTCAAACTCCAGTTCGCGCAGTTCAATGTCGCCGCGCAATTCGTTCACCTGCGCGGGATGCTCGGGCGGCAAAATTTCATCGTCGCTATCGATAATCTCAAACACGCGGCTGGCAGCATCGGCGCAGCGTGCCCACCAGTTGCTCACCCATGAAAAATACTCAAGGGGCCCCTGTATCATCATCAGCCAGGCCACAAAAGCCATCAGCTCGCCCAGCCCCATCGTGCCATTTTGCACGTTTCGACCGCCCATCACTAGCACGGCAACAATGAGCAAAAACACCGCACTCATCGCAAAAGGAAACACCGTGGCTTCTTTGCTGGTGAGCTCTTTTTCGGCCTCGCGCAGCGACTCACTCATTTCGCTGAAACGACCGAGTTCTTCCTCCTCGCGCGCAAAGGCTTTAATCACCCGCTGGCCGTTGATGTTGTCGCTCACTAGAGAGTTCAAGCGTGCATTCGAGGCCCAAATGCGGTGATATAACCGACGAAACAGCCGTGTGGCAATGGGCACCACAATGCCCATCACGGGTATCACGCCCAGCACCAGCAGCGTCATCTGCCAGCTAACGCGGAACATCAGCACCAGCAAGGTGGCAAACATAAACACATTGCGAATGGCAAAGGGCACACCGTCGATAAAAAACCAATGGATGCTCATGCTATCTCGCGTCATGCGTTCCATTAGGCTGCCGGTTTGCTTGCCAGAGTAAAAACCCACGCTCAACCGCTGCATGGCCTCGAAGATTTTCAGTTTCAGTTTATACATCACGCCCGGGAACAGATAGGCATTCACCAAATCTGTGCCAACGGTAAAAACCATGTCCAGCACGCGCATGAGCACAACAATGAGGACCAGTCGTGTTAAACTTGCAAAAAACTCGGCCGCAGCGGGCAGATAATCTCTACCTGCTTGTGTGGCGGGAATGAGCACATCGTCAAACAAGCGTTGCGTGCTAAACAATGGCAGCAACACCTGCAGCACCGCGCTGGCCGCAAGCATCACCAGCATGGCTGCAATGGCCAAGCCGTTATTGTTAAAGTAAGTGAGCAAACGGCGCGCAATGGTGCTGCGCTTGATGCACTGCGGGCATACGCGGCGTTTGTTGGGATACTTCGTGTTGCATTTGGGACAATACATCGACTCATCGTTTTCTTCTAAGTAGGGGGTCATGTCGCGATCTTCACGCATGGCGTTGAAACAATCCGCCAGCTTTTGCATGCTGCCCGCAAGCCCCAGCGAAAACCGCGTGAGCGCATAGTCATGTTCGCCCATTTGCGCAATGAGCCGCCCGGTGGTGACATATTGCTCCACCTTGAGCTTGGTGATATCCCGCACAGGGATTGTCTCTAGCTTGTCCAGCGAATACTCAAGCTCAAGATGTTTTTTTCGGCGTTTGCCGGGCACCGTTTTCTCCTGCCCAAACGCAAGATAAAGCCCCTGCTCGTCAAACGCGATCCACGCGTTGCAGTAAAGGCCTTCGTTATTCATGTCGCCCTGCGCGCAGCAGATGAAGCCGTCGCATTGCAGCTGCTGTGCTTGCAGCAAGTTTATCACGCCCGGCGGAAATTTGCCGGGCAATGGCTTTCGCGGTTTGCGTTTTTTCGGCATAATAATTTCTCCCACTTCTCTTTCTATATCATAACACAAAAAAATGCGCTCGTCAAGCGTAATTTTAGACTTGACAAGCCACGTGATTTTATGGTATCTTATAGGTGGATCAATTTCACAAAACATCATCAAAAGGAGAACACACACATGAAACGTACACTGGCAATCTTGCTGGCTGTGGTGCTTGGCGTTGGCATTGGCGTGATCGCAACAAGTGCTGCATCTGCAACTAAGTTAGCATTCAACGTCGCACGTCACGGGCAAGATTGGCCGTCATGTTGTTGCGAAGGCGCAGACATGTCACCGACTTTGTCTGCTGCAATACGCAACGTGACTGAACTTCAAGCTCATCTCGCATCTTACGATAGCATAGATTTCAATATCGATCGCCATGACGATGCGTTTTTTCAAAACAGCTTTCTTTTGATCGCCAACTTTTGGGACACCCATAGCGGACATCCATATACGGTAGATGCAGTTTGGTCAAATGGTCACGTTGAAATAACTCGACATGAACTAAAACCAGATGATAATGTTTTGGGCGCTCTCGAATATATATTTTTCCTGATCGAAGTATGCAATAGCTATGTTCCTTCACAGTTTTTCTTGGTTCTAGACGGAGACCATGTTGCAACATCTCCACCGCCAACAATGCCGCCGTCCGTTTGCCCCGAAAACCCCAACGCAAGCACGTGCACCTGCAACGACACACCACCTATTGTTGAGCCGCCTATTGATTGGGTCAACGCACTGGGAATTGTCGGCGTTGTGCTGCTTGCGGTTGCTAACGCTGTTGCCATTTTCTTTTTTGTGCGGACCATGTTTTTTACGTAATTCATTTATTCAGATTTCGCGGTGGAGCCTTAGGCTCTGCCGCTTTTTTGCAGCCAAGCGCAAAATTTATGCTTGACAAGCCCGTCTGGATGTGCTATAATAGCTAGGTTGGACGCGTAGCTCAGTTGGTTAGAGTGCTCGCCTCACACGCGAGAGGTCCCCAGTTCGAGTCTGGGCGTGTCCACCAGCGGCGAGTTGCCGCTTCGCTGTGTCCTATGCCAGCCTGTGCTAGCATAGGGCATCTTTCGTTTGTTCAATAAGGGAGTTATATCCGTTCTGGTTGTTTTTTGTTTCCATAATTTGTATTTTCGCAGCCATAATCATCCGCATAGGGCAGTTCATCGCAAATTAATGCTTGCGTTCTGCATAAACATGATGTATAATAAAAGCACATTGTGAATTTGGGGAGGAGCGTGGCACCATGCGCAATATAATCAAAAAAACGCTTGTCTTGGCACTTTCGCTGTGCTTGGTTGCTGTTTTTTTGTTGCCGGTGATTACGGCATTGCAACCGGGTTGCGCTTGCGTTGAGATTACTTGCCCAATTTGCGAAGCAATGCTAGAACGCTATGAAAGCTTAGCGCTGCAAGAACATAGTGTTTATATCATGCATGCTAACTGTGATGCATTTCAATATAATTTGGCTGAAATTTTTGTTTCGGGCTTTATCGACTCCAATACTAGAATGAATAATTAAATATCTCCATCTCAAAGGAATATTATGCTCAAGCTTCTGGGCATGATGTTGCTTTGTGTTTTTTATGCTCAAAATTAAATTTTATTGGAGATTTTCTTATGAAAAAAACTATACTGGCTGTAATTACTATTATATTTACACTTTCTTTTTTTGCCGGATGTGCTAGCCAAGCAACCGAAACCCAACACCAAAATTACCCCGTTTTTTCAGTCAACGATGTGCAACACGACCCCCTTGCGTTCACGGGTGTGATTACAATTCATGGCGTGGTAACCATGCACATGCCAAGCGGCTTTGGCGTGGAATATACCCAGCAGCGAGCATGCTGCCCAGACTTTGTGCTGCATGTTGCATTTGACGGAAACGCGCCTGCCATTGGCGAAACAGTTTATGTCACAGGCAGCTTTGTCCACACGTCTGTGTTTCAAGCAACACAAGTGAGGCCAACACGATGAGTATTCTAAAATTGGTTGCGCGCAATTTGTTGCGACGCAAAGGTCGCTTTGTGTTCACGCTGCTCGGTATCACCATCGGCATGGCATCGTTTGTGGCACTGCTCTCCATCGGCGGCAACATGCAAAATGAAGTGACACGCCAAGCTTATGCGCTGGGCGGAAACTTCGTGATTGTGCCTGACGACCTGTGTGTGTATAATCAAATTGGCATCATCACAGGCGAGGCGATTTCGGAATCACTTGACTTTGGCGCGTTTGAACGCATTGCAGCCATCGAAGGGCTTACGGTAATTCCGCACCTGACGCAACGAACGGCTATCCAAAACGCAACCGTAACTGTGACGGGCATGCTGCCAGCAGAAACAAAAGCGTTTAGGGGCTGGGAAATGTATGCCGGCGAATATTTTGCTTCACAAGACCAGCAAGCGGTGGTCATCGGCCAAGGCACCCGAAACCGCTTTGACCTTGAAGTTGGCGATGAGCTGACCATTCGTGGTGAAGCATTCCCCATCATCGGTATTTTAGCAGCTACGAACAGCAACGACGACGTCACACTACACATCCCGCTTGCGATTGCGCAACGCGTGTTTGAACGTGAAGGGCGCATCTCGTTTATGTCGGCGATTGTGGATAACATGGAGCGCGTGGATGAATACGCCACAGCGATAATGAATGTGGCCAATGTTAATGTTGCAACAAATGAACAATTGCTCAACTCCGTGCTGATGATTTTGGGCTCGGTGAATGTTACGCTGCAGGCGGTTGCTGGTGTGGCGCTGATTGCCGCTGCGTTTGGCATCATCAACACGATGATGACCGCCGTGTTTGAACGGCGGCGCGAAATCGGGATATTGCAAGCCATTGGCGCGAAAGGCCGTGCAATTTTCAAAATTTTCGTGCTGGAGTCTGGGATTTACGGCTTGCTGGGTGGCATCATCGGCGTTGGAGCAGGGTTCTTGGTGTCGATGTTTGTCGCACCCATTGTGGCGCAAAACAATGAAGCGATGCTCATGGGTGTTACCATGGGTTCAAGCATTGATGTGCAGCTGGTGATCACAACTATCCTGTTTTCCGTCGTGATTTCAATCGTGGCAGGGCTCTATCCTGCATGGAAAGCGGCAAAACTCACACCCGTGGAGGCAATTAGCTATGAATAATATTATCATCAAAACCGAAAACTTAGAAAAAATTTATGGCAAAAGCCAAGTGAAAACACATGCCCTCAAAGGCGTGAGCATGGAAATTCCGCGCGGGTCATTTTCGTGCATCATAGGACCATCTGGCCACGGCAAAAGCACTTTGTTGCACCTCATTGGCGGTTTAGACAAACCCACAAAAGGCGATGTTTTTATCGACGGCGTGAACATTGCTGAGCTGAGCAAAGCCGAAATCGCGGAGATTCGTGCGAAGAAAATTGGCTTTGTGTTTCAGTTTTTCAATCTGCTGGGCAATCTCACCGCACTGGAGAATATTCAGGCAGCGATGATGTTTGGCAAAGTCGCGCCGAAAGAGCAAAAAGAACGAGCACTGGAATTGCTTGCACTTGTTGGCCTTGCCGACAAAGCAAACGCCAAACCCGGCGAGCTTTCGGGCGGGCAGCAACAGCGGGTTTCGATCGCCCGCGCGCTGGCGAATGACCCGGATATTTTGCTGATGGACGAGCCCACGGGCAACTTAGACTCAGAATCAGAACAAGAAGTGCTCAAGCATATTGCCGAGATTCACAAAACAGGCAAAACCATCGCCATTGTCACCCACAGCAATGAGATTGCGCAGCAGGCCGAAATGGTGTTTGAGGTGCGGGACGGAACGTTGAAAGTGTGATTCGCCTGCGGGGATGTCTTCAAATTGTCTGCGTGATTTTAATCAGCATGTAGGGGCGGATGTAAATCCGCCCGCGATGATCACCTAAGCCAGTATTTTTGCTCGGGCGGCGTAATCGCCGCCCGAAACTTAAAATCAACACAAAAGTTCTGAAGCAGCAAACAAAAAAGCCTGCGAAGTCAATCACAGGCAAAATGTTGATGAAAAAACGCCTTTGCAACACAACAAACTAACTCGCCACAATCATTTTTCTCAGCCACTCCAAAAAATCTGCCGTCATTTCACTATCCTCTGCGTGTTCCGCTAATCGCTGAATCAAGTGCAACTTATGCGGTTCGTTCTTGCAGGCAATAGCAAACTCTTGTAACATGTCCAATTTTTGCGCAAAATTCATAGCAATGCTCCTTTTTTGTGTTGATTGGGGAATGGTCGAATGAGAGTACGAGTATATTTCTCAGCAATACTCCACTAATTTACATTATATAACAATTCAAGGCCGAATTTTCATGCAAATTAGGCAAGTTTGCTCTTGCTTTTTGTTTCTTTTTATGCTATAATAGAGAAAGAGACAAATTGGAAGGACGTGGACCTGGATGAATAGACCACTAACCGTGCTTTTGGTTGAAGACGACATCACAGAATGCACACGTTTCGAGGACTATATTGACGGCCTTGATGACGTGCATTTGGTTGCTATCACCAACGATGCAGAAAAAGCGCTGGAACACGCAATTGATTTTCAACCTGATGCAATTATCTTGGATTTGGAGTTGCATCAAGGCAGCGGTGACGGTCTTTCGTTCTTGTATGACTTGAGGCAAGCTGTTCTACCATATTCGCCCTACATATTAATCACCACAGGTGTTATTCATCCCATGACGCATGAGCAGGCGCGGGATTTGGGTGCCGCGTTTATTATGGTGAAGCGACAAGCCAAATATAGCGCAGAAGGCGTGGTTGATTTCTTGCGCAAAATCAAATCAAATATCCAAGACAGCCGCAACAAAGTAGCACCTGCGCCTGATTTGCCCGGTGCCAAAGAGAAACGATTGCTCACGAGAATTGTTGCTGAGATGGACTATGTCGGCATTAGCCCCAAGTTAATCGGTCGCAATTATTTGATTGAATATATCCTTATTCTCATCGAAAAATCGTCTGATAATCCTATTGTTGAAATTTCACGCCGGCACGGCAAAACCGAAAAGAGCGTGAAAAACGCCATGCAAAATGCCATCAACGTCACATGGTATAACACTGACATAGATGACTTGGAAAAACATTACACTGCTCGTATTCGCTCGGACAAGGGAGTGCCCACAATAGCAGAGCTCGTTTATTATTACAGAGACAAAATACTGATGAAATAGCTGCTGCTTGTGCCAGCAGCTATTTTTCAGGTTGATTTCTTGTGAAAATTGTGACGCGATAAAAAGAGCACTTTATCGTGGTACAACAAACAACGCTTTATCGCATTAAATCGGTACAGTAAGCTATAGCAAATTTCGCCAAAATGCCTTATACTTCTACATGTAAAACTCATTTGTAGAAGGGAGGCAAGTCGTATGTTGGCATGGGTTAATTCTTTCGCTAATCTTATAGGGCGTCTTTTGGGAGGTTAAAAAACTATGGCATATTTTATTACGATGTTTCTTTTCTTGGCGATTAGTTTTTACACCTTCTCAAAAATCCTTAATTTGAAAAACGTCGCACTATGCAAAATCGCATGGGCGATGTTTTTCGTTGCTATTTCAACCGCGGGCATGGTTTTTGCTCAACCGTATTTGCCGATGCTGCGCTTTGCTTTGTTGGCTTTGATTGGCGGCGTATTTTCAGGTTTAGTCACACGCACCCGACTTGACATCTCTATCACGAGCTTCTCTTTGGTGACGAAGAGGGCTGGACAACGCTTTATAAAAAGAGAATGCAGCAACGTTGTACGTAATGGTTGCTTCTTGTCGAAAGTTGTGGTATAATAAAAACGCTTTATCGTGGTACAACAAACAACGCTTCACCACATTAAACTAGCACAGCGATCTGTAGCGAATTTTGTCGAAATGCCTTATACTTCTACATGTAAAACTCAGTTTGTAGAAGGGAGGCAAGTCGTATGTTGGCATGGGTTAATTCTTTCGCTAATCTTATAGGGCGTCTTTTGGGAGGTTAAAAAACTATGGCATATTTTATTACGATGTTTTTTTTCCTAGCGTTTAGTTTTTACACTTACTCAAAAATCTTGAACTTGAAAAACGTCGCACTATGCAAAATCGCATGGGCGATGTTTTTCGTTGTTATATTAACCATAAGCATGCATTTTTCTGAACCGTATATCCCGAGTCTACGTTTTGCTTTTCTTGCTTTAATTGGTGGCGTATTTTCAGGCCTAATCACACGCACCCGACTTGACATCTCTATCACGAGCTTCTCTTTGGCGAATGGTATTACCTATGGATTTTGGTTTATATCTCTAATGCTTGTTCACTTGTTTTTTTGGTTGCTTCCTGTCGGCGAATATGACATACTTATAGCGTTGCTGGCTGCTTTGATTCAATTTGGGCTCATTTACGGGCTATTTTCTATTCGACGAATGAGAAAAGGTATGCCTTTTTTACGTGAAAGAGGCGCAGGCGCGGCTGGTTTAGTTGTTAGCGGCATTATTTTAACCACTATTCTTTTGCTGCCTAACGAAAACATTTCAGATGAAGTTCGATTGGTGATGGTCGCTGGCGCGATTGTAAGCGTGGCAGGCATCGTCATCTGGTGGCGGCGGAGGCTAGTGAAGCTGTATAAGAAAAATATACAGCAACGTTACATACAAGACCTTGAAGAAAGCCTGGCTAAATATGAAGCCGAAAGCAAGGAAATGACCACTTTATTTCATAAAGATAACAAGCTTTGGGCCGGCACATATGAGATAACCGGACATTGCGCAGAAATTGCAGACAAACTTTTGCCGCTTTGGGCTGAGCTTGAAACAGTAAACGATAATGGAAAATTGGTTGCTGTTGTGAAGGATTGCGCAGATGCCGCCCGCAGGATTGCATCGCTGCAACGCACCATTGAGGAATTATTGCATGACCGAATGGCAATTGCCAACAAAACTCAACGTGAATTTAAGGTGCTGCCAACAACAAACGATGCATTGTTCGACGGCGTAATGCAATCCATGCTCGCGCGTGCAAACGAACGCGAAATCTTGTTTGACTTCACACTGATGAGCGATATTCATGAATTGCTCGAAACAATTGAATCCGTAAAATTGAGCACGCTCTTGGCTGATTTGCTCGAAAACGCAATCATCGCAACATCGCAATGCAACTACAAACACATCTTCTTGAATTTCAGTTTCAACGAAGGCAGTTACGAGCTCAGCGTGCAAGATAGCGGTATTCATTTTGCACAACACACGCTTGAAAAGCTCGGCAAAGAGCGTGCTTCCACACATCTAGATGAGGGCGGCAGCGGCATTGGTTATATGACGATTTTTGAGATTTTACGCGAATACAATGCCAGCTTAAGCATCACGCAATATCCAACGACCGACTTTTCGTTCACTAAGATAGTAACCGTGCGCTTTGATGGCAAAGACGAATACACATTTCGAAATAAATTCTAAGGAAGACAACATTTTGCCACCTAACAGACACGATAATCACATCATCGATTCGCTTGCTTGCGGGTTAGTTGCAGCGCAATTTGACCCAAAAACCTGGATTGTTCGAGATGTAACAGAAAGAGATTATGGCATCGATAAAATTGTTGAGCGATTTGACAGCGCTGGTTTCACCACTGGCGATTGGGCGTTGCTGCAAATTAAGGGCACAAAAGATACACATCCCAAAAGAGCATCGACGCAAATTTATTTTTGGCTCAACAAAAAAACGATAGAGTATGCTCAACAGTTTACAACGCCATTTTATCTGGTGCGTTGTTACGTTGAGCCAAATATTAGCTACTTTGTTTGGCTGCAACATTATATCGAATGTAATCGCAATACACTAGAAGAACGTACGCGTAAAGTTAAAAAAATAGAAATCGAAGAAGTAAAAATTGTATTCCCAAAGCAAAATATGTTGAATGCTGAGGGCTTTATTAAAATGGAAAGAGCCATGTTGAAGGAGAAAAGTCGAAAATATTTCATGCAGCTGTTTATCCCCATCGACAACATCGCAAATTACCTCAGGCGTCTTGAGTATCATTTTGATGCCCATGAATTCACTGAATTTAAGCAAATTGCCGCCGCAGTGCAGCAAAATTTAAACGACGCATTGGCAGTTTCAACACGCTATGCCGACATTAGTGCATGCCGTGTACTCAGCCAGGTCATTTCAGATTTCGATGCACTGTTGCAGCTACCGCACGAAAACATCCAGCGGCACGACCTGTGGAGAAAGCTCTATCCCGCCAGCTATTTGCTGTCCACCATGGTCATGAGCGACATCCCTGCTCTGGCCAATTTTGCAGAAAAAGAACTTGGAATTTCATGGTACTGAAAAATCCGTGATTTTCGCACTTGACATTTCACCTCGAAATATGGTACAATTTCTGTGAATAAGTATAAAGTGGTGATAACATGAATGTTCGGCGTTTTATTTCATTGATCTTGTGCGTGGTGCTGCTGAGCGCGGCATTGGCGCTGCCCGCTCAAGCCATGCAACCATGCAATTGCGACAACCTACCCATTGTGTGGATTGAAGGCTTTGGGCAACCACTGCTGATGAACGAAGGCACGCGACGCGAAAGCGCGCAGCGGCCAGCCGACATCGGCAGAGTTGTTTCTTCATTGCCCGCGCTGGGACGCGGCGCGTGGGGCACTGTGCGTAGCATTAACTTGCGCCGGTCTAGCATTGACTTCACACCATTGGCCGATGGCATTGTGGACATGCTATTCGGCGCGATGGGACATTTGCAACTGGACGAAACCGGCCAAAGCATTGCACCGCTCACACCAAACCAGCGCATTAACCCGCGCCAAGATTATCGCCGGCAACGGCAGTTTGATTTCATTCAAGACTACCGCCTGTGCCCGTTTGAGTCTGCCTCACAGCTCAATGTGTTCATTGAGGCCTTGGTGGAACACACCGGCCACGAACAAGTGGTCATCAGCACACACAGCCAAGGCGGCATTGTGGCCTTGACATATATTGCGCAATATGGTCACGACAGGGTTGCCACGCTGGTGATGAACGAAAGCGCATTCCAAGGTGTTTCGCTTGCCACCGCCGTGCTGCTGGGCGATTTAAGCATGGCACCGCAAGACTTGGTTAATTTCATGCGCAACCCCAATGGCGGCTTGGGCAATCTGCTGGTAAATGCCATGGACGCCATGTGGTGGTTTGATTGGCTGCCATCGGTCGAGTCATTTTTAGAGGCCACTGTGATGGACACGCTGATTGAGGATTTCATGATGCCCATGTTCGGACAATTTCCCAGCGTGTGGGCGTTCGTTCCACCTGAGGATTTTGACCGCGTGGCACGCCACCACGCAAATAATCCCGATTTCGCCCACCTCATCGCAGGCGCGCGACGTTATCGCAACCAAGTGCAACTCCGAGCCGAAACCCTGCTGCGCCGCGCCATGGATGACGGCATGCACCTTGCCCTCATCGCAAGCCACGGCACTGCATCTATTCCTTTTGCGAGTGGAGCACCCGGTTTGCACGGCGACGGCATGATTGAAACCGTGCGTGCATCCGGCGGGGCAACAGTTGCGCCCTTTGGCGAAGTATTGCCGGCCAGTGATTCACGTTATCGCTCACCTTGCGGTGTGATTGACGCAAGCACAGCCATGTTCCCCGATTATACTTGGTTTGTGCGCAACAACAGTCACAGTTTTGAGGCCATGCGCAACTTGGTGGCGTGGCTCATTGATCAACCCGAGCAGCCCACTGTGTGGCAAAGCCCGCAGTTCCCGCAATTTATGGTAGTGCCCGCACGTGGGTTTAACCCGCAAGTGCGACCAGACAGATAATCGTTGACAACAAACAAGGGAGGACATTCATGCGTAAAATCACCAAATCGCTTTTCATCATTCTGCTGTGCTTAACAATGCTGTTCACAGCCATTCCCGTGGCTGCGCAAACTGCGTCGCCCGCTCGTTTGCAAATCGCTGTGTTCAGCGACACGCACTTCTTTTCGCCAACACAAATGGGCTACCTCAACGAGGCATGGCAAGGTTATACAAACCCAAGCGGTTCACGCATGCTGCAACAGTCGGCGGCGATCCTCGACTCCGCCCTCGCGGCTGTTGCTGCAAACCCCAATATAGGCTATCTGCTCATCGCTGGTGACCTCACGCGTGAAGGCGAAATACCGGGACATGAGATTTTTGCGGCACGCATGCTGCGTTTCCAGGAGGAAACCGGCATCCAAGTGGCCGTTGTGCCCGGCAACCACGACATCAATACCTACCGTGGCTTGTATTTCGGCAACAACGCAATGGAGCAAGTGCGTAGCGTAACCGCACCAGAGTTTTGGGAACTTTATCAAAACTTGGGGCCGCACCTGCCCAACATGGACCGCTTTGTGCCCGCGCGGGGCAATTCCGGTGGCATGTTAAGCTATGCCGTTGACCTCAGCGGCGGCGCGTTTCGCCTGATTGCACTTGATGTGGTGAAACACTCGCCTGACGTGAACCCCGACGGCTATGCCTACCACACCGGCGGTGTCATTACTGATGACCTGCTTGCTTGGGCAGTGGCACAGACCGAGGCCGCAGTGGCCGCCGGGCAAATCCCCATTGGATTGATGCATCACATGTTTTTGTCACATCTGCCCACCGTGATAGAAGGCCGTGGCATGAACACCAATTTCCAGCTGGACAATGGCATTGAAGCTGCCGAAGCCCTGGCTAACGCAGGCATGCGCTTTGCCTTCACCGGCCATGGCCACACACACTCCATTTCTAATCTGATCACAGACGACGGCGATGTGCTGTATGACATTCAAACCGGTTCGCTCATCAACTATCCCGCCACGTTCCGCCAAGTCAGCATTACCGCACACAACCCCGAAAACATCGTCATGGACATTCGTATGCGCGACGTTGATGCCGTGTTGCCCGTGCGCCGCGAAGGACAAGGACGTGGCGCACCATCGCCCGGCAATTATCCCTCACCATTTGCTGTCACCTCCATGGATCTTTCCTTTGGGGCCGAGAACATGCCCGCCTTTGTGCTCACCTTCCTCAACGGTGCGCTGCGTCCCATTTATCGCGACGGCGGCATTGTCGCCTTCATGCGTGACGGCGACCTGGATTTATATGCCGCGCTGGCTGACGCAATCGGCAACTTCCTGCCGGGTATTATTGCACGGCGGTTGTCGCGCAATGTGATGGGCCTTGTGTGGGACTTGCTGGGGCAAGTCGATGCCAATTTCTTCGACGACTTTGAAGGCACCATGGACATGCTCGTTGAGGTAGTGGATGACCTGTTCTACCTTGAGGTATCTGATTATCCCAGCCAGCGATTCTATCAGCGCTATGGCATTGGCAATCCACGCCGCCGCGGTAATCTGGGTGATTTGGTGGGCGAAGGGCTCGCCTATCAATATGGCCGCTGGCCGGGTGGGGTAACCGCACCATTCTCCCGCGATGTCATTGAAAACCTAGACAGCGGTGAGCTGACCGCCATACTCATTGATTCCGTACTGGACATTGTGTTGGAACTGGTGCAAGAGCAAATTCTTGATGGCATGCATTTGAATCTTTCGGCGTTGTTTGTCAACCGATTTACCCGCGCCACATTCGGTGCCTTGCTGGACCAAAGCGTGCGCGCCGTGCTGGGTGGTGATAACAGCTTTGATTCACTGCTGAACTTTGGCCTGCGCGTGGCCAACACCTTCAATATCGTACCCTACACCAATCTGGACGAGCTAGTAGACGGCATCATGGAAATGTTCCTGACTGACGAACTCATGGAAGTGTTCAGCTACACCCTAGCACGCATGATCACCAGCTTTGTTGCCAGCCATAATGATATACCCGACTTGAATGTCACCCTGCGCGCCCAAGGCCCGCGTCGCGTGTCCGCCACGCAAGATAACGGCCGTCTGCCCACTCATCTGGTGCAACAGCTGCCTACCGTGCGTGATAACTTCGACCGCGTGTTCAGTTGGCACACTCGCCACAGCGTCATCGGCACGGACATCCGCGTGTGGAACGCTGACAGACAAGAAGTGACCGATAGCCTGACCATCACACGCAACCGCGAACTCGTGGCCGTAGAGCTGCCCGGCATTGACTTAGGCATTGCCACCATGCGCGACGTGCCAGGTTATTTTAACCGCCACAGTTTGACCATCAGCGGTCTCACGCCGGGGGCAACCTACACCTTCCAAGTGGGCGACGCCGACCGTGGCTGGTGGAGCCCCACCGGGCAGATCCACACCGAATATCGCGACCAAGATAGCACAACATTCCTCGTGTTTGGCGACCAAAGCGGCATGCTGCCTGCACAATTTGCACGCAGCTGGGGCACGTTGAGCAACGCCGCTTCCACGCAATTCCCGCGGGCAGCCTTTGCCATCAGCACCGGCACGCGCGTGGCCAACGCCACAAACTTTGATCAATGGCAGTGGTTCTTCGCCAGCGCACAAGATGCCTTGCTTGACCTACCCCTCATGCCCGTTCATGTGTCTGCCGAAAGCGATGCCATGGCCGATTTCTTTGCCGGACAAGAGTCATACTTCGCCTTCACACACGGCAACCTGCATGTGATGATGATTGACACGCGCGAGGTTGTGCATACACGTTTGCGCAGCGCCAACCGCCGCGCCCGTGCCGACTGGAACATCGCCGTGCTCAACCAAGCTCCAAGTGCACACTTGCGCTGGCGGCTGGGCAACGCAGGCTTCGACCTGATTATTGATGCCACCGCCTATGACGACATGCAGTTCGGCGCGGTGATTGCCGAAGAGGGTGCCTTGCGCCATGAAATTTGGTCTGTGGATGAACGCGGTCGCACTACGCTGCTGGATTAATTATAACACATGATAACGAAACTCCCCTAAAATCAAAAGGGGAGTTTTTCGTTTAATCTTCTTCCGCGTCTGCGATTGCTTTGGTTCTTTGCACGGTGCCGTGCGGATGGTGCGGCGGTGCATAGATGCTGTAAAGCTTTAGCGGAACCCGCCCGGTATTCACCACGTTGTGCCAAGTTCCCGCCGGAACAAAAATGGCTGTGTCATTTCTCACAGGCTGCCGATAATTTAGATTTTGCTCTGTTGGCCCCATCATAGCCATGCCAAAGCCGCCTTCCACGCGCAAAAACTGGTCGGTGTCGGGGTGAACTTCAAGTCCGATTTCTCCGCCAGGCGGAATGGCCATCACTGTGGATTGCAAGTATCTGCCGGTCCAAATTGCTTTGCGATAGTTGGCATTGCCCAGCGTTGCACGGTTGATGTTGGTTACGTAAGGATTCGGGCCGTGGTCAGTGGTTTGATTTGAAGAAGCTGAATGTATGCGTCGGTTCAAAATGATTCTCCTTTGTTAGTCAGTTTCCCTATAGCATATTCAAAGTTGCTGCGCTGTGTCCACCAGATGTTTTTTCGACATTTTTCGCGCAGCCCATTGCAAACCTCCTCGCAATCGTGTATAATAAGATAGACAAGAAAACAGGAGGAACATGCATGAAAGAACCAGTACGTGCAAAAAAATTCGGGCGCGAGTTCAAAGAATTCATGGTGCGCGGCAACGCTATTATGTTAGCCGTGGGCGTGGTCATCGGCGGCGCGTTCCAAGGCATCGTCAATTCTCTGGTCAACGATATCCTCATGCCGCTCATCGGCTTATTCACCGCCGGGGCGGATTTTAGCGAACTATCCTTCACGGTGTCTGCGCTGCGTTCTGCCGAGGATGCCTATGTCACCATCACCTATGGCACGCTCATCACCGCAATTATCAATTTTCTCATCATCGGCTTTGTCATTTTCCTGCTGGTTAAGTGCATTAATTCTGCCGACGGCGCGGTGAAGAAAGCCTGTCGCCGCGGCAAGCCCGTGGCTTCGCCAGCACCGCCCAGCACAAAAAAATGCCCATTTTGCATCAGCGAAATCCCCATTGCGGCCACGCGCTGTGCGCATTGCACCTCGCAGCTGCCAGCCGAAGACAGCGAATAAAAAGCAAAGCCCCCTCATGAAAAGAAGGGGGCTTGTTTTTCCGCCAACGTTGAAGGTGTTGCCGCAAAGCGAGGAGCCCCACCGCAGGTGGCTAAAAAATGTTGCCTAGGGTCACGCGCTCCATTTCGCGAATGGTATTCACCGTTTGCAACCCGCGCACCGCATGCTCAATGAACAGCGGCGCGTCGCCCATGCGCTGATACTTTGGCAGCGCACCCAATGACCATTCCAGCTCGTTGAGGTTTTGGTGCGGAAACAACACGTGCAAAAAGCTGCGGCTGCGCTCCCACAAGCGCGTGACTTCCTCAGTGGCCTCTTCCCAGCCGGGCGATTGCTCCAAAGCCGCTTCGATGGCATGCTCCAGCGCATGGGTGAGCTGCTGTGTGGTGCGGCTGACAAACACCAAGCAAAACACCGAAAAGCCCACAGCCAGCACGATCAAACAAATTGCGGTAACCAAGCGTATTTTCATGGCTGTTGATCTTCTTTCTTCAGTGGTTGATGTTCCGGCTTAAGCTCCACGCTAATTTGCCCGTTGGTTTCCATCATCGCCGTTTGCACTTGCGTGATGTCGAACACGTCTTTTTGCCGCAGTGCTTCCATCAGGTCATCGTAAGCAATGCGCAGGTTGGTCAGTTCATTCAGGTCAAGCTTGCCCTGTTCGATAATCACAATTGGACTGCCTTGCGTTACTTTGCGAAATCGCGTGTTGTGCGTGGCAATCACACTGCTAATGATTTCCAGGCTCACCAGCACTGCCGCAGCAATCAACGCAGTGGTCATCGGCAGTGAGTTATCCTGAATGGGCATCACCGCAAGCTCCGACAACAAAATGGTCACCACAAGTTCTGTGGGTTTCAATTCTCCCACCTGCCGTTTGCCCATCAGGCGCAGCGCAAGGTTGATCATGCAGTAAAGCACAACCAGCCGAATAATCGTAATTAGCATGTCTTTATTCCCTCCAATGCCTATAGTTTAGCGCAAAAAATGAAATTTATTTAAATAATGAGGATTTCCTCTTTACATTAGCGACAAGAATAGTGTATAATAAAGTTAGCTATGCTGTTGGAAAGGAATTTACCATGCAATTAACCAAAAAGAAAATCGCGGGCATCATCGCCGTGGTGGTTGTGCTTGCGCTGCTGATTTTCTCCATCTCTTATGTTGTGGTGGCCAACAACCCCCATCCCGAGCTGGCCCCCGATGCCATCGTTACCGTTGACCGCGGTAACCTCACCTCAACCTTCCAAACCTCTGCCACCGTGCGCTCAGGCACACAGGGGATCTTTACTATTTTGGACGGCACCATGGTGGAAGAAGTACATGTACGTGTGGGACAAGCAATTGAAGCTGGCGACCTGTTGGCGACCTTTGACGCAAGCCGACTGGATGCTTTGCTGCAGCAACGTCGACGTGACTACCACAACGCTCGCAATGCATATCAGAACTACACGGCCAACGCCCAAGAGGCACCTGCACGCCAACAAACCATCCGCGACCAAATCGCTGCGCTGGAGCTAGCCATTTTGACACTGCAAGGTGGCGGCGACGACACGGTAGCCAGCGGCAACCAACAGGTGGACGACCTGCGCAACCTGCTCACTGCAATGCTGGGCAACGGCCGCATTGCCAACTGGGTGGTGAACGGCATGCTCATCCGCGAGGGCGGCATTGTGGAAAACGTCATGGTGTCTTTCCAAAACCTGTTCAGCGGCTTCATGCTGGGCGGCATGGATCTTTCTGCCTTAGGCTTTGGCGGCATGACGGAAATGATGAACATGAGCTTGCAGCTAATGCAACTGCGCGTGCAAGAAACCATGATGAATGTGCAAGCAGGCATGAGCATGGACAGCGTGTATCGTGCGCTGATGGAGTCTGCTCAAACCGCTTATCAACAAGCGCATGTCACGGTCACCGCCCTGCGCGAAGGTTGGTATGCCACGCATGACGGCGTGGTGCGTGAAGTCAACGTCACGGCCGGTGAAGTGTATCGCAGCGCGGAAGGCACAGGCGCAGGCGGCCTTGATGTGACGATGATTCTCGCCTCGCTTGCCATGGGCAGTGCAGACATCAACAATATGCTGCAAGGCTTGTTCGGCACCACCGTGGCCGGCATGGTCATTGAATATTACCCGTTCTCGGCCTCCATCATGCTGGGGCGTTATGACCATTTGCGCGTTGAAGTGGACCAAAACGTGCGCGTCACTTCCGTCACCGGCCAAGAGTTCGATGCTTATGTGTATTACATTTCGGCTGTAGCAGACGACGGCGGCGGTTTTCTTGACGGCTTTGGGCTGCCTATTCCCACCTCACGCGGCATCCCCGCACGCATCCGCATTCCCGAACCCGACCTTTCCATCACCATTGGCCTTGATGTTGACATTGCCATTGAGCTGGAAAGCTCCGAAAACGCCATGCGTGTGCCCGTCAGTGCGCTGCGCTGGGACGACGCAGAGCAAAAATTCTTCGTGTTTGTGCTGGAGCGCGGCGTGCGCTCAACCGTTCGGCAAGTGTTTGTGGAAGAAGGCCTGTTTGACACCACCGGCACCACTGCTTGGCGCGAAATCCTCAGCGGCCTCAGCGAAGGCGACGAAGTGCTGCGCGCCCCGCCCGGTAATCTGCAAAACGGTGACCGCGTGCGCTTGGCGTAGATATTCTTGTTCTTTTTTGAAAAAAAGAACCAAAAAACTTTAATCGCTTCGCGGTGGATTTTTATGATGACATAAAGAGCAAACCCCTAGCTCCCTCTTGTAGAGCGTAACAAATACAACGAAGGGCATACCATGAACTTCTTCAAAGAAAACATCCGCATTGCGGTGTTCAGCATTCAAACCAATCTCATGCGCTCGCTGCTGACCATGCTCGGCATCATCATCGGTGTCAGCTCCGTCATTTCCATCATCACCATCGGCAATGGCGGTCGCGATTTCATCGTGGGTCTGGTGCGCGACATGGGGCAGAATATGATTACCATTTCGGTTAACCATAACCGCGTGGACGCCAGCCAAATGATTAGCCGCCGCGACATCAGCAGCATCCGCGCCATGGAGCACGTGCGCCATGCTTCGCCGCAAATGTTCATGCTTGGTTCGTTTGCCACGGCAACCAACGAGGGCATGTCACTTGCTCTGGCGGGTAACTCCGACTTGCAGCACGTGCTGGGCTTGCAGGTGCAGCAGGGCTATTTCTTCACCGAGGCGGAATACCGCGGCGAGGTGCCTGTGGCACTCATTCCCACAGCAGGTGCTATGGATATTTTTGGGCACACCAATGTGGTGGGGCAACGCGTGCAATTCACGGTGGGTGGGCAAACCGAAACCATTCGTATCATCGGCATTGCGGATTTTGCCATTGCTGCCGGCGGCATGTTTGGTGATGGCGGTAACCCCTTAGAGGGCATGATGGACGGCTTTGACGCAGGCGGCCTGATTGGCGACGCCGTGATGGTGCTGTTCATGCCATCCAGTGTTATCCACCGCATGACAGGCGGCGCGGGTACTTATGACAACTTGTCCATCATCGCTGACGACGAACGTAATCTCGATGCCGTTGGCAGTGCAGCCGTCAATCAATTATACATCACCCATGGCAACGCAGGCTCTGGCGCCTACACCGCTGTGAATATGGCCAACTACATTGACCTGCTGGACAGCGTGATTAATATTCTTACCCTGTTCATCGCGGGCGTAAGTGCCATTTCGCTGGTGGTTGGCGGCATTGGGGTAATGAACATCATGCTCGTGTCTGTTACGGAACGAACGCGCGAGATCGGCATACGTAAAGCACTAGGCGCAAAAACCGGCACCATCATGATGCAATTTCTCACCGAGTCGGTCATCTTGTGTCTCATCGGCGGCACCATTGGCTTTATCATCGGCGTGGCCATTGCTGCGTTTGTGGCGTGGTTCATGGGCATTCCCATTGCCATGGCATTCACTACCGTGGCCATTGCAGTTGGCTTCAGCAGCGCAATCGGCATCTTCTTCGGCATCTACCCTGCCCGCCGCGCCGCCAAAATGCTGCCCATTGAGGCGTTGCGTCGCGAATAATTCTTGTTCTTTTTTGAAAAAAAGAACCAAAAAACTTTAGTCGCTTCGCGGGGAAATTTTTATGGGCTGTGAAGATGTTGCCAAGGCCTCCCCCTTGGGGGAGGAAAGCACGTCGCAGGCGTGCAGGTGGGGGTTACAAAAAACTTTAGGCCGCTTCGCGTGGGAATTTTTATGGGTATGTAGGGGCGGATGCAAAATCCGCCCGCAGCATCAAAACAGCTAGCACCAAAAGGAGGCCACCCATGAAACCACCTTATCCTCACCAACAAAAGCTCATCAATCATGTGGTGAAAAAACTGCAAAACGAACCTGGTTTAGAGGCGTTGCTGCTTTCTGGCTCCATCGCGCACGGCTGCCACGCCAAATCCTCGGATGTTGATTTAAATCTCATTTGGTCTGAGGAGGTATATCAGCAAAAGCAGCAGGCCAATGACTTAACTTATTTCAAATTGGGCACGCAATTTTATCCCCTTGGTTATGCAGAAGGCAAGAATGTTTCGCTCAGCTATTTGCGCCAAGTGGCCGAAAAAGGCAACGAGCCCACGCGCTTTGCCCTGCATGATGCGCAAATTTTGTTCGACAAAACCGGCCAAGTCGCGGGACTGCTTGAGGAAATTGGCCGCTATCCCGAAGAAAACACAGCCGAAAACGCGCGGCGTTTTTTTGCCCAACTGCAAACTTGGCATTGGTACGCCGGGGAAGCGTTGCGCAAACATGATAAGTATCTACTCGACACCGCTGTTTCCAAAATGGTGTTGTTTTCTGCTCGGCTGATTTTTTTGAAAACCGCATGTTCTTTCCGCACCATAAGTGGCTGATGCATTATCTGAAAGAGGCCCCCATCAAACCCAAGCGACTCATCCCCTCCATCGAGCATTTGCTGGAGAAAAAATCGCGCTTTGCGGTGGAAGCACTGTATGCAAAAATGAAGCTTTTTCGCAACTGGACTGACGGTGCAGGCACCAGCGGGTTGTATGTGCGCGACACAGAGCTGGCTTGGATGCGCGGCGAAGATTGCATCGATAATATTTAGGAGAACACCATGGCACTCATTGACATCCGCGATATCTACAAAATCTACAATCCCGGCGAAAACGAAGTGCGCGCGCTCGATGGCGTCACGCTTACCATTGACCACGGCGAATTCGTGGCCATTGTGGGCAGCTCGGGCTCGGGCAAGTCTACGCTGATGAACATGCTTGGCCTGCTGGACGAATGCACCAGCGGGAGTTACTACCTTGACGGCCACGATGTTTCGCACCTCAGCGATGACGAACTCAGCGACATTCGCAACAAGCAAATCGGCTTCATTTTCCAAGGCTTCAACCTCATCGCAAGCCTCACTGCACAAGCCAATGTGGAGCTGCCGTTGATTTATCGCGGCCTGAAAAAAGAGGAGCGTTCAAAACTTTCCACCGAGGCACTCACTCGCGTGGGGCTGGAAAACCGCGCCCATCATCGACCCAGTGAGATGAGCGGCGGGCAACAGCAACGTTGTGCGATTGCAAGGGCAGTGGCCGCGCGCCCGCCTGTGATTCTCGCCGACGAACCCACCGGTAACCTCGACTCGAAAACTGGCAAGCATGTGATGGAAATTCTGCGCGAACTGCACGCAGAGGGGCGCACCATCATCCTCATCACCCACGATGACAAAATCGCCGCCGAGGCCGCCCGCGTCATTCGCGTGCAAGACGGCAAGATCATCAGCGACACGCGCAACAGCTAGGACGAAAGAGGAAACTCTATGCTGAATATCTTCACGTTTTTCAGCCATCCCCTGCCCTTCGCCGAACGCTTTTGTTTGATTAAACAGGCAGGATTTGACGGCGTTTCGCTGTGGTGGGGTGACGACGACACCGACCAAGACCACGAACTGCAACCCGACCTTGCGCGTGCCGCAGGGCTTGCCATTGAGAACATACACGTGCCGTTTTTCACCGCAAACCAGCTATGGAACGACTCCCCTGCCGGTAATATCGTGCTGAACTACTATCTGCAATGCATTGACGACTGCGCCGACCACGATATTCCTGCCATGGTGATGCACGCCTGCTTCGGTGGCCTGCTGCCACCGGTCAGCGAACTTGGGCTAGCGCGGTTTTGGGAAATCGCTAATCACGCCGAAAAGCGCGGCGTTGATGTTGCCATTGAAAACTTGCGTGAAACCAATGCACACGCCGCCTATGTGCTGGAACATATTGATGCGCCGCGGCTAGGGCTGTGCTACGACAGCGGCCACTGGCACGCCTGCAAGGATAAATCGTCGCAATTTGATTTTCTGGCGCGTTTTGGGCACCGACTCATGGCACTGCATCTGCATGACAACCACGGTGTGCACGACGACCATATGCTGCCCTTCAACGGCACCATTGACTGGCCCGCGCAAATGCAAGCCATTGCGCAAACCGGCCGCGCAACTGTAGCCACCACGCTCGAATTCAACGTGGACTATGAAGGCTTGGAGCCTGAAGAACACCTTGCCGCTGCCTTTGAACGGTCAATAAAAATCAACCAACTGCGCAGGGCTTGTACCTTTTCTTGAAAGAAAAGGTACCCAAAAGAACTTTAGATTTAACGAAACCCACCTGAAGAAAAATTAGGTGGGTTTTTATATCGTTTGTAGTTGTTGCCGCGAAGCGCCTGCTCCCCGCAGGGGCGGCTAAAGTTTTTTTGGTTCTTTTTATTCAAAAAAAGAACGCAACATGGCCACAGCCACAGGCAGATCAGCGGCATCATCACCGCTAGGCGGGCCATCGGCTTCGATGGTCAGCCGGCCGGTGTAGGCAATCTCGCGCAGTGCTGCGAAAAACGGCGTATAGTCATAATCATCGCTTGGCATGGGATATAACCGCCCCTGCGGGCTCGCAATATGGCAGTGGCGCAGATTTTCGCCTGCGAGAATGATGTCCTGCATATCTTCACCGTTTTGCGTCATGTGGAACACATCGGCCAGCAGGCGCACATGAGCATGCCCGGTCAAATGCATCAGCGCAAGACCATCGCGCAGCGTGTTCACCACATTGCACTCACGAGTTTGCAGCGGCTCAATGGCAATGACGACGCCGTGCTTTTGCGCAATATCCCCCGCCAACCGGCAAATTGGCGCAAGGATTTCCCAGCCGGTTTCTTTTGTTATGCCCTCGGGCAAGCGGCGCGCGCGGCCTGCGCCGAACACCACCACCTGTGCACCCAGTCGCTTTGCCCGGGCAAAGCCTTGCTCAAGGAATTCACTCAACGCGACCATGTCCAATTCTGGCGACGCCAGTGCAAAATCCGCTGGAAGAATACAGTTCATCGCCTCGCAGGGCATGCCCACACGGGCAAGTTCTGTGAGCGTTTCGTCAAATGCTTCATCATCCAGCCGCGCGATGTTCGTGAAATGCATTTCAATGTAATCACAACCTGCCGCTTTGGCTAGCTCGGCGCGGTTTGCACCGCAACAAATGCCAATTTTCATGGCGATGCCCTCCTAAATATGAATGTTGATTTCTTCGGTGCGCCTTTGCCCCAAAGCCTGCCTAGCTTGCGCAAATGCGCCCGAAATCCCGCCAACAAAGCAGCCGATGTCGCTGTTCCATAAGATAACGCCCATGCCCTGCTGCGCCCAGCGAATTTGCGCGTCAATCCCCCAAGAGCTGTGATTGCCCATGCCCACACCGCGGGCTTTGCATATGTCTATCACACGTGAAACATATTGCGCAAACAGCGGGTGATCATACTGCTCGGGGATACCCAGGTTAATGCTCAAGTCATGCGGGCCAATGAATACGCCATCCACGCCCGGCAGCAGCAATTGCTCCAGGTTATCCACCGCCGCACGGCTTTCAATATTCAACAACACCAGATTGCCATCGTTGTATTTGTCCAAGTACGCCTGTTCTTCAGGCGCAAGCACTTCGCTGCCATCCAGCACAGCACGCAACCGCTCACCTTTCAGCGGGCGATATTTCACCGCAGCCAGCAGCGTTTTCACCTCTTCCACCGTTTCCACGTAGGGCGCAATCACGCCCTCGGCACCGTGTTCCACAGCATGAAAAGCCTCTTGATATGTGCAAGCTGGGATGCGCACAATGGGTGCTACACCCATGGCACGATAACAACGCAGCATCCAGCCGCGGGTTTCGGGATTCATCGGTAGGTGTTCGCTGTCAATGAACACGAAATCCACACCGGTTTTTGTGATTTCTGCGGCCCATTTGGGCGACGTTGAGCCCACCAGCGTACCATACACTACCTTGCCAGCAATAAAAGCTTGCTTTAGCTCATGCCTATTCATAAATAACTCCCCGCGAAGCGCATAGGTTTTTTTGGTTCTTTTTTTGCAAAAAAAGAACACTTCGTTCCCCTACCGCAACACCGGCGCACCGGCAACGATTTCCGTGGCAAGGGGATGACGGATTTGCTCAATTTGCCAGGGCGCAAGCGCATTGCCGGGCTGTTCATTCAAACGGATAATCATGGTGCGCACGGGCACGAGTTCCTGTTGGCGATTGAATTCATCCAGGTTAGTGTCTTCATAAAGCAAAAACTCTACCACAAGTTCTACCGAGCCACCCACACGGTTGATGCCGATCACACGCGGCACATAAACCACCAGTTCACCTGCAAAAGGCACCAGAAACGCCTGCTGTGCAGGATCAAATTCAAAATCGTAGGCGTGCCCCAAAGCAGCATAGTGCGGCAGGTCGATGCCAAACAACGCACGATACATGTCCGCCACCGCTTGCTGCGGCACTACCAAATTACCATAATCATCCATCGAAAAATCCGCCGGTGTGTTATCTGCACGCCGCAGCAACGACATCAGCGCGATATCCACCAATTGCGCTGGATTATGTGCATGCTCAGGCGCACTGAACGGGTCAGGCGCACGGGCAACAACATTGGATAAAAAGGCTTCATAGCTGCGGCGTTCGGCGGGATTGTCTATCCAGTTTTGCACGCCACGCACCGCCGAACCAATCAGGCTAACTGCGCCAACCACCGCCAGCACAACCACCAGCAATCCCAACGGAAATGCCCACTTATGCGTTCGTTTGTGTTTCATATGATTCTCCTTCTTTATGCTGCTTTTTTGAAAAAAAGTAGCGCAAAAAACTTTTTCGTCGCTTCGCGGGGGGTGATTTTAGAGGCGTTAATAGGACGCAGCGAAGCGACCGAGCCCCACCGCAGGTGGTTATCTGCACTGTCCATTGCCGTAAATCACATACTTGCTACTAGTGAGGTGCCGCAAACCCAGCGGGCCCCGAGCATGCAACTTCTGCGTGGCAATGCCGATTTCTGCACCCAAGCCGAATTCACCGCCATCCGTGTAGCGCGTGGAAGCGTTAACATACACGGCAGCGGCATCCACCTGCTGCAAAAAGGCCTGCGCAGCTGTGTAGCTTTCTGTCACGATACATTCACTATGCTTTGTGCCCCAGCGCGAAATATGCGCCACGGCTTCATCTACGCCAGTTACAACGCGCACCGCAAGCGTGAGATCACCAAACTCCACGCCCCAACTGTCTTCGTCGTGGCGAAACTGCACTTGCGGCATGCGTTGCTCCATCATGGGCAAAAACTTCTCGGCAATATCCGCGTGCACCAGCACGGTTTCGCAAGCATTGCACACGCTGGGACGCGAACACTTGGCGTTTTCCACAATTGCCAATGCCATGTCTAAATCCGCAGCTGCATCAACATAAGTATGGCACACTCCCGCGCCAGTTTCAATCACCGGCACGCGTGAATTCTGCACCACCGCGTTGATTAAACCCGCGCCGCCCCGGGGAATCAGCACGTCGATCAAGCCCACGGCTTGCATCATGGCGGTTGCACTGTCACGCGATGTATCGCTGACCAGCTGCACGCAATCTTCGGGCAAGCCTGCATGGGCAATCGCACTGCGCAGCGTGTTTGCAATGGCCGTGTTGGAATGAATTGCCTCACGCCCGCCGCGCAGAATGACTGCATTGCCGCTTTTCAGGCATAATGCTGCGGCATCAGCAGTCACATTGGGGCGAGCTTCGTAGATCATGCCCACCACGCCCAGCGGCACGCTCACCTGCTGAATGCGCAAGCCATTCGGGCGCACGCCGCCGCCCAGCACAAGGCCAAGCGGGTCGCTTTGCTGCATAATTTCCAGTATCCCCTGTTGCATGCCTGCGATGCGCTCAGATGTTAAGCGCAGACGATCTTGCAAGGAATCGCGCATGTTATTCTCCCGCGCAGCAGCTAAATCCTGCTCATTGGCCGCCAGAATTTCAGCTTGCTGTGCATGCAAGGCATCGGCCATGGCTTGCAAAGCTGCATCACGCACCGCACTGGACGAAATCGCCAGCACTTGTGCAGCTTGCTGCGCTTGTTGACCTAGTTGTTCAATCATAGCTATCTCCTTTCACCACTTTTTTGAAAAAAAGTGGCGCAAAAAACTTTCGTCGCCTTCGGCGATGGGCTATTTTAGTCAAATCAAATCTAAAGTTCTTTTGGTACCTTTTCTTTCAAGAAAAGGTACGCCTGCGCGGCGAGCGCATTATCCGCGCGGCGAGCGCGCTACTGCCGCTTAAACCATGTGCCAATTTGTCTGCCATCCATTAAAGCATAAAGATTCTCGGGTGCAGCGTTGGCGATGACGGTATCAATGCCGGCTTCAGTGGCGAGTTTTGCGGCTTGCAGCTTGGTGAACATGCCGCCGGTGCCGCGTGCGCTGCCAGCATCGCCGCCCAACGCGAGAATTTCATCGGTCACGCGTGCAATCACAGGTAGCAGCTGCGCAGTTTCATCATCGTTTGGGTTGGCGGTATACAGCCCATCGATGTCCGTGAGCATGATGAGCGCATCGGCAGAAACGAGCTGGGCAACCATGCCCGAAAGTTTGTCGTTGTCGCCAAAGTTTAAGCCTTCTATCTCTTCCGTTGAAACGCTGTCGTTTTCATTGATGACGGGGATTGCCCCCAGCGCAAACAACCTGTCGAATGTGTTAAGTAAGTTCTCGCGGCGTTGCTCATGGGCAAAATCATCCATGGTCAGCAGCAGCTGCCCCACTTTGTTGCCGCACTCGCCAAAGTATTTATCATAGAGGAACATGAGCTCGCACTGCCCCACGGCAGCGGCAGCTTGACGCGTTGGGGTATCTTTGGGGCGCTCAGCCAAGCCAAGCTTGCTCACGCCAACGCTGAGCGCACCGCTGCTCACCAGCGCGACTTCACGGCCAGCGTTGTGCAGGTCGCTAAGTGCCGCCGCCAAGCGGTTGATCATGCGGATATTCACTTTGCCCGTAGCGTGCGTGAGGCTGGATGTGCCAACCTTCACCACAATGCGCTGGGCGTCTTTGATTGTATTCATGAGTACTCCTAGTTCATTCTCCATAGTTCGCCAAAGAGCAACGCGGCTTCGTAGTTAGTCATGCGCTCTCCTTAATTGTCAACTGTCCATTGTCAATTGATCTTCACAAGGTCCGTCATGGTTTTTTCGGCTTTTTTGCTGCACTTGCCCAGCACACACAGCGCGAACTTTGCGGGATCCAGCAGTTGCGCGGCATAGGCCTGCACTTGGTCGAGCGTCACAGCACGATAGGCGGCGATGGATTGCTCCACCGGCACGTTGTCGCGATAAAGCAGCTCACTGCCTGCCACGCGTGATGCCCGCGCCGCAGCGGATTCTTGGCTCATCACCAAGCCAGCGGCGGCTTGTTCTTGTGCACGTTTTAGTTCTTGCGGCGTAACTGTGTCGGGAAATTCCCGCAAGATGCGCAGCACTTCTTCTAACGCTTGCACCTGCGTGTTTTCGCTCAGCCCCAGCGAGATGCCCGACATGCCCTCCGCGATGTGATGTGCGTTGAAAAAATCAACCGAATACACCAAGCCAAGCTCTTCGCGCAGCCGCTGAAACAGCCTTGACGAGGTTGCTCCGCCCAGCATGGTGCTGATGAGCGCGGCCTGATAGCGCTTGGAATCTCGCCCCGCACAACCAGGGAACGCCAGAATAACCTGATTTTGCTCCACATTTTTTTGCGTGAAGCGCACGCCAGGCAAGAACTTCGCCACGGTGATAATCTCGCTGCCCTCGCCACGTGCCTGCATGCTGCCAAACAGTTCCCCTGCCCAAGCTTGCACGGCAATTTCATCAAACTTGCCCGAGATAGACAGCACCATTTGCGCAGGATTATAGCGCTCGTTCATGTAGCTGCGCAGATCGGCAGCGGTCATGTTTTTCACCGTTTCACGCGTGCCGAGGATATTCTTGCCCAGCATGTGCGTGGGCCACACCATGTCATGCGCAATGTCAAAGGCATAGTCCTCCGGCAGGTCTTCATACATGGCTATTTCTTCGGCCACCACGCCTTTTTCCAACTCAAGATCAGCGTCATCCAGGCGGCAATTTTCTACCATGTCGGCCAGCAAGTTGAGCATGTCGTGCAAATGGTCGGGTAGACTGCGCACGTATAGGCAGGTGTATTCCTTGCAGGTGTAGGCGTTCATGGCGGCGCCACGGTCATCGGCTAGCTCAGCGATGTCGCGCGCCGAACGTGTGTGCGTGCCCTTGAACAGCATGTGTTCCAGCATGTGTGATATGCCGGCCTGCGTGGGTTGCTCAAACCGCAAACCCGACAGCACACACAGGTTGATTGCACAACTCAACGCACCCGGCATAGGATCCAGATGCAGACGCAGGCCATTTGATAATTCGATGGTTTGGGGCATGGCAGCTCCTAAAAATTTACTTGACAACATAAAAAAAACGTGATATAATAAATATACAGGGATAGCGTTGCCGTATAGACGGCTAGCCCCCTGACATAAGAGTTAAAAGAATTAACCGCTCAGCTTTCCGGGCTTGGGGCGGTTAATCCTTTTTATCGCTTTTTTCGTTTCTCGTCATCAAATACAAAATGAGTGCAAAGATGATTAGGTACTCCATCAGCTCACCCCCTTTCGGGGGCAGATTCAGCCGCCTACCGTATAGACAACGCTACCATTTTCATTATAACAGAAATCACGTGGCTTGTCAACCATTGCACTATATTTTCACGCACTGCGAAGCATCAATTTCCTTCAAATGCGCATCAAAAAACAGCCCCGGCGCACGCCCGGTGGGATACAGCTCTTTGAGCGGCAACAACACAAATGGGCGCTCAAGTGAGCGCGGATGCGGCAAAGTCAGTTCAAAACTTTCGCTTTTCATGCCCTCAAACACCAACACATCCAAGTCGATGATACGAGCACCGTTGCGCTCATTGCGCACGCGCCCCATAGCCGCTTCAACGCCCAGGCATGCCCCCAGCAGCGCAAGGGGTGACATATTCGTTTGCAGCACCACAGCCATATTGAGAAAATCCTCCATGGCGACACCTTCAGGCGGATTTTGCGGCGGACATACATACACCGAAGACTGGCGCAGAATCTCTGTATCCGGCAACCGCGCAAGGGCGGCGAGGGCTTGTGTAAGGTTGTTTCGCTTGTCACCCAGGTTAGTGCCCAGGGCAATGACGGCTTCACTCATTGAATTATATTTCCTCCAAAAGTTGTTATATATCTTGCTGTTTTGAGCGCGACCACTCAAGTGTAAAGGAAATATCCTTTACAGCATGGCGCACAGGTGCGTGGGGTTTGTGCACGGCTATGCTCAACCGCTGCAACTGCGTAAATTCGGCAAAGATGGCCTCGCCGGTGAACTTTGCCGCCCGCTCAATCAAGTTGAACTTGTGCGTGGTAAATGCGGCGGCGGCACAATCAATCACCCGCGAATAATTCACGGTATCAGCTAGGTCATCACTGTCACAGGCGGCAGACATGTCTGCCCACAGGATAATATCCAGCGCAAATTGCTGCCCTTGTTCACGCTCGTGCACATGCACGCCATGATGGGCATAAATCTGCAGGCCCTCAATGAAAATTTTCTGCATACACGCTTCCCTCCATTTTACACGATTTCCATGAATTTGTCAAGCTCCTGCGGAGAGCAAGTCGCTTCGCTGTGTTCTGTTATAGGTTCACAAAACTTGCAAAACAAGCTGCGCCGCTTGTATCGTTTCTTTTACATCATGCACGCGCAAAATATCCGCACCGCCGAGTTGCGCAATGGTGTGTGCTGCAATAGTGCCGGGCAGACGTTCGCTTGGCGGCAAGTGCTCGCCCGCCACTCGCTTGCGCGATGCCCCCACCAGCATGGCTACGCCATCTATCTTGAGCTTGGCGATGTTGCCCAGCAGCCGCAGATTATCCGGCTGAGTTTTGCCAAAACCAATGCCAGGATCGACGCACAGCTGTGCTTTTGCGATGCCAAATTGCTCAGCCTGATTGACCATGGTCGCCAGTTCATCACGCACACACGTGACAACATCTGGCGTGTAGGTCGGTGCGGCATCGGCACCACCGCCGTTATGCATGAGCACCCAGCCTGCGCCGTATTCGCGCACAACGGCTGCCATTTCTGCCGTCACACGGCCGCTGACATCATTGATAATCATCGCGCCGTGTTGCAAAACTTGCATGGCAACTTCAGGGTAGAATGTATCGACCGAAATGGGCACATGCAACTTTTCGCGCAGCTGCGCCAGCACTGGCAGCAGACGGCGCAGTTCTTCATTCGGCGGCACAGGCGTGCTGCCAGGACGGGTGGAATGCGCACCCAAGTCGATGACATGCGCACCGTCGGCTTGTGCTTGCAGGGCTGCGTTTACCGCCCGCTCGGGCGAAAGATTCACATTGCCGTCGTAAAATGAATCGGGCGTGACATTGATGATGGCCATGATTTGTGTGGAATCTAGTGAAAATTGAAACATGGTACCTCGATGATATTTATGGTGCGGGTGGATTTGCATCCGCCCCTACAAGTGCTTCTTCTTTATTCCCCCGCGAAGCGGCTAAAGTTTTTTAAGTTCTTTTTTTTCAAAAAAAGAACACGCAACTTCCTCACCTCGCACAGCCTGCGTCACCGTGCGCGCACCCATGGCACCCGCCCCGCGCATGCTCATGCACAAGTGCTCGGCCTCAACCTGCACGGCAACGCCCGCGCAAGGCATACCCGTGTGCAAAAAATCCGCGATTTGTGCAGTCATGCGCTCTTGCAGCTGGGGACGACGGGCATAGCACTGCACGATACGCGCGAGTTTGCTCAGGCCAATCACCCGCCCACCAGTGGGAACGTAGGCAATGTGCGCATGCCCGAAAAACGGCAGCAAGTGATGCTCGCACATGGAGTAAAACGGAATATCGCGCACGATCACAGGCTCGTTGCCGCCTTCCTGCGTGAACATTACCAGGTGCTGTGCAGGATCTTCCGTCAGCCCGGCAAACAGCTCGGCATACATACTTGCCACGCGCTGTGGAGTATCCAACAGACCCTCGCGCTGCGGGTCTTCGTCAATGGCAACAAGGATTTCGTGTACTGCTTGTTCAATTTTTTCTTGATTCATGGGACTCCTATACTACAATCGGAAAAATCCGGATGATGTTCAGCTGCTCCATGCTGGAGTGGTAAACATTGCGGGTATTGATCAGCGTGCCGTTGGGGTCTGCAGCAGCAAGAATGCGGTGAATGCGCGGGTTGCGGCCAAACAGCAGCTCAACTGCTTGCGCGTGTGCCTCGGGACTGGCCATGCGCAGTTCCGCAACGCCACGGTCGGCGTTTACTGCTTCAATAATCGCTGCTGCAATGCGAATTTCCGCATAACGGTCGATTTCGGTAAAATACAACCCGCGGCGGCGGAAATAGTTTTGCGTGTGCGAATTGGCTGCATTGCGGCTGAGTGTAATCTCATGGCTGGGCGCAATTTCGGCAGACGAAAGATTGAAATAAGCACGGCTGACAATCTCGCGGCCTCCATCCATCACCGGGTCGTTCCATGTCGCGTCCAGGTGGTACCAGTTGCCGTCAATGTGCACCTTGTTCCATGCATGCGGGCCAGAAAAAGTTGCATTGGTTGCATCACCGGTGACCACAAACGAGGGGATGCTGTGCAACTCAAGCAGCAGCTGCATGGCTTGTGCATAGCCCACGCAGGAGGCCAGCCCGCGCACCAATGCGCCATATACCGTGGCCACGTCGCCATTGCCATCGGCGAGATCATCAGAATAGGTTGCGCGCTGCACAACATAATCATGCAAAGCAAGCTGAATGTCAAAATCGGTGCCGCCTTGTGGCACAGCAATGGCCTGCGCGGCTTGCGCCACTGCGTGCATGCGGCGTTGGTATTCCTCACGCGTCAAGCGATATTGCGGCACAAAGGCCACCACACGGTCATTCTGTGTGCGAATGCGATAATTCGTGGTGGAAATCTGAAAAAACATAGGTTGATCCAGCGTAATCGCGCTGAAAACTGCACGCATGTCATCTTCAGTGAGGTTAGGCATATCTATGCTTTCGGGAAAGTGCGGCAGCTGCGTTTGAATGGCGCGATAGGCCTGCCGCTGCAATTCCGTTAAATTGCTGTAATGATAGCGAAACGTGCCGGCACGTTCCAATTCCACTGGTTGGATGATGGCAGGCAATGTGGGCTGTGTTTGCACGGTAGGCAGTGGCCGCAACCAAGTCTCCACTTGCGCAGGCAAACCGCCATTAAACAGCACCACCGCCAGCAACACAAGCGTCACCGCCAACAGCGTGAATAACGCAAACCAGCTGCAACCGCTTTTTTTATGTTTAGTTTTGGGTTGAATATTCTCGTCAAATAGTCCGTTTTGTTGCTGCATGTGTGCCCTTTCTTGTTCTTTTTTGAAAAACCACCTGCGGTGGAGCTCGATCGCTTCGCTGTGCCCCTAATTCAATCGCAATTTCGAAACCCTCGCTCCGCGAACCTTCCTCAGACCGACCCGAGGTCGGCCAGCTCCTTCCCAAGGAAGGAGCCAAAGCTGCTTCTTCAACTAACATATATAGTCCACCGCGAGGCGGCCTAGGTTTTTTTGGTTCTTTTTTTGCAAAAAAAGAACTACGCTACTTCAATCGTTAGTTCCTCAGGCTCGGCCAGCAGTGCCATGAGCATGTCGCGGCGGGAGAAGAAATCCGGGTGCGAAATGTCGGTGGTGAGAATGCCGGTGAGGTTGCCGAAACGGGTTTCCAGCACGGCATGTGATGACGCGTGGCGTGGCACGAGGTAAGTGCGCAGCACGTGCGCAAACAGCTCAGCTTGAGCCTGCGCGCTGTGTGTGCCCAGATAGCGGAAATAGCGCAGCAGCATGTCGCCCTGCAAGCGCTGGCTGCCCTCGGCCAAGGTGAGCGTGAAGTCGCCGCGGTGGTCGATGCGCTCGTTCACTTGCACGGGCACGATGCCCATGGCGTTTATCCAGCGGATAAAGTCGGCATCTCGTGCGGCAATGTAGCGCGCAGTCGGTGTGTTGGTGAGGATATCTACCGTTTGCTGCAAACCGCGCACACTGCCAGTGGTACGCAAGGCAGCGTCCAACAGTCCTTCGCCAGCCACGACTGGTTCAACAACAAAACGACGTTGCGCTATATCCACGTGCAGCAAAAACACCATGCGCAGGTTTTGCGCGGCGTTGTCGTGCACGGCAATGAGCAGCGTGGTTTCACCCGTGTGCGCCCAAGCGTCGGGGTCGTGAGCTTCAAGCGTCGTCAGTTCGCGGTTAAGCAGGTTTTCGAAGAAATCGCCGCGCTGCAACGCCACCGCCGAAAGCACCGCCAACATAAATAACACCACGCCAAAACCCAGCGCAAACCGCGTGAGAAACTCACGGCGACGGTGCTGATCAGGGTTAAAGTCAATGCTTGGTTGTTTTTTCATGGCGGGCTCCTTTCTGGTGCTAGCCGTTTTGATGCTGCGGGCGGATTTTGTATCCACCCCTACATACCCATAAAAATCCACCGCGAAGCGGCTAAAGTTTTTTGGTTACTTTTTTTCAAAAAAGTAACACGCCATCGCGCCAACCTGCACTTGTTTGCCGCTGGGTAATGTATATTCTATATCATGCGCGTTGGCGTTGGCAATAACCGCAAGATCACCAACTTGATAGCACAGGCAGCCCATGGCCGCGCTAATCATGCGAAAGTCAGCGGTGAAATCATGCGTACGGCGTAGCTTACCCAACATGCGATAATATGCAAGGAGGTCTTCGTCCTCGTTGCCCCAGGGATAACACGCGCGGTTGAAGGGATCTTGCCCGCCTTGCAGGCCTGCTTCGTCGCCGTAGTAAATGCAGGGATTGCCGGGCAATGTGAACTGCAACGCAGCACATAGCTTTAATCGCTTGCGCGCAGTTTCCAGCAAATCAGCAGGAATGGGTGAAGATTCGCGGCCGGGCGATTGCCCCGCCAGCCGGTTCAAAATGCGCGCGGTGTCGTGCGTGCCGATGTGGTTCATTAGACCGTGCAACGCAAACGGCGGGTAGTTCTCTTGCTGCTGCATGATAACTTCACCCAACTGCTCTGCCTGTGCATGCAGCGCGAAATCAACAATGGCGTTTGCCAAAGGATAGTTCATTACGCTGTGCATTTGCCCACCTTGCAAAAAGCGCCTGCGTCCGCCATGGCTATGCTTGTTGCTAGCATCCTCCCACACTTCACCCAAAATATAGCTGTCTGGGTTTTCATCTTGTGCGGCTGCGAAGAGCTTATCGAGGAAAATGTCAGGCAGTTCGTCGGCGACGTCCAGCCGCCAGCCCGCTGCGCCTGCACGCAGCCAGTGCCGCACAACGCCTTGTTCACCGACGAAGAATTCAAGCACATCGGGGTGGTCTTCGCGCAGTTCAGGCAGGATATCAATGCCCCACCAACTGGCGTAATCATGCGGCCATTGGTGGAATTGATACCAAGGATAGTAGAGTGAATCTTGTGAAGCTTGGGCTGATTCGAAATACACGCTGCGCTTTCCGGTGTGGCTGAACACGCCGTCGAGTATCACGCGAATGCCATGCAAACGCGCTTGCTGGCACAGATAGGTGAAATCTGCTTCACGACCCAGCATCGGGTCGATTTGCAGATAATCTGCGGTGTCATAACGATGGTTGCTTTCGGCGGCAAAAATGGGATTGAGATAAATGCAAGTGACGCCAATATCCGCTAGAATGTCTAACTTTTCGGTGATGCCGCGCAAGTCGCCGCCAAAAAAATCGTACTCAGTGATGCGGCCCTGTTCGTCGGGCTTCCATTGGGGCTGCGTGCCCCACGGCGATAAATCTAGATTAAATTTGCTACAACTACGGGCGAATCGGTCGGGGAAGATTTGATAGATTACACCGTTTTTCACCCATGCGGGCAGCTGCATACCGGCATCGTAAACCGTCAGTTGCCACCAGCCCTCGCAGCCGATTTCGCCCGCGCCGCCGCCCGTGTGACCGATGACCGCAGGGCCATGCGCGCTTTCCACCGCAAAGCGATAACGAAACAACCCCGGTTCGTCAACAGTGATGTGAACGCCCCAGATTTCTTCGTGTTCGCCTTGCATGCTTTGCCAAACAAAGGGTTGCGTGTGTGTAGTTGCACCATCATAATCACCCCAATGCAGCGTGACGGCCGAGACGTGCATATGCCGCGGCAACACCACGCGCAAGGTGAGCGTTTCGCCAGCGGGTAATGCGCCCAGAGGGCTGCGGTGTTCTGCGTTGCGGGAGTGAAACATCATCTATTGAACCTCGTCAATTAACACAATATAGTCCCGCAACTCTTGCTGCGGAGTGGCCACCACCGGGATTGCCGGGCGGCTGCGCCAGAAATACTCATGCAAATCATCGTCCGTGTCACGGGTATCTACGGCGATGAACTCCACGATATCCCACCAGTCGGTGGCGAGTGCCTGCACACGCGTGAGCATGGGGATAATCGTCACCTCGCCAGCAACATCCTGCGCTTGCACAATGAAATCCGTGTCGTCAATATCTAGGTCTCTTAGCAAGATATAACTGACAGTAGCGTTGTATTCACCAAAGCGAGAAATTTCGCGAATGATGGCCAGCATATTGGCCTGTGGCGTGCGCTCGCTGGTGTAGGCATTATACGTATGCACCACGGCAACCACGCGCTGGCGTGACCGCCGCACCATGTCAAACAACGTCCAGTTGGTGCGATGCCGCGCATTCACATTCCCCTGTCCCAGCGTGGAACGATAAGTCAACCAGCCATTGGCACACTTGAAGGTCATCACGGCCATATTGGTTTGCAGAGCAGCTGCCTGCTGCTGCAATTGCGCGGATTGATAGCGATCGTTCATCATGTGCATGGGCACATAGAAACTGCGCATGGGCTCCCAGGTGGGTTCAAGTTCGGGCAACTGCGGCTGCTCAGGTTCGGGCGGTGGCAGCTCATCGTTGTCGTCTTGCAGGATGGCCTCCGTGGGTGGCTGCAGCGGCGTTTCGCTCACTTGCAACATGGCTTCCATGGCCACAAAGCCCACGCTCAACGCTAACGAGCCCAACACAAGCGCCACCAGCACATTCACCACAACACGGCGGCGTTTGCGCTTGCGCACTTTGTTTTCGGTTTGAAAGCCGTGCAGGTCACCGCCCTGCGGGGCTTGGAAGAGATTGTTTGGTTGCATGGGTGCTCCTTTTGCTATCTCCAGAAAAATCCTCGCTCCGCGAACCTTCCTCAGTCACGCGCGGCGCGTGCCAGCTCCTTCCCGAGGAAGGAGCCAAGGCTTGCTTCTTACTTTGTTTATAAATAATCCACCGCGAAGCGGCTAAAGTTTTTTGCGCCACTTTTTTTCAAAAAAGTGGCAAACGAGCTAAAACAGTGAAAGGCCGCCAGCAAAACCGGTGAAGGCAAGAGCGAGCAAGCCGGTGTAGATGAGCGTGGCAGGTACGCCGCTGAATTGCGTGGGGATGGCCTTGTTTTGCCGCAGGATATGCATGCCGCTATTCACCAGCAATGTGACGATAAGGAACGCAACACCAGCACCCAGCCCCATGCCAAGCGCAAAGCCGGGTGATGTGCTGCCGCGAAGGTGCAGCAGCAAAGGCACACTGAGCACAAGGGTGTTGAGTGCGGCTGCACCCACGCGTTTGTGCAGCAGGATTTTTTGCTTGCTGGTGGGCAAAAAATGCACAGCCAAGTTCATCAGCAGGTAAAGCAACAGCAGGAGCACTGCGAAAATAAGCGCGTGCCAAACAACTTGCAAGCCTGGCAGCTGTGTGCTGAAAATCGCATATCGCCAAGATAACCATTCGCTGGCATAACGCTGATTGGTTAGCCAAGTGCTAACACCCAAGTTAAGCAATGCGGACACTGCAGAAAACACCGAAATCAGCGCTGAAGTCAGCAAGATTTCACTGTTGCGCTGCGCAGCGCGAAGCATTTCAGCAATCCCCAAACCACCGCTAAACAGCAGATTGTGCAAAAACACGGCGTAAATGGCCCCCTGCATGAGTGCCATGATCTCATTCATCGCGTGCACCTCCTTGGAATTCGGCAAGCAATTGCTCAATGGTCAGGTCGTCGAGCTTAGGGAACTCGCGCGTAAAATTAGATGTGGCCGGTTCAAACACGGCAGACACCGGCTTGGGCTCGGGCTGAGGCTCTTCTGGCTGCGGCTCAGGCGGGATTTCATCCTCTGGTTTGCGACTTTTTTCATATTCATCAGCAGCGTTAAGCAGGTGATGAATTTTCTCCAGCCGCTGTTGGCGGTCTTCGGGAGCAAATTCCATGGCTTCGTCCGCATCTTTGGTGATACCGCGTTGGCTGGTCCATTGCAGAATGGTTTTGAGTGCCGCCGCCAAAAAGCCCAGCAGCAAAAAACCGCCAAAGGGCATCCAAAAACCACGAATGCGCAGGGTTTCGGTCAGCTCAATGCCAAACAAGCTTCCGTGACCAAGGCCTTCACGCAGCAGCCCCATGATGGCCATTACGCCGGTGAAGCCCACAGCATTCACCAAAGCATCGCGTACGCTGGCACGCAGGTCATTATATACCGCAAAGCGCTCACAGCGCACCGCAGCGATGGAGCTGGTGGCCATCAGCGGCAAAATAGCGCGCAATACCAATAAGTTAACTACATCGGTTTGGCCAACAAAGCCGCCCCAAACCTCAAACAACATGCCCGCAGCAAACGCTAGCACAATGCCCATGGCGAAATATACCGCTGTGCGTGCCCAGGATTGCCATTTCTTCAACCAAAGGGAGGCCACGATTTCGCACGCAAGCAGGTGAATGGCCGTCACCAGCGAAAACCACAGCGCCATGCGCAAACTGGTGGTCGCAATAATCGCAGGGGTGAGCCCAATGGCCTGCACCAGCATGGGGTTATCTAGCCATGCGCCGCGCAAAACAGATTCGCGTTTCGTTTTTTTAGGCATCGGCGGCCTCCGTTTCTGCTGCTGCTTTTTTGCGACGGAAAATCTGCTGCTGCTGCCATTCATCCATCAGACGATAAAAGACAGGCAGGGCAGCGTTGGCCAGCAAAATGGCGAACACCACGTTTTCTTCAAATGTGCCCAAACGGCGCAGCAGAATAGCCAACCCACCAGCCAAAGCGCCAAAGGCCAGGCGTGTATGCCAGCGGTCGGGCAAGGTGGAAGGTTCTTGCAGCAAAAACACTGCCGCAAACAACAGGCTGCCCGAGAAAAATTCCATGCCGATCGATGCCACACGAAGCCCCATATTCATGCCATCCACCCCGGGGTTTACACGCGGAAAGAAGAAGGCCAGGACTGCAACAGCGACGATAAACCCCACGCTGGTCATGGCATAGCTGCGACGGCTTTTCAGCAGCAGCATCACCACGAGCAAAACGACAATCAACAGAATAACCCCCGTGCCCATAGGTCCCGATGTGTGCCCGAATAAAATACGCGGCAAGTTTTGCGGGGTGATGGCGTTTTCACCCAAATTCAGCAGCAATGCCATGGAACGACTGCGCACAGGTGCCACAACTTCGCTTGCCGTAAAGGTAAACACGCGGTGCGGAAAACATGCCGTGAGGAATGCAAAACCGGCAGCAGCAGGTGAAAAAGGCATATGTTTGGTGCCGCCGAAGGGAATCTTAACAACTAGGATAGCAAACACCGAGCCCAGCGCGGCGTACCACACGGCGTAGTTGCCCAGCATGCTGTATTGCTCTGGCGGGGCAATGAAAGCGGGCAACATGCAGGCTATCCACAGCCCAACGACCACAGCATTCCAGTCGCCCACGGTGTTTTTGCGCAGAAAGATGCGACCGAATAATAGCTCCGCGAGGACAGCAGCAAGGACTGAAACAACTGCCACATGCAGTGCCGACACGCCATAGTAAAAATAACCCAGCAGCAGCAACGGCAGCGTGAGTGCAAGAGAGGTGAGATTCCAGCGGCGGGCATCACGATTGGTGGCTAGGCGCTGTTTCCACCGGGGTTGTTGGTTTGGTTTTGGCATGGTTAATTCTCCTGAAGAATTTTGCTGCAAAATTTCAGCAAAGCGGGAATGTCGTTCACAGCTGTATCCCAAATAATTTTTCGACTCATGGAGGAATAGGCATGTGCAAACATGTTGCGCATAGCTTTCATCGGTCCCAAAGCAAGGCGTTTTGTTCTTTAAACTCAGGCGAAAGCATTCCTGTTAATTCGCCAATTTGCATGATACACATCGACACCGCATTAACAAAGTGCCGATTATTTTCAAAAGCATCAAAATCATTGCCAAACGTTAAAATCGCATCAGCAACATCTTCGCAATACTGCTTGATGTGTGCAAGGCGTTGCAAATCACTGGGCTTCATATAGAGAAATCCTTTCCTGTGTAATGCGCGCATTTAACTGAGGCGAGCGTTCTTTGGTGTAGGAGGCTTCCAGTGCATCAAGCGTCACCACATCAACACTTTTGTTGAGCTGTTCATTCAAGTCTAGGTAGAAAGCACCTAAATCCCACAACCCGCGAATGGTGGAGCCGCGATGCTCGATAAGCACATCAATGTCACTGGCTTCAGTTGCGTCGCCGCGGGCATAAGACCCAAACAAATATACTTTGGGAATATCATATTTTTTGGCAATAGGCACAATTTTTCCGCGAATTTGCTCTATTGAATAAATCATACGTGACATTCTCCCTTGTCTTTCCAACTTTGGTAACATCTTTGTATTGCACACAGCGTGTCCATTCTATATGATAGTAATAGGCGGCGATTATGGCCGCAGCTTCATAGAAAAAAGGACGGTACTACCTGCTTATGAGAATTGAAGCCTTAACGGGCAGCAAAGTTGTGGTGGAGCTTAACGCCAACGACATGCAACAGCTCAACATCACCTATGATGCCCTGGATTACGCCGACGTAGACACACGCCGCGTCATCTGGATTATCCTTGACCATGTGCGCGAAAGCACTGGCTGCGACATTGACCCCAGCGGCCAACTGCTCATTGACGCCATGCCTCGCCCCGACGGCGGCTGCATTTTGTTCTTCACCATCAAAAGCAGCGAAAACGCGCTTGAGCTTCTATCTTGCCCCAGCCAGCGCGTGCTGCGCAAACAACAACAGCTATTGGTCACGTTTGAGTTTGACAGCATTGACGCGCTGCTGGACTGTGCGGCGGCTTATGCACGCATGCACGACAGCGAAAACGACCGCTTATTCAGCCAGTGCGAATTATATCAACATGGCTTGCAATATCGTCTGTTGCTTTCGCCTGCCCAACAATCCGATGCCCTGCAGCAGTTCTTTTGCGAATTTGCGCGCTGCTGCGGCGAAACTGCACTCATCGCCGCACAAACGCGTGAGCACTGGCAGCCAATTGGTCAGCAGTGCTTCGCCTACATGAGCGGCGGGGTACATCACCAGCCAGCTCAGCGAAAAAAAATGGCATTCAAACCGGGAAATGTGTATTCGAATGCATAATGCTTAATGTCGCTGCGCGAAAACCACCCCGTTTGCCAAATCCTCGCTCCGCGAACCTTCCTCACCCCTCGCGGCTCGGGGAGCTCCTTCCCGAGGAAGGAGCCAAGACATGCTTTTTCAACTTCCATAAAATAGTCCCCCGCGAAGCGACTAAAGTTTTTTGCGCTACTTTTTTTCAAAAAAGTAGCAAGAACTTCGTAGCTCACTGATCGCCTGCGCGGGGTCATCAGCGTTGAAGATAGCGCTGCCGGCGACAAAGCAGTTTGCGCCTGCGGCATAGGCCTGGGTGATTGTTTCACATGTGATTCCGCCGTCAACCTGGATAGTGACATCAAGGTTTTGACGGCGGATCTCTTTGCGCAGCTGGCTGATTTTTTCCAGCATGTCCGTCATGAAAGCCTGGCCGCCAAAGCCGGGTTCAACAGTCATGACTAGTACCATGTCTAGTTCATGCAGATAGTTAACAATGGGCCGCAGCGAGGTGGCAGGTTTGAGTGCAAGTGCCACTCGCTTGCCTGCTGAGCGCACCTGCACGATGGCGTCCATCAGCTGGGCGCGGGTGAGGGTTTCGGCGTGCAGGGTGATTTGATCGGCACCGGCGGCGAGAAAATCTCCCAGATGCTTCAGCGGCTCGCTGATCATCAGGTGGACATCAAACAGCAGGCTGCAGTGCGGGCGCAGGGCTTTGATAATCGGCGCGCCAAAGGTGATGTTGGGCACAAAGTGGCCGTCCATCACATCCAGATGCAACCAATCGGCACCGACAGACTGCATGCGTTGGGCTTCTTCGCCCATGCGGGCAAAATCGCTGGCAAGCATGCTGGGGGCTATCAAAATTTCGTTCATAATGCACCTTTTCTACTAAATTACATCCTCGGCAACAACACCAAAAACAACAATAACATTGCCATCACAGCGAGCACCGATAGCACGCCACCTACCGCTTTGAGTGCTTTATTTTTGCGGATAAAACCTAAACATAACAACACAAGCCCCGCAAAAAAGATAAGCGAAATTTGTAGCATAATTCCCATCGCATCGCTCACTCCAATCAACCATTCAGATATCTTTCTTGCTCGTCAGTCAGTTCATCTGTTGCGCCGCCAAAAAAGGCCAACGCACGCCGCGCAACGTCAAGGTCAATTTCACGCGGGACGGGCAGCAACATATCATCAAATTTCGCATCGCGGTTGTCCGCAAGATGTTTCGCACTGAGCGCTTGGATGGCAAAGCTCATGTCCATGATTTCAGCAGGGTGGCCATCACCGGCAGCCAAATTCACCAAGCGGCCCTCGGCCAGCAGATGCAGCCAGTTGCCGTTGGGCATTTGATAGCCCATGATATTGTGCCGCATTTCCTGCTTAGCCACAGCAAGGTTTTGCAGGGCTTTCACATTCACTTCCACGTCAAAGTGTCCGGCGTTGCAGAGAATTGCACCGTCTTTCATGGCTGTAAAGTGTTCGGCCTTTACAACATCACAACAGCCAGTTACTGTGATGAATACATCGCCCAGCGGCGCGGCTTCTTCCATACGCATCAAGGAAAAACCATCCATGATGGCCTCAATGCCCTTGATAGGATCGATCTCTGTGACGACGACGCGTGCCCCCAAACCTTTGGCACGCAAGGCCACGCCCTTGCCACACCAACCATAGCCTGCCACCACCACAGTCTTGCCTGCGATGATGAGATTTGTGGTTTTATCGATGGCATCAAACACGCTTTGGCCGGTGCCATAGCGGTTGTCGAACAAGTGCTTGCAGTCGGCATCGTTCACCCGTATCATGGGAAAGCGCAAGTCGCCGCGCTGTGCCATGGTCTGCAAGCGCAGGATGCCGGTGGTGGTTTCTTCGCAGCCGCCGATGACATGTTCGCACAACTGCGGGAACTCATGATGCATCATCGTGATAAGATCGCCGCCATCGTCAATGATAATCTGCGGGCCAATCTTCAACACCTCGCGAACATGCTCGTCATATTCTTCTTGTGTGGCGTTATACCACGCAAATACATGCAAGCCTTGGTCAACCAATGCTGCGGCAATGTCGTCTTGGGTGCTCAGCGGATTGGAGCCCGTGATCCACATGGTGGCACCACCTGCCGCTAGCACTTGGCACAGGTAGGCCGTTTTGGCCTCCAAATGCACCGAAAGTGCAACATTAAGCCCCGCAAATGGCTTGGCCTGCGCAAATTCTTGTTCCAGCCCGCGCAGCAAGGGCATGTTGCGGCGCACCCAGTCGATTTTTTGGAGGCCTACGGGGGCAAGGGAAATGTCTTTAATTTGATTCATCATTATTCTCCAATGCTTGGCGCAGTTGTGCAATGGGTGCAAAGTCTTGCACCTGGACGGCGTAAGTGAGTACTTTTTGCATCAAAGGTTCATCAATATAAATTTCTTGCGGATAACGTGGCATCACACCAAAAGGGCTAACAGCAGCGCAAATCGTGATTAGCTGCATAAAACTCGCATCGTGTTTCGCACACTGTTTACACAAATCCACAAGATCATGTGTTCGGGGCGGCAGTGTTTCTGGCAAAAAGCACAGCAAGCTACCCTTGAGATATTTCTCAACCGCTTGTTGGCAATTATAGCAAATGTCCTCAAGCGGCACTGGTTGAAAAGTTAACTTAAGATGTTGCGCTATTGCCAAATTTCTATCTGCGAATACAAACCATTCTCGAATATATTCAATATCCATACAACTGTCTCCCTTGCTGTACAATATGCCTTTGTAATGTTGGTCCGTTTTTTCTACGATGAAAAATCTCCGAGCGTCCCACCAGCATATCAATTGGTCTATCTACATTTCGATATACTCGTCCCATAATATCCGCGCTCACTTCAAGCGGATTAGTTGCAACACTGTCAGGTATCACCACAAAAATGTCCAAGTCGCTGTCTTCACGCGGAGTTCCATAAGCATAGCTGCCAAAGAGATAAATCGCTTCGGCTGGCACGGTTTCCAGTATGCAATGCTTGATGATTTCCAGCTCAGCTTGAATTTGCGGACTTAGCTCATTCACGCTTGCCACAACCTTTCGTTAATCAGAATAGCCGGGCGGGATTTTGCATCCGCCCCTACATAGGATTCCATAAACGCTCCGCGATGTGTTGTGCTTCGTAGCGCACACGCTCTTCGTCGATTTTCGTCAACTGCCCATGTTCAAGCAGGATTTCGCCGTGCACCATGGTCAGTTCTACATCGCTGCCCTGCGCACCATAACACAGCGCGGCAAGGGGGTTGCTCTGCGGTGTCCAGTGGCTTTGCGCGCAGTTGAGCATGGTTAAATCCGCAAGTTTTCCGGGTTCAATCGAACCAATTTGGCTGGCAAGGCCAAGTGCTTGCGCCCCGCCTTGCGTGGCAATCTGCAGGCCTTGCGCGGCGGGCATGAAGGCTGCATCTTCATTCACACCTTTGTGCAGCAGGCAAAGATAACCCAGCTCACGCAACATGTTTTGGCTGTTGTTGCTGGCGGCGCCGTCGGTTCCCAAAGCAACATTAATGCCGTGCTCAAGCATTTTTTTCACTGGTGCAACACCGTTGCCCAGCTTGAGATTGCTCACAGGGTTTGTCACCACACTCATGCCGTGTTTGGCGGCAAGTTGCATGTCACTTTCGGTCATGTATACACAATGTGCGGCCAGCACGGGAAGCTCGAACAACCCAGCAGCGTGCATATACTCAAATGGCGTTTGGCCACATGTTTCGCGCAACTGAGCGATTTCGTCACGGCTTTCGCCCAAGTGTGTGTGAATAGGAACATCAAGCTCTTTGGCCACAGCAACCACTTGTGCAACATAATCAGACGAACAAGTATACGGCGCATGCGGCGACAGCGCAAAAGTGATACGCTCGTGCCCACGGTGCTGCTTAATTTCTGCGATGGCTTGGTCAATTCTCACTTGACCTTTTTCGTCGTTATCAATTAACCCGCGTGAAATCATCGCCCGCATGCCGCTTTCATCCGCCGCACGAATCATCTCATCTGTGGGGAAGTACATGTCTGCATAGCAGGTAGTGCCCGTGCGCAGCATTTCGCAGCACGCAAGCATGTTGCCCCAATACACATCGTCTGGTTGCAACCGTGCTTCCATGGGCAGGATGTTATCGAACAGCCAAGGCATAAAAGGCAGGTCGTCGGCACGGTGGCGCAGTAGGGTCATGGCGGCGTGGTTGTGGGCATTCACCAGCCCGGGAATGAGCAGCTTGCCTGCGCCTTGGATAGTCTTGTCCGGCTTGAAATCAGGCGGGCAAGTACCCACGTGGGTAATGCGCTGATCGTCCACGCAGGCATCGCAACGCTGTACCGCAAGCGAGTTTTCGTGCGGCACAACGGCATCAATTTGATTGAATAAAATTCTCATGCTAACATTATACCACATTATATTAAAAAACGCAAGAGGAAGAGCCTCAAGAGCGAAAAAATCCCGAAAATTCTTGACAACACCCGCTCACACCTGTATAATGACTGTGGGAGGAGGATTTTCATATGAGACAAATTAAACGCCTATTTACGCTACTGCTTGTGCTGGCTATTGCAATCGCGCTGCCCATGGTTGCACAGGCAAACGAAGAACCAAGCCCTGCCGCACCTGTGGCAGCGGAATATTGCTTGAGCGAAACGGTGCGCATTGAAGTGCGCCAACCAACTTTGTGGCAACGAATAGGAAGATTTCTTTTGAACAATTTGATTGTTCGGCCACTAGATTGGATATATCATAGAATTGGAGCTGGGGCCGTTGGGCTTGTGATTTTTGCTGCACCGCTTATTTTTTTCATTCGTTGGATTTTCAATTATCCGCCCCGCCGATAAATGTCAACTCCCCTGCTGGTTTGCAGGGGAGTTTTTGCTTGCTATGTTGTTTTGCGCAGGCACTGCACGATTTCACCGATGAACATGCGATGATAATCACCATCATAGTGTCCGGCAATGTGTGGGTCGATGAAACCTGCGGGGTCAAGGTCTTGCGCGTGCAGCTTGCGGCAGATGTAGACTAATTCGGCTTGCGCGGGAAAAACGGCTTCACCCTCCATCTGCGCGGTTAAGCCTGCTTGTGCGATTTTATCACCGTCGCGTCCGCTAAGCTTGCCGCACAGCTTGAGTGTTTCTTTGGGCAAACCAAACGCAACGGTGAAATAATCTTGCTGTTGCATGAACTGATAGGTATACCGCTGCGGACGCACAAACACAAAGGCAGCATCGCGGCCCCAGATTTCGCCCACACCGCCCCAGCTGATGGTCATGGTGTTCCAGTGCTCAGGTGTGCCTGCGCTGAGCAGTGCCCAATCGTCAGCGATGAGCTTAACCGGATGCTTGGTATCACGAATATTGACAGGTTGAAATGGCATGATAGACCTCCTTTGCCAGCATACATATGCGAAGCGGGCTTCAGCTATGCCGAAACCCGCTTGCTAGGTTTATGTGTTTAGTAGGGCACAACGCCGCTGCTGAATAAGTTCGAGAACCAATCCATGAGCAGGGGGAGACCGGTGAATAGGTCGCGAAGACCTGCGCCTACCAGCTGCAGTGCACGTCCAAGTGCTGCGAGGGTTTCAAAAAGTGCCAACATAATACATATCTCCTCTTCTTTTTTGCTGGCTTCAACACCAGCTACGCATAGTTTATCACATTTTGTTAGGCTTGTCAAGAGGTTTTATGCAAACTTATCATCAAACACAGCGAAGCAAGCTGCTCACCACAGGGGGCTATTTTTTTCTGCGACTGAAGAAACCGCCGCCACCGCTCTTGCCTTCATCTATGATGGGCGGCTGCTTGGGTTGCGCAGCAGTTGCCGTTGCGGGATACGCTTGCTTGAGCTGCTCAAACACCGCGCTTTCGCGGCTGCCCACTTTGGGGACTTCTACCTGCAGGCGCACGAATAAATCACCGCGCCGCCCGCCGCCTTGCAGCACAGGAATGCCCTTGCCGCGCAAAGTGAGGACAGTGCCAGGCTGCGTGCCTGCCGCCAAGGTGTAGTCCGTGGGTTCATCTAGCGTGGGGATTTGCAGGGTATCACCCAATGCGGCCTGCCAAAACTGCACAGTAATTTCACACCACAGGTCAAAACCTTCGCGTTCGAAAATTGCATGCGGACGCACCGCCACATGCACCAGTAAATCACCCGGCGGGCCACCATTTTGGCCGCGATTGCCCTCGCCGCCCACACGCAGCGTTTGCCCGTTATCAATGCCTGCGGGCACGCTGAAATCCACCGAAGTGCGTTTGCGCACACGGCCGCCGCCGCGACAAGTTTGGCAGGGTTGCTCAACAATTTTGCCCTTGCCCGCGCATTTTGCACAGGTTTTCGCGCTGCTAATCATCCCAAACGGTGTGGCCTGTTGCACACGCACTTGGCCGGTGCCACGGCATTCATCGCAAGACCTAACGGTGCTGCCTTTGGTCGCACCGGTGCCGTTGCAATCGCCGCAAACCTCAACACGATTGAGTTCTTTGTTGCGTTTGCAACCCTTAGCGGCTTCTTCAAAGCTGATGACGATGCGCTCCTCTAGGTCGGTGCCTTGACGAGGCGCGTTGGGGTTTTGCGTGCGTCCACCGAAACCACCGCCGAAGAAGTTGCCGAACAGATCGCCCAAGTCGATGTCTACCCCGCCGCCGAAACCGCCGCCGCCAAATCCGCCGCCGCCGAACGGGCCACCGGCACCACCGCCCATGTTGGGGTCAACGCCTGCGTGACCAAATTGGTCGTAGCGGGATTTTTTTTGCGGATCACTGAGCACATCATAGGCTGCGTTAACCTCTTTCATGCGCTCTTCGGCTTGTTTGTCGCCGGGGTTTAGGTCGGGATGGTATTGCTTGGTCATGGTGCGATAGCCTTTTTTAATTTCATCCTCGCTGGCACCACGCCGCAGGCCAAGCACCTCATAATAGTCACGTTTATCAGCCATGTGACCCTCTTTCCTACTCCTATTTCCTATGCCTACTCAGCTTGCGGAATATCATCATCTTCTGCGTCCACAAACTCTTCGCCGCCTTCAGCATCGCCTTGGGGAGCGGCCTGGGCATAGAGTTTTTCGCTAATGGCAAAGAATTTTTGTTGCAACTCTTCCATGCGGGATTTAATCAAGTTGGTGTCTGCACCTTGCAGCGATTCGCGCAGGCTCATCACAGCCGCTTCAATGTCGCTGATGTCGGCATCTTCGAATTTATCGCGGTTTTCGCTAATCATCTTCTCGGTTTGATAGACGATTTGGTCGGCCTCGTTGCGCAGGTCAACTTCTTCGCGGCGCGCTTGGTCTTCGGCAGCAAATTGCTCGGCTTCTTCCACCGCTTTGGCGATGTCATCTTTGCTCATGTTGGTGGAGCTGGTGATGGTGATGGACTGCTCTTTGCCTGTGCCGAGATCTTTGGCACTCACATTGACGATTCCGTTGGCATCGATGTCGAAGCTCACTTCAATTTGCGGCACACCGCGGCGCGCTGGCGGAATACCATCTAGAATAAAGCGAGCTAAGGTCTTGTTGTCACGCGAGAACTGGCGCTCACCTTGCAACACGTGGATGTCTACTTGGGGTTGGTTGTCACTTGCAGTGCTGAACACTTGGCTGCGCTTGGTGGGAATGGACGTGTTGCGCTCGATGACTTTGGTGCACACTTCGCCCATGGTTTCAATGCCCAGTGAAAGCGGGGTGACATCCACTAGCAACAGGCCTTTGTTGATGTCGCCGCCCAGCAAGCCCGCTTGCAGTGCTGCACCCAGTGCCACGCATTCGTCAGGGTTCACGCCTTTGAATGGCTCTTTGCCCATGAACGCTTTCACGGCATCTTGCACAGCGGGAATGCGGCTTGAGCCGCCCACCATGAGCACTTTGTTGATTTCGCCCACGCTGAATTTACTGTCTTGCACGGCTTGGCGCACGGGAATCATCGTTTTCTCCACCAAGTCAGCGGTCAGCTCGTTGAATTTCGCGCGGGTGAGGGTAACTTCCATATGCTTGGGACCGGTGGCATCTGCGGTGATGAAAGGCAAACTCACATTCGCTTGGGTGAGACCACTCAGTTCGATTTTTGCTTTTTCGGCGGCTTCTTTCAGCCGTTGCATGGCCATTTTGTCGCCGCGCAGGTCAATACCTTGGTCGCGCTTGAACTCCTCGGCCAGCCAGTCGATAACGCGCTGGTCAAAGTCGTCGCCGCCCAAGGCGTTGTTGCCCGCCGTGGCTTTTACTTCTTGCATGCCGTCGCTGAGCTCGATGACGGAAACGTCAAATGTGCCGCCGCCGAGGTCGTATACCATGATTTTTTGGTCTTCTTCTTTGTCTACGCCATAGCTGAGCGCGGCAGCCGTGGGCTCGTTGATGATGCGCTTGACCTCGAGACCAGCAATCTGCCCGGCATCTTTGGTGGCTTGACGTTGGGCATCGCTGAAATAAGCGGGCACGGTGATGACCGCTTGGGTGACGGTTTCGCCGAGATAGGCTTCGGCGTCACTTTTGAGCTTTTGCAGCACCATGGCCGAGATTTCTTGCGGGTTGTAGTTCTTGTCGTCGATTTTCACCTTGAAGTTTGTGCCCATTTGACGCTTGATGGACGCAATGGTGCGGTCAGGGTTGGTGATGGCTTGGCGTTTTGCCACGGTGCCCACCATACGCTCGCCGGTTTTGCCGAATGCCACGACGCTCGGTGTGGTGCGTGCGCCTTCGGCGTTTGCGATGACCACAGCCTCGCCGCCTTCGATGACAGCCACGCAGCTGTTGGTTGTGCCTAAGTCAATACCTATGATTTTTGCCATGTGATTTATCCTCCTGATGTGTGTAGATTGTGTTGTGATTTATGTCGTGCGGCGCGTAATACGCACCGCCTATAACGTGTGTTCGGTGGGGTACGCGTGATGCGCGCACGTTGTTTTTGTAATCCGTAGGGACAGATGCAAACCTGCCCGCAATATTAAAACAGTTCACTTTAGGGGTTGTATGGGCCGCCAGGAAGTTTCAACAGATTATCGTGTGGAGAGTCATTGGGTTGCGAGCGAACATATTTTACACCGTTAGAACTAACTCGTGGTTCACAATATGGATAGTCAGGTCCAATGTTCACTCTAATGCTGTTTGGACGTTCTACCAAATAGTCGTGTATACCTTCTCTAGAATAGTAGCGAGAGCCTTCTTTAAGTGCTCCATCGTTATCCTGAATGAAAATTTGGTAAATGTGTTGTGTATCACAACACGATTCTTTTCCTGCACACATCTTGATTCCAGTTGCATAAAGCATAGATTTTCTCCTTTCCTTCATATTTTGCCATGGGTCTGTTGTTTTATATTGCGGGCGGATTCGCATCCGCCCCTACAGGTTGTGCTGGAGGTTACCCCCACCGTCACGGCTGTCGCCGTGCCACCTCCCCCAAAGGGGAGGCATCAAGGTGGTGCGCTGATTTAACTTTTGTTTGTTAGGAAGGATTGTATCGTCTTGCACGTTTGGGCGAAATCATAAACCACATCTTGGTTAGTGAAGCGCAACACCGTCAACCCCAATCCTTTCAAATATGCGTCTCGTTCAGCATCATAACCTAGACCTTGTTCCGTGCGATGTTGCGAACCGTCGAGTTCAATCACCAATTTCGCGCTGTCGCAATAAAAATCTACAATAAAATTGCCAATTGGCTTTTGTCGCCGAAATCGAATAGGCGATTGCGATAAAAATTCATACCACAGTTTTCGCTCTTGCGCAGTCATTTCTCTGCGCAAATCTCGCGCAGCAAGCGTTAATTTTTGATTATATTCTAGCGGCATAATAATCTCAACTCATTTCAGCGCAGTCGATCGGTGCCTCCCCCTTGGGGGAGGTGGCACGGCAACAGCCGTGACGGTGGGGGCTAATTCGCCACCCCAACCATGGCCTCACGGATAATCCGATCTTTCATGCGGTAGCCCTTGGAGTGCACTGCCATGATTGTATTCGCGCCGAAGTTTTCATCTTCCACGTGCATCACAGCATTATGGCAGTTGGGGTCGAATTCCTCGCCTACTTCGCCAAAAGCCGCAACTTCATTGGCCGCAAACATGGCAACAAATTGGTCGAAGATCATCTGCACGCCTTGTTTGTAGTCATCTAAGCAGTCGTCTGTGCACGCGGCTTCGGCTGCACGCGTGAAATTGTCCATCAGCGGCAACAACTGCCCAAACAGATCAGCGCGGGCGTTTTGCCGAGCCTGCTCGGTGTCACGCGCGGTGCGTTTTTTATAGTTATCGAACTCCGCCGCAAGGCGCAGCAACTGGTCTTTGGTGGACTTCAGCTCCTCCACCACGGGATCAAGCACAATCTCTTCCTCTTGCTCAATTTCTTGTTCTATGTTGTCGCTCATTCGTCCAGTCCTCCTGTTAACATGTCGCCCAGCAACGCCGCAATAAATTGCAGCCCGGGGATAATTTTTGCGTAATCCATGCGCTGTGGGCCTACCACGCCCAGCACACCGCCTACATCGCCGCCAATGGCATAGGGCGAAACCAACAGGGTGGTGCCCGGCTGCAGCAAACCCTCACCGCCCAGTAGTACCGTCACCTGTGAAGGCGAAAGCGTTGCCGCATGTTTGGTGATTTGCTGCACATTGAGCTGCGGCGGCAAGTGATGCTGGCCCACCACAACTTCGCGTGTGGCGGCTTCATCGGCAAGCTCAGCTGCACAAATAAGCAGTGGTGCCACGGCCAACAGATGCACGCCCGCCATAGCAACAAGAGACTGCACACCAGCTTGAGTGAAAGCATCCAGCCGACGGCCAAGCATGTGCTCGCGCACAATATTGGTGAACATATCCAGCACAGCTGGCGTGAGTTCACATTCGCAGCGCACCACGCGGCTTTTCACTGCTCCGTTGCTCGCCTGCAGTGCCAGCATGGCCATCGTGCGGCTGAGCGGGGCAATTTCCACGCGTTTGACGCGAACTTCAACACCAGCAGCGGGCACACACAATGCCGCGCAAGCGGTAAGCTCCGCCAACAACTTGCCTGCGTTTTCCAGCAGACGCTCGGGCTCACGGGCGCGGTCGCGCAGTTGTGATTCAAGCCTTACCCGTTCTTCGGGCAGCAATTCGCGCTGGGGTAGCAAGTGGTCAATGTAATAGCGATAGCCTTGCGGCGAAGGAATGCGCCCGGCGGAGGTGTGCGGCTGTTCTAAATAGCCTGCTTCGGCCAGTTGCGCCATTTCGTTGCGAATGGTGGCAGATGACACATCATCCGGCAGCAATTCCATCAGTCGTTTGCTGCCCACCGGCTCGCCTGTTTCGTTGTAGAGTTCTACCACGGCGGCCAAAATCCGCTGTTTGCGATGGCTGGTCATGCATTTCTCCTCCCCAAACCTTATTTGCCTCCCCCTTGGGGGGAGGTGCCGCAAAGCGGCGGTGGGGGTTCCCCTTCATTAGCACTCGCATCATATGAGTGCCAGCCCACTTACTATCATACCCGCAAATGGGCGGTTTGTCAACGGCTGAAATGTAAAGCTTTTGTGAAATTTTACGCTGCTTCGCCGTTCTCCTTGATAGGCCGTGCTTGATTATGCAATCGTCTTCGCGGCGTTCTGTTACGGGCTGCAGGAAATTAATCATCCCCTGTTACGCCAAACAAAATGCGCATATAATCTCGTCTTCCATATATCACACGGTCAACATAGACAGCATCATGTGCGATACGATAAAACACCATATAATTACCGCACAGTAGATAGCGATAATCTGTTTCAATGTCCACAATTGCGGATAGCCGCGCACCCCAGGTGGGGTGTTGTTGTAATTTTCGTAATTCACTGGTGATGCGTGCAAGCGTATTATTTGCCGCAATTGAATTTCCTAAATTGTGCGTAATATATAACTTAATATCTAGCATATCTTGTTTCGCCGCGGGAGAGACATGCACGTTCACTGCGCAACCCCCAGTTCCGCTTCCACCTCATCTAGGCTTTGCCAGCCCTGTTCAGCAGCAGATTGGCATCCGTGATTCAATTCACTAAACAAACGCATGGTTGCCCGCATTTTTTCGTATTCTTGCAAATCCATCAAGGCATAACGACCACGTCCATTTTTCGTGAGAAAAACAGGTTGCCCCATAGCAATGTCACGCAAGACTTCGTTATAATTGCGCAGGTCCGATACTGGTTTGATATTTGGCATGAAATTCACGCTCCTTTCTTCCATAGTATAGCATAATTTTACGACAAAAGCAACAGCAAGTTTCAGCAATTCCCCGCAACATACAACACTGCCACAACAAGGGGCCAGTCAATCCCCCGCGACAATGAGATATAGCCCACGCCTGCCGCCATGGCAAACAACACCGCCAGTGAAATGGCAAGACTGATGTTCGCGGCGGTGGGTTCATGCAGGCGACGGCACAGCGCGTAGTAAACCGCCCGCCCGCCATCCAGTTGGCGCACAGGCAGCAGGTTAAACAACGCAAAGCCTAGGTTAATCAACGCAGCGTCTTCCCAGCCGACGGCATGGCACAACGCGGCAAGGGCTATGCTCACCGCAGGGCCGGCAAAGGCAATGATAATTTCTCTGGCGAAGCTGAGCGTTAGCCCGGGCGGACATTCGATACGCAGCCCAGCGGCAGCCAAGCAAAGCCGCTGCGGTCGTGCGCCAAAGCTTAACATCGCCGCAAGGTGTCCAAGTTCATGCAAGGCGGCAAAAAAGAGCCCCAGCCCGATTTTCTCGGCCATGTTGAGGCTCAGGCACAGCACTACCATGCCCACGAAATACACGCTGATGCTGATGGGCGTGCGGCGTTTGCCCAGCTTAATCGTCATCGTATTCTTCGTCGTAGTCTGCGGGCGGATTTGCATCCGTCCCTACAGTTTCTTCTTCATACTCATCATCTTCTGTGTATACTTCCGTTGGCTCGCGGTGCGGCGCAACCACATAAATATCATCACGCAGATTGCCGAACACGCCACCCATGGCCGCCCACACCTCGCGCACCGACATATCCGTTTGCATCACAGCGGTATAAGTCTGCTGCAGTTGCCGATAAATATTGGGCATTACGCCGCGCGCCAGCAGCAGCATCAACAACAGCGACACACAGGCAATCCCCTGCACCAACAAAACCTTCGGAAAAGTGTTCTTGGGCCGTTCACCAAATATGTCATCATCGTCAACTGCTGTTTCATAACCCACTGCCACGCGTTCACTGCCGCGGATTTGTCGCCGCGCCTCCCGCTGGGCACGGATTTCCTCATAACGTGCATTGTTGTAACTTTCCATGCTTTATCCACGCTTTCCATTTGTATTGTTACAAGCTATGCACACAAGCAAAAAAAAATGTTGGACTTGACACCATAACTTTGCACAAGGCATACAATGTGGTGAGTTATTTTGCTTACTTTACATAGAGGAGAAATGCTTATGAATCCTTTCAGCGACTTCAACCAGCCCATAGACCCGCAAAGCGGCACACAATTCCGTTACCCAAACTTTGCGATTGATACCGCAGGCTGCTGCGACAATTGTGTCGGCGGCACAGGTCCAACCGGCCCGCAAGGTTCAACTGGTCCTCAGGGCTATCCTGGTCCAATGGGGCCACAAGGCATACCGATTTACCCGCAACCTATGGCAGAAAAAAATGCACTAGGCAGTTAACAGCTCGCCCGGCGCATTTATTTGCACATATTCAATTATCCGCGCTAGCTCATCAGCAAAGCGGAACGTAACGGTCAGTTGTTTGTCTTCGTGTACATGGATTTTATCAACAAGTTCTAGCAGCACCGCTCTGTCAAGAGCGTGCAAATTGCGGTGCTTGGAGAAAGCCACCAGTGCTGCGTTTTCAGAGGTTACGCCATTGCCAAGCTGTCGTTGTTCTTCGGTGAGTTTGTCGATAACGGTGATGAGCTGGACAAGCTGTTCAGCGAACTTTGCTTTCATGCGGCGATATTCTTCATGGCTCAAATTACCCGTTTTCCAGTCGATGTATAGACCATCATTAAGCGTCTTCACACGCTCAGTTTCGCGAAATTTATCGCGCAAGGCTTTCTCGATTCGTGCAGATTTTGTGTCTTGCTTTGGAATGGTGTTAATCTGTTCCACTGCTTGCGCGAGATTATCTATCAGCGAAATTTGCAGGCGCAGAGCAGCAAGTACCGCCTCTTCTAAACGGTCAACGCGAATGGAATGCTTGGTGCAAGCCGTATTGGATTTTTCGCCGTAAGTGCGGCAGGCATAGTAAGTGTGGCCTTTCGATGCACGCCGTTGCATGGCCTTGCCACAGTCAAAACAGCGCATAAACCCGCTGAACAAATGCACTGTAGGCACGCCGTTTGGGCGGCGGGTGTCTCGCTTGAGCGCAGCAACCAGTGCGTCATATTCTGCTTGCGTAAACGTTGGCTCATGGGTGTTTTCAACAACGAACCACTCATCTTGCGGCACCTTAATCATGGTATGTACTTTGTAGCTGACCACACGATGGCGGCCTTGCACCATATGACCGAGATTAACTGGGTTGAGCAATTGCTCTTTTACGCCACCGCCACTCCACATGCCGTCGCTTTTTCCGGTCATCGGTGTGTTCAAGCGCATGCCAATGCTGTGCTTGTAGGCCATTGGACTTGGCACACCAAGCTCGTTGAGCTGTTTGGCCACGCCTTGCAAGCTCATGCCATCGTGCACCACCCAGCGGAACATTTCGCGCTTAATCGGCACGATGTTTTCGTCAAGAATAAACTTGCTTTTATCGGCTGGGTCTTTGAGATATCCCCAGGGCGGAAACGAGCCAATGAACTCGCCGTTTCGCCGCTTGGTGTTGAAGGTGCGTCGAATGTCCGCTGAAATTTTTGCTGCATAGCGATCGTTCATCAAACCGGAAATGGGCACTTCAAGGCCATAAATGACATCAGGATTGATGAAGGTGTCCACACGCGGGTCGCCGGTGGAAATGAAGCGCACGTTCTTCTGCACAAAATATTCTTCGATGTAATAACCTTGGTCAGCGTGATTGCGGAACGCACGCGACAGCGTCTTCACTAGCACGCAGTTAACCCGTCCCGCTTCCACGTCGGCAATCATGCGCATGAAGCTTTCGCGGGTGTCGTCAGTGCCAGTGAGGCCATCGTCAACGTAGTAATCCACCACTTCATATTCGCCCGCAAAATTCTCGCGCAGGTATTCATCAAGGATCTTGCGCTGGTTAGTAACTGACTGGCTTTCTTCGCCGCCATCCTCGCGTGACAAGCGAATGTACACCGCGATTCTCCAAAGAATTTCAGTTGATGTTTGTCGTTTTGGTTGGGTGTCATCTTGTCGTTTTCGTCCCATAAAACCGCCTCCTTTCGCTTACCATTTTACCGTACTAATCCTTATATAGCAAGGGTTTTATCCCGCGTTCTTCAGATTTGTCAAGTAAGACACAACTGCGTCTTTGAGGGGTCGTTCGCCTGCAAATTGTACGTTCACAGTAATGTCACCCACGCGAAAATGGTAGGGGTTTTTGACTTGTTGAAGGTATTGCTCTGCCCGCTGCGCGGCGGACATGTTTGGATCTAGATGTACCGTTTTGATGTCCACGCGGTCATCATGCGCTGGCGAAGTATCGCGTAGTTGTTGCAGATGTTCAATGGTCATGGCAAGCCCTCCCCTCGGACAAAATATATGCTTGCCCAGCAGCGTGTTAACACCGCCGGACAAGCAAGACAAGCTCTATTTTTTCAGAAAGCTAAAACTCTCTTTCAGTTCGCTAAGTTCAGCCAGCAGTTGCTGCATTAGCTGCTCTTCGCGCCGCTGTTTTTTCGCCCTTGCCGCCAAATGATGCCGACAATCTGCGGCAGCACATCACCCACGCTTGCGATGATCTCCAGCGACGCGCCGTTTTGCGATAGCACATAATCCCATTCTTGCACGGCCTGCCGCGACATTCCCAGCTGCAATGCTGTGTTGTTGATTTCATTGCCTGCACCCGCCGTTTCGGTGGCCATGTTATAGAGCGCAGTTCCGGCAGCCACGGCACCCGCGCCAATCGCAGCCATTGCTCCGCAGACCGCAGCACCCACGCCTTTGAGTGTACTTTTCAGTCCCTCGAAGCGTTCGCCCGCATCCTCGGCGATGTCGCCAGTTTTATCTATTTCATCGCCAAGCTCGGTGGTAGATTTTGCGGTGCTATCCATTTCATCGCCCACGCCCGCGAGCATTTTCTCGTTGGCATCAAGCTCTTTTTCCATGCCAATCAGCTCGGCTTGGGCTTTGTTGAGTTGAATTTGCCATGCCTGTGTGCGTTTATCTGTTTCGCCAAAAGAATCAGCCGCGTTTTCCAACGCGGCTTGCAGGGTGTTTATCTTTTCATTTTGCTGGTCAATCTGCTTGGTGAGTGCCTCTTTGCGAGCCGCTGCGGCCTGCATGGATTTGTCGTTTTTGTCAAACTGCGCGGTGACCAGCTGCATCTCGCTGCCCAACACCCGGAACGACTGGTTGATGTCCCGCAGCGCAGCCTTGAAGTCACGCTCGCCCTCCACGCCCAGGCGGATGCCCATGTTCATTTATCCGAGCACCTCCCTTAAAAAACCACTTGACAAAATAGCCGAATTCGGGTATAATATTAGTATCACACGAAAGAGGTGCACACATGCTTAACATTCGCCCCAGCGCATATTTGCGCAACAATTATAACGAAGTGTCTGAATTTTGCCATGCCAACATGCAACCGATGTTTATCACGAAAAATGGCCACGGCGATTTGGCCGTGATGTCCATTGCTGCATACGAAAAATTCTGTGGCCGCTATGAACTATACCATCTAATTGATGAATCGTTGGAGTCTGAAAAAGCTGGGGATTTCATGGATTATGATGAGTTTATTGCAGGACTGCGTAAGGAGTTGGCATGACGTATAAGCTTCGCATTTTGCGGCAAGCACAGGTTGAAATGCGCGAAATTCAGCAATATATTGCAGTGAATTTAGATAATCCAACCGCCGCAAAACGCCGCACCGACCTCATTGACAAAACCATTGTTTCGCTGCGCAACAACCCCACTTGCTTTCCGCTGGTGCGCGACGATTATCTTGCCGCAAAGGGTGTACGCATGGCGATTGCCAAGAACCACTTGGTGTTTTATGTGGTGCGAGAAGAAATAGGCACGGTGTCGATTTTGCGCGTGCTTTCCGCCCGCCGCGATTGGCAAAACCTCTTGCGCAAGGACTTTTTAGACGATTGACGACGGCACCACATCATCAATCGTAACCACCTTTGCAGCCTTTTCAAGCCCCAGCCACTGAAAGTGACACGCCCGCAAGTCCAAGAACTGCCCAATGGACATGAGCCAAAACTCACGCTCACTCATGCCCATTTGCACGCGCCCATGATACAACAGCCTCGTGAAGATTTCGTCATCTGTCACGAGGCTTGCTTGTTTTTTGTGC
>Ga0123355_10000066_pt1 | contig 112451 bp, 90 predicted proteins | sample TergutEmb28metaG_3_FD_89872 | JGI IMG/M metagenome (GOLD analysis project Ga0123355, IMG submission 89872) | Embiratermes neotenicus P1 segment gut microbial communities from Petit-Saut dam, French Guiana - Emb289 P1 | ecosystem: Host-associated > Arthropoda: Insects > Digestive system > Gut ...
ACAGCGGGATGAGTCTTTCTCGGGTGCGGACATAGGTTACTGTCTTGGTCTCTTTCTTCATGACTTGGGGTTAATAATTGATTACAAAGTTAAACATTTTTTTCAATTTGCAAATATAAGGTGTGTGGTTGGAGGCTATAAAATTTACCGGTACATTTGTCCCGTTCCGAATAGCATAGCGTCCAAAGTTTCTATTTCTGTATGTTTCTCTCAATACTTCCGGAATATTAAAAGAAAAAATCTCGGGATTGTCTTTTTCCATTACGCCTGTCAAAGTTGTGTACGCACCAAACCAAACACCATCTGCCGGTGAATACCCTGCTTTTCTTCCGAAAGATACTCGCATGGTTCCGTTTGCGTCCGGGAAAAATACCCTATCGCTATCAACTTTCATTTGGGCTGCCATGTAGATACGCTCCAAACTGTCAGCCTGCTGCATTAGTCGCCTGCGAGTGGGATTGATCTTCTCATTCAGCATTTTTTGACCACTACGATGAATCGCTAAAAAAGGATCGTTTTCGAGAGTTTGTATCTGATTTTTCAGTGTTTCACGCAATGTTTCTTCCGAACGAAATGCCGACTGACTGTAAACTTCGTCTGCCCATCGCTCAAAACAGCCATCATTTCTATTTAATCCGGCAATCAGTTCGTCAAAGTGATATGTAACAGGTATGTTTTCATAATAGGCTCTCATCATTGCAACAAACATTTCTCTATCAATCAGCGGAGAATAATCTCTATAGAATCGTTCCATTGTATGGAAGAAATTTTCGAGGCGTTCCTCCGACATTTCTGTTCCACCTGCTGCATCGAATTGGCGTGCCAAATCTACAAGTTCGATCGTCGCTACAGATTCGTTGTAAAATCTAAAAACTCTATTAATCGGAGTAAACTCTTCCGTGTTTTGTCGAATTTGAGAAAGTAGTTGTCCGTAATCTCGCATCCATTGCGGATTTAATTGCAAGGCTTGATTAAAATTTCTTTCAAATTCTTGTTTCATTGCTAATCCGTTAATCCGTTTGATACCGCGTGTTATAGCCTGCCACCTTTTCCATGGATTGCTAACACCGGCGTGTTTAGCAGCGTATTGTATGGCTATATGACGATCATTATTCATATGATAATCAAAGATTTCGAGGCGCTTTGTACGCAAGCCTACCCGCAGTGGAAAATCGTCAAAAACGATTTGGTTCAGTTGGTACGAAGTAATGTATTGTTGTGTTGATCCCGGATAGCCAATCACCATAGTAAAATCACCTTCGTTGATGCCACAAATTGTTGTTCGAGCATGCAATTTTGGACGAAAAGGCACGTTGTAGGGCGAATAGTCCGCCGGGCGATTATTCGAATCGGCATATATTCTAAAGAAAGTGAAGTCGCCTCCATGACGGGGCCATGTCCAATTTTCAACAATACCGCCAAATCTACCTATGGATGATGGCGGAGCAGCAACAAGCCGAATGTCTGTAAACACTTCATAAACGTACATAAAGTATTGATTGCCGTTGAACAACGGTCGAATATCTACGCGATAACTCCCTTCCGGAAGATTAGCCTCTCTGACCCGCGCAATTGCAGCACTAATACTATCTGCTCGTTCTCGTTCGCTCATTTGAGGTGTGACGTTTCGTAGAACTTCATCAGTAACATCTTCCATACGTTGCAAAAAGATGACATTAGTTTGAACATTAGGCAGTTCCTCTTCTTTAGAGCGTGCCCAAAAACCATCGGCGAGAATATCGCGATCCGATGTGCTGAGCCTCTGAATCTGACCAAGAGCACAGTGATGATTCGTGAGAAACAGCCCGGATTCGGACACTAACACACCTGAACATCCACCTGAAAACTGCACAACAACATCTGTCAAACTTGGTCGATGAACGCTGTAAATATCTTCGGCAGTTAGAGATAAGCCCATTTCTTGCATTCTGTAAAAAATGGTTTGTTCGAGGTTTGACGGAACCCACATTCCACCCTTATGCTGTGGATATGCCAACACTGGCGAGAGTATTAAGGCTGCCAAAAATGGGATTAAGGTTTTGCTTTTCATGGTAGATCTTTTTTTGTTTTTGCAAAAATTATAAAATTTTAGTTATACAGCAAAAAAACCGTTTCCGTAGCCATTGTTCCGCCGCTGTGTGCCACGCCTTCAATGATCACTTTTTCCCAATTGAAAGGGATTTCGGTGCTGTTGATTAGTGCATTATTCCAAAAGAAAAGACCTCTATCAAAGCGGTGATTTCCTTGTTTATCTGTTTCCGAACAGCGTCGCAAAAAAGGGTCTTCAGGATCGTTGTCTTCTGTTCCCAATGCAACATAAAGTCTTTGGGCAAACGATTTTTTCAGAGTTTCGGCTGTAACCGGAGTGTTTTTTAAGCCGAAAGGGAAATCTACCGTCAAGTCCGGGAGGGTGTACCAACCGGCATTAGCAGCAATTGCTCTGTTGACTCTTGCTTCCGGCACAAAAAACAGAAAGCGATGAATAAACTGACTACCTGCCGAATGCCCAAACATGTCGTACGTGGTGTGTCTGCTACGAAGGTCTTTTCTGATAAAATCGAAGAGTGGTTCTATAACCGAAAATGTCCATTCTTCTCTTGGTCTTAGTTGTCCAAATTCATCGTGCACACGTCCCAAATTATATCCAGGAGCACCGGCAAATAGTCCTTCGTTGCGGAATTCCGGAGCAAAAACCATAAAGCCTAAGGCGTTGGCTTCCTCTATAAAAAAATCTCTGTAATCATCGGCGTTCCGTAGTGTGCCGTGAATGGAAAACAAGATAGGCGCTGTTCGTTTGTTAACACCTTCGGGTATGTGGTAAAATACATTAATGTAGGTGTTTAACGGTGCGTAATAGAATGTGGTAACACCTGTCGTTTCGGTGAAAAATTCGGGTGCTTTTTGTTGAGGCCTAAGAATAAAAAACAGGGTAATCGCGATTATTGCTATTGCAATTACTGTGGTGATGTTTTTTTTCATTGTGTTATGGTTTTTGCGGTTATCTTAGTGTATGGCTATCTCCGGACAACAGGATTCGCATTTCGATGACATCTGCCGAAAGGTTTCCAAGTTCGTCGGTTCGCGGAGTTGTTGTAAATCGAGGTTCGAAGACCATTACCGAACGTGTGCCGTACACCTCAAAAGTTCGGCTTCCGCCACTAAAAATGACAGCTGTGTTTTCATCGATTCCAATTCCGGGAAGGTTGTGCTCTACTACTAAGTTGATTAGTCTGTTTTGTCTGCTGCGCTGGATAAAATGTTGGTCGATTATAGCAAAGTCAATAAATCCGAAACCTTCTTTAAATTCCACATTGCCTTCCCTGATAAATCGAAATCTAACGTTGGAAGTATTGACTAATTCTACCCCAGTAATCATAATCTCGCTCATTACAGCAGCTCCTGCACTATTTCCGCTTATGACGCCGCCTTCTCTGTAAATTTCTTTAATCCGCTCCAAAAACTCAGTTCCACGTAGCATATCTGCTAGGGGAACTTGGTCTCCGCCCGAGAAAAATATGCCGGTTACACCGTCTAATTTTCTCAAATTTTCCTCCAAGTCGGCCTCTCCTTTTTCGAATACGACAAAGTCGGCTCTAACTCCCGTGGAGTCGCGAAATCTTTGCGACTCTCGAATACCTGCTTCTTCTGCAGCTTCTCCGGCAGCGAAAGGAATTACTAAAATTTTGGCATCATCTATCCCCCCTGCGAGTTCTACAATCTTGTTTCTAAGTCGGTCGGTGGTGCCACCGCCAATGATGAGAAGATGTCCTTTGATTTTTTCTTGTTGTTGTGCTGTGCTGCAGGATGTGGTAAACAGGGGTAGGCATAGTATACACAGCGTGCTAAGTAAGGTAAGTAATCGGTTCATGTGTAAAGTCTGTTTTTTAGTTTGTTAATTTAAGCAATATGATAAAAAACCGCCTCTGTAGAGGAGGCGGTTTTCCAGCCTAAACAGCAAAAACTGTTTTATTGTGTTGTGAAAGATCTTATCTCCCCGTAGGATCTTAATCCAAAGCGATTGACAAAGAACGCACGATAGTAATAAGTCGTTCCCGAGCTAAGCACACCACCGGTGATTTGGCTCATTGCAGCTGTTGGAACAGTGGTTACATTGAATACATGGTCGATGACTGCCAGTGTCGGACTTGTACTAACTTCAAATCCTGCTTCAGCTAATACTGCACCTCCATTGAAATCTAAATATCCATGCAGTGTCGCAGAAGAATCTGTTACTGCCGTTGCTGTACGAGTTTCTCCAACTGGATATCTAACGCGAATCGTTTGAGCAGAACTGAAGCTTGTATTACCCGAGAAGCTTACTGCATACGCACGCACTATGAGATCGCCGGCTGTGGTAAAATTTGTTGCCATCGTTAATGTGTCAGTACCCATTCTCGTCAGGTTGCTCACAATTGTGTTATCGGCAAGAGTCGGAATTATATTGAAAGCCCAAACGATACCCGTTTCTTGAATTGTATCTCTTAAAGCTCCTGTTACGTTATTCATAAACGTTGTATCGTTTACAGCGGTGAGCGACATGATAACTGTTGCGGTATCTTTTCTGATAAAGTTTGGTGCATTAACGGTTGTTGTGCCGCCGTTGAATGCAACTGTTGTGAATGACACAATCGGACCATAAGCTGTATCTGTGGCATTGATAGCAAATGAACGAGCAAAATATGCCGTATTTTCGGACAACACATTACCCGTGACAGCGTTTGTAATCGGACCTGTGCCATGCGTACCTGTCGGTGTTCTCTCCGCAACAACAACACCAGCTGTTGTCAAGGTAAAGGTAGAAGCTGTGGAAAAGATTATACCTGCCTCGGTTACGGCCGATAGTCCGGGCGATGTTACCGAGCTTGATGCGATAGCAGAGAAAATCCCCGGAGTTACAGTTGTTGCTGTAAGTACTGGCGCAGATGCGGCTCTTGCAAAGCGCAACCTTACACGACGCATATTTTCTGTTGCTCTAACACCCGAAGCCGGATCTACAGAAAGCAACAAAAATAAATCGTTTTGTGTAGCTGTCGCACTCAGATGCGCATGATCAATCGTGATTTGAAATCTTGCCGTACGCGAACCTGCAGGAACAACTCCCGATCCTTGAAGCGTGAATGCTTCCGGCGCAAGGGTTGAGGTTGCCGGATTTGGACTTTCTGGAGTGATATGTACCGAGTTTGGATCTAGAACCGTGATCGTGAAAGGAACATCTCTACTCGGTGACCCAATAGGTATTTTGACACCAAACTGAATCGTCATGATATTACCATCCTGAGTAACGCTATGGTTAGGATTTACATGATTATTACCCGTAGGCATATTTGTTGGTCCTAAAACGGGAAGAAATGGATTAATAGTATAAGTAACAAGATGTATGTCAACAGCCCTTATTAAGTCCACATCTTGTCCGGAGGGTTGACCATGAGTCTGAGTAACATTAGGAAAATCAAAGACCATTTGTGCCGGTATTTCAAAAACAGGATCCTTTTGGCAAGAAGACATAAATGCTACTAAGCCAATAAGACATGCTATGTTAAAAATTATTTTTTTCATAATACATATTTTTTTGTGATTTAATGATAAATTTTCAGACGATAATCTCTATCGTGGAAGATTTGCCGTCCAATTCGGCGTTTGAATAACTCTATTTCCCGGAACGTTGATTTCTGCATATGGAATAGGAAAAACAAAACGAGAGGCGTCCCAATCAACAATATTTAATCGAGTCTCACCCGTAGGACGAGTCATCAAAACTCCGGTTCTACGAATGTCAAAAAAGCGATGTCCTTCCTGGAAAAGTTCTCTTGCACGTTCTTCTGCCACGAATGTACGCAAATCGGCTTGACTGTTCGTGTATGGCAGCAAATCTCCAACTGTAGTGAAAGCAGGATTTCTCTGTGCTACCTGAAATAATGCCGTTCTTGCTGCATCAAGGTTAGTACCCAGTTCGGTTTCAGCTTCTGCAATGATGAGATACATTTCCGGAGCACCGAAAACCCGAGTATTGTTAATCCTTGCAGGGTTTGGAAACTTCATTGGACGCCAAAAATTCGGGTCAACAGTAGTATGTCTTACAAATAAACCACGTCTCATATCAAGAGAATCAAACTCATAATAGAAACTATGATTTATTGACCCTCCGGAAACATCATAAAATGCAGTAAGAGAGCTGGCTGCGAGTGCTATAGCAGCGTTGATACTGAGTGAGAATATATCTTCGTGAGTGGCTGCCGGTTCTCCCCACATTGCAATAAATCGATCCTGATTCATTTCTATTACGGCATTACTCGCTTGAAGTGCAGCGTTAGCAGATGTGATTGCTCCCTGCCAGTTTCTCATGTAAAGATTTACACGAGCCTCTAATGCATGCACAGCGGCATAATTCATGTAAAACGGACGGAATGATCTATTACCCAAAGCAAAATGTGTTTTTGCTCGTTCGATGCTCGCAAGAATCAGATCGTATGCATCACCAACGCTTGAACGCTGTACCGACTCATCTGAAAAGATGAAGCGGTCTTCGGCAACAATTCCCATAGTTCCCGTGTTATCATGTGTTGGAGTGCTATGAGGTAGTCCAAAGATATTAACCAACTTAAACAAAGCGAATGCTCTCAAAGCATGGGCTTCTGCAATTTGTGTGTGCATTAAGCTTATGTCTGCGGCACTCCACGGACCACCGTCGTTTAACATTCTATTTCCCTCATCAATGACGCGCATAGAGTTATTGATAATCTGATAACCGGTAGCCCATGTACTTAAAAGATTTCCATCATTATCTGTAAAATTATATGCTTCAATTGTTTGAAAAGTCATATCGCCTGCAGCCATTTTATTTATTTTATCCGCAGGAATATCTCCAAACAAAACAACGTTTCTACCCATAAAACCTACGCGTGTCATGCTATGATAGACACCATGCATCCCGGTAACTAAATCGGTGGGTACACGAAAAGCTATTTGGTCGTCAACAGCATCTGTTTGTGGCGGATTCAGAAAATCTTTTCCGCAAGAAGCCAACATGATTGCCATCAGCATCAATATGACTGTGATTTTTAAACTATATTTTTTCATGGCAAGTATTTTTTTATATTATGAGACATTATTTGATTAAAAGTTTAAATTCAGACCAATAGCATTTGTTCTGAATGGAGGTGCCGGCCACATATTGTCAGGCCACTCCAAACCAATCTCAGGAGTGGTTCCACGGAAATCTCTGTGGGTAAAGAAGAATGGATTTTCAAACGATAAGAAAATTCTTGCGCTGGTCAAATGCATTCTTTGTGCTACTTCTCTCGGAATGGTGTACCCTAACGTGATTGACTGAATTCTGAAAATATCAGCGGGCATTAGGTGCATTGTATTAGCAGTGGCTCCTCCATCAACACTAGCTTGACGTATAATTTGGGGCAAAATTGCATCCGTACGGTCAGGTCTCCATGAGTTTTCGTGCGCAAAAACACTGGTTGTTCTCCAACTGTTTCTTCCAAAGTGTTCTAACATACGAGCATCTCCACTATGCATCCATCCGCCCACGCTGAAACTTGTATGAACTGATAAGTCGAAGCCAAACGCATTCAATGTGGTACTAAAACCTCCAAAAAAGTCCGGAGTGGTTCTCCTATCCAAAGTCATGCGTTGTGCTTGGTTTACGTGATAAACAATATCGTATCTATTGGGTCCATCGCCACCTCTAAGGAACATAGCTCGCCCATTTGTAGGATCTACTCCTGCAAAAACGATCATGTTGAACGTGTTGAAGTCGAGACCTTCTTGATGGATCAAATAGTTTCTATTAAAGATAGGCTCATCAGTTGCTAATCTCTCAAGTCTATTTACATTTCTGGTAATATTGAAAGAGGCTGTCCATCTCAAATTGCGCTGACTAACCAAAACACCTGTAAGCATAGCTTCAACACCTCTGTTTCTCATTTCACCTATGTTCCTAGTGGTAACAGCGAAACCGGACGTGAGGGTTGCAGGAACCTCGAAAATCATATCTGTAGTCAACTCATCGTAGAAGTCAACTTCTAAAGAGAGTCTGTCAAATAACAAAAGATCAATACCGATGTTGAACTTGTTATTGCTTTCCCAGCGCAAATCCGGATTAGCAACTCTTAGAGGTATCATTCCTGGTTGCTCGTTATAATTGAATCCGAAACCATAAAATCCTCTTGCCGCATAGAAACCGCCCATAACCTGTTGGTTACCGGTTGTACCGTAACTTACACGAAGAGCTGCTGTGCTGATAATATGTTCTAATGGTCTCATAAAATTTTCGTGCGAAATACGCCATCTACCGCCTACCGACCAAAAGTTACCCCACTGGCGATTGGCTCCCAATCTGGAAGAACCATCACGACGGAAACTTGCAGAAAGATAGTATCTATCCCATATACTGTATTCTGCATTTGAAAATACCGATGAAATCGTAGCATACCGATTGAATCCGGTAATTATTTGACCAGTCGAAGTTGCATTGAACACATAAAGAAGAGGGTGACTATGTCCAAATGCCGTTGAAGTGGTCATCGATTCGCTCCATTTTTGAGCTTCCTGACCAACCATTATGTTAAAATTGTGTAAACCAAAGGTTGGCATCCAATTTATTGTGTTGACAATAGATTGCACACTACGAAGATCTAATCGCCTTACCGTCCGACCATTTTGTGGTCGCACCTGATTATGAAATCTTCCAGACCAAACACTCCACTCATCACCAACCATAAGATCATAACCAAATCGAGTTTGGAAAACCAGGTCTTCCATAAGATTCATTCTTATAAACGGATTCAACGTAAAACGATATTGGTCTTGCCAGTTTCTGGTTCCTTCCGGATCGGTATATAGAGCCACCGGATTCATGCGTGCCGCAGCAAATGAGTTTGTCCATTCGTTCCATGTTCCGTCAGGATTACGAACCGGCTCATTAGGCAGCAAAAAAACAGTTGCAAGATATATCGGACTTGCCGCTCCCGAACCTGTTAAAGTATTGGACATATTTGTAAGAGCTCCACTAACATTTACTCCTAAAGTTAGCCAATCAGTAGCCTGGTTCGTCAAATTAATACGAGCATTGTAACGTTCGAAACCTTGTGCAATAACAACACCTTCGTTTCGTTGGTATCCACCGGAAATAAAAAATCTAGTTCTGTCTGTTCCTCCCGAAGCAGAGGCATTTACATCAAACAATCTTCCAACTCGCATTATTTCATCATACCAATCAGTATTGATATCGTCTGCTATAATGGAACGACGAAATTCAACAGGTGCAAGAGGATTAACCCATGTAGTACTGAGCTCATTTATTACTTCCTCCATAGTCAGATGTGGATTAGCTGCTTGCCACGAACGGGTAATGAAGTCGATATATTGTTCCGTGTTAAGGGGTTGCATTCCACCTCTAATCCCATGCCTGCTATTCAATCCTCCCCTAACATTGACACTAAATTGTGTTCTTCCTGCTTGTCCTTGTCTTGTTGTGATAAGTACAACACCATTAGAAGCGCGTGCACCGAAAATCGCTGTAGCCGAAGCATCTCTAAGTACGGTTATAGATTCAATATCGCTCGGAGCCAAAGCTGCAAGCATATCAAGTGCACGTTCTTGGTCTGCAAAAGCAGACGTACTTTCCGAAAGAATAGGGACACCATCAACCACAAAAAGCGGTGCCGTTCCTGAATTTGCAGAACCTAATCCGCGGATTTGAAGGTCGGGTGGCGAACCTGGCGTTGCTGCGAAGCTACTAACTACCAACCCCGGTACAGCCCCTTGTAATGCGGTTGTTATAGAGGGTGTTGTTCGCCCTTCAAGAAGGTCAGATCCAATACGCGTAGCAGACCCTGTAAAAGACGCCCTCGAGGTTACACCATAAGCAGAGATCACGACACCTTCAAGCGCTGTGGCTCCATGTGTCATCCTAACATCAATAGTGGCTAATCCTCCAATTTCCACTGTCTGTGTGACCATTCCCATGAAGCTAAACACTAAGTGTGTAGCATCAGCGGGTACATTTAACGAGTATCGCCCATCAATGTCAGTTATGGTACCAAGGTTCGCACCTCTCACCGTAACCGTTGCTCCGGGGATTCCCAAATTGTCAAACACATCAACCACCGTTCCGGTGATTGTGCGTTGAGCAGATAACGTTTGTGCCACTGCTAACAGTAGCACAATAAATAGAATTTTTTTCATACTCATAGTTTTTGGTTTATATTGTCATAGTTTTGCGTTTTTTGTTGAAATTAGTCGATATGTTCGAAGTCCAACCCCCAGTCAATACCTTTTCGAGTCGCCGGAACACCACGCTCAATCCATACCGGAGCAGGCTCCCCTTTTAGGAAGTGATTAAAAAACTGTGATAAACGAATACTTAAATCTTTTTGGTTGCGACGCTCTCTCAAATTGTGGGCTTCTCCGTTGTAATTAAGGAGCCACACAGGTTTGCCCAAACGACGTAGTCCTGTAAAAAGTTGAATACCCTCTTCCCATGGAACAGCCCCATCCCCATCGTTGTGCATAATCAACAAAGGTGTATTCACGTTCGGCAAGAAAAACAGTGGAGAGTTTTCAATATACAAATCAAGTGCATCCCAAAGATTTTGACCTATACGGCTTTGCGTTCCCTCATATTGAAACTGCCTCACTAACCCTGTCGCCCAACGTATTGTACCATAAGCACTCGTCATGTTGGACACCGGGGCTCCGGCCATGGCTGCTCTAAAACGATCTGTTCGAGTAATTATCCAAGCAATTTTATAACCTGCCCAACTTTGCCCCTGAATACCGATGTTATCCTGATCTACCCAAGGATTTTCGATGAGCATATCAACTCCGGACATAATAGAGTTGTAAGCACTTTGCCCGGGAAATCCCAAATCGTAATAGATATCCGGAAGAAACACAAGATATCCGTTACTCACAAAATAACTGATGTTGATTGTTGATCGGCTTGGAGCCGGTTCTCTATGATGAAAAAGCTGATAAGACCGTCTTTCGTAAAAGAAAACAATCATAGGATATTTTTTTGCCGGATCAAAATTTTCGGGTTTGAAAAGAATACCATCATGCGGGCGACCGTTAGGACATGCCCAACTCACCAATTGAGCAGTTCCCCACAAATAATTTTCTTGTTGCGGATTAATGTCGCTCAATCGTGTTTGAGTTCTGAACCTATTGCGGGTTATCCACAAATTCGGAGATTCGGAAAAATTACTTCTTACAAAAGTATAAATTCTACCATCGTTAGACCACCGCAAATGCTGATAATTGTGTCCGTCTAAGACAAGCCGTTGCATCGGCGTCCGTCTTCTACCTTGCTCTTTAAGGAAAAACCCGTTGTATTTATTAACGTTGTCGAATGCGGTAAAGTGTATTGTTTCTCCATCTCTGATAGGGTCAGCGGTGGTAGGAGACCACCACCTTCCTCTCCATGAGGTAATAGTGGCATCCTTACTCAAATGTAGGATACAGAATGAATAACGATTTAGCCGTCCGATACCATCCGTAAGCATAAAAGGTGCATTTCTTCCACTTGGATCTACTTCCCAAATATCATACCTGTCACTTAAGAAAATCACTGCATCATTTTCACGCCAACCACCGGAGCCATAAGGGGGAGGAAGTTGAGGTCTGTCGTGCACTTCGTCCCAAAAGGCAACGCCAATTCCTTCGGTGAGATTGTGCATAGTTTCGGTTGCTACCTCATAACTAAACCAATGACGTGCAGTTCGGTCAAACCACACTAAAAACCTGCCTTCCGGTGATGCATGAGTACCTGTTAGCGTACCGGCAGTAATTAGTCTTCTTGGTTCGCCTGTTGCAACATCAATAATGTAAAGATCATCAGGAGTATCTGCATTCCATTGCCTCTGTATTCGGTATGGTACATTGCTGACAGAAAAAGCCCAGTCGGAACTCCAATGGTTTGGCACCGATACATTCGGACGTTGAGGGGTAGCCAACCGTACTAATCCACTCTGAGGCGAACGAATATTCACATAAGAGAGGTAAGATCTTCTCAAACTTCGCTGTAAATTAACAAGTTGTTCTGGTTGCACAAAGTCATCACGGTAGTGCCAAATATCAAGTCGGGCTGTTTCAAAATCGACCAAGTTTGTGTCTTTTTCAAGAGGTCTTGGTGCAATTCCAAAGAAAAGCCGTGTGCCTTCCTTGTTAATAGATAGTGTGCGATTTTCACTAATGATATAGTTTAGAGGAAGTCCGGCGATATTAGCATCCACTACGCGAATTGCACGATTATCACCTCTTTCGAAAAAATAGATATTGATTGAATTTTCGGAGCCTGTGGAGATATCCGTATTTGCATAAAACGCAAAAAAGCGTTCGTTTTTGTCCGAAGTAGGAAGAAAAAAGCGGGAGCCACGCGGTCCGGTAAGAACAGCTCGCTCTGTTCTGGTTATGAGATCATACAGATAAAGCCCATCCAAAGTATTACCCGTGTCATTACTGTTGAGCCTCCGTACAAAAAACAATTCTGTTCCGTTTCTTGTGAAAGCAAACTCGCTTACAAACCTCAAAGTATCAACCTGTCCGGTAGCAAAATAGTGTAACATAAGATCGCGACCCTCTTCGGGCTCTCTTCGTGGAGGTCTTGCTCCATCCGAAGTATCTGCCGGAGGAGTTGTCTTAAAAGCAACTGCCAAACTACCTTCTTCTGCCATTTTGAAAGAATACAGATATGGGTATTTAATCAACTCTGAACGCCCCAAAGCCCAAATAGCCAACGTGTCTTTAGGCATTTCTTCTCGGCTTCTTCTTTCGATTCTTGCCTGACGGGTTTGTTCAAAAAATGGAGCAATGGCACAAACGGCAAACCTGCTGTCAAAAGTTATAGCAGGCGTTCTGCCACGATCAATAACAAAAGAAGATCCATTAAGCAAGTTGCTCTGTAGCAAGTAACCATCGCTCGCCTGAGCATTTACAACAGTTATGCTAAACCTGCCATCTTGACTCATTATTACAGAGCCGATAGACTTCCACGTATCGTACACGGTATGATTTAAAGGCACTCTCTGTGCATTCAACGAGCCGATAATCAACAAAATTTTTACAAAGACAGGTAATTTTTTTTTCATATTTTGAATATCTTGTTACTATACGCAAAAAAGGTCTATCAATGAGTGCAGAGGAATATAACATATACGCCGTCACAAAGATACAAAAAATTAATGTAAAAACCAATTTTTTTGCTACTTAAAGTGGCTTAGCCGTAAAAATTGTTCAGACACGATATGAAACGAATTGCCAGAACATTACAAGAATACCCGTTTGCACGAATTCATGGTTATGCCAAATCATGTGCATGGAATTATTGAAATAATAAGCCCTGTCGCAAATATACGTTGTAGGGGCAACGCATGCCTCGTCCCTACATCACCAACAATCCCACAACATGGGAAAAGATAGGTTTAATGCCGTATCACGGCAATAGAAAAACGACACTAATCACCAAAATCATCAAGCGCAATCATCTCCTTCGGAACACCGAGATCATCAAGCATTTGAAGTACAGCCTTGTTCATTTGAGGTGGACCGCAGATATAGTATTCAATTTCTTCGGGTTCGGCATGATTTTTGAGATAGTTCTCTAAAATAACTTGATGGATAAAGCCGGTGTAACCCGTCCAGTTGTCCTCAGGACGTGGCTCGGAAAGAGCAATGTTGAATTTGAAATCCGGAAAGTCTTTTTCGATTTTACGGAAGTCTTCTTCATAGAATAACTCACGAAGCGAGCGTCCGCCGTACCAAAATGTGGCTTTTCGGTCTGTTTTTTTCGTAACAAATTGATCCAAAATATGCGAACGCATGGGCGCCATTCCGGCTCCACCGCCGATAAACATCATTTCGCGCTTGGTATCTTTGATGTGGAATTCGCCATAAGGTCCGGAAACAGTAACTTTGTCGCCGGGTTTTCGCGAAAAAATGTATGACGAACAAACACCCGGATTCACTTTCATAAATCCGCCTGTTTTTGGATCGAATGGCGGTGTTGCAACGCGAATAGTCAGCATCACAATATCGCCTTCCGCAGGATAGTTAGCCATGGAATACGCTCGATAACAAGGCTCGGTGTTTTTCATTTTCAAATCCCACATGCGGTACTTATCCCATTCATCGCGATATTCTTCTTCCACCAAAATGTCTTTACCGTAGTCCACTTCACAAACGGGTACATCAATCTGAACGTAGCCTCCCGATTGGAAATTCAAGTGTTCGCCTTCAGGTAATTTCACGATAAATTCTTTGAGGTACGTTGCCACATTTCGGTTGGAAACCACTTCGCATTCCCATTTTTTGACACCAAAAACTTCTTCCGGAACGTGAATGTCCAAATCGCCTCGAACTTTGACTTGGCAGGCCAATCGCCATTTGTCTTGCTGTTCTCTGCGCGTAAAAAATCCGGTTTCTGTTGCTAAAATATCGCCGGCTCCGTCTAAAACTTGACAGCGACAAACACCACAAGTTCCACCTCCACCGCAAGCCGATGGTAAAAAGATTTTATTGTCGGTCAGTGTTGTGAGCAGGGTTGAGCCCGGTTGAACGATGAGTTCGTTTTCGCCGTTAACCATGATTTTGACATCGCCTTGAGGCATGAGTTTTTTTCGTGCGTAGAGAATAACTCCTACAAGCGTCAAAATAACCGTCAGAAATCCGGCAACGCCGAAGATAATGTGTTGGAATATTGGGTCTGTGTTTAACATTTTTGATTTCTTTATTTTTTGGTTGTCATTGCGGGCTTGTTCCGCAATCCCCTGCTATGGGATTCCCGCCTTCACGGGAATGACGTGTTTGTTTTTATTTTTTACAATCTAATTCCCATGAACGACATGAAGCCTATAGCCATCAATCCGGTAACGATAAACGCAATTCCAAGACCTCTAAGCGGTGCCGGAATGTTTGAATAACGAATTTTTTCACGAATGGCGGAAATACCGACAATGGCAATCAACCAACCGATTCCCGAGCCAAATGCGAAGACTGTGACTTCGAGAATATTTTCGTATTCGCGTTCCTGCATAAACAACGAACCGCCCATAATCGCACATTGTACAGCAACCAAAGGCAAGAAAATTCCCAATTCGTTGTACAACACCGGAGCGTATTTTTCAACAACCATTTCCACCACTTGCGTAAGTGATGCAATAACGGCAATGAACATAATAAAACTGAGAAAACTCAAATCAACGTGTGCCAAATCCGGACTAATCCAAACCAATGCACCTTGTTTGAGCAGATAGTTAAAAATCAAATAGTTTAGCGGAACCGTTACAGCCAAAACAAACAGGATAACGAGCCCAAAGCCCACTGATGTTCTAACCGTTTTAGAAATCGCCAAGAATGCACACATCCCAAGGAAATATGCAAAAATCATGTTATCGACAAAAATCGACGAAATGAATATATTGAGTAAGTTTTCCATAATCTGTGATTAATTTTTTTCGATGAGTTCGTTATTTTTTAGGCGATGAATCCAAATCATAACACCCACGAGAATGAGTGCCATTGGAGGCAAGATAAACAAGCCGTTGTTCACATAACCTGCATCATAAAAGGCTTGCGGAATAACTTGAAATCCCCAAAGCGTTCCCGATCCGAGAAGTTCGCGGAAAAACGCAACAATTAATAAAATCACACCATAACCGGTTGCGTTTCCGATTCCATCCAAAAACGATTGCCAAGGTTTGTTGGTCATGGCAAAGGCTTCCAAGCGTCCCATCACGATACAGTTTGTGATAATTAAGCCCACAAAAATCGAGAGTTGTCTGCTGATTTCAAACGCAAAGGCCAATAGAATTTGGTCAACAATAATTACCAAAAACGCCACAATCATTAATTGTACAATCATTCGGATGCGTGGCGGAATGGTTGTTCGCAAAAGCGAGACCAACAAGTTCGACACTGCCAAAACGGCAATAACGGAAACTGCCATAACGAAAGCCGGTTGGAGTTGTACGGTTACTGCCAAAGCCGAACAAACACCGAGTACTTGCACGGTTATCGGGTTGTCTCTACCCAATGGCTTGCTCAGCAACTTCATATTTGCCGGAGAAAATAAAGGTTGTTTTTTGTTTTCCATTGTTAGTCTATGTTTTGTTCTTGTTGTTGTCTACGTTGATTTCTAAAGTATGGTACATAATTTTCCAAACTCGTTTGAATGGTTTCGCTCAAGCCGTCGCCGGTGATTGTTCCTCCGGAGAGTGCATCAACTCCGTGAGGATTAGTTGCCCCACCTCTCATCAATCTTACCGACACGAAATTATCGTTATCATCAAAAATTCGTTTTCCTACAAATTGTTGGTGAAACCACGATTCGGCAACTTGTGAGCCCAATCCGGGTGTTTCGCCGGCATGGTCAAACACCACACCTGCAATCGTATTGAAGTCGCCTCGCAGTGCTACATAGCCCCAAAGCGGTCCCCACAAACCTCTGCCGATTACGGGAACAATATATTTTCTTTGTCCGTTGATTTCACTTACAAACATTGGAAATGCAGGCTCTTCCGTGCTTCTTCCTCTTTCGAGGTCTTGAAGTCTTCGGAGTTCATCTCTTAGTTCGACATCGAACGGATTACGACCATCGTCGACAATATCTCCGTGGCGATTGATCAAGCGTTGCTCAACAATATGTCTGTCGAACAATTCTTCGGCGTTTGCTCGTGTAGATTCAATACTTGCCGAAGTCAAAATGTCTTGAATTTTTGCGATTCTTATGTTGCGCTGCTGAAACGGTTGGAGAAACAGTGCGGTCGTTGCAAGAACTCCTGCAATTACAACGACCAGAATGGTTGCATAGATGAAGATGTATCGGTTGCTGAACATTGTTTATTTTTGTTTTTTTGTTTTCGTTTTTTTCGTCATTCCCGCGAAGGCGGGAATCTCCTTGTTTCTACGTTCCCCTTGTTCTAGGGGATTCCCGCCTTCGCGGGAATGACGTGCTGTTTATGTCTGTTCTGCGACAATTTGTGCTCGTTTCAAACGTCGTTTTTTATTAGCATTTATCACGTAATGATCAATCAGCGGAGCAAAAGTGTTCATCAATAAAATTGCTAACATCATACCTTCCGGATAAGCCGGATTGAACACACGTATCAGTACGGCAATCACACCGATCAAGAATCCGTAAAACCATTTTCCTGTTCCGGTTTGCGAAGCAGTTACAGGATCAGTCGCCATAAATACCGCTCCAAACAAAAATCCTCCCATCAACAGGTGATAATATGCCGGAACTTGAAACCACACATTTTCGCCTCCAATCAAATTGAGGAGCCCACCCATTGCTAAACCGCCAAGTATAACCGAAAACATGATTCGGAAACTCGCAACGCCCGTAAACAGCAGGATTGCAGCACCAAGTAAGATTGCTATTGCCGATGTTTCGCCGATACTTCCGGGCATTAGTCCGACAAACATGTGTTGTGCAGACATAATATCCAAACTTCCGGCTTGTATTTCTGCTAATGGCGTTGCACCTGTGAGAGCATCGCCTTTATCGCGAATCCAAACGCCATCGCCGGACATTTGTCCCGGATAGGCAAAAAACAAAAATGCACGTGCAATCAAAGCCGGATTCCAAACATTCATTCCCGTTCCGCCAAACACTTCTTTTCCGATAATCACAGCGAAAGCCGTTGCTACTGCTACCATCCAAAGTGGAACTGTAGGTGGACAAAGCAATGGAATCAACAAGCCTGTTACTAAAATTCCTTCGTGCACCTCATGTCCGCGGAGTTGTGCAGCAACAAATTCAATAATAAAACCTGTTGCATAAACTACGATAACAATCGGCAAAACCCTCCAAAATCCATAAAAGAATTCTTGCCAAAACGTTGCTTCTACACCGTGCGACAAAAAATGTTGAACTCCCACATTCCACATACCAAACAACAAAGCTGGTATCAATGCCAAAAGCACGATTCCCATATTGCGTTTCGAGTCGATGCTGTCGCGAATATGTGAGCCTTTTAAGGTTACCTTGTTCGGCACGAATAAAAGCGTTTCAAATGCATCGAACGTGGAGTGCAACCAATGTAATTTGCCACCTTTTACAAAGTTTGGCTTGATTTTATCAATAAAATCTCTTAAAAATCGCATTTCTAACATATCTAAGATGTTTCTTGTTTAACTAAATCCATTCCTTTGCGAATGATTTCTTGCATTTCTGTTTTCGACGGATCGATAAATTCACACAACGCAAAATCTTCGGCATCTACTTCATAAATTCCAAGCTGTTCCATAGCATCAATATCTTCGACAATACAGGCTTTGAGCAGTTGTGTCGGCAAAATATCCATAGGCAAAACTTTTTCGTATTGCCCTGTCCAGATCAAGGCACGCTCTCCGCCGTGGAAGTTCGTATCCAGCACATATTTTGAATTCGGCGTTACCCATGAGAAGAACGAACGCCAAAAACTGAATTTCTCAAAACCGGGCATTCCCCAGCCCATAAATTCATAGTAGTCTCCTTCGGGAATAACGCTGATCGAATGATCGTAAAAACCCAAATAACCGTCTAGTGAAATTTTCTTTCCGGTAAGTACGTTTCCACTGATGTAACGCGGATTTGCATCACTAATCAAACTTTTTTCAACAAGCGACTTTATACATGCACCGGCGATAATGTTATGATACCCTGTTCGTTTGAGTTCAGTGCCTGCCATAGGTACAATTTTAGTCATGTCCAAATGACCTTCCAAAAACAATCGTCCGATAATAATCACATCTTGCGGATTTACAAACCATACCACTTCACCTTTACTGATAGGGTCGAGGTGGTGAATTTGAATACCGACATTTCCTGTGGGATGTTTTCCTGAAAATTTGTTAATTACCACGTTTTTCGCAGACAAAAAGGTGTCTTCACGCGTGAGTTCTTCGTGTACATTCAAATGCACTTTTGCTTCTGTCAGTTTTGCCAAAACGTCTAATCCTGCTTGAAAATTTTCTTTTTGACCATACATAGCAAAGTCGTAATCTGCACCCAGCGGAGCCGTGTCGAATGCCGAGACAACAATCATTTTGGGTTTGTCGTCGGGGTTAGCAATCACATTGAAAGGACGCATGCGAATGCACGCCCACAAGCCGCTTTCGAGCAGTTTTGTCCGAATTTGGCAGCATGTGAGTCCTTCTAATGCTTCTTTGCCAAAATCAATGCGTTGAATTTGTTGATCAGGTGTGATGCGAATTTCCTCAATTACGCGTTTTTCGCCACGAACAATTGCAGAAATCACACCGCTTACGGGCGATGTAATTTTGATGCGTTCGTCTGCTTTATCGAAAAACAGTGGCGTTCCGGCTTTGACAACCGTTCCTTCCTCAACCAAAAGTTTCGGACGAACACCGTGAAAATCGGTTGGTTTAACAGCGTAAGAGTCAATTTTGAACGTTGACGACATCAACGATTTGTCAGCCTCGCCCTCTATCTGAATTGTAAATCCTCGCTTTATACGAATTTCTTTTGACATGATATTGAAATATGTTTTTGAAACAACCCGGCAAAGATACGAAAAATATATCAAATTACCAAATTTTGATGAATGTAGCTGGGTTATAACTCTTTGTAAAGAGGTAATTCTTGACCTAGAACGGCAGTTATAACCAAATAGTTTACGAAACCCTGGCTCATTTCCGGCTCCAGTACAACGGAGGCAAGTCGGAAATGGCGTTGGTTAGTACAAACCTTGATTGTTCCTACGGGAAATGTAACTTCTCTCGTGTTTGTCCTTGTTGTTGTTGCAAGTGGTATTATGCCTCCTACCGGATCTTCGGGGGTAATGCTTGTTACGATATGGTACACAACCGTTGCGGTTCGTGGTTCTTGCAAAATTGTTGTTTCTATCCCCAGCTGTGTAAGTACTTCCAAAGCTCTCGTTTCAGAGGGTAGCAGGTAGTAGTATCGAGGTAAAGGTGTTGATACGGTTACTATGGGTGGTAAATAACTGCGTCTGGCTCTAACTCCGATGCTAATGGTATCGTTTTTGTCCATGTCTATGAACAATAGAGGGTGGTTTTCGTATATTGGGTGTGTGAATCTTAAAGCCACATCACTTCGGTCGGCTAATCCATCGGCAAGCACCTGACGTACAAGATCCTCGTTGTTGTAAGCTGTGCGAGCGACACAGACAGCAAATACATATTGTGCAAAGCTTCGTCTCAATGCCGATGTAGTGCCAAGATTGCGTGTCTCTGTTAATAGGGCTATTGAATTTCGGAGCGACATGGCGTTGCTCGACGATCTTGGAGAGAAGCCTCCTATATTGAACAATAGTCCTCCTTGTCCATCTTCGGAAACTGTGTAGTAGTTGTAGTGTGTCAATGAGTTAGCATCCATACTTTCCCTGAGGTTAGGCAAGAAAAGTTCTTGTATCACGTTGCGTATAGATTGTGCCACGTTGGGATTTCCACTGACTAGAAACTGCATATCTTCTGCAGCAGCTAATGCAGGTCTCCCTGGATATATTCGCCTATTGAGTGCTCTTATCGGACCATATTCGTGGAAATCAACAACGATGTGTGGTTGTGCGATATTTGCTGCAGCGTGAATAGCCACAGCTTCCGGTGTACACAGCTTCGTCATATCGCGGTTAAGATCAATGTCTTGAACCACCGTTCTTCGTGTATTTATCTCCCCACCATCGATGTTTGTCATAGGCACGATGAAGAAGTCTATTCTGTTCAAAAGAGCGTTCACCTCTTCATCTTCGGCAAGTTGCCGGATGAAATGAAGCAAGCCCTCCGTACCCGAAGGCTCGTTACCGTGCACTCTACCCATGTAGAGCACTCGGAGTTTATCCTCATTACCATCGTTTCTGCTAACGACAATCAAAGGGATGTCGCGTCCTTCGGCAGTTTGCCCGATAGTTTTCATTGAAATTAGTTCGGGATGCTCCGAAACTCGGTCGTTCAAGAATAGCATCATCTCTTCGTACGTTGTCCACGCAATTACATCTCTGTTGAATGCCGGATTATCTATTCTTACATCCGGTGGGTAGAACCATCTGTCGGTTACCGCTTGGGGTTCCTGAAGTCGTTGTGCTGATGCTATTACTACAGCCAGCGTTAGGAGTAGGGTTAGGAATTTTTTCATAACGAACTGATTATTTTTTTTTGTTATTCGTAGTTCCGTGTCATAACAAACTCCCCATCTCTGAGCATGGAGTTTCCTAATGAAATGACATCGGTGATTTTGTAATCGGAGTCGAAAATACAGAAATCGGCATCAAAGCCCACTTTTATATGACCTTTTGTTTTGAAATGCATCACTTTTGCAGGATTAGCAGTGACTAATTTGAATGCATCGGCTTCCGACATGCCTTTTTTTGTGATGAGTTTGATGGTTTCATCAAGATTTCCGTGTACGGGAGCTAAAGAGTAACTGCTTTCTCCAGTTACCGGATCAACTCTTGTTATACCTCCGTTTCCGTCACTGCTAAAGGTGATGGAATCGATGCTTGCTCCTCTTTCGAGAGCATAAAAGACGCTTTCATACGGCTCCATAAACTTAGAGCCTCCTGTGGTAATATCCATCATACCTCCCATTTTGGAGAACTCGATGGCCTGATTGAACAACGGCTCGGTACGCATGGTGTGAGTAGGCGATATGTGTTGAATAAGCGAAGGGTATTGCTTTGCTATATCCAGCAGCAGGGTCATGCCTTCGGGTAATGAGCCGAGGTGTACGTGTATCACTCCACCCTTCGAAGAGGTAAACCCTCCCAAGCGTACTTTATTGATGAGTCTTAAGAGATCAAGCTCGGTCGGGAACGAACTTCTATCGTCTGCAATAGCGATTTTGCAACCTATCACAGGGGCAATGAAGATGAGGTCATCGGCTACACATTCGGTAAGTGTAGGTGTCGGTAAGCCGTAGTATCCGGTAAGCATGTATGCCGAGAGATTATTTTCGCGAAGTGACATTGTCTTGGCATAGAGCTGACGCAATTGCTTGACAAAGCCATCTGTACCGAGCAAGCCCACTACAGTTGTTGTTCCGCAGGCAATCAGCGAAGATGCTTTTACTTCCGGAGCCAAAGAAAGGAATCCGGTTTGACCTCCTCCTCCGGAGGTATGCACATGGATATCAATCAATCCGGGGGTAACTAATTTACCTTTGGCATCGACTACCTCACAAGGTATTCCTGCCGGTGCAGAAATGTTTTTGTCAATAGCAGCAATTTTGTTGCCGGCAATAAGAATGTCGTTTACATCTCCTTTTGGAGCATCGTAGAAACGGGCGTTTTTGATCAGTTTTAACATGGTTTACAATATAAAATAGTTATACAATATCATGAATACCATTATCGAACCCATTGGTATGAGGTTTCTTTTCACTAACTCGAACGGAGACACTCCGGCGATTTGTGATATAGCGATAATAACTCCTGCTATCGGCGATGCCGTTCGTCCGATGGAAGCTGAAAGTTGAATTGGTGTGATAAGTTCCGAGGTTGACATACCGAACTGCTTGGCAATGTTTGGAACCAATGGACCAAATGAGAAGAATGCCGCATTACCGCTTCCCATAAGCATAGCTGCCAAAAAGACTAAAATGGCGATCAGTATGCCGATTATACCGCCGGAAAATCCTAACTGTGTCGAACCTTGAACAAGTGCATCTACAAATCCCAAATTGATCAGTCCCATTGAGAATATCTCCGCACAAACAATCAGCGTAACCACAGTGGCAAATATCTTACCCATGCCGTCCCAAAAGGCCTGCACACCATCAAAGAATTGCTTAAGGCTTTTTTTCCTTACCAGTTCGAACAACATAGCGACAAAAAGTGAAGTAACCATCGCTGTTGTTGTGTCGAGAGTGATTGGTGGAGACGTAAAAATTCCCAAATATGGCGAAAACACAATAAGTAGCACAAGAGGCAACATAGGAAGTATCGCATAAATCAAAGGAACTTCAGCTTTTAATTCTTTGATGTCGGTTAATCCGCCAAATGTGGATTTTCCTGCTGCTACATCTTTTTTATCGAAATAGCGACTTGTAAAGAAGTAAACGACCATAAGCAGAATCGTCATGGGTATAATCAACGGTAGTTGATGTGTGATGAAGTAATTTATTGTACTAATCTCGGCAAGTTCTGCAGCTTTTGCTGTGTTTGCAGAACTTGGTCCCATGTCGAACACCGTACACGCCGAAATAATAGATACCGCAGTAAGCCTGCTGATTCCTATCGAAACTAAAACAGGAAGAATTGAAGCCGCAAGCAATAAGCCAAGTCCTGCAGCACTCGGAATGGTTACAAACAAGATTTGTCCTATCGGTATAACCGCAATCGCAGCAATATAAGGATATTTCTTAAATAGAGACATCGGCTTCATCGAAACGTACACCAACGCTTCGCTCGCTTTGATATGATTCATGTAAGCCACATAACCTCCGATAGCCATAATCATGAATCCGAACCTTGACAAGCTGCCTGTAAACGTATTCACAACAACCCTAAAGAAGTCGAACACTACATTTCCTGTTGATACTGCTATCAGTTCGCCAGAGGTGCCAAGTATCATTGCTACCACAAGCATCGTCAATCCTATCACGAGCAGAACTGCTTGCGGGTTGTATTTTTTGAGTAGTAGCCATGCCGCTATGGCGATAAAAATTAATGAGATTACGGTGCCTGTTACTAACATAATTTACGGTTTTTTGAGTTATGAATTATAGATTACTTGTCAAGTATTGAGTGGTTATTGATTGTTATTAGGTTGTTATTTCCCCCGCCGGCGGGGGTTAGGGGGTGGGATTTTGATTTGATTTCGGTTTATGATAATTTGGTGGTAAGGACTGTGGTGGATTAGTGAACAACAATGCTGCCGAGCCCACGGTAGGAGCTTGTATCATACCGCTTGAATTGTGAGCTACGCCGGGCACTTCGACCAATTGCCAATTGAAAGGAACACCTGCTGCTTCTGCTGCTTCTCTTGCAAAATTGAAGAAAAAGTGCCCCCTCTCAACACGATTTGGTCTTCCTCCTGATTGTGCATTAGCTCCGGGGGTTACGGAAACATCACTATCTTGAATGGTATCTGCCATACCAAGGTGAACAATTAAATTGCGACCAAAATAAGCCTCTAAGTCTGCTTGACTGAAAGTCGTACCGGTCCCTCCAAGCGAGTACGGAAAATTAAATGTTCCTCCTCCATATGCACCGGTAAGTGTCGGCATCATGTAAAAGCCGGCGTTAGACGCTATACCCGTTCGTATGCGTGCATCCGGAAGGAAAAACATCATGCGATGAACAAACTGCGATCCTGCCGAATGTCCTACGATGTCGTATTGTGTTTCTGTGCTACCTGTTTGTTCCAAAATGAAATCGAACATGTGCTCAATCAAGGTGAATGACCATTGCTCTTGAGGCCTTGGCACCCAAGACGTCCCTGAACTCGAAACCCACCCTCGATGATATTGGATATTACCCGGAAAAAACTGTGTGGAAAACTCCGGAGCAAATACCATGATTTGGTGTTCATCGGCAAATGCTCTCCATGCGTTGATTTGACCAACAGCGTTGCGACCATTACCATGCATCGAGAATACGATAGGCATTGTGGTTGGGTCTCCTCCTCTTGGAATATGATAGTGAAGCCTTACCGGATGGGTTGCCATAGGCGGATGAAAATTATAGACTATAGACCCTGTTCCAAAATCCAGCAGTCCGAGAGGCGATTCTTCTTCGTAGTCGTAATCCATAATCAAGCGTACATGATCTGCCCAATGTGTATTGTGAAAACGCCACGAAGGGCTGTGATCAAATGTATTTCCGGATGTGTTCGTATTGATTTGAAAAGATACCATTACATGCTGATTTTGAATGCCACTGCCCCCTGCAACAAATCGATAAGTGTCCATCGCCAAAAAACGTGTGTTGCTATTCCAACCGTCAACAGAGCTTGATCTACCATTATTTCCAATGGCTCCAAATCCTGTTATGTTCGTTGCACGCTGACCATCGCCCGGATAGGCCTCTCTTGTGTATCCGCTAAGCCTGCCCTGCCCCAAGCTTGTTCCAGTGATAGCCGGCTGAGTGCCTGTCACTGTCGGCAGGTTATCTCCCGAGCCAAAAACATTGTAAACATAATTGACAAGCAGTGCGAATTGGTTCCGAACCGGAATACTCCAACCTTCGGGCGACAACCTGTCCGTAACCGTAATAGCTATATTTGATGCTGTAGTATGTGTAACCGCATGAAAATTATACACAACTCCGTACCTGTTACGTAACACCACTGATGCCGGAAGATCGCAACGGGCATTCAGCACATTGTTTTGAAGGGAAGAATTGGTAATACCTGAAATACCTCTACTTCCAATAAACGCACCTGGACTCATCGCGTTTAACCAAGGTTCTGTTGTCGGATAGGTACGTATAGGCGTGCCATCTGCAAGGCGTCTTGTGCGCAGGTTTTCACGTATCCAAAACTGTGTGCCTATTTTGACTATTCCGTAAGTTTCTACTTCTGTCGTTTCACCGTTGATTGCTGCTCCCGTACGTTCGTCGCGAAGCACGAAAGGTTTTAGCGTAGTGGAAATACGGTTAGTAGCGGCAGGATTATCAATTGTGGTCATCCGTGAGGCTCCTTTTTGCAAGAAAATTACCGTTGGAAAGGTCGTAACCGTTTCGCCGGCAACGTAGGTTGCAAGAATTTCGTGAGGCAGGGTGTTAATGGTCGCTCTCGGATTCCACGTAATGAAATAACCGTTATCCAAAACAAGCCCGCTCGACAAGTCTGCTCTGCCGTTTTCTGTCATGGGATAAGCCACCACAGCCCGTTTGCGTACTACAGGTTCCGAAGCTCCCGGAAGGTGTTTGTGCAGAAATTCATAAGCCAATTGACCGATAATTTCGTTACCAACCACAATGTTGTAAACATAGCTCTCTTCCCAAGTAATCCCTGAAAGGTCAATCTCAAAGACAGTCGGAAAGAAAATAATACTATCTATTCCGTCTACCAAAAAACGTTTGTACACCTCGCCATCTTTGTAAATGTGGAGTTCATCCAAATTTGCTGTTGTTCCGAGAACCGGAACAATGCTGTCCACGTTTTCCGTAAAAAATTCATATGCTTGAAGTCCGGTGTGAATGAACATTCGGTCTTGTTGTGCCCATACCAAACCTACTAATAGGACAACGGCAGCGATTATTGATGTTATTTTTTTCATATTGTCAGTTTTTCCGGTGCAACAATTTCAACGAGCCGACGAGCACAAATCAATCCCGGATCCAAAAACGGCACATCAAAATCTTGAGGATTTACCGCCAAGGGTAATTCCGAACAACCTAAGATCACCGCCTCCGCTCCTCGTTCAATAAGACTGTGTATTTCCTTGTTGATAACTTCTCGAGCTTTGTCTGTTATAGGGTTTGAATAGCTCTTGATACCATAGTCCAAATCGTATATGGCAGCATGCACCTCCTTTTGTTTTTCAAGGTCGGGTTCTATCAGAAGCAAGCCTTCCTCTTCCTTAAAATATTCGTGATACACCTTAGTGGTGTGCGTACCCAAAGTTGCCAAAAGCCCTATACGTTTGACATTTCCGGGCTTTATGTCTTTTTTTGCATAAGTCGCACAGGTCTCAATCATGTTGATGATCTCAAAATCGGGTAGCGACTTCTCTACCATAGTGCGGAACAATGAAAAAATTTTGTTCGAATGTGCCGTATTGCAGGCAACGGCAACATAGTTCGCTCCTGCAGCATACAAACGTTGTGCACACTCAAACATACCATAAGCCGGATTCTCTTCCACGATGGATAAAAGATATTCCGTTCGGTCGGGAATTATCGAAGAGCAAGAAATCAGTATACAGTTGAGGTGTTCCTGATCTTTTCGTGCTATAGTGTTAGCAAAGATGTTTCTAACGAAATCCAATCCTGCATTTGGTCCTACCCCGCCGATTATTCCTATTGTTTGCATGTTATTTCTTTGCATCAACAAGCATTTTTAGTAACGTGTGGTACTGTTCTCGAATTATTCTTCGTCCGTAAATTCGGTCTGTTGTATGTGCTACTACCATGTCTAATGCCGGTATAACCGTTATGAATTGTCCCATGTATCCTGTTCCTGTGTATGCACCTTCAAATGCTGCTGCATGGTTTGCAAGTGTTGGATGCTCTACGTCAAATACCCACCACATGTAAGCATTTCCGTAAGGTCTTCTTTGGCGTGCTACAGGATTTAATTCGGCTCTTGGCGTAAATACGGCAGTGCTTCTTTCGATCCATGATTCGGAGATGAGTCGTTGGTCTTCCCACATTCCGTTGCGAAGCATTAGCAAACCTAAACGTGCCTTATCTCGTGTAGATAGCCGAAAATGATATGCCGGGAAACGGGAGCGTGTTAGGTCACCGGTTTTTCTCTGTATGCTTAGATCCCAATCCTGCATGCCTATTGGGATTGCCAAGTCGTCTTGAAATACTTCGTAAATATCTCGTCCGACAAGCTGCTCAAATATTGCCCCTGCGGCATTAAAATCCCAATTATTGTAAAGAAAAAATTCTCCGGGTTGCTTACTTCCTCTTGCGGGTCTACTTGCATAGTCGTCACCGGCATTCGAAGCATTGTGGAAAACACCGGAACGTGATGTGATCAAATGGTGTATGGTTGCCTGCTTTTCAATCGGTAGAAGTCCGTCAACATCATCTATTCCGAGGTCTGCCATAGTGAGCGATAGGTCGATCGTTCCATCTTCGACATATCTTCCCATCAACATGGATAGCAGACTTTTTCTAACCGATGCTATTACAGCAGGTCGCTCCACCTCTCCATATTGAAAAATAACTTCGCCACCGACAACCACCACAACACCGGTAGTATGCATACTGTCAATGATAAAACGACGGGCTTGTTCTAATCTTTCAACATCAAAGCCGTGTTCGGCAGGATTTGCCCTTTGCCAGCGGGTTGTTGGGAAAACTTGTGCTTGTAGTGTAACGGTTAGCATTAGGGCCGTTACTACGATCGTTGAAATGATAAATTTTGTTTTCATATTTTATATAACATTCATTTGTTCTCGTTTATCCATAAGCCAAGTTGCAAAAAACGGGTCCTCTACTTTATAACCCTCTTTGGCTTGAATCAAATATCCGTTTTGTAGCAAACGCTTATAGGCACTGTATCGTGTGCTGGTCGGAATGGTGTTGTTTTTGACTGTTCTTAAACCTTTTTGAATATAAATTAATTCCAAAATCAGTTCCCGATCTTTGAGATTTAAATTCATCCAAAGTCGTTCGTAATCCATATTATGCTCGCGAACAATGGATAAAATAACATCCTGCAAGGTTGAGTGTTTGTTGCGAAGCAATGCGTTGAAATAATGATACGCCATCATTTGGGTATAATAAGGATGTTGTTGTGTAAACAAAAGAATATCTTTTGCAATCTCAGACGCCGATTTTTTATGAATTAGCGAAAAACCGGTTTTCAAGAAAACTTCAAAATCCAAGTACGGGATAACATCTAATGTTTGTAGTGTTCCAAAATGGTAGAAAGGTGATTTTTTACGCTCAAAAATATCTCGCATCAATGATTCCTGACTGCCCATAAATACATAATTAACACATTGGTGATGCTGTATAATGGAGCGCAGTTGCTTATCCAACAACTTGTCTATTATCCGAATCTCTTGAAACTCATCAAAAATAACAATCGGCTTTTTGCCCTTTTTCCCTAATGTTTCTATAAGCGTTAAAACATCTTCCAAAATTGGTTTTGCAGATGCCATCGGCGCAAAACTGATATCAAAATTATTCGATACCGGATTTAGCGAGATTGTTGGAACAAAACGAAAGTCCTTAAAAAAATGTTTGATTTTTTCTATTTTGTAAATGCTTAAAATCCGCTTGAGCAACTCCGTTGCAAAATCCGATGTTGATGTTACCAATTGCAAATTCAAAAAAACTACCGGTCGATTTAGTGAAACAACAGCTTTATTAATCAAACTCGTTTTTCCATAACGGCGAGGGCTAATCAGAATTAAGTGGTTTGAGCTTTGAATAACTTGAGCAACTTTTACTAAGTCGTCAGTTCTGTTGGTAAAAAAACCACCTTCAACAATTGAACCATACTTGAAAGGGTTGTCCATAGTTTATTGATTTATTTTCTCTTGGCGTTACGAAAAACTTCGTTACGAAAAATTTCGTAATGCAAAGTTACGAAAAACAAACGATCTTTCCAAGTAATTTTGCCGTTTTTCTTTTTAGTTTCCTGTCCAATTAGGTTGTTTTCTTCGTAATGCAAAAAAGACATCGGTACAGACCACAGTCTGTACCGATATCTGTGTAAAAATTAATCCATTATCAAACGTACACGCTCTGCCCAAAGCGTGCTGATCATACGCCACATAGGATTGATGCGTCCGTCGTTTGAATAGACTTGGAAACTCATTAGCGTATGTTGATTCTGTATTTCAGCTCCGGCAGCATTGAACGAATAGCCGTCAATCATCAGAAAGCGTGTACCATTATTGTTCGCACCGGTATTAGATATTCCTCTATTACCTATTGCTCCGAAACCGGTTATGTTAGAGGTTGGCACTCCGGTAAGACCCGGAAAGTTCTCTACAGTGTATCCGATGAGTCTTCCTTCGAAAAGATTTGCACCCTCTATACTGCCATGAGTTTGGCCGGTTCCTGTTGGAACATTAAGCGTTCCTGAATTGTTGATGTTGTAAACATAGTTGACCAACATCGCAAACTGATCCATTTTTGGAATACTCCAACCGTTCGGCGATAGTCTATCGACAATGTCACTCTCCGGTATTGCCGTGCCGGCTGCGACCGGAGTATTTATGAGTGCTTGGAAGTTATATGACACGCCAAGTCGGTTACGCCAAAGCACATCTGCTTCGTTCGTACTGTTGGCATTAGTCGCACCCAGACCCGGTATTCCTGTTCCTCCCGGAGCAGCAGCATGACCCTCAAAAGCTCCCCAGCCCGGAGCTGCCCATACAACGACACACGCAGGGTTAGTCATAATAAGAGGCCAATCTCCCGTAGTGTTTCTGCTATCTGTAGTTAGTATAGGTGTGCCATCTGCAAAACGGGTAGTACGCAAGCTTTCACGAATCCAGTATTGGATACCAATCTTAACTACGCCGTAGTATTCTACTTCTGTGGTTTCGCCATTGATAGGAGCACCCGTGCGCTCGTCACGCAGCATCATAGGTCTCAATGTAGCCAGTGTAGGGGTTATATTCGGAATTTCAATTCCGGTCACACGTGGATTACCTTCAAGAATGAAAAGATAGGCAGGCTGACTAATTTCTTCACCTTCAGCATAAGAAATCAATATCTCGTGTGCAGGCGTAGCTCCGGTAGCACTTGTGTTCCATGAAACAAAGTTACCGTTAATCAGAACCAATCCTGTCGAAAGATTAGCTCTACCATTGTTCAACATGGTGTAAGCTACAACTCTTCTGTCGAAAATTGTGGGCCATTGCTCACCCGGAAGATGTTGATGCAGGAACTCGTAAGCTAAATGACCGATAACTTCATTACCTACCACAATTTCGTAAACGTAGCTGTCAGCCCACTCCAAATCTTCAATGTTAACCCTAAAGACAGTCGTCGGAGTCGTAAAAGTGTAAACGTCAGACCAGCAAGGTTCGGCGAACGGTCCGGTCTCGCGGAAAATAATGCTATCTATATCATCAATCAAAAACGTGCTATGTACATTGCCGCCTATGTAAATCAAAAGTTCGTCCAAATCTGCAGTTGATTTCAAAACAGGAACAATACTATCCACTGTTGCCGTAATAAATTCATGCACTTGAAGTCCTATGTGGATGAACACCCTATCCTGATCCTGGTCGGCGAAGACAGGTCTCACTTTTACATCAGCAACAGTTCCGCCTTCTTGCAATATGGGGAGAAAATCGAAGCTATTGGTTGTCACCACAGGCTGTGGAGTTCCGTCAATCTCTACGATATAACCGGTTGCAAAATCCACTGCATCCCAAAACACCATTGCACCTTCGCTTCTCACGTTTTGTGGCGTGAGTGCAGAAAGTACGATGCCTGTTTGTTCTTCCGGACAGCGTGTACATACTCTGTAGCCTTCGCCTGTTTGAGTACAGGTTGGAGCTTCTTCCACTTGTATCGGTCCCCAGTCGTGCCCGAGGGCTTCTACCAATACTACACCACAACCGGGTCTTGGACAAATTTGAGGATCAGTACAAGTTGCTTCGGATCCGCTATAGTCGTGTCCGAGGGCAGATACAACGTTTCTTTCGTCGGTTTCACCGCAAAAAGAACATTTGTAAAGATCAAAACCTTCCTCCGTACACGTTGGATCAACGTGTTCTTCAAATGCAAAATCATGTCCGGTTGCCTGTTCGAAAGGTGCACGGTGGTCATCCACATCACAACGGATACAAGAGTATAGCTGAAAACCTTGTTCTGTACAAGTTGGTGCAACGGTTTCAATAAATTCGAAAACGTGTACACAAACGAAGTCACGAATTATACGCACATACTTTGCTCTGTGAGCACTTTGAACTCCAGGAAAACCCGGAGCGTGAGCACCATCAAGAGAAGTTTCAACTTGGAAAAAATTCATTGAGTGCTGAGCTAAACGATTTAATTGCTCTGCTCCACCCCATCCAGGTCCTCTGTAGACATAACCGTCCATCATTAAGAACATGGTATTTCCATTGAAACCAGTTGGGGTATTCGAACGAGAGATATTTCCAATAGCAGTAAATCCACTTAGGTTATTATTTTCGGGTCTTGCCTGAACTGTATTTACAGCGTCTGGTGTCGGATAAGCTTCAAGGGTGTATCCGCTGAGTCTTCCGCCAACTGCACCCGGAATCGGGTTTGATGTTCCGGTTAGTGCAACATTTTCTAGATTGTAAACATACCTAACCATTTCTGCAAACTGAGCACGCACAGGAACTGTCCAGCCTTGCGGAGAGATATTGTCAACGATTTGCGACGCTGGTATTTCTTGGTTTAAAAACGCATCATAAACTCTTGTCATTGCAAACCAATTATAGAGAACGCCATATCTTTGACGCAACGCAACAGCAGTCGGATCGGTACTATTGGCATCTGCAAAAGTAACATTAACATTTGTGACAGCTCCATCTGCTTGACCATGACCTCTTATTCCTAAAAGGATTCCCGGTTCTAATGCATCAGTCCAATCTGTTTCAGCAGCGATAGCAAAACTCGTTGGTATTGGAGTGCCATCGATCCAACGTGTAGTACGAAGGTTATCTCTAGTCCAAAACTGAGTTCCGATTTTTACTAATCCGTAGTATTCTATTTCTGTGGTTCCTCGTCCGAATATCTCGGCACCTGTACGTTCATCGCGAACTCGGTATGGAACTACCGTAGTCGGATCAGCAGTTAAGCCCGTGCTGTTAGTTGCTGACACACGCGGTTGTTCACCGTCCTCCACAATAATATAAATCGTTGTTGGGTTCGTTACCGCTTCGCCTGCCTCATAAGTCAGCATTTCGTGCGGAAGAGTCGCTCTTAGATTCCAAGAAACATGATTTCCGTTGTCTATCACAAATCCGTTTTGCAGATGTATCGTTCCCATCCACATCGGATAAGCCACGACAGTACGTCTGCGTACCTCCGGATTTATTTCTGACGGAAGATGTTTGTGTAGAAATTCATTAGCGATTTGACCGATAACTTCGCTTCCTGCCATAACGTTGAGGATATAACTCTGTTCCCAGTTAAGGTTAGACACATCAACAGTGAAGACCCTATCTTGCTGCGCCCATAACGTACCTATGCCTGTCAGCATGGTGAGGGCTACTATGGTTGAAATTAATTTTTTCATGATATTTCGCTTTTATTGTTTAATAATTTGGAATGATTGAATACGCACACCGCCTTGTTCAACAAACAAAATGTAAGTTCCGGACGGATGGTTTTGCATGTCGATTGTTGTAGTTTCAGACAGAATTCGTCCTGTTTGCATCAATCTTCCGTTCAAATCAAAGAGACTGAAGGTCATATCCTGCATAAACTCAGAAACAGCTATCGTCAATTCGTCTCTTACAGGGTTTGGAAAAACATGAATTTGATTGTCTGCAATCGGTGCAATGGCTGTTGGTGGTGGTACAGGGAAATTCACAGTTGTAGATGTAACATCCGTTCCATTCCATACAATCGTGATTGTAACATTGGTATATGTTTTGGTTTCTCCAACACGAACGTTTCCTGTTCCGCTGAAATTTTCGGTATCACCTGTGATTACAATAGCCGGCTGCGTTCCGAAGTTAAGCAACAAGAATTGGCTACCATCAACCATAATTTGAATGCCAAAATCTCTTCCGCCGTGCATTTCTACACTTGGAATAGTCCACACATAAGTTCCGGCATTGCCTGAAGTAAAATTAGCTACAGCATTCGTCCAGACAGTAGTTCCTGAAATTGCATTACCGTGAATTTGGACTATCCAGTCTGTTTCAGGATCCATAGGTCCCTCTCCTTTAATTTCGACAAAAGAAAGATTTCGTACTTCCGCCAATGGGAATGTACTTTCTCCTACGGTCATTACTCTATCAGCGAAGGTAATCTTGGTCTCTGCCATAACAAATGGTATCTGATCACCCGTGATAGGTTGCACGTAGATGTTCTGTGCCTGTAGCATTAAGCCTGTGGCAAAGAGAATTGTTGTGATTAGGATTTTTTTCATAATGTTGTATTTTTGTGTGTTTATACTTGCTTTTATCCCTGTGCGGGACATGAGGTTACTCATGTGGACGGGTTAATCTCTATTTTTCGTTTCCAAATAAGAGTCCGTATGCAGAAGTTGGTGTCCAATTGTTGGCAGAAACCGTTCGTTCTCCGTCTATTGTTTCGTATGCTCCGTGTATCATTCCTAAAGACCAGTGCCCTATTCCTTCTACATCAACTATTCTCCAATTAAACGGCAATCCCATGTTTTCTGCTTTTTGTTTGGATGTATTGAAAAAGTTATGGGCTCGCTCCACGCGTGTAACGCCTTGTGCCATAGCACCACCTGTTCTCAATAAATCGTCACTGTCGGTAATTGTGTCTGCCGTTCCGGATTGAATGATAAGATTTCTTGCAAAAAATGCTTCAAGATTTTGTTCTGTTCCGAATGGCGTACCCATTACAGAAAAGGGCCAGCCATATACTTCGCCTGCAATATCATGAAGTCCGTTTATTGGGAAGGTATAATTCCCGGCATTGGCAGCTATGGCTGTTCCAACTCTTGCCTCGGGCATTGTCAGTAACATTCTGTGAACAAATTGTGCTCCTGCCGAATGTCCATAGATGTCATAGGTTAAAACTCTGCTTCGCGTGTAGTGGCGAAAATTGTCGAACACGGCTTCAACTTTGTTTGCTGTCCATAGTTCGCGAGATACTATTTGAGTGAGGTCTCTTCGTTCAAAAATACCTCCACGTTGAAAGCAGTTTACAGAATAATGTTCCAAACAAAATTCCGGAGCGATAAGAACAATGCCATCTCGTTCGGCAAATTCCATCCACCCTCCCATCGAAATGGACGCTCTTCGTCCCATACCGTGTGCGATGAACAACACCGGCATCGTTCTGATGTCTCCTGTCGAAGGAATAAAATAGCGTACAATAATCGGTCTGTCGGATAGCGGTTTATATTCTTGGAATATAAATTCTGCAGCTTCGCCTCTGGTTTGCCATCTACCGTCGGTGGCTGTTGGTGTAGCACATCCTAACAGGAGACAGGGTAGGAGTAGTAGTATAAGTAGTTTTTTCATTATGATCGTTTGTCATTTGCTCCTGCGGAGCGTTATTTGTTATTATCGATTTCTACCTAATAGCGACCCCGTAAGGGGTCTAACTATCATTTAATCTCAATCCCTTATCAAGCGAATATAGTTAGCTGTAGCAACTGATGTGCTTTGGAAATGTGCAGAGGTACCTAAAGGTCCATCCATAAGGTTAATCCTAAACGTAGTCATCATGTGCCGACCTTCAAACTGTGCTGCGTTCGGAACATGTTGGTACGTGTCAATCATTATAAAGTGTGATGCATTTATGAACGGATCCGCATAAGTGCCCAGACCTGTTCGTTGTCCTCCTCCTCTTGCACTGAATCCTGTTTCATTGCTACGAAAGTCACTGAGTATAGCGGCCGGTCTGGCCGGAGGTGCTATTCCGGCAGCGAAATCAACCTGATGAATATAGCGATAGAGTATTTCGAAGTGTGCTCTTCTCGGAACATTCCACCCGTTTGGCGATATTCTATCAACAATCTCTCCTTGAGGAATGGCAGTGGTATGCCCGTTAGGGCGGAAGTTGATTACCGCCGGAAAATTATACACTAAGCCATCAGTGTTACGAAGAGTTATATCGTCCGGTTCTGTAGAATTAGCGTCGTCTATATCTCTCCGAGTTCCTAATGTGATACCTGTTCCGCCTCGAGCCGATAGAGCTACGGCCGGACTCCACGCTTGAACTCCCGGAGTTCTTACATTCCAATCATCTTCCGAGACATCGGTTAATATCGGTGTTCCGTCCGCAAAGCGTCTGGTGCGAAGATTGTCGGCAATCCAGTATTGTGTACCTATTTTAACGATTCGGTAGTATTCTACCTCTGTTGTTTCGTCATTGATAGCGTCTCCTGTACGTTCATCGCGTAGCAACATAGGCTTCAATGTAGCATAAAAGGTATTGACAACTCCCGGATTAACCGTTGTCCAACGCGAGGATCCTACAGTAAGGAAAATCAAAGAGTCTCCCGTAATTGGCGGATGGCCTCCACCGTATGAAAGCAGGATTTGATTTGCAAGCGTAGTGGCTGTAACATTCAGGTTCCACTGAACAAAATTTCCGTTATCCACGGCTAAACCTGTCGCTAAATTAGCTCTGTTGCTATTCGGTAACATCGTGTAAGCTACGACCGCCTGCCTGTTAACGTTGTTATTACGAAGAAGCTCTAAACACAACTCACCGATTTTCACTCCTCTTGCCCATATTTCGTAAACAAAGGAACTTTCCCAAGTTGCATCTCTAAGATCCAATATGTAAGCCGTTGTTGAAAGTGTGATATCGTAGGTGTGAATGACCGATCCTACCCATTCCGTATTTGGGAAGGATATCCTGAACGTTTCTCCTGCGTTGTTGATAATTTCAAGCATAACGTCTTCGGTGCTACCGGGGAATACAACAGCTTTTGCAGTAACTGTTTCTCCGGAAATACTATGGTTTCCTATTACGAGGTCTGTGGGTTCCCCTGTGGTTATTAATGACCCATCTTCCAACAACATGTAGCCCGTAAGGTTTTGATTGGTAATTCTTATTGTAAGTCCGCTTGAGACAGGGTCTGTTACACCTTCTCCGTTAGAGATATTAAAAACCACTTTCGTTAATTGCTGCGTAAAACTCAGATCAATAGGTGCTTGATGTCTACGGTTGTAGCCTATATTTTCTCTTGTGGCTCTTGCATAAAGTACTTCGAGAGCTGCCAAATCGCTTTGATCGCTGATATTGATTGGTTTTCTAAAGTCCTCGGTAATGTTCGTCGTAAACGGTCGGTATGCTACAAATCTTCTTCGAGCTGTATCCTCATCACTAAAGAACAACGGATTACCATCTATAGCCGAAAATGTTGTTCTACTTCCGGGAGAAGCCGAAAATTGTTTGTTATCTACTATGAGGTTACTCGGTGCGAATATCGGAAGTGTGTCTGCTCTATCATGACCGGGATTTGTTGCTCTGCTCATAAATACTCCGATGCGATGTTCGGCAGTCCATGGTTCTCCGACTGTTCCCGGTACAGAAGGCTGTACTATGGATCCTGTGAATGAGATTTGCAAAGACAATTGCTGCTCCGAAGTATCTTCGGGTCTACACGCCGTTAGCGTTACTATTATGCCTGCAAGGGCAATGATTAGGATTTTTTTCATATTACAAATCTAAAATTAAACGTACATATTTCGTTCTGTGGGTTGACTGCCCTGCACGTTGCAGTGGAAAATGTCCGGCTTCCTGGCTGTTCTGTGTTTCTATCGAAAAGAAGTCCATCCAGTGTTGTTGGAAGGCTTCGGGTTGGGCCGACCTCCACCGATAGCCATCAATGGCCAAGAACATCGTTCCTCCGTTGGTTCCGGTAACTGTATTTGAACGCGATACATTTCCTATTCCCGTGAATCCGGTGATGTTGCTGCTATGTCCAACAAAAGGTTGTGATGTCGGGTATCTTTCTATAGTGTATCCACTAAGCTTACCTTCTCTACCTCCTAAACGATCCGGTGCCTGCGTGTGACTTTGTGGCATACCTGGTCCTCCAAAGTGAAATTGGTAAGCATATCTTGCCATAATCCAAAACTCATATCTTCGAGGAACGCGCCAAGGTGAATTAGCCGGAGATAACCTGTCAACAATTTGTGCGGCAGGTATCTGCTGACCAAAAATACCACGTGTTCTTGTCATAGCATGAAAATTGTATAATAGCCCGTACGTCATACGAAGTTCCTCACTGTCGGGATTCGGATTATTGGCGTCACGTTCATTTATGGTTGTGTGACCAACAGTAACACTATGCGTTCTCACTCCTATATGGGTTGCGGGGAACATACCGTTTGTCCATGGTATTGCAGCTCCCGGACCGACCAGTGGATTTCCGTCCGCCGGCGTCCATGGTCCGTCACCCATTGGATCTCCCCATCGTGCTCCCTCTAACATTGCTACACTTGTCGGAATGTTCTCACCATCCGACCAACGTGAGGTGCGGAGGTTTTCGCGTGTCCAAAATTGAGTACCTATTTTCACTATACCATACGTAAAATCTTCGCTGGTTTGTCCGTGGTTGTTAGCAGGACCTGAACGTTGGTCGCGAAGCACAAATGGTCTCAATTCGGCATGAACATGAGTTTCTATAGGTCGGTCAATCACTCCTTCTCCGGCGATACTCATACGCGAAGCTCCTTGAGCCAAATAAATCGTTGCAGGAATGATAATCTGATGTGGTTGTTCGAGCAAATCAATCGTAATCATCGGCAAACTCGGATTAATATCCTCGCCCGGATCATAAACGGCTAATATTTCGTGAGGGAGAGTAGTATTGGTAACATTTGAGAGCCACGCAATATGGTGCCCCGTTTCAACAACCAGTCCTCCGCTCAAACTAACACCAATTGGAATATCGTTATCATCCAATATCATTGGATAGGCAACGATGGTTCTCATACGAACTATGGGGTCAACATCACCGGGGTTATGCCTGTGTAGATACTCCAAAGCAATCTTACCTATAACCCTTTGATTAACCGGATCGAATATTTCATACACATAACTGTCTTCAAAAGTTAGTCCGGAAAGATCGATGATGTAAGGCTCTCCCTGCAATCGATTTTGTGAAACGGCAAGCAATCCTTCCGCACCTTCTCCGGAAAGTGTGAACGTGAGATTACGCCTATCGGTTTCGCTTTCATTTTCTCCAAATTCAAATTCCAACATACTGTTTACAGTGTCAATATTAATGTTTTGTATCCACTCAACCATTTCAAAATTCTCGTAGTTTATCACGATATTTTCCCAGGCAACGTTAGTAATAACTTCAAGACTGGCATCTCCCGATGGTGCACCTACATTAAATGCATTTCCAATTGCAAATTCAATGTAGCGCGAATAGTCCTGATGAACGTGGATTCGTCTAATGTTGTCTCCAATAGAAAGCTCGAACCAAGACCATCGATCTCTATATGCACCATCTATTGGCCTTGCATTTTCTCCTACGGTAAGATGTATTCGGTTTCCATGACGCGAGAAAGCAATCCAGTTAACAGCCGTTGGGGTAATAACTTCCCAGTGGTCGGCAGGAGTTTCAAGATCGATTTCAATGGAAAGCAATCGACGTGCACCATTAAATTCTCCGAGGAAAAGCGTATCGCCATCGAGTTTTATATCCTCAATCTGACCAAGAAGATCCCCCGTTACATTTATAGAAAAACGATTAGGTCCATCATAAAGATCTGCTCTACAACCGGCGATTATGACAAGAGTCGTAACTAAAATTGCCGTGACCAAAATTTTAATTGTTTTCATATTTTGTGTGTTTTTTTAGATTGGTTTTTGTACAAGTTCAAACGAAGCCGATGCACCCTCTCCCGAAATCGTAATCGTTGCAAAGCGTGAATCTATCAGTGATGGGTTAGGTGCAGTTGAGAATGTTACCTCATTACGATTTACCATAATAGGATTGATCCAATAAACATTCTCCGGTCCTGTAACACTTATTGAAAGATTCTCTTGTGCCACAGTAGTTCGCATTGGAAATGTTGTATTGGCACGGCCTGCCCCAATAATCAGTGTATCTCCTGCCGGGAATGAAATAAAACGGACATAGTTTTGTTGTATGTATATTCGCTTTACGGTTTCTTGATAAGCAAAGTCTATCCTTGACGTTCGAGAGACTCCACTATAATTTCCGGCCACCCTAAGGAGTACCTTATTTCCTACATGCTCAAAAGTGACCCAATCGTCGAGTGTAGGAACAAGGGCATACCAACGTCCTCTCGCTTGAAGTTCGACATCAATACCAACGGTATTTCCGCTTCCTTCGAATTTAAGCGTAGTACCATCGAACTCTACTCCGTCCGGCAGAACCGGTATTGCAACATTTAGCTCAACTCCTCTGGTATCGGAGTCGCTACTTTCACAAGCGGTTGTTAAAACCATTGCGAAAATCAAGAGTAGTGCTACAGGGAATTTACATATTTTCATGTTTGTATGTGTTTTTTATTGTTAACGTTTTTGTATCTATTCCTCTTCTGCACCGTCGTCAAATGGACCGTATCCGGGATTTTGTTGATCGCGCATAGCACGGTTTGCTACCATTTCCGATAGTGGTATCGGAAATATGGCTTGACGGAAACGGTTTGAACCGGAAGATCCGGCTCCGGCCATGGGGTCATGTGTAAAGTCCCCAAATCGAACATTTGTCACAGTATTTACACCAAAGTTTGAGCTCCCCGGAACCAATTGTAGTCCCACAAGATCACGCCCTCGTCTGAATAAATCCCAGTAGTTGTGCCCCATAAGCATGAGTTCGCGACGACGTTCATCGAGCACAGTAATAGCGTTTCCTCCTGGCATATTTCCGCTTATTTCTGCTGCAGTAACCTCTGCCTTGCGTCTTGGTAATGTGATCATAGATAGATAGTAAGCCGCCATCTGAAAATTACCCAACATGGCATAAGCCTCGGCGATACTGAGAATAACCTCCGGAAAAGTTACCACAGGAATGTTATGTACAGAGTGGAACGGATCGCCAACAAATCTGCGAATCGTTACCCAGTCGTCTTCTCCGTGAATACCCATAGGTACAATCATAGTTCTGCGAATATCGTCAGGAAATTCTTCCAATATATCACGACCTCTGTCACGATTCCATTCGCCTTGATCGCCCCAAGTAAGCCCTAATTTAGCAAATCCTATGTTTGTGCTTTGCACCTGTCCGTCTAACGGAGATCCCGGATTGTCATACGACGGGTGGCGAACCCAATAGTTTATTGAATTTGCTCCCAGATTAGTTGCAACGGTGTAGCCAAATTCCCAAATACTTTCCGAGTTGAACGGGCGGTGATGTGTAGATGGCCAAGATTCCCAAGGAATAATCGAATAATTTCCACCATACATCGCCATCCAGTATTCACCATATTCAACAACTCTTTGCCAATCGTTAAGATATAAATGTGCACGAATAATTAGAGCCTTAGCCGCAGCGGCATTGGTAAATCCACGTCCTCTTGACGATCTTCCGTGAAGCAGGCGATAACCGGCATTCAATTCCTCTAAAATAAATGCGTATGTGGTTGCTGCTGTTTCGCGACGCACTTCGCGGTGGAAGACATTGGTTCCTTTTTCAACCGTGGTGATAATTGGTAAGCCCCAGCGGAACTGTTCCCGAAATCTAGCTTGCCCGGGTATCGAAAACAGTGGAGGATATGCAAACAAACGCATCAAATCGAAATAAGCCAATCCACGAAGTACGTGTGCTTCACCTCTGATTTGACGTAACTGCTCAACATCGCCACGAACATCATCTATGTTTTCAATAAGGATAGTCAAGTTGCGTATCACATTGAAACCTGCCGTCCAAATGCGTAAGGCATTTCCGTTGGTATTTTCGGATTCTCCATTCCATGCTTCGGTATGAAACGATAAACCTCCCGGAACGTTACGCATCCAAAAATCAGGACTTTTTGCAGCCTCATAAAGGAAGAGAGTTTTTCCGTAATAGTGATGATGTGACATGTGTCCATATGCACCGGTAAGCAAGTTCATCATTCCTACCGGAGTGCGTATATCCTCCATATTAAACATGGTATAAGGCTCTCTGTCAAGCAAATCACACGAAGGCGTAATAAACAGAATTGAGAGCAAAAACAATATGCAAAATATCTTTTTCATAGTAATTAAATTTTCGTGATTAAAAATTAAGTGAAAGTCCAACTAAGAACGTTGTGGCGGAAGGAAAACTGTCTAACATACGAAATCCATCAATCGACAATTCAGGATCGTATCCCGGGATGTGCGAAAAAATAAACGGATTTTCGGTTTGTGCAAAAATAATTGCCGACTGCATACCAATTCTATTAATAAGACTTTCCGGTAGGGTGTATTGAAGTCTAATACTTTGAATTTTCAAATAATCGCCTCTGTAAAGGAATCTGGTGTGACGTGTTTGAGGCGATGCACCGTGAAGTCGCATAGGTACTTGACCATACGGATTGAGCGGTGTCCAGCGATCCAATTGGTCTACAGACATCGAATAATTATTAAAGACACCTTCGGTATCTGTTCTGCTGGCTCCCAAGAAGTCAAAAATATGATGTCCCCATCCGTATGAAAATAGTGCACTCAACGAGAGTGGACCCCACGAATAAGTTAATGAAAGACCTCCGGTAACCTTAGGAATACCCTGCCCTTCAAGAAGCCACGGAGCTTGAGAATGATTATTTGGACCCCAATCAAATATTCCGCTATTCGTTGGAAATTCTCTCCACATCAATCTCTGACCTGTCTGAGGGTCCACACCTCCCCATCGACGCAAACGCCACGAGTTGACAGATAGTCCGTTGTCTAACCATTGGCGCATCGTTGGGTCCCATTCGGGAGATTCCAAACCGTAGTAAACTGCTCTTAATGTTGCCAAATTAAAGTTGAAATCTAAACTGTGTCTACCTCTTTCGAAAGCCGTTCCGCCCAATTCGAACTCAAATCCTGTGTTGTGAATTCCGGCAGATGTGTTCATCAATTGGGTTTGAAAACCGGAAGCAGAGGATACAGGCACATCTCTCAATAAATTGTGTGATCTGCGGTCGAAGTATTCTGCTGAAAAGCGAATACGTTCGTTGAACAACCTCATGTCTATACCAAAATTCCAAATTCTATTGCCCTCCCAAGTCAAGGTTGGAGATGGAATAAACGTTTGACGAGCTCCTGTTTGTCCCATATATGTGTTTAGCGAAAATGCTTCGCGCCAACTAAAAAGTTCGCTCGGCAGGGTTCCGCTTGTTCCATAACTCATTCTTAAACGTATGCTGTTGATTTGCTCAAATGGAACGATATTTCTGAACCAAGGTTCGTTCGAAATTCGCCATGCTCCTGCCAACGCCCAAAAATCGCCCCAGCGATAATCGGGATGAAAACGCGATGAGCCATCTCTACGGATCGACGCCGTAAGGAAGTAACGAAATCTAAATGAATAATCAACGGTTGCTATCAGTCCTATTTGCGAATAACTGTCTCCGCCTCCCGTCCAATCGAGAATCTCAGATCCCATCGAAGCATGATGGTGGTCGTTGGTCGGAAAGTTACCCGTAATAAACTGGTTAAATGTTCTGTTTCGGTTTTCAAATTCAGCTCCGGCAACTGCATTCAAACGATGGACGCCGCCCCAATTATAGTCGTAGAAAAAAAGGTTTGTTGTCGTAAATCTGCGATTATGTGCATCTCTTTGTAATAATCGTCCACCCACAGCACTACCTACTCCGAAATCGCTGTGAGCGAAATCCGTGCGACGTGATAAAGTATAATTCATCGTATTGGTCGTTCTGAATCTTAAACCCGGTAAGATATTGTTCACCTGCAAATAACCCTGCATGAAAATTCTCGTTTGAGGTCTATCGTTACGATTAAGGTTGGCACTTGCCACCGGATTGTTTGAGAAAAGCAGGTTGTCGGGGAAGTTAAAATTGAGTGACCCATCCTGCAAATGTACAGGCACTACGGGAGGTACTATTGATGCCGTGTATTGTGGCTGGTTGAAGTTTGCTCCCGAAAGAGGTGGACCTGACTGCATCGAATAAGTCAATGCGTTGTTCAAATTCCATTGGATCCTGTTTCTGTCAGTTCCTCCCGAAAGTCTTAAACGCAACGAGTAGCGTTGTAGTTGGCTGTGGATAATTGTTCCTTGTTGATTGAAATACCCCAACGAAAGAAAATAACGTAAATCTCTTGTTCCGCCTCGCATCGAGAAGTCGGTTTGCACAAACGGTGCAATTCGCGTTATTTCATCAAACCAATTGGTATTAGGCAATAGGTGTCGATGCTCACCAAAAAAATCGAAGTCGTGATAGGTGCCATCACCGACAGGTATCGCAAACATATTGTTAAAACTATGACGAGCTTGCTTTTGCCATTGGTGGAAGTTCAAACCGTTGAATAGGTAATTGTCTTGATCAAGATAGAGCCCCCATAGTTGTTCGGCAAGTTCTACGCGATCTCCTATAATACCGGCGAGAATACCGTGCATTTCTGCCTCCACCCACAATTCGGCAAACTGCGGTCCGTTAAGTAAGTTAGGTCGCATGTGCATGATACCGACACCGGCTTGTGTCATAAAGCTGAAGGACGGTCTGTCGCCTGCCAAGCCGCTATGCGTCGTAATAACAATAACACCATTTGCTCCTCTTGAGCCGTAAAGAGCAGCCGAAGCAGCATCTCTCAAAATGGTGATGTTTGCAATATCCATCGGATTGAGTGTCGTCAGTGGATTTGCAGGACTTCCGGCATCTCCGGTCATTCCGTCCATATCCCATACTACACCGTCAACAACGAAAAGCGGCTGATTTCCGGCATTCATAGAGCCCACCCCTCTCAAGCGTATTTCTGCTGCTTGTCCGGGCTGTCCACTGGATGTAGAAATAAGACCTGGAGCATTCCCTCTCAAAGCCTCGTCCACAGAACCAAAAGGACGTTGTCTAATTGTAGCGTCGGACATTACGAAAGCTGAACCGACATAAGCCTCTGCCGAAACAGTACGAAAGCCGGTAATAACAACTTCCTCCAAGCGCTCCATTTCTTCTCGAAGTACTACATCTACTGTTGCACCAGGTCCAACAGGCACACGAGAGGTTTGCATTCCCATAAAAGAGAAAAGGAGTACCACATCTCCTGTAGCGGGTACAGCGATTGAGTAACGTCCATTGATATCGGTAATCGCACCTGTGGTTGTTCCCTCAATTATGATACTCACGCCGGGCAAAGTCTCGCGTCGATCATCTGTAACCACTCCCGTTATTGTACGGGTTTGTGCGCTCAATGCTTGTACAAAAACCATTGAGGCAAATAGGATGCACCAAAATTTTCCGTGATTTTTGTAAATAGTCTGTGTTTTTTTCATATTGATTATAGTGTCTTGTTCGTTGTTTTTTGTGTTATGCTAAATGAAAAACAACACACCGCCATAAGGTGATGTGTCGCTAATTAAAGTGTAGTGTTGTGTGAGTGTTGCCTGTATTGCAAACGTTGTCTAAATGACAACCCGCGCCAATTGATTGAAACAGAGGCAAATACCCCCCCCCATTTTGTATGTGTAGGAGGTGAAATATCCGAGTGTACTAAAAACCGATGCGTTTCCATATTTTTTAGTTCGTTGGCACAAAGGTACAAAAAATTAATAAAAAAACCAAATTTTTTTTTGCCAGTTCAAAAAAAAATCGTATCTTTGCAGTAAAATTAGGGGTGCTGAAAGGCTGAGATTATACCCTCTGAACCTGTACGGATAATGCCGGCGTAGGAAAAGATATGTTTGTACTTCTAATTTTTCGACATGGAATTAAAAAATTAGAAATATGAACATGAAATCAAAAATCAGGCTTCGACAGGCTCAGCCACCAAGCCAAAAAATCAAACATTTTTTTCTGTTGTTGTCGCTAATGCTAACAAATTGGGCATTTGCAACAGAGCTTACCAATGAGCAAATGGACGAAATCAGCCGATTGCTCGAACTGGAAAGCGTAACCATTGAAGCCATTCGTGCAGACGATCAAACGCCGGTTAGCTTTTCAAACATGAGCCAAGCCGAAATTCAACGACTGAACAATGCTGCAAACATTCCTGTTTTGTTGCAGTTGATGCCGTCGGTGGTTGCATTTACCGAAAACGGTACTGCCATGGGCAATACATCGTTCAGAATTCGGGGTGTAGATGCATCACGAATCAATGTAACACTCAACGGACTTCCGCTCAATAATCCGGCTTCGCAAGAAGTGTTTTGGGTGAATTTGCCAAATCTTGCGGGATTTCTCAATTCTGTGCAAGTTCAGCGTGGTGTGGGCACTTCAACCACAGGTTCCGCCGCTTTTGGTGCTTCGATAAATTTAGAAACAAGCACCGTTTCTCCACAATCTTTTCTCGATGTGAACACAACGTTGGGAAGTTTCAATACGTTTGCAACAAACGTTTCGGCTAGTTCCGGACTACTCCAAAATGGCTTGTTTTTTGACGGAAATTTTTCGTTGTTGACGAGCGATGGCTATGTTCGCAACGGATTTTCGGATCATCATTCGGCATTTTTTTCCGCAGGATTAGTCAGATCAAGACATTTTTTGCGATTCAATTATTTGTACGGAAATCAAGTGACCGGCATCACGTGGAGAGGTGCAACAGAACAGCAACTTCAGCAAGATAGACGCTTCAATCAAGACGGATTTATGTATGTTGACGACAACGGCATTCGTAGATATTTCGACAACGAAACCGACAACTATCGGTCGCATATTTTGCAAGCGTTTTACACGTTTCGTTTGTCCGACAATCTGAGAATTAACGCAGGTTTTAACTATACACACGGTTTTGGATATTACGAAACATTTCGTGCGAACAGGCGTTTCCGTGAATTTTTGGGAACTGCAAATGACACGATTGAGGTTGAAGGTGTAGGGTTCGGGCGTTCAGATGTGATTCGCAGACAATTTATGCAAAACGATTTTTATGCCGCAAATCTGAATTTTTTATATACAGGAAATAACTTCAATCTCACGGTTGGCGGACATTACAACTTTTACGATGGTGTTCATTTCGGACGACTGCCCTACGTTAGACTCGATAGAGAAATCTCAAATGTTCAAAGCTGGTACACAGGTCTAAATCACGATTGGTACAGAAATTATATTCAGCAATCCGAAGCGAGTGCTTTTGTGAAAATCAACTACACGTTTTTCGACAGACTCAACGCTTTTGTGGATTTGCAATACCGTTTTTTAACCCTTGATATGCACGGAACATATCACGAACAAACTCATCGAAACATCCATAACACATTGGAGTTTTCAGAAACATTTTCGTTTTTTAATCCAAAATTTGGACTGTCGTTTCAGCCCAACAGATACCAACGTATTTTTGCTTCTGTTGCACAATCCTCACGCACACCAACACGTGCCGATTTTAGAAATGCGTTTGTGATGTATTCCGAGTGGGGCGGGGAAATGGCAACGATGCGACCCGAACGTTTGACCAATGTTGAAATTGGTTATCAAATCAATAGAGATCGTTGGGCGTTTGGTAGCAACATTTATTTTATGAATTATCGTGACCAATTGATGCCCAACGGCAGAACGAGCGAATCCGGCTCTGCGTTGATGGATAATGTGGATAGAAGTTATCGCTTAGGCTTAGAGTTGACGGGCGGTTTTAGGTTTAATGATATGTTTAGATTGGACGGGAATTTAACGCTCAGCCAAAACCGAATTCAAGAGTATACGGTTATTCGTCATACGTTTGATAATTCTACAAATTGGGGTAATCTTGAATTTGACACGGTTACTTATCGCAATGTGGATTTGGCGTATTCGCCAAACGTTATCGGTGCAGGAATTTTAACGTTTACACCGATTGAAAATCTCAGTATTATGCTCACCGGAAAATATGTCGGGAGACAATACTTTGATAATTTTTCAACCCGAGAAAATCGCTTGCCGGCTTATTTTGTCAGCAATTTGAGCGTTCGTTTTGAATCGCCGTTTGAAAGTAGACGAGGTGGAATGTTCTACGTGCAAGCGTTTGTCAATAATTTGTTCAACCGAGATTATATCAGCAATGCGTACAGTTGGTCTAACTTTTTCAGAGATGAACCAACGTTTACCGAACGCCGATTTTTTGTGCAAGCACCGATACATCTTTCTGTGAAATTTGGGGTACGGTTTTGAGCAGGCAGATTCCTCCCTCGCTTTGCTCGGTCGGAATGACGACGCATAGCAAGGAGAGGGAGTATGTGGAGCGGCGGCATAGCCGCCGCTCCACATACTCACCCCCCCAGTCAAAGTAGCCCGTCATTCCGAGCGGAACGCAGTGTAGCGAGGAATCTGCTGGCATCTTGACCTTAAACTAAACTTATAAACTATGACAGACTTCTTACTAAAAAACTGGATCGAAATTTTCGCCGTCATCACGGGATTACTTTACGTATATCTACAAATCAAGCAAAACAAAACCATGTGGATTGTTGGGTTTATCAGTTCTGCGATGTTCGTGTATGTGTTTTTCAATTCGCAGATTTATGCTCAATCAATAATATATGCGTACTACGTTGTGATTAGTGTTTATGGATTTTGGAAATGGCACACGGCAAACGGTGCACGGCGAACGGCACGGAGTCGAAGCCACCACCTTTCGCCCTTCGCCCTTCGCCTTTTACCCTTAATCCGTGTGGTTGCTATCAGTATAATACTGTCTGCAATCATCGGCTACATCTTAACCAACTTCACAGATTCTACAATTCCCGTCTTCGACGGATTAGTCGCAGGTTTCAGCATCGTTGCCACGTGGATGGTCACACAAAAAATCATCCAACACTGGTATTTTTGGATCGGAATTAATTTATTTTGCGTACCTTTGTACTTCTCGCAAGAGCTTTATTTCACCGCATTCATGTTCTTGGTTTACTTCATCATGTCAATTATAGGTTTGAAAGAATGGAAAAAAATGACGACAAAACAGCCGTAATCCTCGCTAACGGCGAATTTCCGAAAAATCCTGTTTTATTGGAAATGTTGCTTCGTGCAAAAATGATTGTTTGTTGCGATGGTGCCGTGCAAAAATTGTTGGAGTTCGGCATAATCCCGAATTTTATTGTCGGCGATATGGATAGTATTTCGGAAGAAAACAAAATCAAATTTGCAGATATTTTAGTTCCTGTCCGAGATACAGATACTAACGACTTGACCAAAGCCGTAAAATTTTGTGTCAAAAAAGGATTTGAAAACGTGAAAATACTTGGTGCAACAGGTGGTAGAGAAGATCACACATTGGGAAATATTTCGCTTTTGTGCAACTATATTGACGTTCTCACCTCCGTGAAAATGTTTACAGATTATGGTGTTTTTACACCGATTTCGCAAACAACAACGTTTGAAAGTTTCGAAAATCAAGTTGTTTCCATTTTTTCAATAACGCCTGAAACACTTATCACAACCGATAATTTGGCTTATTCTGTCGAAAACCACAGCTTTCGTTCGTGGTGGGAGGGCACTTTGAATCGCTCGCTTGGCAAACAATTTACGATTGTGCTTGACTGTGGAAAAGTCATTGTCTTTCAAGAATACCGAAAAGAAAATAGCAAGTAGATGTCTCGCTTGGCTCGACATGACAAGAGCCAATTGGTGGAAAGAGAGGGAAAATGGTGCGGCGAAGCCGCACCATTTTCCCTCTCCCATTTTCTCTGTAGTGCTTGTCATTCCGAGCAAGGCGAGGAATCTCCCGGCTATTGCTCACAGAGTTTTTGTATTTGTCATTTTTTTTTCGTATCTTTGCAACTTATTTTCCATACCCTTTGCAAAAAAATGTGTTTATGAATGCAATTTTATTGTCTGTTATAATTTTTGTGTCGCTTGGTGCTTTTGCGGCGACAATCCTATATATCATAGGAAAGAAATTTTATGTTGAAGAAAATCCGCTTATAGGCGTAGTCAGCGATTTATTGCCTGGTGCAAACTGCGGTGGTTGCGGAGTTCCGGGCTGCAGAGCTTTTGCCGAAGTAATTGTAAAGCAAGGAAGTATGGCAGGACTGAATTGTCCTCCGGGAGGTGCAGATACTGTGCAAAATATTGCAAAGGCTTTGGGCGTTGAGGCGGTTGTTGAAGATCCGAAAATTGCTGTGGTTTGTTGCTCGGGAAGCAGAGCAAATTCACCGAAAAAGGCAGATTACCAAGGGCTTCAGTATTGTGGTTTTGCACATTCACTTTATACGGGCGAGGGAGGCTGTCCGAATGGTTGTTTAAGTTTGGGAAGTTGTGTGAAAGCGTGTCAGTTTGATGCGATGTATATGGATGAAGAAACGGGATTGCCTGTGATTATTGAGGAGAAATGTGTAGGGTGTGATGCTTGTGTGAAAGCCTGTCCACGTCAGATAATTGAATTGCGATTGAAAGGTAAAAAAAGCCGTCGTATTTTTGTGTCATGTGTGAATAAACAAAAAGGTGCTTTGGCGAAAAAATCTTGTTCGGTAGCGTGTATCGGTTGTTCAAAGTGTCAGAAAATATGCACATTTGATGCAGTTACAATGCAAAATAATTTAGCGTATATTGACTATGAAAAATGCAAGTTGTGCCGTAAGTGTGTTCCCGAATGTCCGACAAATGCTATTCATGAATTGAATTTTCCGCCAAGGAAAGTTGTTGAGAAAACAGAAACCGTAGAAAATTAAAAAACTATGAAAACCTTCAAAATCGGCGGCGTACACCCCCCTGAACATAAACTTAAAACAGAAGATCCGTCCATCACTTTAGATTTGCCAAAACAAGGTACTGTATTTGTTAATCAGCATTTGGGGGCTCCTTCACAACCTATCGTTGCTAAGGGTGACAAAGTGAAAGTGGGACAGCTTTTGACGAAAAACGAAAGTTTTATCGGTGCAAATGTGCATAGCCCGTTTTCGGGAACTGTAAATAAAATTGATTTGGTTTATGATGCAAGCGGTTATCGCAAAGAGGCAATCATAATTGATGTGGAAGGTGACGAGTGGCTCGAAAATATTGATCGTTCGGAGGATGTAAAACGTGAAATCACGTTAAATAAAGAGGAAATCATCGCCAAAATTAAAGAAATGGGCGTTGTTGGCTTGGGTGGAGCATGTTTTCCAACACAAGTCAAACTAATGGTTCCCGAAGGAAAGACGGCAGAATGTCTTGTCATCAACGGTGTAGAATGCGAGCCGTATTTGACCGACGACTATCGTTTGATGATGGAAAAAGGGGAGGAAATATTGATTGGAGTTTCCATTTTACAAAAAGCACTTGGCGTAAAAAAAGCCTATATCGGTATCGAAAATAACAAGCCAAAAGCTATTGAACACCTTACAAAATTAGCAGAAACTTTCGAGGGTATCGAAGTTGTTCAGCTAAAGGTGATGTATCCGCAAGGTGCTGAAAAACAGTTGATTTATTCTATTCTTAAAAAAGAGGTTCCTTCCGGAAAACTTCCGATTGATATCGGTTGTGTTGTGAGCAATGTAGCAACAAGTTTTGCAGCGTACGAAGCTGTTCAGAAAAATAAACCGCTTATCGAACGATTGGTTACGGTTACGGGGCTTCACGTTGAGAAAGTCTCGAATTTCAAAGTACGTATCGGCACGCCGATTTCGATGCTTTTGGAAGCAGCAGGTGGTGTTCCCGAAAATACAGGTAAAGTTATCAGTGGTGGTCCGATGATGGGGAAAGCGTTGCTTTCACTTGACACAGCGGTTGCCAAAGGAACGTCTGCCTTATTGTTGATGGACGAAAAAGATTCACACCGTGGTGAACCGGTAAATTGCATTCGGTGTGCAAAATGTGTAGAGGCTTGTCCGATGGGCTTAGAACCTTACCTCTTGTCGGCTTTAGCAGAAAATGAAAATTTTGAGCGTTTATTGGATGAAAATGTGTTGGATTGTATCGAATGTGGTTGTTGTTTATATAGCTGTCCGTCGTATCGTCCTCTGTTGGATTGTTTGAGGGTTGGGAAACAAAAAGCACGAGTATTGCAAAGTAAAAACTAAAATAGCAAGGGGATTCCCGCCTTTGCGGGAATGACAATACAAAAATCAAAAATATGAACAACAGACTAATAATCTCCGGAGCACCGCATGTGCATAGTCCCGAAAATGTCAATAAAATAATGTGGGGTGTGGTCGTTGCACTCCTTCCTGCTGCGTTTGTTGCCGTTTATTTTTTCGGATTCGACGCTTTAGTCACGATTTCTGTTGCGGTGGCATCGTGCTTGTTTTTCGAGTGGGCTATTCAAAAATACATGCTCAAAATAACGCCTACTGTAACCGACGGTTCTGCTGTAATTACAGGGCTTTTATTGGCTTTCAACCTGCCGAGTAACCTGCCAATTTGGATGACCGTTTTGGGTTCGTTGGTAGCAATCGGTGTGGCAAAAATGGCATTTGGCGGATTGGGCAAAAATCCGTTCAACCCGGCTTTGGTGGCACGCTGTTTTTTGTTGATTTCGTTTCCGGTGGCAATGACTTCTTGGCCCAAAATTATTCGTCCGCTATTCGGAGAAGGTCTTGTAGCCAGTCCGGATGCTTTGACCGGTGCGACACCACTTGGGTATCTTGTAGACGGTATTGGTCAAAATGTTCCGGTGAGTACATTGATGCAATCGGACGTTGTACCCTCGTATTTTGGAATGTTTTTAGGTGCACACGGCGGCTCGCTCGGCGAAATTTCGGCAATAGCCATTCTTTTGGGCGGACTTTATATGTTGTGGAGACGCATCATCACGTGGCAGATTCCGGTAGCTTTTATCGGAAGTGCGTTCGTGTTTGCATTTATTCTTAACGTAGTGAATCCCGAAATATACATCAGTCCTTTGGCACATATTCTTACAGGAGGTTTGATGCTCGGTGCGATATTTATGGCAACGGATATGGTGACTTCGCCTATGTCGCCGAAAGGTCAGCTGCTATTCGGTTTAGGTTGCGGTGTGCTAACGATTATCATTCGTGTTTGGGGTGCATTCCCCGAAGGCGTATCGTTTGCGATTTTGATTATGAATGCGTTTGTTCCATTGATAGACAAAGCTTTTAAACCAAGAGTGTTCGGAAAATAAAGTCACGGTGTCATTCCGCCGTAGGGCGGAATCCCCCAGCATTAAGGGGATTCCCGCGAAAGCGGGAATGACGACAAAAAAATAGTTATGAAAAAGAAACCTTCAACCTTAAAAAATATGCTCCTCGCCCTAACGCTGATAGCCGGTGCTGCAGCATTGAGCGTAGGACTTGTAGTTGCCGTTACGGAAGAGCCCATAGCATTGGCTCGACAGGCCAGATTAGAGGCTGCAATTCGAACCGTTTTGCCGGAGTTTGATCACCTTGAGGAACCCAAAACCCAAGAAGTTGCCGGCGGAGAGCTCGTGTTTTACAGAGCATATTACAACGATGAGTATGTTGGAACTGCTATTGCAACTTTTTCAACGACAGGCTTTAAGGGCTTAATCCAATTGATGGTTGGTCTACTTCCCGACGGAACTATCCACAATATAGATGTTATCAGACATCGCGAAACTCCCGGACTCGGTGATAGAATCGAACTTCGGTTTCCTTGGCCCCGACAATTTCAGGGTATGCATCCGAATAATGTAAATTTACGTGTCAGACAAGATGGGGGAGATATAGATGCAATTACTGCAGCCACGATTACCGCAAGGGCTTATCTCGAAGCCGTTAGACTTGCTTTTGACAATTTCACAATCGAAAATTAAAACTATGAGTAACATTGCCACCTTGACAAGAGGTATTATCAAAGAAAATCCCGTATTCGTTTTGCTTTTAGGGCTGTGTCCGGTTTTGGGCGTTACTTCCTCAGCCATGAATGGCTTGGGTATGGGCATTGCCACGATGTTCGTTCTAACGTTGTCGAACGTGCTTATTTCTATACTTAAATCTCAAATTCCGGACAACGTACGAGTTCCGGCGTTCATCGTGATTATTGCATCGTTCACAACCGTCGTGCAGTTTTTGATGGAAGCTTATACGCCCGAACTATTTACACAACTTGGTGTTTTCATTCCGTTGATTGTTGTAAACTGTATCGTTTTGGGACGTGCCGAAGGTTTTGCGATGAAAAACGGCGTTTTCAAAAGTTTTTTGGACGGGATAGGTATGGGATTGGGCTTTACGCTTGCTCTAACTTTGCTTGGAGGCGTTCGTGAAATTTTGGGTGCCGGTAGTATTTTCGACTGGAAATTCATCCCCGGAGACGGGATTCTCATCTTTATTTTGGCACCGGGTGCGTTTATCGCATTGGGATTCTTAATCGCAATAATCAATCAACTACAACGTAAGAAAACATAGGAAACTTACAACTGACAATTTACAAATTTGTCAGTTGTCAATCGTAAATTGTAAATAAAAAAAAACATGGAATATATCTTAATCATCATCGCCGCCGTATTCATCAACAACGTCATACTTGCACAATTTTTGGGCGTATGTCCGTTTTTGGGTGTATCGAATAAAATGTCAACAGCTACAGGAATGGGGCTTGCAGTCTTGTTCGTGATTACATTAGCAACGATCATCACATTTTTGGTTCAAACCTATATTCTTGAGCCGTTCGGATTGGGTTATTTGCAAACGATTGCCTTTATCTTACTCATAGCAACTTTGGTGCAAATGATTGAAATTATTTTGAAAAAAGCAAGTCCACCGCTGTATCAATCCTTAGGTATATTTTTGCCGTTGATGAGTACGAATTGTGCGATTTTGGGCGTTGCAATTTTGGTCATTCAAAATAACTTGAACCTATTACAAGCCACAACAACGGCAGCCGGCACAGGATTGGGCTTTTTGCTTGCTATGGTTATTTTTGCCGGACTTCGCGAACAAATGGAGCTTCAAGGAACTCCAAAAGCGATGAAAGGAGCACCGATTGCAATGATTACAACCGGTATTTTGGCTTTGGCGTTTATGGGATTTGCGGGGTTGGTGTAAAAGTGAAAAGTGGAAAGTACGAAAGTGTTTAGTATTATAGAAACACAACTTGGCTATTGGGCGAAGCTATTTTTCACTTCCATACTTGTTATTTTCACACTTATTAACAGCGCTGTTGATAACTTTTCCCGCTGTTTTTTAGGGTTTTATGGCAAATGTTAAAATTTTTTAAGGATTTTTTTATACGAAAATCGGTTTTTTTGCGTTTATATATATGAACGACCCTCGTTCGTAAACAAAATTATTCACAAAAAACCCAAAAAACTATGGAAAATTTAATCAAAACCAAAAAACTATCCATGCTCTGCATGGCTTTGTTCCTCGTAATGGGAACGTCTATGACGGCTAAAGCTCAGACGGCTATTACAACGGAAGCTACTACCACTCCAATCGTAAGATGGACATTTAGAGACATTGCAACAGCAGGTTTCGGACCAAGCCCATTTGCCCCTACAGCACACGATTTTAACATGACTGTTGGCGGATTTGTCCGCCATTGGACACCATCAGGTGGAACTCCTGCCTTGCATGCTTGGGGAGGCAATAATTTCGCTATTACCGCTACGACTATTGATGCTGCTATAACGGCAAATAACTTTGCGACATTTACATTGACGGCAAATGAGGAGCACGCTCTTTGGATAACTGAAATTGGTAACTACAACATTCGTCGTTCTGCCGGAGGACCAACAACCGGACAATGGCAATTCCAAGTTGGAACAGATGCGTTTGTGGATATTGGTGCACCGATTACTTGGGGAACAGTAGTCACAGTCGAAGGAAATACACAAGAAGTTATTGATCTATCGGGATTTACAGAGCTTCAAAATGTTGCAGCCGGTACAACCGTTACTTTCCGACTTGTAGTGTGGGGTGCAACGCAAGCAGCCGGTACATTTTACTTTAGTGATGCGGCAACCTCTGCTGCAAATCGTCCGGGTTTGATAATCTATGGAAAAGTTGTATCTACGGCATTAGTGGCAACTCCTGTATTATCTCACGCAACCGGAAATATGTTTGAGCCGACAAACGTAACCATCACAGCGGAAACCGGTGCAGATATCTATTTCACAAAAGATGTTAATGCTCCGAGATGGGAGTTCACACCTTACACCAGCGATATTTTGATTTCCGAAACCACAACGCTCCGAGCAATCGCAGTAATTGGAAGTGATACGAGTGCTATGGCAATAGCAACTTACACACTCCCGATAGATGTAGATAATATTGAAGAGTTTTTGGCGGAAAGTGCAACCGCTGGTGCAGGAACTATGTTCAGAATTACAGGCGATCTGACGTTTGTTTGGAGACCGGAAGCCGGTCAAGGAACAGCCACTTTGAGAAATAATATCTTTGTTAAAGACGAAACGGGTGGTTTGCTTGTTTTCGACAATGTTATTCCTTTCTCGTTTACGGAAAATTACGAGCCGGGCGATGTTATCACAAGCGGACTTGTTGGTACGCGTGATGTGAATTCTGGCCAGGTCCGACTTGTAACGACAAGACATCAACCTGCACTTTCCACAGCAGGAACGCCTTCAACATTATCGATAGAACCGGTAGAAATCACGATGGAGGATTTGTTAGCCGATATCGACAATATGAATGCTCGATTGGTCAGATTGAGAGGTGTTGATTTTACGACAAGTCATACATTCGCACCGAACACAGCAAGCAATGCGACAATCAAACAAGGTGGTGTTGATACGCTCGTTGTTCGTTCGCACTTCCACGGCATTGGTTTGGCTGTAAGTGCAGCGACCTCGTATGATATTACAGGCTTTGTATGGCGTGATGTTAGTGGTATGCCACTCACTACTACTCACCAAGTCGTGCTTCGCAGTACCGGTGATATCAATGAAAACGCCAATCCATATTTAAGTTTCGAAACAAACGCTATGGCATTCGGAAACCAAGACGTCAACACAACAAGTGCGGTACAAACTGTCGTTGTAACGGGTAAACATCTTGATGCGAATATCATTGTCGGATCTTTGGAGGGCGCAAATCCTAACTACTTCGACGCTGAATGGGCAGAAGGTTATGACCATCGAACCGGAGGAACGATCAACATCACATTTACACCGCTAACTGCAGGTGCAAAACGTGCTGTGCTGCGTATCACAAGCGGTGAGCTAACGGATTCTATCGTATTAACCGGAACCGGCGCAGACCCTGCAACATCTATATGTCCGAGAGAAGAACTTGAAAACAGCGTAGTATTCTTCCCGAATCCTGTTGTAGATATGCTTCACGTTCAAACCGAGCAAACCATTTCGATGGTAAGTATTTACAGCCTGAAAGGACAGCTTGTTGTTCAGCAGCACGGCAATGTAAATTCGGTTGATGTGTCTGCACCTCCACGTGGAACGTATGTTGTACGCATCATCTTCGATAATGGAGCAATTTTGTCGCGAGTGATTGTGAAATAAATCCAAACAACAAATAACGCAGTAGGTTCCAAAATAGGTACTCTAATTGCGAACAAATGGAACTGCAAGGAACTCTGAAAGGCATGGTTACAGTCGGTAATTTTGGCTTTGGTGTTTATGGGGGTTTACAGGGTTGGTGATAGGTTATTAACAATGCTGTTAGTAACTTTATTTGGCGACCTAACGTTTTTTTTGTACTTTTGTAGCAGTTTAGTTACACTAAATGCTTAGTTTTGCGGTACACGTACCAGCTATAATAACTCAAAAAAAATACGCTCATGAAAACAAAACCAACAATTTTCAAAAAACTATCCATGCTTTGCATGGTATTGTTCCTTGCAATGGGAACGTTTATGACGGTGAAGGCGCAGACGGGTATCACACTGTCTGGAACAAGCTACACTCAAAATTTTGACGGAATCAACTCTGCAGCGGCATTACCAATTGGATGGAGCCTTTCAACTACTGCGGCTGACGCTGCTCTTGGCACACTAGTTACTGCTATGGGCGGTCCTGCAGGGAGTTTGGGAATCCATACAAATTGGAATGCCACAAACACTAACCAACCAAGAAATTTTGCATCAGCGAGTATTGGTGAAGGTTCCGATACTGATGCGCAAGCAGCAGCAACAAACAGGGCGTTCGGTGCTCGTCCAGCTGCAGCCAACGACGCAGCAGCTCAAAGAAATGCATTCGTTTTGACATTGGCTAACACTTTGGGCTTTCAAAATTTTGTTGCAACATTTCAACTTCAATCGTTAGATGTGACAAGTCCACGTGCTCTCACTTGGGTAGTTCAATATTCTATCAATGGCGGAACGGTATGGACAAACGTACCAACAGCCGGAACAATGACTACAGGTGGCAACACTTTTTCAAATAATGCTATCACAGCAACATTTGATGGAGGAATTAATAACGTTCCTTCTACCGTACACATCAGGATTATTCCAACTGGTGCTTCAACAGGAACAGGTAATAGACCAACAACAGCAATTGACGATTTCGTGCTAACTTTCGGTGAGTACATTCCATCGGCTACAGCAACACCAATATTCTCTCTTTCGAGCGGAGTTTTTATAGGTGCTCAAAATGTAACTCTATCTTCGGTTACCCCAGGAGCGGAAATCCGTTTTACAACAGACGGCTCAACACCTGACTCAAGCTCAACTCTTTTCGAAAATCCAATCGTAGTTGCTCAAACGACAACTATCCGTGCCATCGCTTTTTCAAATGATTTGCCGGAGAGTGAAATCGCCGAAGCAACATTTACAATCAGAAATCAAGGTGATATCATTATTTCACAGTTGTACACAAGAGGTGGTAATGCAGGTTCAACTTACCGCGGAAGATTTGTTGAATTATTCAATACAACTAACGCACCTATCAATTTAGAAGGTTTGTATATTGGCTCTACAAATGCAGCAGGAATGTCTGTCACAGGTACTGCTCTTACGGGAATTATTCCTGCACGAGGATTTTTCTTTATAGAGTCTGCTGTTGCCGGAACGCACGCAGACGCAACGCAGGATATCCCTGAAGACGTAAGAGATAATGCGACACGAATTCCCGGTTTATTCAATGCTGCAGCAGATGGACAAGTTGTGCTTTCTACGCAAGCTACGGTTTCGTTTATGCACGATGACTCCTTGCAACTCCATAATTTGGCAGGTGTTTTAGATGTCGTGTCGTTTGGAGGTGCAGCGCTTCGTCCTATTGGTGTTAGCTCTTTAGGAACTACCGCAAATGCAAATTCTTTTACTCGTAATGTTGTGAATTGCGAATTTGTTTGGACGAGAAACAGCGTAACAGGACTCTTTACGGCTGGTCCACCAACGTTTAGAAACAGTAACCACGCACCATTTGTCCCAACCGTTGTAGTAGAGCACAACCTTGTCAGCGACGATCTTGATTTAGACGTGGCTGTAGCCAATGAACCGACTCTTGTGTCAACAGAAACATTCATTTTAACATTGGGCTGTCTTGGAGCAGATTTGACACTATCTATACAATCCGGATCTGGTAGCGTGTTTAGCGTATATCCAACAAGTATTGATAGAAGTGTTTTTGGCGATACGATAATTACTGTTACGTTTGCACCCGATACTGTTACCGATTTTAACGATGCTTTAGTGATTAGTGGAGGAGGTTTGGTAATTCCGATTGAAATTGCTTTGACCGGTACCGGACTTAGTGCAGATGTACCATTTTTAAGATTTGCAAACCACGTACCACTTTCTTTCGGCGACATAATTGTTGACGGTGATAGCATACGAAGTGGCGTAGCTGAAATTAATGCCAACCATTTGGACAACGATATCGTTATTACCTTTGCTTCAACCGGAACTTCAGACGGCACGCATTTTACAGCAACTCCTTACACTGGTTTCGATCTTCGTGATGGCGGGTTGGTTTCAATCACGTTTTCTCCAAAAACCGATGGTGAGTTGCACGACACATTGATTATCACAAGCGGAACAGAAACCGACCGTCTTGCTTTGCAAGGAACAGGCATAGCACGTATCGCCTCTCCTGTTGCTTTGCCGGTTACAAATGTTGATAGATTCTCGTTTACAGCAAACTGGGAAACGGTAGCAGATGTGGCATCGTTTCAAATTAGAGTTTATGAAGGTGCAGAAGCAGAAGGCGAGCCGGTACGAACGCTTACCGCTGCTGACAGTCTAACAAGTCTTGCTATAAACGGTTTAGCACCGAATACGCAACACACTGTTGTTGTTGTGGCTCGTGCCGAATTGATTGGAAATACAGCGACTTCAAATGCAATCACATTTACAACGTTGCCATTGGGAGAAAACATTATTTTCACCTTTGCAGACACCACAGGAAGTCCTGAAAATCAAATTCCGAACGTTACAGCAAGTGCTATAACGGGAATGGCTGACCCACTTGCTGAGCCGGCTATCAATTCGTTTTCAGCATCTCCTACTCCTCTTTCGGGTGGAAATAATCTTGCCCTTATGCAAAGAACAACTCAAGGAACTTATGCTGAATTTACGCTCACTCCTGCTGCAGGCTATGCCTTTACACTTGCAGGCGTTTCCTTTGGTGCGAGAGCGACTGCCACGGGTCCTACTTCGTGGGCATTGCGTAGTAGCCGAGATAATTTTACCACCGACCTTGCAACGGGAACCATTGAAAGAGATTTGCTATGGGCTTCACATTACGCACTTGCTTTGAATTTTGAAAGTAATGTTGCGACCACGTTCCGTATCTATGCGATAGGTGGTGGTGCAAGTGCTACGGCAACGGCTCACAACTTCCGCATTGACGATGTTGAATTGGGTGTTACAACGCAAGTTGCAACCTCAATCTGCCCGAGAGAAGAACTCGAAAACAGCGTTGTGTTTTTCCCGAATCCTGTTGTAGATGTGCTTAACATTCAAGCTGAGCAAACCATTTCAATGGTGAGAATTTACAGCCTCAGCGGACAACTTGTTGTTCAGCAGCAGGGCAATGTAGATTCGGTTGATGTGTCTGTACTTCCACGTGGAACGTATGTTGTACGCATCGTCTTCGACAATGGAGCAATCCTGTCGCGAGTGATTGTGAAGTAAACCCACAACAAATCATATAACCAAAAAAATGGTCGGAAGATTTTCTTTTGACCATTTTTTTTGTCAGAAAAATTTGGTAATCTCAAAAAAATAACGTACTTTTGTGGAACATAAAAAAACCTATAACAATGAAACCGTTATTCAAATTTTTGCCCTTTGTCGTTCTTATCGCAATTACCGCACTTTCCGGCTGTAAAAAAGACGAATTTTATTTACAAAACACACCCGAATTAAGCGTTAGTGCCAATGAAATTACGGCAAATGCCGGCGGTGGTGTTTACAGTATTGACGTAGAAAGTACACGTCGTTGGTTTGTCACGTCAAATGTAGGCATTGGCGACTGGTTTTATATTACGCCCATTTGGCAAGTGAAAGAAAATGGCGAAGTTGTGCACGGTGGCGAAGACAACGGACGAATCAACGTTACGATACTCGGAAACCAAGATGGTCCACGCAGAGCAACACTGAGTATTGAAACAGTAGGTGGATTGTTCCGGCAAGTTGATATTTTGCAACAAGGTGCGTGGGAGGAATCGACATTGATTTTAGCCGATGATTTTGGAATAGGTGCACCTCCGTCTGGTCAAGGGCCTCTTGTAACAGCGTTCACAGACTGGAATAGAACAGGCAGTAGTTCAGACTCTGTTTATTACACTACGTCGGGAGCTCGAGTTGATGTTCGTGGAGCTCAGCCGTCAACCGGTTATCCGGGGGCTTCCGGAGGCAATAATATAATGTTTGCAGCAGCAGGTGGTGGTGTATTTTATGTCAATGGTATTGATCCGAAAGACTACCAAAACTTCTTGTTTTCGTTCGGAACAAATCAAACCAGTACCGTAATGTCTGCTCATTTTAGTGTTGATGACGGCGAATGGCTACCTATCGACTTTACCAAAACAACAGATACTTGGGGTTTGGTAGAAACAAGGTTTCATATTGACGAAGTCGCAAGTTCACTCCGATTGAGAATTGCAGGAGGACCAACACAATTCGGAGCAAGAATTGATGATTTGAGATTAGTCGGATTAACGCCTAATTAAAAAAAAGATGAAACCCCGAGTATACATAGACACATCAATCGTTGGTGGATATTTTGATGACATCTTTGAAGATGCAACCAGACCGCTTTTTGAGTTGTTGGAAGGGGATGAAATAGTTTTTATTGCGTCTGATTTGCTAATTGATGAACTTCGCAATGCCCCAGAGTCCGTAAAAGCATTGTTCGGAAAGTATATGGGTAGAATGGAAGAAGTGAAAAATTCAGATGAGGCAAAAGACCTCGCTCAAAAATATATTGACGAAAAAGTGGTTGGGGAAACAAGTTTTGACGATTGCAACCATATCGCCATTGCAACAATTAACAATGCCTCAATCTTGGCAAGTTGGAATTTTAAGCATATGGTTAATTTTCAACGCATACAAGGGTACAACGACGTTAATCGGAAAAACGGATACACCACTTTGGATATACAAAGCCCTAATGAAATCATTAAATCATTCAAAACAGAAAAATCATGAAGACGTCTAATGCAATACCGGGCTTTAGTGCCTTGAGAATGAAAGAAGAAATTCAGCGAAAAAGGTATGAAGAAACGTTGGGAATGACGCGGGAAGAACGAGACGCATATCGCAAAAAGCAACTCGAAAACAGCGACCTTTGGAAAGAATTTACGCAAAGAAATAAGTCTGCAACTGTTGTACCGAAGCGTGCAGCAACTTGTAAAAAGAAAGAACTCGCATAATCAAATGAAGTACATCTTTCATAAAACAATCATCGGCATAATTTTGCTTGGTCTGCTCACAGTGACGTCTTGCAGAGAGGAAAAAAGTGTGAGTTTGGACATTGGATTTAGTCTCGAAAACACGCTTGTTGAGGCGATTGTAGTTGGTGCGGAGCGTTCGTCAAGTTTTTTGTGGATAAAGACTGAGGATGGCAATGCGTGGACAGCAACCAGCGATGACGATTGGCTTTCGGTTTCACCTGCTAGCGGAACAGGCGAATTGGCGATCGTCGTTGGATACACCGAAAACACCACGGGGCAAAATCGGACGGGAACAGTTACCGTAAGTGTTGGCTCTATATCGCAATCTGTTCAACTGACTCAACGCATACGAGGTAGTGTAGTCGGAAATCCCGATGGCTATGTGCCGTTTAGGCTCGAATTGCCTTTGGTTAGAGATTCATCGTGGTTTATTCAGCACGATATTGGTGGGATGGCTAATTTTGCGTTGGAGTTTGATACCGGGCAGCGTCACGCTGTTTGGGTGGCATATCAACTGACAAGAGGACATCTTGCGGGCAGCATTGACCGTGATTTCTTTTTCTTTGACCCAAGAATTCCAATAGATTTTCAAGCACACGAAGTTAGAAGTGGCATACAAACCATTCCAAGATTTTGGACACTTTACGGCTACGAACGTGGACATCTTATGGCTTCTGCCGATCGGACATTCAACCAAACCGCCAACGACCAGTCCAATTTTATGTCCAACATCAGTCCGCATTTGCCCGAGTTTCATAACACACACGGTGGCACAGGGAGCGGACAGGGTATTTGGCTTAGGCTCGAACATTTAACCAGAGATTGGGCAAGGCAGCAAGGAGTTGATACGCTTTATGTCGTAAAAGGAGGATCAATTATTCCGGATGCTCCGGGAACTGAAATCGTAGAGGTGCTCTATCGAATCAACAGAACGGTGGTTCCAAGATTCTATTTCAAGGCAATTGTTCAGCGACGTGGAGATACATTTGAAGGCATTGCATTTTGGTTAGAACAATATAGAGGAATGGCTCGCAGAGCACCTACACAAGCAGATGCTATGACCATTCGAGAATTGGAACACTTGACAGGCATAGATTTTTTTCCAAATTTAAGCGTACTCGGAGCCGAAATCGGACGGCCTAATTTGGAAGATTCGGTAGAAACAAGTCCGATAAACTGGAGTCGTTGGCCCGGTATAAACTAAACAATGATTGATAAAAACAGCATAGCAACAATAGATTTTCGGCAGATACACGAAATCATTTCTTTTCGTCGTTCGCGGGCTTTGCTAACCGTAAACCACGAAAATCTGCTCTCTGCGTGGGAAGTGGGTGCGTTTGTTTCCGAACGCCTTCAAAATTCTGCTTGGGGTAGCAAAACCGTTATGCAACTTTCGGAGTATTTGCGAACGCAAGACCCGACTTTGAGAGGGTATAGTCGAAGGAACATTTACAATATGGTTTTACTCTACGACACGTACTCTTCATTGCAATTTGCTCAGTATCAAGAAAAACTAAATCTTGGACAAATTATCCAGTTTCAAACTGGACAAATTGTGCAGTTTCAAACTGCACAATTTCCTAATTTTTTGAATTTAACGACATTAACAAATCATTTTGAAATACTGAATGCTTGCAAAACAGTAGAGGAACGTGTTTTTTATGTGCTCTACTCGCACAAAGAACAACTAAGTATCAAAGAACTGAAGCGTTGCATAAAAAATGATGCGTACTCCTCTGTGCTGGGTGAAAAGCAAGGTTTTTCCAAAGGTTTAAAAGATACTTATCCGCAAGCCGTTCCGATGCTGAAAGATACTTTGCAAGTGGGGTTTCTCGAACTTCCGAAAAAACATTCCGAAAAACGCCTGCAAAAAGGCATTTTAGACAATATGAAGGATTTTGTGCTTGAATTAGGCAAAGATTTTCTTTTTGTTGATAAAGAATATGCTTTGCAAGTGGGTAATTCTACGTTCAAATTAGACTTATTGTTCTACCATAGAGGATTGCAATGTTTAGTTGCTATTGAGTTGAAAACAGGTAAATTCAAACCCGAGTATATGGGGCAACTCGAATTCTACCTCGAAGCATTAGATCGTGATGTACGCCATAGCAACGAAAATCCAAGCATTGGTATTTTGCTTTGTCAAGAAACCGATCGCAGTGTTGTAGAATATGCTATGAGTCGTAGCCTTAGCCCTACAATGATCGCTAAATACGAAAGACTATTCATTCCAAAAGAAATATTGCAACGTTCGTTGGGCGAATTTATACATTTTTTGAATCCCCAAGAACAATTTGCACAAAAAGGTATAAATTAAACGTATGAAAACACTAAAACTTGCCCTAATGTCCATAGCACTGCTGTTGATCACAGTAGTCGGCTACTCCCAAACCCACGTCATCCTCTGCTACAACGTAGAAAATCTCTTCGATACATACAGAGACACAACCATTAACGATGCAGACTTCACACCGGAAGGCAGGTTCAACTGGACATCGGAAAAATACTGGCATAAAATAGGTCAACTATCGTATGTGATTGAAAGAATTGCCATTGCAACGCGATCGCATACAACCGGAAACTGGCCTATTTTGATAGGTCTTCAAGAAGTTGAAAACCGTTCTGTATTGCAAGATTTGGCAAATGCACCTCGCATTCGAGCGGCGAGATACCAGATTGTACATTATGATTCGCCCGACAGACGTGGTGTTGATGTGGCATTTCTGTATTGCGCTCAAACGATTACATACATATCAAGCAAACCGATTTTGGTTAGAGGTGGAGATTTTCCAACCATGCGAACCCGCGACATTCTGTGGTTCACAGGAAGTATCGACAGCGATACATTTCATTTTTTCAATATGCACTGGCCCTCTCGTTTGGGCGGACAGCAGGCTTCCGAACCCAGGCGTGAACTTGCCGCATCAATTTTGCGACACGTGGTTGATTCTATAAAAAATGCTGCTCCCAATCATCGCATCGTCATCATGGGCGACTTTAATGACGATCCGAACAATCGGAGTATAGAATATGTGTTGCGTGCAAAAAACAGAAGAAATCTACAGGAAGGCGATTTGTTCAATCCGTTTTTCGATATGCATAGAGCAGGGTTTGGAACATTGCCTTTTCGTGGTCAATGGAATTTATTCGATATGATTATTGTGAGTCAAAATATGATTGATAATAGCGGTGGATTTCAGTTGATGCCTCCACCAAGACCTGAAAGAAGAGGAGGTCGCAGAGGTCAAGATTTTGAAGGCGTTATTTTTGGTAAGTGCGTAGCCGCACCATTCCTTTTTGAACCACCGGAGGCAGGTTCTAGAGCCGGTTATACGTTTAGGTCGTTTCTTCCCGGACCGGGGATTTATCATGGTGGTTTTAGCGACCATTTGCCGGTTTATATATTCATTTCACGATGAAAAAAAGAGAACAGAAATATAACAAACAGATCCCTCACTTCGTTCGGGATGACAACGTGTTGCATGTGGTGGGTATAGGAGTATGCGGAGGCGGCGAAGCCGCCTCCGCATACTCCCCCTCTTTTTGCGGTACACCGTCATTCCGAAGGAGCAAAGCGACTGAGGAATCTGCCTGCTATTATACTTTGAATTAAGCCAAAAAAACATATGCGTACCTTATTAACAACAGCCCTAATCGCAATCTCTGCGGTATTGTCGGCCCAAACCGAGGAAATCCGAGGAACAGCCATCAACCGAATCGGCGGAAATGCACCAATAGAAGGTGCAACCGTTCACGTAACCAACAATGTTGACGAACGCATTGTAACAACTGATGAAGCCGGACAATTTACAGTTTCGAATTTGCCTGCCGGAACGTGGAGAATCACTATTTCTGCGGCAGACTTCGACAGTTACGAGGCTTCGCTGACCCTGCCCGCAGGTGCTACGCTTAATTTAGGAAACGTTTTTATGTTTCCCGAGTCAGATGTCTCTGCAATGGATGAGGGAATGGGTGAATTTGAGTCCGAAGGCGACGACTTTCAAGGTGGCGGTCTTGCCCTTTTAGGCGGACAAGATGTATTTACAAGTATTTCCAATGCAAGATTCAGCCAAATGCGTTTTCGTGCAAGAGGTTACGATTTTAACCTCAACAGGACATTTCTTAATGGTCTGTTGATGAATGATATCAACACGGGCGGCTCGCCGTTTTCGCTTTGGGGTGGTTTGAATGATGTAACACGCAATCAAGACCGTTCGAGAGGTATGCAACCCACATCATTCGGTGTTGGTGGTGTTGCCGGAACGTCTAACCTTTCAACCAACGCATCACGCATTCGTCGTGGTTTTCAGATTAACTATACAGCCTCCGGAGGCGCTTGGGCACATCGTTTGGGTGTGGCTTGGGCAAACCCAATTCGTCCGAATTGGTACTTGGCGGTTATGGGTTCGGTGCGTTATACACCGGCAGACAATCCGCTCGCTTGGGATTTGGGAACGTACGGACAAGGTGCGTCTTATTTTGTGGCACTCGAACACCGCATTAGTCCCGGACAAAGTTTGTCCTTCACCTTTTTGGGTGCACCCAATATGCGAGGTGCATTTGCACCTCCTACACAGGAAGTTATCGACTTGGTTCAAAATCCATTCTACAATGCAAATATCGGTTGGCAAGCCGGACAAATTCGCAACGCACGTGTGAGAAATTCGCACGAGCCGGTTGCGATGTTGGAATACAGCAATCGTATCAACCACAGATTACGCATACAAGCCGCCACAAGTTTCCGTTTCGGACGAAGCGGTTTCACCTCATTAGATTGGTTCAATGCACCTGATCCTCGCCCGGATCATCATCGCAATCTGCCAAGTTGGTTTACCGATTTCGGAACGTTTAATCCAATCCAAGGCGAAAACGCAAGAGAAGGCTGGCTCACCGACCGAAACATCCGATACATCAACTGGGACGGTATGCACAACGTGAATTTTAACAACTGGGATCGTGTCGAAAATGTTACGATTGGTGGCGTTCAGGGGCAAACTATTGAAGGCTTACGCTCCAAATATGTTGTCGATAATCGCCGTGCCGACCAGCGTGAACTCAACACAGGATTTACAGTAAACGCACTCATCACAAACAATGTCAGACTAACCGGAGGTTTGACTTATCGTTGGAACCGCACACATTATTTCAAAGAAATGGTCGACCTTTTGGGAGGCGATTTTTGGATTGACCTCAACCAGTTTGCACAGCGTATTGGCGGTGAGGGTGATGAGGGCTACGAAGGTGGCGTTGCCGTTGATGCCGGAGATAGGGCTCAAATTGACCTGAATAATCCTAACCGTGTGATTAGAGAGGGCGACATCTTTGGATACAACTATTTTTCGTTCACACAACGAGGTACGGCTTGGGCTGTTGCCAATATCACGCTCGGACGAAGTATGGAGGCTTATGTTGGAGCAGATGTCGGTTTCACCTCATTCTACAGAGAGGGTTTGTTCAGACACGGACTGTTTCCGGAAAATTCTTACGGAAAGTCAAACACATATTCATTTTTGAGTTACACCTTGCAAGCAGGCTTAAATTATCAAATCGGCAGACCGCATTTGATCAGTGCAAACGTGTTTTATTCGCAACAACCGCCTCTGTTTAGAGATGCATTTCTTTCGCCACGAACACGCAACACAACGGTGGATAATTTAGTTCCGGAGCGGATTTTTTCAGCAGATATTATTTACAGTTTTCGTATGCCTGGTGCACGTTTTCGTGTAGGGGCTTTTTATACCGAAATTCACGATAGAAGTCGAGTAACATCATTTTTTGATGATGTACAGCGAACGATGAGTAATTTCGCTTTAAGCGGAATTTCCCAACGCCACGCAGGTGTGGAATTTGGTGCTGAAGTGCACGTTTGGAACGGTATCTCATTGAGAGGAGCACTCGCTTACGGCGATTATATCTACACATCAAACCCTCTTCTTACGCAAACCGACAACAACAACGACCGAACTGTTTTGGAAAACGAGCGTGTGTATTGGAGCGGATTTATGGTGTCGGGAACACCGCAATTAGCGGCGAATATCGGTATCGAATATCGTGCCAGACGAGGTTGGTGGGCAGGACTTGATTTGAACTACTACGACTTTTCGTTCATCAGTATGAACCCAAGACGTAGAATGGACGATGTAAGCCGAAACCTTACCCCTGAACAATATGCAAATATGGTCAGACAAGAAAAGTTCTCTCCCGGATTTGTTCTCAATGCCAACGTCGGACGCTGGTGGTCTCTAAGTAACAGACGATACCAACTCGGTGTGATGTTTTCGATGAGCAATATTTTGAACAACCAAAGTATGGTTAGCGGAGGTTTTGAACAATCACGCTTGTGGCACGACAGTGGCAACGATACATTCAGACCATTCCAGTCTCGATACACTTATATGAGCGGAACCTCGTTTTTCCTTAACGTATTTTTCAGATTTTAGGCTTCGACTTCGCTCAGCCACCGAAATGCGGTCGTTGAGCGAAGTCGAAACGCCCACACAGTATAAAACAAACTAAAACCAATGAAACAGATATCAAAAATCAGCATTTTCGCTATTATCGCAGTAACGCTCACCGCTTGTTTCCAATATGACGAGCCACCACGCCAAGAGCCTGTTGTTATCAACCCTGACCACGTCATAACCATTGCAGAATTGCAAGGCTTGTTTCGCAGCCAGGGGACTCAACCTCTTACCATTCGTGATAGCGTAGTTTTGCCTTCCGGTCGAGTGGTTCGTGACAGTATTTACATTTCCGGTCAAGTAGTTAGTAGCGACCGCGATGGCAACATTTTTCGTGAAATGTTTATTCAAGACGAAACCGGAGGACTAAGAATCAGGGTAGGGCGTTCGAACTTGTATAATTTTTACAGATTGGGACAACACGTTTATATTCGAGTGGACGGTTTGACTATCGGAAACAATAACGGAACATTGGAATTAGGTCTTAGGTCTGAAAACTTTACAACCGGCTTTATTGATGTGGCTTGGCTGATCAATCGCCACGTTTTGCCGGGCAGGCAAGATACGCTGGTGAAGCCAAAAACTTTTACACTTCAAGAACTTAACAGTTCTACCTTCCTCGCAGATTCAAATTTGGTCGGAACTTTGGTTAAAATTGAAAATGTCAGATTTTCTCACACCACCGCAGGCACAGGTGCTCGTCCATTCGGTCAACTTTCCACGTGGGCAAACCCTTTTCCTGCAGATGGTGGTGCACCTCAGTCCGTAAATCAAAATTTTGTTGCCGGAAACGATACAATTATTATAAGAACAAGCGGACATGCTCGTTTTGCTCGTGATTTAGTACCACGTTGCGCCGTAAATATCGTTGGCGTTCTGACCGTTTTCGGAGGCAATAGCCAGATATTTATACGTGACCTAAATGATGTAACTCCGGTAGGAATATACACCATAACCATTGCAGCACCAACAGGAGGAACAATCAGAGTAATGGACGGAAACGATGAAGTACAAAGCGGTGATAAACGAATGGGCTGTACCATACTAACCTTGATAGCAACACCCAACGAAGGTTACAGGTTTGTCCAATGGTGGGACGGCAATACAGAATTAGAACGCACAGGAATTCTTATTTCCAATATAACGGTTTCGGCAACGTTTGTTGAAATACCTGAAACACCTTAATCCCTATGCAAAAAAAAATCTTATTAGTCGATGACGAGCCGGATATACTGGAGTTTCTAAAATACAATTTAGAAAAAGCCGAATTCGAAGTAGTTACCGCTAACAACGGAAAAGAAGCTATTGCATTGGCAGAAAAAACAAATCCGGATCTGATTGTTTTAGATGTGATGATGCCGGAAATGGACGGCGTCGAAGCATGTCAAGAACTTCGACAAATTGAGAAATTAGCACAAACGTTGATTGTTTTTCTTACCGCTCGAGGCGAAGATTATTCACAAATAGCAGGTTTCGGAGCAGGTGCCGACGATTATATTACAAAGCCTATCAGCCCAAAACTTTTTGTCACAAAAATCAATGCTTTGCTTAAACGTTCTCGTTTTGTTGAAAAAAGAGAGCTCAAAACCAAAGACATTGTCATCGACCGTGAGAAGTTTATCGTAATCAAAAACGGCAAAACATTTTCACTGCCGAGGAAAGAATTCCAACTTCTCGAATTGCTGGCTTCTAAACCCGGAAAAGTGTTTACAAGGCACGAGATTTTTAGAGAAGTTTGGGGCGATAATGTGGTTGTCGGTGACAGAACGATCGATGTGCACGTACGAAAAATCCGAGATCGTTTGAACTTAGACACCATAAAAACAGTGAAAGGCATCGGCTATAAATTCGAAGACGAATGACCTTTAAAAAGTACGTCAGCTCTAACCAAATTGCACTGATTGCAGCAACACTGGTTTGCTTGTTTACCGTTGGCTTGGCTCTTATTCTGAGACATGTGCAGTGGACATGCTGGTTCACAATAATCACCATTGTAGCTCTGTTTCTTTGCTCATATTTGGTATTTCAGTTTCTGCTCAAAAAATTTTTTGAAAACCGCCTTAAAGTTATTTACAAATCCATTTATTCCAAAAAGAAAACACGAGATGATTTTCTGAGAATACACCGTGAACTCGGGCTTTCCGGCGTTGAAGAAGAAGTTCAAAACTGGCTGTTGAAGCAAGAAGTGGCTTTGGAGAAAATGCAAGAGCTCGAAGCCTATCGTAGGGAGTTTTTAGGAAATATCTCACACGAATTAAAAACACCGGTTTTTAATATACAAGGCTATATCTCTACACTTTTAGACGGAGCCATCAACGACTCAAAGGTCAATCGAAACTATTTGGAACGTACCGAAACAAGTCTTGAACGCATGATTTCGATAATCAACGACTTGGATATTATTTCGAAATTCGAAAATAATCAGGTCGTTCCTCACTATTCGGAATTCAATCTCGAAACATTGGTTAAAGAGGTTTTTGATGATTTTGAAATCAAAGCCAAAGAACGAGGTGTTCAGTTTTCGTTCAGAAATAAGACAAAATCCGAGCCGATAGTTTATGCCGACAACCAACAAATCAAACAAGTTATTTCGAACTTGATTGAAAATTCAATTCGCTATCTCGACAAAGATGACCCGTATGCAAAAGTTACCATTTACGATATGCACGAAAAGGTTCTAGTGGAAATTTCCGACAATGGTATTGGTGTTGCGGAAAGCGATTTGTTGCGGATTTTTGAGCGATTTTATCGAACCGACAAAGCACGTTCTCGTGAAAGAGGCGGATCGGGCTTGGGGTTAGCTATTGTGAGGCATATCATCAATGCTCACAATCAAAATATTTCAGTGAGAAGCACACTTGGGGAAGGCACAACATTTGGTTTTACTCTCGATAAGGTAAATTAATGACACACGGGCGTTTCGGCTACGTTCAACGACCGTGTGTTTCGGTGGCAGAGCGAAGCCGAAGCTACCACTACCACTTCTGCACAACACGCCTCGCAGTACCACCTTCAGAGTCTTGCAAAAGTACGTTTGTATTGAACATTTGACCGTTTCGCATATAGGTCAATTCGATGGTTTCTCCCGGGCGAAGTTGTCCGATAATTTCAAAAAAATCGCCACCGGTATTAATAGGTCTTCCATCTATTTTCATCATAATATCGCCAACTCTAAGTCCTGCGACTTCAACAGCACCGCCCTGAGTAATACGTTCGATACGCAACCCGTCGATATAGTTGAAATTATTGCTCGCATTGCTTACTTGGTACATAGGCATAAACAAAAGCCCGAGAAAAGCACGCTGCACTTCCCCAAAGGTGCGTAAATCCTCACTTACTTTTCTCGCTGTATTCACAGGAACAGCAAAAGAATACCCGGAAAATGCCCCGCTTGGTGAGGCGATTGCAGTATTGATACCAATTAATTCCCCGTATAAATTGACCAAGGCACCTCCGCTGTTTCCGCGATTGACAGCTGCATCGGTTTGAATAAACGACTCAATCGGAGGTCCGCCTCCGGCTGCCGCCATGTGTCTCGATATAATAGGTATGTTTCTTGCTTTTGCACTGACAATTCCCGCTGTTACCGTAGAGTTTAGATTAAACGGATTTCCAACAGCAAGCACCCATTGCCCCACCCTAACCTCGTCGGAATTTCCAAACGTCAAATAACTTAAATTTTGTGCATCAACTCTCAACAAAGCAATATCTGTCGAGGGATCTGTTCCTACAATGGTTGCAGGGAGTGTTCTTCGATTGTTAAATGTTATTTCAACCCTTTCAGCACCTTGTATCACATGATTGTTCGTAATGATATACCCGTCCGGCGAAATCACAACCCCTGAGCCAAAGCCCTCTACACGCTGTGGCGAACGTGGTGATCGTGGGGACGGTCGTCCGAAAAAATGCTCAAAAAAACCAAAATAATCATCATAAAATCGAGGTCTAACCAAGAATTCCGATTTAACGTGAACAACCGCATTTATTGAACGCTCTGCGGCATCTTCGAAACTTGGAAAGTTTCCGGGCTGTATAGGTCTGGCTGTTGAAGTTCGGGGTTGCGGATTTTGGGGCAATGCGTGTTGTGCTGTTTTTGCAAAAACCCGCACGGAAAACAGGGATACACTAACGCTGACAAACGTAATAATTAAGCCGAGAAGTAAGATTTTTTTGTTCATAGTGTCGTTGTTTATTTCTATATTATTGCAAAAACCGTTCCAAACCAACAGAAAAAAGCTCATAAAATTTGGTTGGCCAAAATCCGCCATGCCAAATTCAATTAAATTTCGTATCTTTGTAAGTTGAAAACAACGATGAAGAAACAAGAATTTGAAATAATCCTTAAAGCCCTGGAGCCTTCTGACGTTTCGACGCTGTTGAAATGGGAGAACGATCCGAGTATTTGGAATATAAGCGAAACTATAGAACCACTTTCCAAATACAAATTGAACACCTATATCAAGCAAACGCTGACGTTAGATGTGTTCGGACTTCGTCAGTTGCGACTGATGATTCATCGGATTTTCGATTTGGATTTAGACATTACCGAGCCTATCGGAACAATTGATTTGTTTGAATTTGATCCCATTCACAAACATGCAGGAATCGGCATTATGTTGCTCAAAGAGCATCAGAGACAGGGCATTGGCAAGATTGCTCTCGACCAATTTTTGGCATATTGTTTTGAAAAACTACACCTTCATTCCGTGTATGCCAATATCTCGGAAACCAACCTCAACAGTATAAATTTTTTTGAAAATTACGGCTTCAAAAAAGTCGCAGAATATAAGGAATTTCTTTATGAAAACGATCGATTTGTTTCACAACTAACCTATCAATTTATTAACCCGTCATTGCGAACTGCGAAGCAGTGAAGCAATCTACAGAGCAATGGATTGCTTCGCTACGCTCGCAATGACGACCACAATTCATAACCCATAATCATTAACTATTATGATTCGCGTCAGATTTGCCCCAAGTCCCACCGGACCGCTTCACATTGGCGGTGTTCGCACTGCTCTATACAACTATTTTTTCGCTAAACAAAACGGCGGAGACTTTGTGCTTCGCATTGAAGATACCGACAGTTCTCGGTTTGTTCCGGGCTCGGAAGAGTATATCATTGAATCCTTCAAATGGCTTGGCATAAAATTTGATGAAGGTCCGCATGTGGGCGGAAACTACGGTCCTTACCGCCAGTCGGAACGTAGAGAAATATACCGCAAATACGTGGACGAACTCTTGGCAAAAGGCTTGGCATACTACGCTTTCGATACTCCGGAAGAATTAGATGCAATGCGTGCTCGCTTGGAAGCGGAAAAGGCGCCGAGTTTACAATACGACTCGTCAACACGTTTAGCGATGAGAAACTCGCTAACGATGTCTCGCGACGAAGTGAAGTTTCGTTTGGATGGTGGCGAACAATATGTGGTTCGGATTAAAATCGAGCCGAACCAAACTGTGGTTGTAAACGACTTAATTCGTGGAGAAGTGGCTGTAAATTCAAGCCTTTTAGATGACAAAGTGCTTTGGAAATCTGTCGATGGTTTACCAACTTATCACTTGGCAAATATAGTTGACGATCGAAAAATGAAAATTTCACACGTTATTCGTGGTGAAGAATGGCTGCCTTCCGCACCGTTGCACGTGCTGCTTTACCATTATTTGGGTTGGGAAGATACAATGCCGAAATTCGCACACTTACCGCTTTTGCTAAAACCCGATGGAAATGGAAAATTGAGTAAACGTGATGGAGATCGTTTGGGATTTCCTGTATTTCCATTGGAATGGACAGATCCGAAAACACTCGAAACTTCATGCGGATTCCGAGAAATGGGTTATTTTTCGGAAGCCGTAATCAATATCCTTGCACTTTTAGGTTGGAATGACGGAACAGAACAAGAAATTTTTTCGATAAACGAATTAATTGAGAAGTTTTCTCTTGACCGTGTGAGTAAGCATGGAGCAAAATTTGATGTACAAAAAAGTGCATGGTTCAATCATCAATACCTATTGAAATCAAGCACCGAAATGCTCACGGATTTGTTTACTCCATTCATGCATGCCAATGCTGCTGTGCCCATTTTTGAACGAAAAACATTAGAAAAAATCATTGATTTGGTCAAGGAACGTGTCAATTTTGTGCACGAAATTTGGGGACAATCACACTTCTTTTTCATCGCTCCAACAATTTATGACGAAACCGTTGTGAAAAAACGCTGGACACCCGAAACACCTGATATTCTCACAAAATTTGCAGACTTACTGGAAAAAGAATCCGACTTTTCCTCGGAGAACTTGGAAAAAATCACAACAGATTTCATCAAGACCAACAACTACAACATGGGACAAGTCATGAATTGCCTACGACTTTGTTTGGTCGGAGCGGCAATGGGACCTCATCTGAATGATATCATGGCGATTATCGGCAAAAATGAAACCGTGCAACGGATTCGCACGGCAGTCTCAACGATATAACACATTGTAGGGGCAAATAATTATTTGCCCCTACAATTTGCGATTTGCAATTAACCTTGCACCCCCGGGCGGATTCGAACCGCCATCGCCAGAACCGGAATCTGAAATTCTATCCATTGAACTACGGGAGCAAAAGCAGATGCAAAGATACAAAAAAAAATAAACTTTTTTGGTTGTTTCAGCTTTTTTTTGTACTTTTGTGGACTCATATTAAAACCAACTATGTTTTCGGTTCTCATTTCAGTCTATCATAAAGAAAAGCCAGACTTTCTAGAAGCTTCTTTACAAAGTGTTTTCGAACAAACACTTTTACCTAACGAAATAGTAATTGTTAAAGACGGGAAATTGGGCTCTGAGTTAGATGCTATTTTGGATCGTTATCAAGCAAACTATCCCGAAATCATTAAAATCAACAGCCTGCCTGAGAATCTTGGTCTTGGCGTGAGTTTGGCCTATGGACTCGAACGCTGTTCGAATGAATTAGTCGCAAGAATGGATACCGATGATATTAATTTACCGTTTCGTTTCGAGGAACAATACAATATGTTGATGAATCATCCGGAATTAGATTTGGTTGGCTTCAACATTGCCGAGTTTGAATATGATCCGAACATCATTCACTCTTACCGTAAACTACCTGAAAATCCCGATGAAATCTGTAAGTTTGGCAAACGTCGTTGTCCGGTCAATCACCCGACAACTATGTTTCGTCGCTCGAAAGTTTTACAAGTGGGCAATTATAAACGCTTAAAAATCAACAAGGGTATGGAAGATTACTACTTGTGGATGCGTATGCTGAACGAAAAAATGCAATTCCACAACATTCAGAAAGTGGGTGTGCTATGTCGCATTGGAAACGATATGATTAGTCGCAGGCATGGTTTTTTGTACTATCGCTTAGAACTGGATTGCTTCGCAAAAGGCGTCAAAATGGGATATATTTCATGGCTTGATTTTTTTGTGGCGGCTATCTCACGAGGAGTTGTGCATACTGCACCAAAGCCTATGACAAAATGGTTCTACAATCGTTTTTTAAGACAAAAACAAAATGGATAACTTCAATTGGATAGCATTTTTTCAAGTTGTTGCGACAGTTTTGACTTCAGGCATTATCGTCCTGTGGACAATTCCTACCATCAACTATATCGCCAGAACGAAAGGGATCTTGAATGCTCCGGGTGAACGCACTTCACATCGGCATAAAACTCCAAATCTTGCCGGAATTTCCATCTTTATTGGGATGTCTGTCAGTTCTTTACTTTTTATCCACAATGACCTTGACATTTTCAAATACGTGTATTTAGCCTCGATTATCATCTTTTTTACCGGTCTTAAAGATGATATCCTTATTCTTTCTCCTTGGAAAAAACTGCTTGCCCAATTCGTCGTTGCAACCTTAATTGTTATGGCAGATCTTCGTTTTACCCATTTTTTCGGACTTTTTGGTGTTGATGAAGTTGGCGAAATAACATCTTTTATCATAACTATCGTATTCATTGTTGGAATTATCAATGCCGTCAATCTCATTGATGGTATTGATGGACTGGTGGCATCTATCGGAGTTTTGATATTAGGCTGTTTCGGACTCTTTTTCTTTATCAACGGAATTTACGATTGGGCGGTTTATTGTGCCGGTATGATAGGTGCACTAATAGCATTTTTTCAATACAATGTGTTTGGGCTTCGAAACAAAATTTTTATGGGAGATTCAGGCTCTTTATTGCTCGGACTATGTGTTGCCGTTACAACCATTATGTTTTGGGAAGCCAACGCCGACAAAAGCCTTCTGTTGACTTTTATCACTGCTCCTGCTATCACATTGGCAATAATTATTGTTCCAGTGTATGATATGACCCGTGTGTTCGTTTATCGTATCATGCGTGGTTTGTCGCCATTCTCGGCAGATCGGAATCACATTCACCACCGAATTGTTGACATGGGTTTTACACATTTTCAAACATCGTTAATCATTTTAGGGTTCAACGTGCTGATAATCGCTGTTGCTCTCACACTTGGTTTGTTCTTGGGACCACTTTGGATCATAGCAGTTATAGTTGCTTTAGCCTTTGTTTCGGTGTTCGTAATGAACAAAATTTATGAGAAGAAGAAAAGATGATGAAAAGGCGGATAAATTGCTGATTTCAACAATTATTCTTGAATGTCTTTTACGTTAAGTTGAATCGTAACTTTTCCGTTCCACTCGTTTTCTTCGAGTTGATAAGCCACACTAAACGGTTTTCCGCTCTTAGTCAAAACTTCTTGATCGGCTTGTTGAAATGCAATACCGTTTACAGGAAAACTTGGTTTGCTTTGTTGGACTAATGAAAGTTTGAGATGTTTTTGTCCCACTATTTTTGATGCTCCGGTGTCCACAACACCGCGTGTTTCAAATATCGGATTGGGGTTGTTCGTGCCGAACGGTGCAAACTTTTTAAGCTTTTCAAAAAACGCCCGATTAATATCACCAAAATTAAGTTCTGCATCAATTTCTACCCTCGGGATAAGCAAGTTTTCAGATATTTGTGCAGCTGCAACTTGTTCAAATTTTTCAGCAAACGCTTGAAAATTTTCCTCTTTGATGGACAATCCCGCTGCATATTTATGACCACCCCAATGTTCGATTAAGTCGCTACAAGCTTCTATTACAGAGTAAACATCAAAATCCTTAACCGAGCGTGCTGAACCTGTAATCAAATCGCCCGACTTGGTAAATACAATCGTTGGACGGTAATAAAATTCTGTCAAACGTGATGCTACAATACCTATCACACCTTTATGCCACGAAGGGTCGTAAACCACTGTAGTTTTTGCCGATTCGGAAATTTTTCCCGAGTCGAAATGCGCCAAGGCTTCCTCCGTTGCTTTGGCATCAAGAAGCTTGCGCTCTTTGTTATATTCATCAATTTCTTTGGCAAAAATTTCGGAACGTTCAAATGTATCGCTGAGCAAAAGTCGAACGGCATTTTTCCCACTCTCCATGCGACCTGCAGCATTGATACGCGGACCAATCAGAAAGACCAAATCAGAAATGGTCAACTCTCTGTTAAAATACAAATCCGGATTACCTTTATCGCTTTTTACGACGTTCGAATACTTCAAGATTGACTCAAATGCAGGACGCGGTTTGCTGTTAATCTGCTTCAGCCCATAATGTGCCAAAATCCGATTTTCGTCTGTAATTGGCACCACATCCGAAGCAATGCTGACCACAACCATATCCAAGTATTCGTAGATTTCTTCTTCAGGAATATTGTGTGTTTGAGAATATGCTTGAATAATCTTAAAACTAATGCCACACCCCGAAAGATGTTTGTAGGGGTATGGACAATCAGGACGTTTGGGGTCCAAAACGGCATATCCTGCAGGAATAACATCTCCCGAACGGTGATGGTCACCTACAATCACATCAATTCCCAAACTATTGGCAAGATCAATTTCTTTGTTGGCTTTGATGCCGCAATCCAGTGTAATAATTAGCGTAAATCCATGTTTCTTAGCGTACTCAACGGTGGTTTCATTGAGTCCGTAACCATCGCTGTAACGATCCGGAATACGATATTCGATCTGGCGTGTATTCAAATCGCTCATATCTACACCCGGTTGTTTCGACAAAAACGAATACATTACGGCAACCGCCGTTGTTCCGTCAACATCATAATCACCGAAAACCAAGATACGTTCCTTATTCTGTAAAGCCCTGTGGATGCGCTCTACAGCCTTGTCCATATCTTTCATCAAAAATGGGTCGTGAAGTCGCGAAAGCTTAGGATTAAAGAACAAATCAGCCTCTTCAACGGACACAACACCCCTCTGAACCAAAAGATTTGCCAAAGTATGATCTATCTTTAGTTCACTTGCTAATCTGTCAACAATTTCACTATTAACCTGTTCCCGCCTTACCCATTGTTTTTTCATTAAGTTTGTTCTTGTATTAAACCACAAAGATACGAAAAAAAATCGTATCTTTGCAAAAAAAATGACCATGCGTTACAAGAAAATAGAATCCTACGACCCGAAAACGATCAAAAAATTAGCGAAAAATTACGAATCTATTCTTTCGTTGATTGGCGAAGATCCTAATCGCGAAGGGCTGAAGGATTCTCCTGAACGGATCGCACAGGCCATGTTGTTTTTTACACAAGGTTATGAGCAAGACCCTCAAAGAATTATTGAGTCGGCGATGTTTGAAGAAGATTACAAACAAATGGTGGTTGTCAAAGATATTGAAATTTATTCACTTTGCGAACATCATTTGGTTCCGTTTTTCGGAAAAGCACATGTGGCGTATATTCCGAACGGAAAGATTTGTGGTTTGAGTAAAATTCCACGTATTGTCGATGCTTACGCACGGCGTCTACAAGTTCAGGAGCGATTAACGCGTCAGATCAAAGAGTGTTTGGAACAAACTTTGAATCCTCTTGGTGTAGCCGTAGTGATAGAAGCGCAGCATTTGTGCATGTGTATGCGAGGTGTTCAAAAACAGAACTCTATATCTACAACATCGGATTTTTCCGGAGCATTTTTAAAAAATATATCAACACGAGACGAGTTTATGCAACTGATTTCTTCGGATTTAATCAAGAATTAGCCGTCATTCCGACTGAGTGGAGCGATGGAGGAATCTGCTTGCTATTCTAAGTCTTTAATCAATAAACAAAAGTGAAAATTTTCATAGTCGGATACATGTACAGCGGAAAAACAACCGTTGGAAAACAATTGGCAAAAAAATTAAATTGTGATTTTTTGGACACGGATGTACTGTTCGAGACCCAATACCAAACCTCTATTCCGGAGTTTTTTGCAGAGCACGGTGAAGCAGCGTTTCGAGTCGGTGAACGAAAAATTTTGGAAGACCTACAAGCATATCCGAATCCGGTTGTTATTTCGACCGGAGGCGGATTGCCTTGTTTTAACAACAATATGGAATTAATGAAAAAAATGGGCACGGTTATTTATCTACAAGCCTCTGTTGGAGCAGTCTACAGCCGATTTGAAACATCGAAAATTCCACGTCCGCTTTTAGCAGGTTTGTCGAAAGAGGAGGCTATCCAAAAAATAGAGAGTCATTTAGCCGAACGCGAACCTTTTTACAAACAAGCCAATATCACAGTTTCTGCGGAAAGTGTGAGGATTGATTCGCTGTTACAAATCTTAAATCCCCTCCTGCCTCCACCAGCGGGAAAAACCTCAATCCATTAACCATTAATCACTAACCATTAACTAGTCAACTTATGGATTTCAAAAAAGACATTATTCGTTCAGATTTTTCACTGTGGCTTTCGCCGATGGAGGATGTTACAAACCCTCCGTTTCGCAGGATTTGCAAGCGTTTTGGTGCAGATGTTTTGGTTACGGAGTTTGTTAATTCGGATGCGATTGTTCGCAATATCGAAAAAAGTTTGATGAAATTCCAATTTTCTGAAAAGGAAAGTCCTCTTGCCATTCAGATTTACGGAAATACAGAAGATGTTATGATTGAAGCGGCAAAAATTGCAGCAGAAGCAAAACCCGATTTTATTGATATCAACTGGGGCTGTCCCGTGAAAAAAATCGCCGGTCGCGGTGCAGGTTCGGGAATTTTAAAAGATGTTCCAAAAATGATTCGCATTACCGAAGGTATCGTGAAAGCCGTGAATCTGCCCGTTACCGTGAAAACGCGTTTGGGTTGGGATCAACAATCAAAAATCATTGCAGATATTGCCGAACAACTACAAGATACAGGTATTGCCGGATTGAGCATTCACGGACGAACACGGTGCCAACTCTACACCGGCGAAGCAGATTGGACGCTGATAGGTGAAGTAAAAAACAATCCGCGAATACACATTCCGATTTTCGGAAACGGTGATGTGAAAACGCCGGAAGATGCATTGGAAATGAAAAATAAATACGGTGTAGATGGCATTTTAATTGGACGTGCAACCATCGGACATCCTTGGATATTTAGAGAAATCAAACATTTTTTCGAAACCGGTGAACACCTTCCACCACCTACGATTGAAGAACGTGTAGATGTTTGTCGCGAACATCTTTTGGCATGCATCGAATGGAAAGGGGAGGGCAAAGCCATTGGCGAAATGAGAAAGCATTACAGCACCTATTTTCGAGCCATTCCGCATTTCAAACCCCTGCGAATCGACCTCTTGCAAGCCAAAGAATTGGAGCACATATTAGAATTATTTGAGAAAATTCGAGCCTTCTCATCATAAAATTTTCAATTTTTTCATATCTTCGCAACATGAACCCACCTCGTACCTCGCACCCCGTACTTCGTACCATTGAGATTATGTCGCCGGTCGGCAGCTATGAATCGCTGTACGCTGCTATACAAGGCGGTGCTGACTCGGTGTATTTCGGTGTTGGACAACTGAATATGCGTTCGCGTTCAGCGAATAATTTTGATTTGTCTGATCTTTGTAAAATTGCTGAAATCTGCAAAGAACATGGCATTCGTTCGTATTTAACCTTGAACACGATTGTTTACGACCACGAACTGCAAGTGATGAAAGATATTCTGAACACAGCAAAAACAGCGGGCGTTTCGGCAGTTATCGCATCGGATTTGGCGGTGATGATGTATGCACGTTCGATAGATTTTCCGGTGCATATTTCGACACAATGCAACATCACAAACATTGAGGCTGTGCGGTTTTTTGCACAATTTGCCGATGTTATGGTTACGGCACGAGAGTTGAAATTAGACCAAGTTGCAACCATTATTCAACAAATTTCGGAAGAGCAAATCAAAGGTCCTTCGGGGCGTTTGGTGGAAATTGAAGTGTTTGCTCACGGTGCGTTGTGTATGGCGGTTTCGGGAAAATGTTATTTGAGTTTGGATAACTATAATGCATCCGCCAATCGGGGTGCGTGCCTGCAAGTTTGTCGGCGTCCGTACAAAATTACGGACACAGACGGCGGTACAGAATTGGCGGTTGACAATGCCTATATTTTATCGCCAAAAGACCTGAAAACATTAGACTTTTTAGATAAAATCATAAACGCCGGCGTAAAAGTTTTGAAAATCGAAGGACGTGGACGTTCGGCGGATTATGTAAAAACCGTTACACGAATTTACAAAGAAGCATCCCTCGCAATTTTAGAAAACACGTTTACAAAAGAACGTTTGGACGTTTGGAACGAACAACTGAAAACCGTTTACAACCGTGGCTTTTGGGACGGCTACTATTTGGGACAAACCTTTGGTGAATGGACAGAAGACTACGGCTCGCAGGCAACCAAACGCAAAGTTTATGTCGGAAAAGTAACCAACTATTTCAAAGAAATAAACGTTGCCGAAATAAAAATCGAAACGCAAAACATTTCTGTTGGCGACGAAATGTTGATTATGGGCGAAACCACAGGTGTTTACGAAGATGTGATTTCCGAGATTCGTGTGGACTTACAACCCGTTCAAACTGCCGAAAAAGGTGTGTTTTGTTCCATCGCAACACGGGAATTGGTTCGGCGTGGGGATAAGGTTTATCGGTGGGATGATTAATTTTTGCAACCAAATGGTTGAGTATTTACGTCTAATGGCAAAATCAAAATCAATTATTCACCACTTAAAAATTTAAAACTATGTTACCTTTTGATTTAGAATCTATTTTAGGAATTATTGGAGTATTTGTTTGTATTCCTGCAATGGTTGTTTTAATTGTGTGGTTTGTCAACCGCAGAAAAGGTCGAGGCGACAAGATTCGTGCAGAATTAATGGCAAAAGCCATTGAAAATGGACAAATGTTGCCCGAAAACTTTTTCGACAGACCGAAAAAGAAACACGACTACTTAAGTGCCGGAATTATCAACATTGCATTCGGATTAGCACTTTCGCTGATTTTATGGTTGATTGTTGATATGCAAAACATTTGGGCGGTTGGACTTATTAATGTTTTCGTTGGAGTAGCCCTTTTGATTGTTCATTTTCTCGAAAAGAAAAAGCAAACCGAAGAAAATGCAAAATGATGCATGGCTTGTATCACGCAGTGCGTTGTTGGGCGATCGGAAAGCATTTTCACAATTAGTGGAAACTTACCAGTCGCCCATCAGGCGTTTCTTCTTCAACCTGACCGGCGGAAACGAAGAATTGAGCAAAGATTTGGCACAAGATACTTTTGTGAAGGCTTGGCTGAATATCGGCTCGTTTCGTGCCACCGCAAAATTTTCGACTTGGCTTTTTCGAATTGCATACAACACATTTTACGACTATGCACGTGCGAAAAAATTAGCACGGACGTCCACCCCCCTGCCCCCCGCGCGGGGGATTAAGGGGGTGGGAATTGATGCTGACAGCAAAGGTATGTCAGAGGTAGATTTCAATATGGATTTTTTACAGGCACTAAAAATCCTCAAAGAAGACGAATGCACAGCCATGTTATTATTTTACATGGAAGATCAAACCATAGAAAAAATCTCAAAAATCATGAACTGCCCGACAGGTACGGTTAAATCGCACCTGTCCCGAGGGAAAGAAAAAATCGCTAAATACTTTTCAAGATGAACGACAAAGACTTAAAAAAACTATTCACTTCTCACAAGGTTGATATTGTCGACGAGGGTTTTTCGGAGCGTGTAGTTCAACGACTGCCTCAACGAAGAAACATTTTGTCGCAAGTGATTATGATAACATTCATCTTCATCGGATTTGTGCTGGTATTTGTTTTACAGGGTTTTGCCCCGATATTTGAGCAAATTAATCAATTGGCGGGCTCGGTTCAGCAACTGGAGATTTCCTCAATAATGGCTATTGCGGGCTCTTTGATTATTTGGACTTTCTTGCTTGGTACGGTTGGATTTTCTGTGGCTTCTGTAAGTGACTAATTAAAAAATTTAACACTTTTTAAGTTTTTTATTCGGATTTTTTGACGTAACTTTGTGGCAGATAAAATAAATTTGCAAATTAGTAATATATTTATTATCTTTGTAGCCTCAAATGGTCTTAAATGTATTGCTGTTTTCATCCCATGATATATGAAATATAGTGAACTAATAAGACTTTTGAAACAAAACGGATGGGTTGTTGTCAGTCAAAAAGGAAGTCATCTAAAAATGCGACATCCCAAACATGAAAATAGTTTAATTGTACCAAATCACGGTGCAAAAGAAGCAGGAACAGGCATAGCGCATGCCATATTAAAACAAGGAAAAGTCAAATGAAAACCATTACAGTAACATTAGAGTGGACGAACGACGGATACGGGGTTTGGTTTGAGGAATTTCCCGGTATATTCTCGTTTGGGGAAACAGTTGAAGAGGCAAAACTTCAAGCAAAAGAAGCAATTCAATTGGCATTTGAAGATCACAAAAAACCACCAAAATGGCTCACAAACGGTTATGAAATTGCTGTAAAATTTGATGTTCCCGCTTTGCTCAAGCACTATCAACATATTTTTACCAAGCGAGGACTGTCGAAAATAACCGGCGTTAATGAGAGTTTGCTCAGTCAATATGCCGGTGGCTTGAAACGCCCTCGTAAACAGCAAGTGCATCGCATAGAAGCTGGTTTAAAACTATTAAGCAAAGAGTTGTCGGAGATTTCTCTAACTTAACAACTTTACACCTAATAAACAAACGAACTACCCCCTAAAAATTCTCGCAAAATCGAGGTTGGCGGAATTTCCCTGTCGCTCATCGGCTGAAAATATGCGAGAAATTTCAACAAGGTTTTTGCATCGTTAAACGCTTGGGATGTTTCCGGAACGGCACGTAAAATAGGCTCTGCAAACGTTTTCAAAACCGACAATTCAAAAATCAATGCCGAATTAAACATAACATCCGCTTTCTCTTGAAACGGAAAAATGTTTTTTTCCTCGCCACGGCGAACGCTGTTCCAACGGTTAATCGTGTCTTCTGCAGAATAACCTCGAGTTCTGTAATCGCGGACAATCCTACGAAGCAGGCGATTGTCGGCAGTTGGAATCGGGTTGTGTGCATCAATCGAAATCGGGGTCAATGCCGACACATAAATTCTGTATTTTAACTCATCTGAGATACGTTCTGTGAGTTTGGGCGTATTGCCGTGAATGCCTTCCATCACAAGGATAGAGCCTTTTTTGAGTTGCAACGTATTGCCACGAAACTCGCGCTGTCCGGTGTAAAAATTAAATGTAGGAGGTTTAATTTCTTTGCCGTCAAGCAGTTCAATCAATTGTTCGTTGAAAAAATCCACATCCAAAGCACCGATGGTCTCAAAGTCGTATTCGCCGTTTTCGTCCCGTGGCGTGTCTTCACGATTTTTGAAATAATTATCGAGTTCAACCACTACAGGTTTCAGACCAACCACTTGCAACTGAATGCTCAAACGCTTGCTAAATGTGGTCTTTCCGGATGATGACGGCCCACTGATCAACACCATTTTTGTGTCGTTTCGCTTAAAAATTTCATCTGCAATTTGAGCGATGTTTTTTTCTTGTAACGCTTCTGTGATTTTAATCAAATCTCCGTCAGTTTGCTGTTTTACACGTTGATTCAAATCTCCGATATAGTGCAGATCCAGAACATCTAACCACTCCTTGTATCGTCTGAAAACCTTGAATAATTTGGAATCGGGTTCGACTTTAGCACCTAATCCGGACGGAGTTGTAAAGGGTGTTTTCATCAAAAAACCATTGCCGTAAAATTCAAATTCCAAAGGAGGCAAATACCCGGTTGAGGGCAATAAATAACCATAAAAATAATTCACTTCATCATCTAAAAAATACACGGACGTAAAAAAACTGTGGCGTGTTTCGAGACTATTTATTTTGTCGAACAACCGATGTTTTTTGAAGAGTTCGATAGCCTCTTCCGTGTGAACTTCTTGACGGCGAAACAGCAGATTAGCCTTGATTATTTCACGTGTTCTAACTTCCAACGCACGTGCCATATCTTGACTGATTGCAAACGGCAGATTGTCGATTTCGCAATACACACCGCCCGGAAGCGTATGCTCCACACGCAAATTAGCCTCCGGAAATAGGTCTCGAACCGCCTTATACAACACAAAAATCGCCGACCGCTGACCCATACGTTTTGTCAGAGGATGTTTAAAATCAATAAATTCGACAATTTTTGGTTTATAAACTTCGTAGTCCAATTCCCGCAATTTATTATTGACAACGCAGGCTACAGCCTCTTCGCCAAGTGGACTTCCAAAGGCTTCGTGAAGTTGTTGAAGATTTATTCCTTTTGGAAAAGACTTGGTTTCGTTAGTGTTTTTGCAGGTGATGTCGATCATTGTGCATTCTTTTTTCGACAAAGATACAAAAAGTTTTGAGAACTGTCGTTTTTTTCGTATCTTTGTGGTCAAGTTTCAATAAAATCTCAAGTTAAAAACCCATAAAAATTAAAAATCATGGCAAAAGTAGCAATCAATGGTTTTGGTCGTATCGGACGACTTACTTATCGTTTTCTTTTAGACAAAAAAGGTGTTGAAGTTGTCGCTATCAACGACCTTACAGATGCCAAAACATTGGCACATTTATTTAAATACGATTCTATTCACGGAAGATTTCCGGGTACGGTTGACGTGGATGGCGACAGCATCGTAATTAACGGAAAATCTATCAAGATTTATGCTGAAAGAGATCCCGAAAATTTGCCTTGGGCAGAACTTGGCGTAGATATCGTAGTTGAAGCGACAGGCGTTTTCCGTGATCGTGAAAAAATGGGCAAACATATCAAAGCCGGTGCGAAAAAAGTTGTTTTAACTGTTCCTGCCGACAAAGCCGAAGATGTTGATGCTACTGTAGTTTTAGGAGTTAATGACCATGTTATTACAAAAGATTTGCAATTCATTTCAAATGCGTCTTGCACCACAAATTGCTTGGCTCCGTTTGCCAAAGTTTTGAATGATAAATTCGGTATTAAGCGTGGTTTGATGAACACCATTCACTCATATACCAACGACCAAATTATTTTGGATGCTCCGCATAAGGATCTTCGTCGTGCACGTGCCGCTGCAATGTCGATTATCCCAACCAGCACGGGTGCTGCGAAAGCCGTAGGTTTGGTAATTCCGGAATTGAAAGGGAAATTAGATGGCTTTGCCATGCGTGTTCCTACTCCGGACGGCTCTGTTGTGGATTTGACATGCGAATTGGAAAAGCCTGCAACTGCTGAGGAAATCAATGCTGCATTCAAAGAGGCTGCAAACGGCCCAATGAAAGGTATTTTACAATATATGGAAGACCCAATTGTCAGCGTAGATGTTATCGGAAACCCACACTCTTCTATAGTTGATGCCGCTTTGACCAAAGTAATGGACGGCAATTTTGTAAAAGTTGTATCTTGGTACGACAACGAAGCCGGATATTCGCAACGTGTTGTGGATTTAGTTATGAAATTGGTGTAAATACTGTAGGGGCGTATTGCATACGCCCTATTGCCAATATTTATGGGGCGTATGCAATACGCCCCTACATTTACCCAAAATGCCTTTACTAAACGAAATATCTTTTCCGACGGATTTGCGAAAGTTGCAAAAAAAACAACTTTCACAGATTTGTGACGAGTTGCGAAGTTTTATTATTGAAGAAGCATCACACAATCCCGGACATTTAGGTTCAGGATTGGGAGTTGTAGAGTTGACAGTTGCGTTACATTATGTATTCAACACACCATACGATAAAATCGTTTGGGACGTCGGACACCAAGCCTACCCGCATAAAATTCTGACAGGACGTAAAGAACGTTTTCACACAAACCGAAAATACAAAGGCATTAGCGGATTTCCAAAGATGAGCGAGAGCGAATACGATGCGTTCGGTACAGGACACTCGTCAACTTCAATATCCGCAACCTTAGGAATGGCGGTAGCTTCGGCACTTCAAAGCGAAACCGACCGACAGCATATTGCCGTAATCGGCGACGGATCGCTTACAGGTGGAATGTCGTTCGAAGCCTTGAATCACGCGGGAGTTGAAAGGAGCAATATTTTGGTAATTGTCAATGACAACGGTATTGCGATTGACAAAAATGTTGGTGGTTTGAGTAAGTATTTTACGCAAATTACAAGCTCAAAAACATATAACCGTGTGCGAAACCGAATTTGGAATTTGTTCGGAGGGAATAGCGAATATCATCAAAAATCCAAAAACTACGTTCGTCGTTTTTTCGCTGCTATCAAAGCTTTGTTGTTTAGAAAAGGCAATCTTTTCGAGAGTTTAGGCTTTCGATACTTTGGTCCAATTGACGGGAATGATGTAGAAAGCTTGGTCAAAACATTGAAAGATTTGAAAGAGATTAATGGTCCAAAAGTTTTACACATTGCTACAAAAAAAGGAAAGGGTTTGAGTAAAGCGGAAAATGATCCAACGCTGTATCATGCACCAGGTACGTTCGATTGCGAAACAGGCGAAATCAAAACCATTTCTACAGAGCAAATACCGCCCAAATTTCAAGATGTTTTTGGTCTGACTTTGGTTGAATTGGCTGAAAAAAATCCGAAAATTGTCGGCATCACGCCCGCCATGCTAACCGGTAGCTCAATGACTTTTTTGCAAAAACATTTTCCCGAACGCACATTCGATGTGGGTATTGCCGAACAACACGCTGTAACGTTTTCGGCGGGATTGGCAACACAAGGTTTAGTTCCGTTTTGCAACATTTACTCATCGTTTATGCAGCGTGCATTGGATCAAGTTATCCACGATGTTGCGTTGCAAAATTTGCCTGTGATTTTTTGTTTAGACCGTGCAGGATTAGTAGGAGAGGATGGCGCAACACACCACGGATTTTTCGATTTGGCTCTGTTTCGCTGCATTCCGAATGTTATCATCGCATCACCCTTGAATGAAATAGACCTGCGTAACTTGATGTTTACCGCACAAAGTACCAAACAGCCCTTTGTAATCCGCTATCCACGCGGAAGAGGAACAATCGCTGACTGGAAAAAAGCGATGCAGCCGATAGAAATTGGCAAAGGTGTTTGCTTGAAACAAGGCGAAAATATGGCAATTGTATCAATCGGTGCAATTGGCCAAAACGCTCTGAAAGCCGTAGATGTTCTCGAAAAAACAGGGCAAAAAATTTCGGTTTACGATATGCGTTTTTTAGCTCCTTTGGACGAAATTTTACTTCACGAAATTTTCAAATCACACGAACGTATCATTACACTTGAGGACGGCGTGATTGAAGGTGGTTTGGGAAGTGCCGTTATGGAATTTGCCGTGAAAAACAACTATCACATTCCTGTCGAACGCTTGGGTATTCCTCGTCGATTTGTTGAGCAAGGTACAATCGAAGAATTACAGGCGGAATGCAAGTTTGATGTTGATTCGATTGTGAAAAAAATAGGTGCGAGGTGCGAAGTTTGATTTTTCAGAAACGATACCCAATTCCCAACTCCAAAAAACCTCTCGCTCCAATACCTAAATTAAAGTTGAGCGTGAAATTTTGTATGTTTCCTTGAAGTCCGAATACCGAAAGGTGAAAGGCTGAAGTCACCCCGCCTTGAGCAGGAATGACATCGCCAAACCGCCCTACATTTTGGTGCAAATACCTTATTCCAAACCCAATTCCGGAGGATAAAGTAGTCGACCCATCTCTAGATGTAAACCAATTAGCCCGCACCTCGGGCATGATTAGAAAATGATGAAAACGTTCGGTAAAATGATGTGGTGAGTGAGCATCAACATACAAATCCCATTTTCGCCAAACCTGCTGATAAGATAAGTTTATCATCAAAACAATTTGTTCATGGACATGTCGTCCGTAAGCCAACGAAAATATTCCCGAATTTTCATAACGATAATAAACTGCTCTGATTCCGTATTTGCCATGTATCACACTGAATCTATTGTTATCGGTAGAGTTGTCCAAAAAAGGTGCAATTAAAATAAGTGCCGGATTATAAGAAAACGTAACGATGTTTTTCCTCATACTTAGGGATGTTGTTTGTTCTGTTGCTTGTGCAAATAGAACACAACTTCCAAAAGTAATCAGTACTGACAATATGGCTTGTTTCATTTTTTGTAGTTTTTATTGCAATGTTTGCTTAATCCAAACATCAAAACGTCCTCTTCGTACCTCAATTTTTCTGTTCGGAATACGTTCGCGAGTATGCCTATCGTAACCATCGGCGTCAAATGCAAATGTTCCTGAAGCAATACTGTCGAATCTTGTAAAATGTATACTCGAAACATTCCGAGCCACGTACATATCATTTCTGTTCCCATGCCAAAAGAACACCGAATCAATTACATTTTGTCCCATTTGAGGTTGAGATATAAAAAAGTGAAACGTATGATCGAATGCCATGTGAGCCACAAGCACAAAACGTCCGCATGTATCTTGTTTCATGACAGGAGGTCTTCCAGGAACAGAAAAAGGTCCGGGTCCAACCCAACCCCATCTTCTGCCTTCTTGAGTAACCAATTCCCCATTTATCAAACACGCAAACACACCAAGCCCTTCTTGAGTTTCCTCTGGAAATACCGGCGGTTCTTCTCGGCAACTCAATAGTATGAAAAAGCCAAAAAGCCCGATTAAAAATGTTCTTGCTTTCATAAATTTTGTTGTTTTGCTGTACAAAGGTACAAAGTATTTTTGAAATAACCAAATGACAGCACAAAAAAAGGGCGTACTTGATACGCCCTTACAAATCAGAAAAATGACTATTTTTGCTCAGGATTCTTCCCCGGCGAAGCAATAGAGCCACGCATAGTAGTATCTGCTTGAATGTTTTGGAATTTGAAATAATCCATAACCCCCATGTTTCCGCTTCTAAAGGCTTCTGCCATTGCACGCGGTACTTCGGCTTCGGCTTCGATAACCTTCGCACGAGCATCTTGGGCTTTTGCCTTAAATTCTTGCTCGGCGGCAACAGCCATTGCTCTACGCTCTTCGGCTTTCGCTTGAGCAATTTTTTTGTCTGCTTCTGCTTGATCCATTTGAAGTTGTGCACCGATATTTTTTCCTACCGTGATATCTGCAATATCAATCGACAAAATTTCAAATGCCGTACCGGAGTCCAAACCTTTGGAAAGTACAACTTTTGAAATCGAATCAGGATTTTCTAACACTTCTTTGTGCGAACCCGCAGAACCAACTGAAGATACAATACCTTCACCAACACGAGCCAAAATCGTTTCTTCGCCTGCACCCCCAACCAATTGCTTGATATTTGTACGAACGGTTACACGAGCGATAGATTTCAATTCAATACCATCTTTCGCTACGGCAGAAATTTCTTTTGTGGTGATTACTTTCGGGTTTACCGACATTTGAACGGCTTCAAGAACATCACGACCTGCCAAGTCAATAGCAGTAGCAGTTTTGAAGTCCAAGCCTAAATTGGCTTTATCTGCGGAAATCAGTGAGTTTACAACCGAATTGAGACGTCCGCCTGCCAAATAGTGAGCCTCCATTTCGTTGCGATTCAACTCCAATCCCGCTTTGCGAGAGGCAATCAAATTGCGAACGATAATTTCAGGCGAAACTTTTCTCCAACGCATCAAAATGAGTTGAATCAACGGAATTCTTACTCCGGAAACAAAGGCATTTACCCATAGTCCGACCGGAACAAAGAAAAACAATAGCCAAAGGACAAAAATACTTCCAAAGGCGATAACAAGAATCAATCCGATATTGATATCGGGCACTTGTTGATGAGCTTGTAGTAGAATAGAATTAAACATAAGTTGAAATTTTGGTTTCTGCAAAGATACAAAAAAAAAACGAGAAAACTCAAAAAGTGTTAAAATGTTGTGTTAAATTTGTGTAATTGATTTATTTTTTGTACTTTTGCAATATGGATAATAAATATACCCACACATTCCAAAATATCATTCCTATTGTTTTCGCTACTGACGACAACTATTTTCCTTATATGGCAGTGAGTATTCAGTCTGTGATGGAAAATGCAGATCCTGAACAAACTTTCAAAATTTATGTTTTGTGCCAAAACCTATCAGAAAATTACAGGCAATTGCTACAAAAACAAATTGAAGCCTATCGAAATTTTTCGATAGAATATGTTGATGTTTCAAAGCATTTTGAAAACTTATCGATTCGAAATCTGCGATACACTGTCAACTCTCTTTTTCGTTTGATAATTCCGTATATTTTTACAACATATAAGCACGTGACATGGCTTGATGTTGATACGATATGTTTGACCAACATTGCAGATTTTTATCATAACACCGACGAAGGTAGCATGCTAAAATGCGTGAAAGATATTGGGGTTCTTGCGGTAATTCGAAGCCATGCGAAAAAAGTAGGTCTAAGCAATTATCAAAAATATTTCAGTGCAGGCGTACTTGTTTTCAATACGGAATTGTTTCGAAACAATGTCAAATTTGAAGACATGATGCTGCTTGAAGGGCAACGGGATTTACCATTTGCCGATCAAGAAATTTTGAATATCGTTTGTGAAAATAAGGTGCAATACGCTTCGATGGATTGGAATGTGATGTGTGGTAAATGTGAAGCCTACAAAAATCCAAAAATAATTCACTACGTGTGGGACAAACCTTGGAAAAGTTTTTTCAAAACCAAACGCGGAAAATATTTTTGGAACTATGCCAAAAAAACACCGTTTTACGATATCGTTGTTCAACAATCAAAGAAAAAAAACTTGAAAGATGTCGTAACTTTGATGAAATTCTTGGTGGTTACGTTTTTTGCAAAACTTTTGAGGAAAAATATAGAATCCGATAACTAAAAAAGTAATACGTCGAATGTTAAATTCTGTTAGACAAAAGCCAATCGTCCAGAGATTAAGCTACGCCCTGAAGGGATACGTGGACATGGATAAAGATTTTTTTCCGTTGTATGAAGTGTGTAGACCTTACACGATGACTTCAATAGAACGTATGTACGCACTTTATCAAGCTGTAAAGCATGTTGTTCAAAACAATATTGAAGGTGATTTTGTAGAATGTGGTGTTTGGAAAGGTGGAAGCGCCATGTTAATTGCCGCTACGCTTGATCAACTGAGATGTTACGATAAGAAAGTATATTTGTACGATACGTTTGAGGGCATGAGCGAACCTTCGGAGAAAGATAAAAATTATGCAGGAGTTGATGCAAAAAAACAACTGACAAACCAAAAAAACAATAAAGAAAACAGTTTAATTTGGGCATATTGTTCGATTGGACACGTCAAGCAAAATTTTTCCAAAATCAACTATCCGATCGAGAATGTGTTTTTTGTAAAAGGAAAAGTTGAAGATACAATTCATGTCGACAGCCACAAAAAAGTCAGTCTTTTAAGGTTAGACACAGATTGGTATGAATCCACTTATCATGAAATGAAATACTTGTATCCGGTTCTTGAAAAGGGTGGTGTAATTATCATCGATGACTACGGACATTGGCAAGGAGCAAGAGAGGCGATAGACCAGTATATGCAAGAAAATAACGTGAGTTTATTGCTCAACCGTATAGATTACACTGGACGTATCGCCATTAAAAGTTAGGTTCTTTATGAAAAAAAACACCAAATCAACTATGCAGATTTGCAAAAATCTCGATATGTCGGGAAAGGTTAGCGTGTTTGTTCCTACGAGCGAAGAAACGGCAATACTAGAAAAACTTAACGGTGCCGACGAATACTCAAAATTGTCAGAAATGTCTGTTGAGGAACGACAGTTTTTGAATGGTTTGATTTTGCGAAATAAGCCTAAAAAGTTATTGGAGTTAGGTGTAAGTTCGGGCGGGTCGTCAGTTATCATGCTAAATGCAATAAAAGAATTGTCGGACACAAAACTATATTCCATAGAGTATCTGCCGTATTGGTACAAAAACAAAAACAAAAAAGTAGGATTCGTTGTAGAAAATTACCCTGTGTTGAAAAATCAATGGAAATTGTTTACCGGAGGTTTGGCGTTGAATTTTATGGATGAAATTGGAAGTGATATAGATTTTTGTCTGATTGATACGATGCATACCAATCCTGGAGAAATTTTAGATTTTTTAATGGTTTTGCCTTATCTGAAAGACGGAGCTATCGTTGTGTTTCACGATACCAATCTACAAACTGCAGGCAAAATGTTTCAATGGCATTTTACCAATAATTTACTGATGAGTTCTATCGTTGGAAACAAAATTCTACAAGGAAATTTTGATGCAAAAACAGCTTGGTCAAAAGTTGCTTTTCCAAATATTGGAGTAGTAGAAATTAGTCAGGAAACCAGACAGCATTTGTACAGTATTTTTAATTTGTTGACTCTGCAATGGTACTATCTACCAAGCGAAACTGAACAATTGGCTATGCTAAAATTTTTCGAAAAACACTACAGCCTTTATTTTGTAAATTATCTCGAACAGGTTTTTGATTATCACAACAAAAATTTCCACAAACACCATGGGATAAGACACAAATTGAAAGAAACAGCAAAAAAAATACCTTTTGCATGGACAGTAATGGATAAACTATACGGCTCGCAGAGCAATAAATGAGAAACTTATGAAAGCAGTCATCGTCATACCTTGCTACAACGAAGAAAAACGTTTGCCTCTTGATAAATTCAAAGAATTTGTCGAAACACATTCGGATTGCTCTTTACTATTTGTGAATGATGGAAGCAAAGATAATACACTTGCTGTTTTGAATGATTTTGAGAAAGAACATGAAAGAATAGGTGTGTTGAATTTACCTAAAAATTCCGGCAAAGCGGAAGCCGTGCGACAAGGAATGCTTCACGCCATAAAGACCAATCCGGACTTCGTTGCTTTCTATGATGCAGATATGGCAACGCCTGCGGAAGATTTATATGCCATGATAGAATTGATCAATAAAAAACCATATCATGCTGTAGTTGGAAGTCGAATTTTACGACTTGGCGGTAATATCGATCGAGCATTTATGCGTGGAATCGCAAGTAGGGTGTTTGCCAACGTTGCATCACGGACATTGCAAGATTTGAGAATTTACGACACGCAATGTGGTGCAAAAATTTTTCGCACATCGGTAGCAGAGCTAATCTTTGAACAGCCGTTTATAACAAACTGGATTTTTGATGTTGAACTTTTTGCCCGAATGATTAGGCAGTACGGAATAGATGCAATGTACGAAAAAGTTTATGAATATCCTTTGTCTGCATGGCGAGATGTGCATGGATCGAAAGTCAAAAAAATGGACTTCGTTCGACAAATTTCGGATATGTATAAAATAAAAAAACACTACAAATTAAACTCTCGCTATGAAAAATAAAATTATAGATTGGTTCAAAGTCGACCGTATTCGTGCTGCTTTTGTAATTATCGCCATGTTCATGGCTGTTGCACTGCCAATAATGTCGGGAGATGCTGGAATGTCTGGCGATGAACATTTTCACTTTCAGCAGGCAGAAAATGTTATAAACTTTTATAGATCATTTGGGAGAGATACCTCGGCGGTTGTTGGTGCAGGGACAGGAATCGTTGAAGGGTTTATTCAACAATACGGTCAGTTGCCCGATAATATTTCATTTTTAATTGCTGATATTTTCAACATTGAAGATATCTTAATTACAAGACGTTTTGTGAACTCTATTTTTGGCTGGTTGGGAATACTGTTTGCAGGATTGCTCGCTTTTAGAATAAGCAAAAGTTGGTGGGCAGCTATTCTTACAGCAACGTTGCTGTTTTTGTCGCCACGTTATCTCGGACACTCGTTCAACAACCTCAAAGATATTCCCTTTGCAGCCATGATGATGATGGGAACTTATTATCTGACTCGTTTCTTTCAAACATTTCCAAAGCCTCCAAAAAAAGTTCTTATTATGCTTGCTGTCAGTATAGGATTAGCGTTGGCTATACGTGTGGGCGGATTGTTACTTATTGCTTATTTTGGCTTATTTGGCATCATTTTTTTCTTGAGTAAATGTTTGGAAGCATGGAGGCAAAGCAAAAAAAATAAAAAACTTGCCGCTGAACAGAAAAAGATTATATCTGCAACTTTCGTCAAATTGCTCAAGCTTGGACTAATCGTTACTTTGGCGGGATATGCACTTGGCGTTTTCTTGTGGCCTTACGCATTGGTTTCTCCGATATCAAATGTGGCATCGACTTTTGCAACCATGTCGGAATTTGGTGCTGCGATCAGGCAAAATTTTGGGGGCGTAATGATTTGGTCAGACCTCTTGCCTTGGTATTATATTCCGAAATTTATTTTGATAACTGTTCCGATCGCAGTACTCATCGGATTGGCTTTGTTTTTTGTGTTGCTTTGGAAAAACAAACAAAGTTATTTTTGGTATTTCATCGTGTTTTTTGCGTTTTTCTTTCCGATATTTTGGTTGGTATACACTGGAGCGAACGTTTACGGGGGCTGGCGACATGCGTTGTTTGTCTATCCGCCGATGGTTGTTATGGCTGGACTGGGTTTTAACGCTTTGATTGACTTTGGGAAACGACACTATCAAAAAATTCTTCTGACTATACTTCCATTCGCATTGCTTATTCCGCCAGCGGTATTTATCGTAAAAAATCATCCGTATCAATATGTGTTTTTCAACAGAATTGTCGGTGGTGTGCCGGGTGCTTTCGGTTTTTTTGAATTAGACTATTACTATCATTCTACACGTGAAGCATCGGAATGGGTTATTGCAAATGCACAAAAAACGGGACTTGAAACTACCGATAGAATTCGAGTTGCGACTTGGCATCCTCCTTCTGTTGCTTATTTTCTCAGACATGATACAGCAAAGTTTGAGACCGTTTTTTCTCGCTGGGCAGAGCGTGGAAACAACGATTGGGATTATGCCATTTTTACCATTACCGGAATGAGTCCCGATATGCTTAGATCAGATATGTTTCCGCCGACAAACACCGTACATCAAATCAAAGTTTCGGGCGTTCCGATTGCGATTATTCTCAAACGTACGGATAAATCCGACTATTTTGGAAATATCCAAAGGCAACAAGGTAATTTAGATTCAGCTCTTGTACTTTTGAAAAACTCGTTGGCATTAGTGCCGTCGAGTGAAGCTGTAATTTTGAATATTGTACAAATTTATTTGCAAAAAAATCAGAACGATTCGGCAATTTTGTATCTTGACAAACTCTTGGCTTTTGATCCAAGAAACGAAATCGCAAACTATCTTAAGGCACATGCTTTGCTACGTCAAAATCGCTTAGATGAAGCACAAAGATACTTGCAAGTCATCGTCAATCACAATCCTAGAAACGAAAATGCACCTTGGCTTTCAGCTCGTATTCATGCACAGCAAAGCAACTTAATTTTGATGGAACGGATGCTTGAACGAGCACTGATTGCCAATGCTAACAGACAACAAGAGGCTTTAGACTTGATGCGTCAAGCATATCAACAAATAGGCATGTCTGAAAACGATGCAACGATGGCATTTCGCCGCATTTGGATTCGTGTGTTAGAAGAATTAGGTTTTACGGCAGAAGCCCGTCAGCTCAGAAATCAACGCTAACCGTCATTCCCGCGAAGGCGGGAATCTCCCAGGATCAAGGGGATTCCCGCCTTCGCGGGAATGACAATCACAAAAACTAAATACCATGAAACCGGAACATTTTATCATGAAAACCCCTGTCGGCAATGTCGCTGCAACGATCAGTTCTTACGGATTGCAAGAATTACAACTAACATCCGAAAATGCAAAGCCTCCAAAAACCCCATTTGGACGGGAAGTTAGAGATCAGCTCAAAGAATATTTTGCGAAAAAACGCACATGTTTTGATGTGACACTGGACTTGCAAGGAACAGATTTTCAGAAAAAAACTTGGAGTGAATTGCAAAAAATCCCTTATGGTTCGATGGCTTCGTATGGCGACATTGCCCAACGCGTTGGGAATTCCAAAGCTGCACGCGCCATAGGTTCTGCAAATCACAACAATCCGGTGGCAATCATTGTTCCTTGCCACCGTGTAGTTGGAGCAAAAGGACATCTTGTCGGTTATGCCGGAGGTTTGGACATGAAAGCGTATTTATTGCAATTGGAAGGTGCGTTGTTGGTATAATTTAATATCGCAACCATTTCCACAATTCCTTGTAACTTACTTTTTTTCCGTACATCAAAATACCAACACGGTAAATTTTAGCGGCAAGCCATGTTGTGAAAACGAATCCTGTTATCAATAGCCCTATTGATAGTGTCAATTCCCATATAGGTACGCCAAAGGGCACACGCATCATCATCACAACCGGCGATGTAAGCGGAACCATCGAAAGCCAAAAGGCTACGGTTCCGTTCGGATCTTGCATGATCATCGGAATAGCAATTATTGCTATAATCAGCGGAACCGTGATCGGCAACATAAATTGTTGCGTATCGGCTTCATTATCTACGGCCGAACCTACTGCCGCAAACAGTGAGGCGTACAACAAATATCCGCCGATAAAATAAATCAAAAACATCAAAATGATAAATACAAAATCAATGTTTCCGGCACCTGCTAATATGTTTTCAAACATTGCTGCTGCTCCTGCTGTCACTTCGGAAGGCACCATCGCTTCGATATCTGTTGCCATTTGCGATGTTTCGGCTTGTGCAAGTGTTGGTGCCATTACAATTCCGGCAACGGTGACAATACCGACCGTTAGAACAATCCATAAGAAAAATTGCGTAAGTCCTACCATCGCAATACCAACGATTTTTCCCATCATAATTTGAAAAGGTTTTACAGACGAAACGATGACTTCGACAATTCGGTTGCTTTTTTCTTCAATTACGCCTTGCATTACTTGTGCACCAAATAAGAACACAAACAAATAAATCAAAAACGCCGTAAAATAACCGATTCCGGTATTCAAACCGGTAGCAAATTCTTCACCTGTGCGGACATTCTGGGCTCTTACATTAATTCGTATCGCTCTGATCGCATTGTATTCCTCGGCTGAAATATGGAAAGTTTCCATTAGCAATTTATTCCGAAAAATATCTTGTAATTGATTTTCTATCGCACTGTGCGTGCCTAATCCGGGCTGTTGCCTGTTATAAAACAATGCAACCGGATTGGGTTGATTTTCGTCGGCTTTTTGGATATGTAATAGCAAATCAAAAGTGCCATTTTTTAGTTGATCTTTTGCATCGTCTATATTTTCAACCCTCGAAAACACAAGATTTCCTCTATCTTCGAGTTGGTTTTCAAAAATGTTCGATTCGTCAACAACGACAATCTTATGCGAATCGGTAGTGATGTTCATCAGCAACATCGGAACAACCAAAAGCGAGGCAAACAAAATCGGACCTAAAATCGTCATGATGATGAATGATTTTTTCTTTACACGAGTTAAATATTCTCGGCGGATTATTAGGGCTATTTTTGATTTCATAGTTGTGTGCTTTTTGATCGTCATTCCCGCGTAGGCGGGAATCCCAATAGCAAAGGGATTGCGGGTCAAGCTCGCAATGACGGTTCTTTTTTTGTGACGGTTTGAATAAATATATCGTTCATTGAAGGCAAAATTTCTTGAATGCCTGTAACTTCAACGTGTTTGGTGATTTCTGTCAGCAAATGACTGATTTTGCTGCCGGTAGGAATTTGAATTTTTGCGTTGTAAAATCCGTGTCCGTGAGGTTTACTTTCCAAAACGGTAAACCCTTGTGGCAAGAGTGGTTTGAGGTCTCTTTCGCTTTCACCTTCGTAAGTCAGGCTGTAGGTATGATTACGATGTTTTCTTTGTATATCTTTCACATTTCCACTCAAAACCACTTGCGATTTGTTGATGAGAGCGATTTCATCGCAAAGTTCTTCAACTGATCCCATGTTGTGTGTTGAAAAAATGATGGTTGTTCCTTTTTCGCGAAGGTTCATCATTTCGGCTTTCAGCAATTCCACATTTACAGGGTCGAATCCGCTAAACGGCTCATCGAAAATCAGCAGTTTTGGCTCGTGCAAAATGGTTACAATGAACTGCACTTTTTGTGCCATTCCTTTCGAAAGTTCTTCCACTTTTTTGTCCCACCATGTTTCCATTCCGAATTTTTCAAACCATTCTTTGAGTTTTGCCATGGCTTGTTTTTCGGTTAAACCTTTGAGTTGTGCGAGGTACATGGCTTGTTCGCCGACTTTCATTTTTTTGTAAAGTCCGCGTTCTTCGGGAAGATAGCCGATTTGTTCGATGTGTTTGGGTTGCAGGCGTTCGCCGTCGAACCAAATTTCGCCTGAATCGGGTGCGATGATTTGGTTGATGTTTCGAATGAGCGTTGTTTTTCCGGCACCGTTCGGACCTAAAAGCCCGAACACACTGCCGTGAGGAACACTAACCGAAACATCATCCAACGCTTTGTGATTGGCGTAAGCCTTGTGGATGTTTTTTGCTTCGAGAATCATATTTGTATAGTATTTTGCATTATTAGTCGATCGAAGTATTTGAAATGTCACAAATTTTGTGAAAAAATCCCTGCAAAGGTACGAAAAAATTTTGTTATGTCAAAAAAAATAACTATCTTTGCATGCTCTAAATGGGGCATTAGCTCAGTTGGCTAGAGTGCTTGACTGGCAGTCAAGAGGTCATCGGTTCGACTCCGATATGCTCCACGTTGAAAATCAAGCCTTTCAGAAAAATTGCTGAAAGGCTTTGTTGTTTTCATTTTTTTTCGTATCTTTGTTGTAGATTTTTTTGAGATATGAAATTTTTGAGATATAGTTTTGTTGCGATTTTTCTGTGTATAACGACAGTGAGTTTTGCACAAAGAGGGCAAAGAGCCTTAGACAGAGCAAATAGGGCATTTGAACTGCAACAGTTTAACCAAGCGGCAACGCTTTATCAACGAGCGTTTACAAGAGTTCGAGGTGACGAACTTAGAAATCAAATCCGTTTTCAAATTGCGGAAAGTTACCGTTTGTCGGGACAAAAAAATCGCACGGCAATAGGGCATTATCGAGGATTGATCCGAGCACGCTATTATGAGATAGAGCCGAGAGTTTTTTTGAGTTTTGCGGAAATCCTTCGTTTTCGTGGCGAGCATGAAGAGGCGATTGAAATGCTTGAACGTTTTTTGGAATTAGTCCCTGGTGACGAGCGTGCCACGCTGCTTCTCGAATCCGCTAGAAATACTGAATACTGGATAAATAATCCAACTCGACATATCGTTGAACCAGTCCGAAGACTCAACTCAAGAGCCAACGATTTTTCTCCGAGATTTTTGGATGACAACGAACGAGCGTTAGTATTCACGTCTTCTCGAGAAGGTGCGACAGGCAGACGAAATGACGATTGGACCGGACAACGATTTACCGATTTGTTTGTCTCAAATCAAAACCAACAAGGCGTTTGGAGTACGCCAAGATTACTGGAGGATGAAGGAAACATCAACACAATTGCGAACGAAGCTGATGCTTTTTTTATCAATAATGGAAATACCGTTTTCTTCACGTATTGTGCAAATGTACGCAGGGCACAAAACGGGTGTAGAATTTATACGTCTAACTTTGACGGGGTGTCATGGAGTGTACCTCGTCATGTAGACTTATCGCCGGACTCCGCAGCAGACTTTGTGCATCCATGGGTGAGTGCAGACGGGCGAGTGATTATTTTTGCATCAAACAAGGAGGGCAGTTTTGGATATTTAGATTTGTGGATGGCGACACGAAGCAGTCCTAACGAGGAGTTTGGACCACCACAAAATTTAGGACCAAATATCAATACTTCCGGTAGGGAAGCGTGGCCATTTCTGAAAGACTCATTACTTTATTTTGCATCGACCGGGCATCCCGGATTGGGTGGCTACGATATGTTTGTGAGCGAGCGAACGGAGGACGGGTGGGGCGTACCGGAAAATTTGGGTGTGCCGATGAATTCAAGTGCAGACGATTTCGGAATTGTATTTGCACGTTGTGGAACTCGTGGTTTTTTCAGTTCAAACCGAAACGAAGGAAGAGCGGCAACTCGTTCGGACGACGACATTTGGAGTTTTGTTTTACCATCAATCAATTTCACAATTTCGGGTGTAGTTCGCGATGACGAAACCATGCAATTGTTAGCCAACGCAATGGTACAAATCATAGGCTCCGACGGACTTTCCGTGCGAGTACTTACAAACAACAGAGGTTTTTTTAGATTTGATGAAACGCAAATCCGACAAGATGTAACTTATCAACTTTCGGTTTCGATGTCAGGCTATTTCGATAATGAAATCATTGTGACCACAGTAGGCTTGAACAATGGTGTTGACTTTGTTCGGGATTTCAGTTTGATGCCGTTGCCAAGGGGAGATGTAATGCTTCCTGAAATTTTGTATGCGGTTGGACGATGGGAGCTGCGAGAGCAATTCCAAGATTCGTTGATGGGTTTGATCGAGCTAATGGAGCAAAATCCGAGATTGGTCGTTGAACTGGGTTCGCATACAGATAATCGTCCCATTGCGATGACTAACGATACGTTGTCGCAACGCCGTGCCCAGTCTGTGGTAGATTTTTTGATTACAAGAGGTATTCACCCGGGACGTTTAGTGGCAAGAGGCTACGGCGATCGTGCCCCGAGAGCATTTTTAGAAGATTTTTCAAAAACAGATGGTGGTGTAACTCTCGACATTGCAGCAGGAACCGTTTTAACATCCTACTTTATCAATGCATTGCCAACAAGACCCTTACAGGAAATAGCACACTCTCTCAACCGTAGAACGGAATTCCGAATTTTGCGAGATGACTTTATTCCGCCTGCCGAAGGAGGGGAACCGATATCGCTCGACAACTTAGTGAGAATGGCACGTGTCGAAGACCACATGAGAATACCGTTCCGAATCAATCCCCCTACAGGATTGCCCGAATTTGAGACTGTGATTAACGGTGCAAGTTTCACATTTGTTTACGATGAAAATGCTCGTCAAAACCTTATCGGAATGGAAGACGCCATACGGCTTTTGCGAACAGGAAGAATCAATAGAAATGATTTCAGAGATGGTGCAAGATCATTCGATGAGGATGGCGATATTTTGCCAAATTCCGTAATAATATTACGCGAAATGCGAATCGGCAGACAAACCTTAAACAATGTTTCGGTAACTGTAACGCCCGAACTTCCGGCTCCGGTTATTTTGACTTCCGAAACGATGCGTCTGCTCGGCGAGTTTGAGATTAATCGTGTGGAGCGAGAGTTGCAGTTGAGGTAATTAGGAATATTTGCGAGAGACTTAAATACAAAAAACTTATGAAAGCAAAATTTACTATCCTGTATTTGCTCGTGGTGAGTAGTGTTTTTGCACAACCTCTCCAGCTAAGACCAGAAGTAGTTGAACTCTACAGACTTCAAGATATTGCTTTGCGGTCGCGTGTTTTAATGGAAAAAGATTTGATTGAAAAGCATGAAGCGTTTTTCAACCACCCGCTTTTTTGCGAGATTGCCTTTGGGATGGACATCTTCCATTTCGCAGAAGCATTGTTGATACGAGGCGAACACGCCAAAGCAGAAGAGTATCTTTTAAGATCTGCAAGATCCCATTATTTGAGTACGTCAACTATGCTTGATATTACGTTGAACAGAACAATGCAGGTATGGCCCGATACCGTGTTTTTAGTTCCAAGAACTCCCGAGAGTATGAGATTTAGGGAAACGATAGTAGAGAATATTCTTGAAATTGAGAACAAACGAAACATAGACCCTCGTATTATTGCTATTGCAGAAGAAATAAGAGAATTGATTAGAAAAGATCAGGCTGTTCGTAGATTACCTCGCGAAGACTGGGATTCCGTTGGAAGGGTAGATTCAGTAATTATTCACCGAGTCAAAGAATTGATAAAAGAAAATCCGGACATTGATATTTTGCGTATTGCTATGATAAGGGGTGTTAGCACACATTTCGGAAATAGTCTGGATATAGGACTTATTTTTTGGCATCAAAGAGGGTCAACAGCATGGTGGACAGATTTTTTTGAGGCATATTTCCGAAAACGAGCGGAAGAAGGAAGGGGTTTAGATTTTTGTTTTTGGTACGATACCGTTCGTTTTATAGCAAGAGGTGAAGACTCTTTTTTTGGAATGGCTCCTCAGCGTACTCCCGCATTTCAATTTAGGCTTAATGTTGATAATCTTGATGAAGTCAACGAAAATCGGGCAAAGGTTGGGTTATTGCCGTTATACGGACGTGACCAACGAACACCCACCCCCTAACCACCCCCGCCAGCGGGGGAGAGCGAAGCGTAAAAAATTATGAGGAGCAACGCGACGAATACGATACTGCGAAAATTGTCGGAGCGCCAGCGGAGATCATAATTTTCGCAAAGACTTTTTTTGGTTCGTTTTTTTGGTCACAAAAAAATGAACGACAAAGAGTATAAAAAAGCAGGGGCGAGTCTCAAACTCGCCCCTGCAAATCCTAATCATCTGCAATCAATCGCATCAACTCATCCAAATTCGGCGTTAAAATAATCTCCGAACGACGGTTTCTAGCACGATTTTCGGGGGTATCATTTGGTGCTATCGGCATCCACTCTCCACGACCGGCAGCGATTACGCGTGTTGGAGAAATACCTCGGTTTTCAAGCAAAATACGTGTGATTGCCGTTGCACGCATCACACTCAAATCCAAGTTATCTCTAACATCACCTCTGCCTCTCATCGGGATATTGTCGGTGTGACCTTCAACCATAATACTGATTTCCGGGCTTTGTGCTAAAATTGTAGCAACTTCGCGAATGGCTCTTTGGCCTTCGGCGTTCACTTGCCACTGACCGGAAGCAAAAAGCAATCTTTCGTCCATCGAAATATGAACTCTTCCGTCTCTCGTGTAAACAGTCAAACCTCTGTCGGCAAAGCCCAACAAGGCCTGCTGAACTCTGCCGAGAAGGGCTCTTAACTCTGCTTCTTTACTGTCCAAAATACCTTGAAGCTCATTAACACGAACTTCTTTTTCACGAAACTCCGCCAATAAACGATCCAATTCGCGTTGTTGCTCGTTTACCTCGGCTTCACGCCTGAGCAAATTATCACGAGCAGTGTTTAGCTCTTGCATGAGACGTTGGTTTTCCGCACGATTTCCGGAAAGGGCTGTGGTAAACCTTGCATTTAACTCGTCGTATTCGGCTCGTAAATTTTCCAAACTCGTTTGGGCAAATCTGTGATCGGCTTCCATTTCGTTGTAGGCAGCTTGTAGCCTGGCTAACTGTTCTCTCAATCGTTCAATTTCCGCTCTCAACTCATTGATGAGAATACCTTGTTCCAAGTTGGCTCTTTCCAACCTTGCGGCGTTGCCGGAAACTTCATTGTATTTACTTTCCAGTTCCCGGAATCTTTGCATACTTACGCAAGATGCAAGAAGAACTGTAAATGCTGTGAAGATAAAGATTTTTTTCATGACTTATGTTTTATGATTTATATTTGGAATATTTCCGCTGGCTGGGCAGGAGGTGGAGTTTCACATTCTTAATTCTGCAAACACCGGACAATGGTCAGAATGCATTGCATTCGGCATAATAGACGCAGAGATCAAGTTTTTTTCAAGGTTTTTCGTCAGCATGATGTAATCAATCCGCCAGCCTTTGTTATTTGTGCGAGCGTTGAAACGATACGTCCACCACGAATAGTGATGTGCTGAGTTCGGGTTCAGAAAACGAAATGTATCCACAAATCCATCGTTGATAAATTGACTCATCCACTCACGCTCTTCGGGCAAGAACCCCGAATTTTTGGCGTTTCCTTTCGGATCGTGAATGTCAATCGGTTCGTGAGCAATGTTAAAATCTCCACAAATAGCGAGCTTTGGACGAGTTTTTTCGAGATGTTTAATATAGTGATGAAAATCGTCGAGCCACTGCATTTTGAATGCTTGACGTTCTTCGCCCGACGTCCCCGAAGGATGATATACGCTGACCACTGAAAAATCACCGAAATCCGCACGAATCAAGCGACCCTCATTGTCGTATTTTTCTATTCCCATTCCAAATTCAACGTGTGTTGGTTCTTGTTTGGTTAGAATTGCGACACCGCTATAGCCTTTTTTTTGTGCAGAAAAATAGTAGCAATGGTAGCCCAAATTTTGAAAATCCATGGTTGGGATTTGTTCGGGTTGTGCTTTGGTTTCCTGCAAACACACCACATCTGGATTGGTTTTTTCCAACCAGTCCAAAAATCCTTTGCCGACTGCGGCACGAATTCCATTGACGTTATACGACACAATTTTCATTCATACAAAAGTACGAAAAACTTTTGGAGAATTTTGCACAGACAAATACGGATTTTTAACAATGGATTGTTAATTTATTTTTGTATCCACGCACAAATTTTTTGATGAACAGAGACTCCAAAAACGAAAATCAATAGCCGATGAATAAATGTCTTGATTTTGAAACTAAAGTTCTTTTTCACCCAATGAGCATCAAAATGATGAATAGCATACGTTTGCTTGGATTTTTTAGTTTTTTTTGTATGATAATTTTTTGGTGAAAAATAAACTGCAGGATACAACGTTAAACCAATGTTTTCAACCTCTGTTATTTGATTGGCATGATGAGGTATTGAATAGTTTGTGTCTAGGGTTTTTTTGATAATTCCGGGAAGAGGTGCGGTGTCGAGTGTTCCGTTTGGACTTATAAAATGTCGATTTTCGTAATAATCCAAACATTTTTTGATCCATTCCATTTTAGGCTGTGCACCTATGATTGCCGCTTCAATGTTGCCGCTTGCTTCATAACCTATAAACGATGAATGATGTAATAGGGGAGAAAAATCTTTTAACACTTCTACGTCGGAATCCAAATAAAGTCCACCTTCGGTGTATAGTGCGTACAACCTTATATAATCAGCGGCAAATGCATATTTTTTGTGTTCGCAGGCTTCTTTTACCCAGTTGATTTTTTGCATATCAAACCTATCGTTATTCCAAAGAACAAACTCATAGCCAGGCAAATGTTTATGCCACGAATCAATGCAATGTTGAATTAACGGAGGATAAGGGTCACCACTAATCCAGCAGTAATGTATTTTTTTTGGTATCACTCTCTATTTTGGGTTGGGTAAGTACTATCATGAGTGCTGTAATCACGTAAAAATAGGGCAAAAACGGAGAACTTGCTGCCATTGCTTGGACAATAAATGGCAATAAAATTATCGTAATTTTACCGTTTGAAACTTTAATAAAAACCAATAGCGTTGCACACAACAAAAGAAGTCCTATCACACCGGACTCCATTAAATACATAAGAAAATAGTTGTGTGCACCAAAAGACAAAATATATTCGGTATTTGAAAAGCCGATACCAAACAGGATGTTGCCTAACTTAGCTGTTTGAAAATAAACCAAAGCTTCCTCGAAAATCAGAAATTTGGTTTGAAAACTATAATCCGGAAAATACCGCAGTGCCCAAAGAGCCAAAATGCCAGAAATCCCTATCGAAAAAACCACCAGCAATGATTTTTTCCAATTCAAATTTCGAAAAAAGAAATAGTAAAATAATCCGATAGCAATCGCCGGAATAGACGCTCTAGAAAAAGCCAGTACGATAAGAATGGACACGATTATAATTTCTTTCTTTAGCGATTCTTTGTAAGTATCATTCCACCAAAGCAAAAAAAACAACAACAAAACCAAAAGAATAGCCACGAGATTGCTATCGCCGTGTATCAGTGCCGTAAACTTGAACTGATAAATACCGTAATAAGGATTGGTGCCTTGAGCTATCATCCAAAAACTCATTACATATCTAAAAACAGCCTCAAAGCAAAAAATGATAACCGAATAGCGAATAAGTTTTCGTCCTAACTTTTTCAAAAAATCGGCTGATGTTTGTTCGGAAAAAAATAAAATAAAGAATAGAAACAGAGGAGCCATCACAGCAGCGATATAGCGTCGAAACGGTGCGTGCATAAAATACTGCGATACGAATAAATAGGCGGCAAAAATTAAGCAAACAACGATGACGATTTTTAATTTTTGATTGTTGATTTTTGGCTGTTCGTTGTTAAATGTTTGAAAAATCCAGCACGCAACGGCACCCAGTAGAAACAGCATTGTCGGCGATACCGGAAACCACATAACGTTTGTCAAACTTGCAAACGGAATGAGCAACCACAACCCCAACTCACTAAGCGAAAGGTTAGATATTGAATTTTTGAGTGATGTGTAACTTCGTAAAATCATTTTTAACGTATTGTTTTTCTCGCACCAATCAGTATTTGACGCGCCACTTTTCCGAGTGCTGGGTTTATGTTATATGCCCTAACAAGAGCCAATCGCCACGGAGCTATTTGCGAAACTGCCCATTTGTTTTTGAGATATTTTTCACAAATAAGTTTTTTCAATTCTGTCGGACAATCCGTACCACCATCTCGTAAAAAAGAAAAGTATTCCTCGATAAAAAATTTTGCTGTACAGTTGTCTAATTCGTTCGTATGTTCAATGGTTTTAAGATACTCATACACCCAAATCATATAGTTCATTCGTTTGTCGGCAGTGGCAGTAGTATTGGTGTTTACCATCGAATTAGGACGCTGAATATAGTTGTAAACTTTGCTATCAACCAAAAAAACAGTTGGGCTGTGTTTTAAAATAATTTCGAGATTAATGATTACATCTTCCCCGATAAAATACTGGTAAGGGAATGCAATTTTTTCAAAAAGCCGTTTTTTTATAAGCCTTCCACAAAGTGATGGCACGATTGATTTTGCGAGGAAACTGCAAAGTAACAAGTGCTCGGCATCTGTATAAGCAAACCGATTTTTGTGGTCCGCTATGATTTTTCCAGACTCTAAAACGGAAATCATTTGTCCGATAATAATGTCGCTGTCGGATATTTGAGCTTGTTTCCAAAGCACATCGAGAGCGTTTGGAGTTATAGTATCATCGCTATCGAGAAAAAACACATATTCGCCTTTTGCCTTTGCCAATCCAGTTTCGCGTGCACGAGGAAGTCCGCCGTTTTCTTTGGAAATTACAGTTATTCTGAAATCTTTTTGTGCGTAACGTTCTAAGATTTCTAAAGAATTATCCGTACTGCCATCGTTTACCGCAATAATTTCAAAATCGTTGTGCGTTTGCGACAAGCAACTTTGGAAACACGCATCAAGATACTTCGCAGCATTATATGTAGGGATAATTATTGAAATCATTTTTGTGTTTTATTCAGTAGCGTTAGAAGCGTGGTGTTATCCTTGACAACCAATATCTGGTTCGTGTATAAAATTCCGTAATTTTTGTGAAAAACGGTGCGTTTTTGTCTTTGTAATTGTGTTTTTTTCTTATTTGCAAGGCTTCGTAATAACCTGCAATCGTTGTGGTGCTTATGCCTCCCAATCTAAAATTTGAAAGAACAACCGGAATGAGTTTAAATTTGACGCCTTGCTTTTTTGCTCTAATCATAAAGTCGTAATCTGCTGCGATTGAATATGCACAATTAAACAGCCCAATATGTTCATACACCTCTTTTTTAACAAAGCATGCGGGGTGTTCTATCATTCCCGCAGAAAGGCGTGAGGAATCCGTACCTATAATTTTAATGTTTACGTTGTTGTCCCAAACAGCCTTTAAGCCGTGATAAATTCCTATGTCCGAATTTTTTATAAATTTTTGTGCGATTATAGATAATGCATCTTTTTCAAACCAGTCATCTGCGTTGATAATCCCTATAATTTCTCCTTTAGAACACTTAACTCCTTTGTTCATCGCATCATAAATCCCCTTATCCGGCTCTGAAATATAACGAAATGACACATTCGGAAAGCCTCCATTTTTAACTTGCAAGTCGTAGCTTTTGATTATATCTAAGGTCCCGTCTGTGCTTGCTCCGTCAACAATGATGTACTCAATGTTGCTATACGTTTGATTAAGCACGCTGACTATGGTTTGCTCAATGGTATTTTTGGCGTTGAGAACCACGGTAATGATAGTTATGAGAGGGTTTTCTTTCACTTAGTCTGTTGAATGCTTTTTGAACACAAATTTCGGCTCTTCGCCACGAATTAAACGTTTGATATTTTTAATATGCGTAAGCGGAACAAAAACGGCGATGAGAATGGCGAAAATCAATAACGGTAATTTGTCAAACTGAAAAAACGCAAATTGCAACAAAGGTAATGAAATTGCAGCACACATTGATGCTAAAGAAACATACCGAGACAAGAAAAACGTGCCAAAGAAAATTCCCGCCACAATAAGAAACACTTGCGGAAACAGCATAATCAACACACCAACCAGTGTTGCAACACCTTTTCCGCCACGAAATCCCGCAAAAATCGGAAATACATGCCCGATCACTGTTGCAACGGCTATAATAATTTGGTAAACGTAAAAATAGTCATTGTTTTTTTCGAAAAAAAACGGCAATAACGCAAGTGGTACAACACCTTTCAGCAAATCCAACACCAATACAATTATGCCGGGTTTTAAGCCCAATACTCGAATTACATTTGTTGCTCCTGCGTTTTTACTACCTTCGTTTCTCACGTCTCTGCCGTAAAATACTTTTCCAATCCAAACGGCATTAGGAATTGAGCCGATAAGGTAGGCAAGAACGATTGGGATAATAATCATGCTAATCATATAAATCTTGTAAAATTGTGGTTTTGACTATTTTCGTGATTCTAACATCGGCACAAACCGAAAATCCCCATGCTCGTCGCACGAAAATTCAGTCTCCGACAATTTGGTGTAAACATTCATTTTTTGTATATCTTCTCCCTCCGGAATGACCATAATTCCGCCGATTTTCAACTGCTCTTTCAACGCTTCGGGGACAAACGGTGCACCACACGTAACAATGATTTTGTCGAACGGAGCGAAATTCGGCAATCCGGCATAACCGTCGCCATAAAAACATTTGGCGTTATATTTCAAGTTTTTCAACAATTCTTTGGTTTTGAGAAACAGATTGCGATGTCGTTCGATAGTAAATACTTTTGCTCCCAATTCTACCAAAACAGAAGCCTGATAGCCCGAACCTGTACCGATTTCCAAGATTTTTTCTTTGGGCTTGACTTGTAAAAGTTCGGTTTGTTTGGCAACCGTAAAAGGCTGAGAAATTGTTTGTCCTTCGCCGATTGGAAAAGGTCTGTCTTGGTAAGCAAACTCCAAAAAAGATGAATCAATAAACAGATGTCTGGGAATTTTTTCAATGGCAGAAAGTACGGAAGATGATGTTATTCCCTTGTTTTTAAGTCCTTCGACTAAGGTTTTTCGCAAACCTTTGGTTTTGTATGTATCTAAGTGCTGCATGAATAAAACGTACAAAGATACGAAATTTAATTGAGAGTTGGAAATTGAATCTACCCATTTTTAGAAAAATACCAAAAGTTTGGTTATTCCATTTTTTTTGCTTATCTTCGCAGCGTGAAAGTGAGAAAGAGGGGAGGAACACAAAACACATTTCTAATGACACTGCGTTTTTTCAATCCTGTTTATTATTTACCCATTGCTTATTTTTTGGGAATGCCCAACCTTTTCAACGCATTGATCTTTAACTATTTACCCCCCCCCTCCCTTCTCTCAAAAAACTCTTCTAACCTAGCCTTACAAACCATTTGGCGATTAACTAATTGCACAAAAAAATGTAGCATTGTATAAACCGTGTCGGACATTGTTCTGATGCGTTCTTTTTTGTTAAGAGCTACTCTCAATAATCAACCCAAACAAAATTAAATATAATTACAACCCAAAAACAAAATTTATGAGAAAAATTATGTTACTATTGGTGTCTCTGCTATTGGTTGGTGGGGCACAAGTGTTGCAGGCACAACGAACCATCTCCGGTACGATAACCAGTGCCGATGACCGCCTGGGGATTCCCGGGGCGACAATTATGGTAAGAGGTACGACTACGGGTACGAGTGCCGACATTAATGGGCGTTACACGCTGACTGTGCCGGCTAACGCAACCCATTTGGTGTTTGCTTTCATGGGCATGACTACCCAAGAGATTGAAATTGGAGGGCGGACCACCATTGACGTAGTGATGCAAAGCGATGCTACAATACTCGACGAATTTGTAGTAGTAGCCTACGGCGTTCAACGAAGAGGAACTTTTACAGGCTCTGCAACAACGGTTGGACAAGAACAATTAGAAAGACGCACGGTGACGAACGTTGTGAATGTCTTGCAAGGAAATGTTGCCGGACTTCAAATGACTTCGGGCAGCGGACAGCCGGGTGATGGGGGAGAGATCGCGATTCGTGGTTTCGGTTCGATCAACGCAGGCAACAACCCGCTGATTATTGTAGACGGTGCCACAATGCCTTCGGGTACCAGTTTAGCCAGTCTTAACCCCGATGATATCGCATCTATTACGGTTTTAAGAGATGCTGCTTCTGCTGCTCTCTACGGTTCGCGTGCTGCAAACGGAGTGATTTTAATCACAACAAAAACCGGACGCACCGACCGCTCGAACTTCAACGTAACCTTCACACAAGGGTTTACTTCACGAGGTCTTAGAGAATACCAAACAGTAGGTCCGGAGCAATTTTACGAATTAAATTGGCTAGGCCTTCGTAACAGCCGATTTAACGGTGGTGCTTGGGATGAGTCAATGCTTGAAGCACATGGTCTGTGGGCAAGCAACAACTTAATAAATCCGACTCTCCGATATAACATCACCAATGTTGCCAATAATCAAGTTGTGTTGTCGGATGGAAGATTCAATCCCAATGCACACATCCTTCCGGGTATTATTCCAAGTTTGGATTGGTTTGATCCGCTTGAGCGTTTGGGAACTCGCAGCGATTTCACAATGTCGGCA
>Ga0123355_10000067_pt1 | contig 112202 bp, 118 predicted proteins | sample TergutEmb28metaG_3_FD_89872 | JGI IMG/M metagenome (GOLD analysis project Ga0123355, IMG submission 89872) | Embiratermes neotenicus P1 segment gut microbial communities from Petit-Saut dam, French Guiana - Emb289 P1 | ecosystem: Host-associated > Arthropoda: Insects > Digestive system > Gut ...
GCCCCCATCACCATGCGGCGGTACCTCATGGAAAATCTCTTGTCCTGTGCGGTTCCCCTGCTGGTACAGATGGCAGTCGTGTCCGCCTTAGGGCGTGTGCTATACGATTGGAGCCTCACCCTTTCCATGGCGGTGTTCCTGTGTTATACTGTACTCACCCTGGCATCTGTGGCCATGGCCTTTGCGTGGCACTGCCTGTTCAAAAGCAGAGAAAACAGCGCCGCCGGATTTAGCCTCGTATTATTCCTCACGGCCTTTTTGGGCGGTCTCACCTTTCCGGTAGAGTTCTTTCCCGGCCCCCTGGAATACGTGGGCGTCATCTTCCCGGCCTACTGGGCCATGCGTGGAATGCGCTATGTGCTGGAGACAGGCGCAATCACCGGGGAGTTCTGGATCGGCATCGCCGCCATGTTGCTCTTTGCAACCGCATTTCTGCTCTATGGAGGGAAACGCAGAATCGTATGAGACCAAATGTGATCTTTTTGCTCTGTAATATCGCAGGAATTAGCCTGTTGTTCGTCCTCTGGTTAGCGGGCGGAAACACAGCGGGCTTTTTTCTGCTTTTGTTTTTAGTTGTCATGGCACTATTGCGCTGGCGTATTCCAGACTGGAACGTGACGGTAGTATTGGACATCATCGCCTGTATCGCCGTATCCACCCTATGGGGATCTGGGAGCTACGCACTGGCGCTCCCCCTGTTTGCGGCCATGTATTTTGGCATATATTGGGCGGTTTTTGCGGGCCTGTACTTATTCTTCAACTTCGATCCGCTGTTGGCCGCCGTGTTGGCACTTGCGGCGTTATCCGGCATATTTTTAGGCTTTTGGGAACGGGAGCGGCGGGATAGTTTAAAATCCCGTGACGCCTCGGCGGGCCGATATTATGAGTTGGAGAGCCTCCAGAGCGACCTCACCGCCGCACTGGAACAAGTGGAGCGGATGACCACCGTGGCGGAGCGCACCCGGATCGCCCGGGATATCCACGATAATGCGGGACATGAGATCGTGGCGGCGTATATGTCCTTCCAAACCGTGCGCTCCATGCTGGGGCCGGAGAGTCCCGAAACCCTGGAACTATACGATGCCGCCCTAGAGCGGCTGGACAACGGGGCCAATCGAATCCGGGAGGCGGTGCACAACCTGTCGGCCGTCACCGTCTTGGGCGTAGAGGCCTTACAGGAGCTCTGCCGCCGATTCCCCGGCCCACAGGTGACGCTTCACGTATACGGAGATACGACAAAAATCCCCGTGTATGTCTGGACGATGCTGGAATCCTGCTTAAATGAGAGCTTGACCAACGTGGCACGCCACGCACGGCGGGCAAGCCGTGTAACTGTGGATCTGGACGCAACGCCCCATCTCGTGCGGCTCTGTGTGGAAAATGACGGTGTGGCCGGAGCGGGCAAGCGTCCCATGGGCAGCGGCCTGCGCAATCTGCGCCACCGGGCCGCCGCCATCGGCGGGAATCTGTCCGTAGACGCAAAGGAGACCACATTCCGGGTGATCTGCGTAATCCCCATACGGGAAGAGGAGATACTACATGGCAACTGAGATGAAACTGCTCATCGTCGATGACGATCCCTTAATCCGAAAGAGCCTGTCCCTCACCCTGGCACGGGAGGACGATATCACAGTGGTCGGCACCGCATCAGACGGGGCCGAAGCCCTGGAGATGTGCGGGGCTCTCACGCCGGATATTCTGCTCATGGATATCCGTATGCCCGGCATGGACGGCATCGCCGCCACCCGCCTCATCAAGCAACGGCATCCCCATGTGCGGATTATGATGCTCACCACCTTCGACGATAAGCCCAATATCCAGCAGGCCCTGGCCGCCGGGGCGGACGGATATCTCATCAAAACCGACAAGATATCGGATATCGCCGGGAAACTGCGAATTATGATGGGCGGCACCGGCGTGTTAGACGTTGACGTGCTAAAAAAGTTGGCCGCACAGGAAAATCCCGCCTTGGAGCAGTTGACCCAGCGGGAGCGGGACATCGCCCGCCTGGTGGCCCAGGGGCTGACCAACAAAGAGATTGCAGAACAGCTCTTTTTGAGCGAGGGGACGGTACGAAATAATATTGTGGTCATTATGGAAAAATTGCATGTGACCAACCGCACCCAGTTGGGGATCGTGTATTATCAAACTTAAAATTTCCCTGTTTCCCCCGCCGACGGCGGGGGAAACAGGGAAATCTTCTATGCGGTTGTCCATGCTCAATGCCGTAAAAATTTGACGAACCTGTCGATTTCTGATAGATTTAGTAGGCACTGTGAGAGGGGGCGGGAATCATGGGAATTATAGGCCGATCCGATGGTAAGTTGGTAAAAAATATCCCCGCATTTGATAAAATCATTCCGCACATTATGAATCGGCGCTACGACGCCACAAATTTCGCCAAAGTCGATTTTGACATGACCAATCTACAGGAGTTCTTGCGCAAGCTTCGCTCTGAAGGACACAATGTGGGCGTCATGGACGCAATCATCACCGGCCATGCGCTTATGATCAAAAAAATGCCCGAACTCAACCGATTCGTTGTGAACAAAAAAATTTATCAGCGCAACCACATATGCGTCTCCTTCGTGACCCTCAAACGCCGTGAGGACGACGAGGTGGAAGAGACCGTCGTCAAAGTGTACATTGAGCCGGAGGACGACCTGTTCTCTATCTCCAAAAAAATCCGTGAACTCATCCGGGAAAACGAAAAACCCCAGGCCAAAAATAACATGGACAATTTTATCAATCGGCTCATGTCTCTGCCCCTGCTGCCGGGCTTTCTGGTTGGCCTGATCAAATGGGCGGATCGGCGGGGCATCTTGTCCAAGAGCATTATTAAGCTCAGCCCGTTCCACACGTCTCTGTTTATCTCCAACCTGGCGTCTATTCAGATGAATTATATCTACCACCACCTATATGAATTCGGAACCACAAGCCTGTTTATCGCCCTGGGGATGCCCAGCCGTGAAACCGGCGTAGACGGCAGAACAAAGCGTGTCATGCCTTTCGGCGTCGCTATGGACGAGCGGATTTGTAAGGGCGCCACCTGGACAAAAGCGCTGTTTGAGTATAAGCGGTTGCTGGAAAACCCGGAGCGGCTGTTGGGAGAGTCTAAGGCAGCACTTGACAATTGAATAAAACATACAAAAAGCCAGACAGAGATTCTGTCTGACTAAGAGTAATACTAATCTTTTCTGTTTTATGCGGTTCTGACAGGTCTTTCTATCTCCTCAAACACACTAACAATATCGTCATGCCGAATATCAATCGTTTCCCACGTCTCCGGGCAATTCCCCACGTCTGCAATATAGGCCACGCCTTGCTCTAATACCTCCACGATAACTGCTCGTTTGCCATCTTGTAGCTTTACCACGTCATATTGGTTAATCACAATTATCATCCTTTCCTCGTTTTTATATACGCACTTACCAGGCGAATTCCCCCAGAAATCCTATCGTCTATCCATGCGGTCATAACATGCGCTGTCCTTCCATTCGGCCCCTCTAACTCCATTAAAACGGCGTAGGTTTCCCCATAACCTTTATTGCCCATGCTTTCAACAGAAAAGTTTGCGAGATTTCCCCTTATACTATCTATCAGCATATCTGCACTATCTAGATGATACCCCAAAGCACTCCGAAAAGCAAGCCACTTCCCTCGACTTTTGATCGGATGCAAGATATATTCCGTGAATTTTTCTCTCGGAATAATGGCCTTTTCGAAGTTTGGCAACAGATTCATTTTTTCCACCACCTACTGGTATTATACCATTTTATGCACCAGTGTCAAACGGCTATCGCAAAGCAATCATAACAAACCCCCCACAGAAAACGGCATCTTGTGCCGCTCTCTGTGGGGGGGTTGATCAATCGCCGTATTTACGCAGTCAAATAATACGAATATCGTGCTTCCACTACCCGGATCAGATCGGCCAACTGGGGTAAGATCGAACCGTCTCCGTTCTCATACTCCACCACTTGACCGTCCTCTGTCCGGACACGGTAGCGGCCATCGCCCAGGGCCAAGAATCCCTGGTTTTTGCTCTCCAAAAATCCGTCCTCTGACCAGAAGATAGTGACCTTGTCCAGATAGGGGCTGCCGTCATGGGGGCAGAATGTGGCGCAGTTGCCGCACTCGTTGCACATGCCGTCTATGTGGAGAATCTGGTGGGGTTGGGCAAAGTGATCCCCCTCCGCAAAGATGTGGACATTGGCCCGGTTGGGGCAGACGTCGTTGCAGATCTCGCAGAGCTGGTCACAGACCAGGCAGCGGAGATGATCCTGTCCCGCCTCCGGAATCTCGGTAAAACAGACCCCTTTGCGGTCGTAGAGTACGGCCTGATCCCAGGTATGCTCCACCCGGACAAAATCGTGGGATAATCCCGCCTTGGCCAAAATATCCGCTGCGGCGACTTTTGCGTCGCCCATGGCCTGGACAATGGTGGCCGGCCCGCACCGCCCGTCTCCGATCACATACACGCCGGGGAGATTGGTCTCATAGGCCCCCGACAGATGGGCGTATCCCCGCCCATCCAGGGCGATCCCGTTGGCAGTGATGGCCTTTGTATCCACAGTGGCGCCTACGGCGGTGATGACGGAATCGAAGGGGAGCGCCACCGTCTCGCCTGTGGCTGTGATCCCACGGCGGCCAGAGGCGTCATAGTCCCCCAGGGCCATTTTCTCACAGGTCAAATGTGTGCCATCGTAGGCGACAGGGCTGATGAGCTCCATGACTTGCACCCCGTCCTCTAAGGCGTGGCGAATCTCCTCTTTTTCGGCTGGCATAAACGCCTGCGTCCGGCGGTAGACGATGACAGATTCTTTCGTACCGGGATTCCGGGCCGCCACACGGGCGCAGTCCATGGCTACGTCTCCCCCGCCGATGACGGCTACCCGCTCACCCAGGAGATCGCTCACGCCCCCCTTGGCCTTGGCATCTGCCAGTAGTTCCAGGGCGTCAATGAGTTTGTCGGCCCCCGTTTTTACGGAGGCTCTGCCCGGCCCCCATGCCCCGGTGGCAACGATCACATAGTCATAGGTCTGCTGCAATTCTTGGATTTGATAATCCGGCTGTACGCCGAATTGGAATCCCACCCCGGATTTGACCGCCAGTTGATAATCCCGCTGGATTTGACTTGAATTGATCCGAAATTCTGGGATCACATACTCCACCATGCCGAAGGGGCGATCTCTCGTCTCTAAGACCGTCACGTCCATGCCGTTGCGGCGCAAATACAGCCCTGCGGCAACCCCGGCAGGCCCTGCGCCGATGACCACGGCTTTTTGAGCCGTCTTCAGCGCCGCCGGAGTTGTTTTTTCCAGAAATCGATCCATTGCCTCCTCTACGGCTACGCTTTTGGCCGATCTGATCTGAATGGGGGTCTCGTAGTCCATGCGGGTGCACTTGCTCTGACAGGCGTGATTGCAGATCACGCCGGTGATGGCAGGGGCGGCGTTGTCTATGGCGATAACCGCCATGGCCTTGTCATATTTCCCCTCGCCGACGAGAGATACATATTCCGGTATCTGTTGCTCTATGGGGCATCCCCCGTCTTTACAGGGGGCCTTGAAACAGTCATACAGACCCAGCTTGCTGTCCGTCTTACGGCTCTCGTACTCCCTAGCCGATTTCACATAGGCGGCCTCGGCGGTGATTCCACGGGCCAGTTCCTCCACAGCGGCCACGTCAATGTGATCCCCCGCCTGATCCATGAGGGGTTCCAAGGTATGAGCCAGTTGGGTCAGGCGCTCGTAACCGCCGGGTTTCAAAAGCGTCGTCGCCACGGTGATGGGCCAAATGCCCGCCGCAAAAATCCGATCAATGTTCCCTGCATCGGCACCGCCGGAGTAGCTGACGGGGAGCTTGCCGTCAAAGGCTTGCGCAAGCCGCTCCGCCACGGCCAAAGTCAGGGGCAGAAGCGCCCTGCCGGACATATACATCTCCTCGCCGGGGAGCTCACCCCGCTTTTGCTTCACGGGGAAGGTATTGGTCAGCTTGACGCCGAATCCCAGGCCCAGCTCTCCCGCCAAACCCTGCAGCCGCTCCAACATGGGGACGGCGTCTGCAAATTGGAGGTCGGCCTTGAAGTGGTGGTCGTCAAAAGTCAGATAGGTATAGCCCATGTCATCTAGGAGGCCACGGGCCGTCTCGTACCCCAGCAGAGTTGGATTACACTTGACAAAGGTGGTCAACCCCTTCTCCTCCAGGAGATACCGGGCAATCCGCTCAATCTCCTCCGGGGGACAGCCGTGGAGGGTGGACAGGGTGATGGACGTACACACATGGGAGGAGATATTCGCCAAATCTCCCCGGGTCAGGTGCTCGAAACTGTCAAGATTCGCCTCTAAGAATGCCATACAGGTCTTCCAGATGGGCGTGTCGGCGGCGTTTTTCAGCCCTTCGATATAGCCGTCAATCTTAGGGGATTTGATCCCCTCCAGATCGTAGCCCACGCTCATGTTGAAGGCGAAATCCCGCTCTTTGGAGAAACCCAGCTCCGCCTGGAGCACGTGGAGGGCAAACCAGGCCTTGAGATATTCGTCAAAGGCCTCCTGGACGGTGAGCTCCGTTGACCACTCCACATTATAGCCCTCGTCCTGGGCGTTGATACAGGGCCGCTGGATACAGGCCCGGAGTTCCGCCCCGTCCATCTTCTGGACGGTTTTCAATTCCATGAATCGGCTGCCCGTCAGATAGGCCGCCACAATATTTTGGGCCAGTTGAGAATGCGGCCCCGCAGCGGGGCCGATTACCGTCCCCAACCGCTCCCTGAACCAGGGTCTTGTCTCCTGGGCGGCGAAAAATTTATTCTTGCGGATTCCAAATATGGCCCCTTGATCTGCATACTCCTGTCTGGCCCAGTGGATCAACTTGTCAAAGGGAATGGGGTGCATCAGTTCTCCCATGCTGCGTCCTCCTATTCTGATTCCAGCCGATGCCAGAGATTTTTAGCGCAATTCCTGCTCTCGGCGTAGATTTTTTCCTCATCCACCCGGGTGAATTTGCGATCCCAGTAGACGGTCTCTCCGGCGATGATGGTGCCGGACACCATGGGGCCGGAGAACCCGAAGGTCATATGGCCCGTGTAATTGACACTGTCAATTGGCGTGTTGGGGGTGTAGTCCACCACCACCAGATCGGCAGCGCACCCCGGCGCAAGCTGACCGATTGGCGTCCCAAAGTGCCGGGCGGCAATTTGGCGGTTATTGCGGAGCAATAATCCCTGTATCTCGCCGCCGGTAGCTGACGGATCCCCCGCCACGTGCTTGTGGATAATATTGGCCACTTTCAGGGATTCCAACATGTCCTGGGTATAGGCGTCCGTGCCGAGACCCGCCAGAATACCCTCTTTTAGGAGCCGAGGAATATCAGCGCACCCCACGGCGTTGCCCATATTGGACTCCGGGTTGTGGATCACAGCCGTACCGGTCTCTTTTAAGAGTGCGATCTCCTCGTCGTTGATGTGGATACAGTGGACGGCGATGCTCTTCTCCCCTAATATCCCGTGGTCATAGAACCGCCGGACGATGGGTTTGCCGTATGTAGCCAAGCAGTGGGCCGCATCTGCCGGGCCCTCCGCCGTGTGGACGTGGAACCCCGCACCCAGCACTTGTCCCGCCTCGGCGGCTCGGATCATAGTCTCCTCCCCTACAGTGAAAGAGGCGTGGAGGCCAAACATGGCGTGTAACAGCGGATTTTTCTCCGCTTGAACGGCCTTGATCCACCGGATGTTCTCGTCCAGCGATGCCTGGGCCAGTTCCGGCCCGTTGCGGTCGGAGACCTCAAAGCAGAGAGACGTCCGCACGCCCAATTCCCGGGCCACCTGGCCGATGGTCTCTAAGGAACCCGCCACGGCATCCCCTCGGAAGCTGGCGTGGTGGTCAAAGAGGGTGGTGACCCCGAATCGGATCCCCTCCATGTAGGTGTGATGGGCGCTGTAGCGCACGTCGTCTAAGCTCAGTTCCCGGTCCAGCTTCCACCAGAGGTTCTCCAACACCTGATTGAAATCATGGCTGACTTTGGCGTTCTTCAAGAACATACCACGGGCCATGGCGCTGTAGATGTGGGAGTGGGTATTGGTCAGCCCCGGCATGATAACACGGCCCCCCGCATCGGTGTAGGCCGCCTGGGGATGCTTGGCCCGCAGATCCGCCGTATCCCCCACTGCGACGATTTTGTCTCCATCGTACAACACGGCCCCGTTTTGGAGCACGCCGACAGCGTCATCCAATGTGATGACTATGCCGTTTCCCAAGATTTTCATAGTGTGACCTCCGTTCTTTATTCCCCTCCCCCGGGGGGGTGGCAGGCACAGCCTGACGGGGTGGTTCCGGGGTGGGCTAAGGACACCACCCCGCCCCTCCAAGGAGGGGAATTTGCGCAAGTGCGATGCCTATATCGGCCCCTACATCTCCCAACCGTCCACCAGGGGCAGTCCCCGTTTAATAAACTGGCCTGCACCAGCCTGGCCGGTAAACTGGCCGTCTTTGGCTACGATTTTCCCCCGGGCTATGGTCAGCACCGGTACGCCTTTGATGGCCAAGCCCTCATAGGGAGTGTAGTCCACGTTTTCGTGGAGATCGTCCCAGGTGATTACCGTCTCCCGCTCCGGGTCGAAGATGACCACATCTCCGTCACTGCCGGGCTTTAAGACGCCCTTTTTCGGATACATGCCGAATAACTTCGCCGGATTTGTGGCCGTGACATCTACGAATTGCTCCAAGGTCAGCCTGCCGCGGCTCACGCCCTCGGAGAAGGTGATGGCCATTCTGGCCTCTACACCGGGGGCGCCGCTGGGGGCCTTCGTGAAGTCATCTTTCCCCAGTTGCTTTTCTTTCGCATAGAAGAACGGGCAGTGATCTGTGCCGACAGTTTGAATCTCCTCGGTCATCAGCCCGTTCCATAGGGCGTCTTGGTTGTCCTTTGTCCGCAGAGGCGGGCTCATAACATACTTGAGGCCATCTGGTCGCTGATATAACGACTCGTCTAAGGTCAAATACTGGGGACAGGTCTCCGCAAAGAGACGCTTTTGTCCCCGCTCCCGCCGACCCCGGATCAGATCCAGGCCCAGTCCACAGGTGAGGTGGACAATATACAGGGGCGCATCCCCCGCCAAGTGCGCCATGAGGGCAATCCGGTGGATGGCGTCCCCCTCCGCCTCGGGGGGGCGGCTCTTGGCGTGGTATTCCGGGGTGAGTTTTCCCTCCCGGACGAATTTTTCTCGCAGATAGTTGACCACCCCGTCGTTTTCCGGGTGTACGCAGATCATAACCCCCAGTTGCGCTGTGCGCTCCAGGATTGCAAAAATCTCTCGATCCGGCAGTTTTCCGCCGTAGGTGGTATAGACCTTGTGGCTGGTGACCCCGTGTTCGATGAGGGTCTCCAACTCCGCCAGAATCTCCTGATCCACCCGGTTGGTGACCCCGTGGACGCTGTAGTCAATGACCGCCTTGTCCCGGGCCAAGTCCTGATAGTGGCGCACTTGATGTAAAATACTGCATCCGGGCGGCCCGAAGGCCATGTGATCCACAATGGTGGTCGTCCCCCCGCAGGCGGCGGCAACAGTCCCCGTGTAGAAATCGTCCGTGGCCACTACGTGGCCCAAGTCCAGATCCATATGGGTGTGGACATCCACCCCGCCGGGGAGGACCAGCTTCCCCGTGGCGTCAATGATCTCTTCTCCGGGCAGCGGCTCCAAGCGGGGTGCAATTTCCCCAATCACTTCCCCCTCAATCCGCAGATCGGCCACGCCGGAAAACCCCTCCGCTATAACTGTGCCGTTTTTGATTAGCATAGAAACACCCCTTTTTTCGGTTCTTTATTTTGTCCGCCAAAGGCGGACAAAATAAAGAACTATTCACTGGCTATCACAGTTCCCGTCTCACCTCGGATGCCCTCTTTCGCCTTATCTAACTTGGTAATCAGCGCCCGGCGATTGGGGCCGGATTGGACGAAGCCCAGGGCCGCCTCCACTTTGGGGAGCATGGAGCCCTGGGCAAAATGCCCCTCGGCGATATACTGCTCCGCCGTGGCGGGGTCCAGTTGATCCAGCCAAATCTCGTCCGGTTTGCCGAAATTGATTGCCACCTTTTCTACAGCAGTGAGAATAATCAGCGCATGGGCGCCGATCATCTCCGCCAGTTTGGCGGAGGCGAAGTCCTTATCCACCACGGCGGAGGTGCCTTTGAGCCGGTTCCCCTCCACCTGTTTGACGGGGATTCCCCCGCCGCCCACGGCGATGGGAATCTGGCCCGCATCCAATAGGGCCGATATCACGTCTTTTTCCACAATGTCCGTGGGCTTCGGGGAGGCCACCACCCGGCGGTATCCCCGCCCGGCATCTTCTTTCATATCATAGCCCCGGGCCGCCATCTCTTTGGCCTCCGCCTCAGTGTAAAAGGCGCCGATGGGCTTGGAGGGATCTAAAAAAGCCGGATCGTCCCCGTCCACCACGGTCTGGGTGATGATCGTTGCCACAGGCTTTGCGATTCCCCGGTTCAACAGCTCCTCCCGGAGGGCGTTTTGCAGATCATAGCCAATATAGCCCTGGCTCATAGCCACGCAGACGCTCATGGGGATATAGGGGGTCTTTGCCTCGGTCTTCCCCGCCGCCTCCAGGGCCAGGGTGATCATCCCCACCTGGGGGCCGTTGCCGTGGGCCACCACCACCTCGTGGCCGTCCGCAACGAGGTCGGCGATGGCTTTCGCCGTCCCCCGAACCGCCAGCATCTGTTCGTGGAGGTTATCCCCCAGGGCGTTGCCGCCCAGGGCCAGTACAATACGCTGTTTCATAGGTATTTCCCTCTATTTCATCCAGCGCTGTTTGTCTTGTTTCGCCAGCTCATGGAGAATCTGTTGGGGATTCTCGCATTTGGCCAAGAACATCATGGCCGCAATAATATAGGGCTTATACCCCGCCTCTTTGTAGAGGGGGACACGGTAGCGGTCAAACACAGAGGCCGACACCTCACCCTCGGCGCAGGATACGCCGGTGATATCTGCCGGCAGGCAGTGCATATAGAGGGCGTCGCCGCCTTTGGTTAGCGCCATCATCTCCTCGGTGCACTCCCAATCTTTATGCTTGGCATTTTGGGCCAGGAGTTCTTGCTCCAGGGCGGCGATGCCGTCCATATCTCCCTTGCCGTATAAATCTGTCCGCTGTTCCATGGCGGCAAAGGGCGCCCAGCTCTTGGGGTATACGATATCGGCATCTTGGAAGGCCGTCTTCATGCAATTGGTCTTGGTAAAGACGCCGCCGCTCTGTTTGGCGTTTACCGCCGCCACTTGCTCCACTTCGCCCATGACTTCATATCCCGCCGGATGGGCCAGGCAGACGTCCATGCCAAATCGGCTCATCAGCCCAATGATACCTTGGGGCACCGACAGGGGCTTGCCGTAGGAGGGGGAATAGGCCCAGGTCATGGCAATTTTCTTGCCCTTTAAATTCTCCACGCCGCCAAAGTGGTGGATGATGTGGAGCATATCCGCCAAGCTCTGGGTGGGGTGGTCGATATCGCACTGGAGGTTGACCAGGGTGGGCCGCTGTTCCAGTACGCCCTCCTCATAGCCCTCTTGGACGCTCTTGGCTACCTCCCGCATATAGGTGTTGCCCTTGCCAATGTACATGTCATCCCGGATGCCGATGACATCGGCCATAAAGCTGATCATATTGGCCGTCTCCCGCACGGTCTCCCCGTGGGCGATCTGGCTTTTGCCCTCGTCTAAATCCTGGACGGCCAGGCCTAAGATATTTGCGGCTGATGAGAACGAAAATCTGGTTCTCGTAGAGTTGTCTCTAAAATTACTCACGGCTAAGCCGCTGTCGAAAATCTTGGCGGAAACGTTGTTCTCCCGCAGATGGCGCAGGGCATCCGCCACGGTGAACAGGGCCTCGATCTCCTGGTCGGTTTTTTCCCAGGTGAGGAGAAAGTCATTCTGATACATGTCGTCAAATTTCAGGGCGTTCAGTCGCTCGATATAGGGTTTGATGTTTGGTTTCATAGGTTTGTTCTCCTTTATTTTTTATTTCGTAGGGGCGGCAACCTGCCGCCCATGGTTTGGCCGATCACTGTATGGGTGTAGGGACGACCGCCCCCAAGCCTTTGACCTAATTCCCCTCCTTTGGAGGGGTGGCAGGCGAAGCCTGACGGGGTGGTTCGGCGGTGCAGACACCACCCCACCCCTTCGGGGCACCCCTCCAAGGAGGGGAATTTGCACGGTATACCGATGGCATCCGCTCCTACGCAAACTCCTCCACATACACCGTGGGCAGCGCCGCATAGACGGCGGCGCAGAGGACGAGATCGTCTTTCCAGGTGATCTCATTGGGTGCATGGGCCTGGGCCTCGGCACCAGGGCCGAATCCGATGACGGGGATCCCGTTGCGGCCCATGATGGATACGCCGTTGGTGGAGAATGTCCACTTGTCTGTAAGGGGTCTGGCCTTTCTGGCATCAATGACCTTGGCTGGCCCCACCCGCTCCGGGCCGTACATATCCGTGTAGGTCTTCTCCAGCGCTCGGGTCACTTGATGATCCTCTGGAATGACCCAGGTGGGGAAGAAACACTCTACAGGATAGACGAGGCCTGTGAAAGACGGGGTATCGTATGTGTACATGGAGACGGTCACATCGCCGCCGTATTGTTGTACGGCGGGCAGGCTGCGGATCTCGTCCAGACAGCTCTCCCAGGTCTCCCCCGCCGTCATCCGGCGATCCAGGGAGACACTGCACCCATCGGCTACGGCACAACGGCTGGGGGAGGTATAGAAGATTTCGCTGACGGTGACAGTCCCCCGGCCCAGGAACCGGGCCTCTTGCCACTGGGGATTGTACGCCTCGTCCAACATCTTTACGAGACCCTTGACTGCATTACCATCCGATGCGTCGTTTTCATTCAGCGCCCGGACATCTTGTAAAATATCCGCCATTTTGTAGATGGCGTTGTCTCCCCGCTCCGGGGCCGAGCCGTGGCAGGATACGCCCCGGACATCCACCCGGATCTCCATCCGGCCACGCTGACCTCGGTAGATGCCGCCGTCTGTGGGCTCCGTGGACACCACAAATGCGGGGCGGACGCCGCCCTCTTTGATGATGTACTCCCAGCAGAGGCCGTCACAGTCCTCCTCTTGGACTGTGGCTGTGACCAGCACTGTATACTTGTCCCCGAGCAGCCCCAGGTCTTTCATAATCTTGGCCCCGTACACCGCCGACACGATCCCGCCGGACTGATCCGACACACCTCTGCCGCCGATCTCGTCGTCATCCTCGAATCCCTCGTAGGGGTCGAATGTCCAGTTCTCAATTTGGCCCACGCCTACGGTGTCGATATGGCCGTCAAAGGCGATGAGGGTCTCGCCGGTACCCATATAGCCCAATAGGTTGCCCATGGGGTCAATCTCCACCCGGTCAAAGCCCAGATTCCGCATCTCCGCCGCCGCACACTGGATTTTTCCCTCTTCCCCCGTGCTCTCGCCGGGGATTCGCACCAGATCCCGGAGGAACCGGGTCATATCCCCTCGGTAGCCCTCCGCCGCTTCTTTAATTCTCTGATAGTCCATTACATTTGCACCCTTTCTTGCTGCAATAATCACCGTCCCAGACGATGTCGGTATATGTTTGGGGATCCGTATTCCCCTCTGTGCTGAATAGGAGTACGACAGATTGTTCATTCAATCCCAATGCCTCCCGCAGGGCGTCCAGGTCTCCATCGCCGCCCTGCATAATCGCAGACAATAAGCCCAGGCCCACGGCACCGGATTCGCCGGATAGAATCGGCTCGTCCCCCGGTAGGGGCGCCGCCGCCATCCGCATCCCCCGGGCGGCCACCCAGTCGGGACAGGAGATAAAGCAGTCCGTCCAGTTTTTTAAGATATCCCAACTGATGGTATTGGGCTCCCCGCAGGCTAAGCCCGCCATAATGGTCTGCATCTCGCCGCCTACAGTCCGGTATCCCCCGGCCACGGCGCTCTCGTAGTGGCAGTTGGCCACGTGGGGCTCCATCACCGTGGTGACGGGGCAGCGATCCCCGTAGACATCGGCGAAATACGCCTGGATCGTCCCCGCCAAAGACCCTACCCCCGCCTGGACGAAGATATGGGTGGGCGTATCCCCCGCCGCTCGGATTTGTCCATCCGCCTCCAAGGCCATAGTGCCGTAGCCCTGCATAATCCAGCCTGGGATCTCCTCGTAGCCGTCCCAGGCCGTGTCCTGCACCATGACGCCGTTGGGGGTCTGTTCGGCCCTCTGGGCCACCAGCCGGACGGCCTCGTCGTAGTTCATGTCCTGGATGGAGGCCTCCGCCCCCTCGTCCCGAATCCGCTCTAACCGATAGAGGGACGATCCGGCGGGCATGTATACCACGCTCTTCTGGCCCAGTTGATTGGCCGCCCAGGCCACGCCTCGGCCGTGGTTGCCATCGGTTGCCGTGAAAAACGTCACTTCGCCCAGCTCATCTCGAATCTCCCGGGAGACGAGCCGCTCATAGGGCAAATCCGCCAGATCATAGCCCAGCCGGCCCGCAATATAGCGGCCCATGGCGTAGGAGCCGCCCAGCACTTTGAATGCGTTGAGCCCAAAGCGCTTGGACTCGTCCTTCACATAGATGCCCCGCACCCCCAGGCGATCCGCCAGGTGTTGCAGGGAGACCAGGGGGGTCTCCGCATACTGGGGGAAACTCCGATGGAAGGCTCTAGCCCCCTCCGCCGCCTGCCGCCCCGCAAGGCCAATGGCCGCCGCAGGCGCTTTGGTCTGCATCGGATTTTTCGTCCAAAGAATTTTGTCTGACATGTGATTTCACCTCTCAAATGCTCTGTAACGGGAGCGGGCAACCGCACTGACAATTTTCCTGTTTTCCCCCGCCTGCGGCGGGGGAAAAGAAATTTAAATCAGTGCAATTCACCCATTCCCCTCTGTAATTTCCTCATCCAGATAATTATATAATGTATATTTGGAGATATCATAAAACCTGGAGACCTTGTCCCCCGCTTTTTTGATTAAGAACACCCCTTTGGCATCTAAATAGTGAATGGCCCGGACTTTGTCCTCCTTGGTCATCATAGCAACGGGCTTGCCCACGTATTCGCAGGATTTTTCGATCAACCGATCCAGAAGATCCCCCACATCGGAGAAGATCATCTCCGTATCGTCCATGGCCTCCCGTTTTTCCTCGTCGGCGGCGATGAACTGATTCAAAATCCCCGTGGCGTGGAACATGGCCGTGATATCGTAGTTGATCCCCAAGAGGGCCACCACCCGTCCGTCCTCGTCCCGCAGATAGATGGAAGAGGATTTGAGCAACCGCCCATCCGGGGTGCGGGTGTGGTAGTTGAGCTGATCCGCCACTCGATCCGGCTCTTTGAGGGCCTCTAACACGATCTCACTGGCCCCGTCTCCCATCCGGCGGCCTGTGACGTGACCGTTTTCGATGGCGAAAATGGTTCCCTCCGTGTTCCGGGTCAAGTCGTGTACCGCCACCTCGCACTGGGAACCGAACTGCTGGGCGATCCCGTGGGCCAATTGGGTCAGAAATTGATTTCGCTGTTCATTTTCCATATAATTCATCCTGTCTGCAAGCATGTCTTTTTTGGTGATACCAAAATATCACAAACGGGCCGATCTTTCAATTATTTTTTAGCACAAATAAAAATTTTTTATTTGGCAATGTTGTACAATACGCCCCCAATCCTGTCCCTCAATAAAAAGTCCCCACGCAATTTGCGCAGGGTTCGATGATACTATTTAGAACAAGTCGCTGTGTGTACCAGTGCGGGTTAGGACGAGAATTAAGTTTTCTTTTTCAATCCGATAAATCAGTAACCAGTCCGGCGTAAGGTGACATTCCCGATGGCCGATCCAGTTGCCTGTGAGTGCATGGTCATAGTATTTTTCGGGGAGAGGCTCCCCGGAAAGCAATATGCCCACCGCAGTATCCATGATTGACATATCGTAGCCCCGGCGGATGGCCGCTTTCAAGTCCTTTTTATACCGTGCGGACGAGCGCAAATCATACCGCATCATCCATAACCTCTTTTAACAGTTCGTCAAAGCTGGTGTACGCCTTATAGCGCTCTGGGTTTTTTGCGATTTCCTCCGCTTCTTGCAGCGCAGCGATGGTCTCTGCATTGGGAACCTTTGCAGATAGCTCAAAGGGAATCCCCCGCTCCCGCAGGGCTTGTTTCGTAAAAATCGTAAAAGCCGTAGTGAAATTAAGTCCCAGCTCGGCAAACAGTTCTTCTGCTTCTCGCTTTAGATCTTCATCCATCCGAATATTGATATTCGTCTTTGCCATTGGTCGCACCTCCTGTCTGATTAGTATATATATTTTATCACAGTGTATTCACAACGTCAATAAAAATTGCAAACCCTCCAATAACTATCTCCAAAACCCCAGGCCCAGTCTACCCCTCAACACCCTCCGGCTCCGCCATCTGGTATCCCACGCCCACTTCGGTCAGGATATACTTGGGCTCCGCAGGGTTGTCCTCCAGTTTGCGGCGGATGTTGGCCACGTTGACCCGGAGGATTTGTCCGTCACTGAGGTGGTCATCCCCCCAGACCCGGCGGAGAATGAAGTCGTGGGTCAGCACACGTCCGGCGTTTTGGGCCAAGGTCACCACGATCTTGTGCTCAATAGGGGTCAGGTGAATAATCTCTCCGTCTTTTGCGATCCGGTGCTTGCTGTAGTCGATCTGTAGTGCGCCGTTGGAGAAGCTGTCGCTGACCTCCACTTTGCTGCACCAGCATTTTTTATAGAGCCGGATGGCCGCCCGCACCCGGGCCAAGAGCTCGTTGTTTCCGAAAGGCTTTTCAATATAGTCGTTGGCCCCGGCATCCAGGGCCGCCACTTTCCCCGCCTCTTCCGTGCGGGCGCTGACGATGATAATGGGAATCTCCGACCACTCCCGGATGCTTTTCAACACTTTCATCCCGTCAATATCCGGCAGACCCAAATCCAGCAGGATCAGATCAAACAGGGTATCCGCCGTGGTGGAGATGGCTTTTCTCCCCGTGTCCGCCACCAATACTTCATACCCGGCAGAGACCAGGTTCGCCATGAGAAAATCACTGCTGTGTCTGTCGTCCTCAACCACTAGAATTGTCCCTTTGCACTCTGACATACTTTGCACCTCCCTATCGTCCCCTTGCGTTGTATTTCCGTTCTTTTATAATATAACATATGTTCTTTATAAAATCTTTATACGAATCATCCAAATCTATACACAAAATTTATTCATTTCTTTGGCGCTTGGTGATAGAATACCAAATTGTAGTCAGAAGTCGTCCTCTTGAATAGGTGTTGCCCATGAAAAGCCATGAAGTTGTCAAAGCATTGTCTCTCATAACCCAAATTGGCATCTATATTGTGGCCTCCGTCGTGGTCGGCGTATTTCTGGGGCGATTTTTAGACAATCTATTGGGGACATCTCCCTGGCTGCTCCTGATCTTCTCTCTCTTTGGCATCGGGGCTGCATTCAAGTTTTTGTTGGATCTCATCCCAAAAGGCGAACAGGGTGATCCAAACGCCCCAGGCGATTCCAAAGAGCAAGACGATTCCAATGAACACTGATGCGGAAGGGATCACTATGAAATTATCCCCTATGGCAAAAAAAATTGCGGGTATGATCTGTGTGCTGGCCCTGGTCTTCATCCTGATCAGCGTGGTGTTTTATCGTTCGCTGGAGTTCTGGCCCTTCGCTGTAGGGGTACTCATGGGCGCTGTTTTCAGCTTAGTCCGGATCATCTTACTGGATCGCTCTGTGGACAAGGCCATTGAAAAAGGCACATCCTTTAAAAAAAGTACGGCTGTATTGCAATCTCTGCTCCGGCTCGTACTGGTCGCACTGATCTTTATCCTGGCCGCCATATCCGGGTTCCAAGCCATGCTATGGGGAGCCGGTGCCGGGGTTCTCACCATGCCCCTTGCGGCTTTTTCTATGAAATTTTTCAAACACGGCGACGAACACGGTGCCGAGTAACGGAGGTGATGGCTCTTGGACTTTACAATTCGGAATCTTTTTTCTATTGAACTATTCGGCATGGAGATCTGGATCACCCAGACCATCGTCAACACCTGGATCATCATGGCCCTTTTGATCACGGGCGCCGCTATTGTCCGCATCAAGCTGCGCAACATGACGGATGCCCCCGGCAAGTTCCAAAATGTAATCGAAGCCATCGTCGAGGCCTTTGGCAAGTTTGTGAAAGACTTCAACGGCGACAAGTACCAGATTGTAAGCAACTGGTTTTTCATGGTGTTTCTGTTTGTCCTTATCTCCAACTTCAGCGGCCTGGTCGGGTTCCGTCCGCCGACGGCGGACTGGGGTACTACATTCGCCCTGGCCTTTGTCACTTTGATCTTAATCCAAGTGGCGGGGATCCGTGCGAAAGGCGCCGATTACATCAAGGGCTTCTTCCGGCCAACTATTTTCCTCTTTCCCCTGAATCTCATCGGGGAATTGGCTCGGCCCGTCTCTCTCAGTTTCCGTCTCTTCGGCAACATGCTGGCCGGATTTATTATCCTCACGCTGATCTATTCCATTACGCCTCTCTTTGCCCGTTTTCTGCTCCCCATAGCGCTGCACGCATACTTCGACGTGTTCGCCGGGGCGTTGCAGACCTATATCTTCTGTGCAGTCAGTCTATCTTTTATCGGCGCAAGTTCTGCTATTGAGCAGTGAGTTGCGTTTGATTGGCAATAGAAATTTATTATTATTTTGGAGGAATGACCCATGCAAGATCCATTGGCCTTTGTCGTCGCAATCGCACAACTCTCTGCTGTTTTCGCACTGTGGACCGGTATTTTAACCGCTCTCGGTCAAGGCAGAATCGCCGCAACCGCCATTGAGGCCATCGCACGGCAGCCGGAGTCGGCAGGTACCGTTCGCGGCACCATGATCGTCGGTCTCGCCATGGCCGAGACAGCCGGTATCTACGGCCTGTTCATCGCCATCGTGTTGCTCTTTGTCAACCCCTTTGTCGGCCATTTTCTCTAAGCACACACGTAAGGGCATCATAAGAAGGAGGGCTTTTTCTTGGACGTACTGCCCCTGACCTTTCTCACGGCTGTTCCCGAGGGCCAAGTTTTCGGCCTGAACACGGAGACGCTGATTACAATCGTGCTCCAACTTTTGAACGCATCCGTTTTGGCCGGCTTTTTGACCTGGCTCCTATATAAGCCTGTCCGAAAGTTCCTGCAAAAACGGGCCGAGCGGATTCAATCCCAACTGGACCGGGCCGAGCAGGATATGACCCAGGCGGCCACCCTCAAAGATCAATACGAAGCCAGTCTGGACGGGATCGAACAGGAGCGGGTGGAGATTTTAGAGACCGCCCACAAACAGGCTGTGGAGAAAACCCGCAATGTGCTCCAAGAGGGCAAGCGGGAAGCCGACGCCATGCGGGATCGTGCACTGCAGAGTATCCAAAACGAGCAGGCACAGATTCAAGATTCCGTCAAAGACTATATTATTGACCTCTCTTCCGCCATGGCGGGAAAGATCGTCACCCATGCAATTGACCCTGAAATCCAAGACCGTCTCTTCGCCGAGGCTTTACAGGAGTTGGAGGACACGTCATGGCCGACATAAGTCTCCGCTATGCCACCGCCCTCTTCAACCTCTGCGTCAAGGACGGCTGCTTAAGCCAATGTCTGGATCAGGCCATCATCGTGCGGGATGTCTTAGAAAAGACCGAGTGCCGCCAGATTCTGGCCCACCCACACATCCCCGCACAGGAGAAGATCGCATTTCTGCACAGCGTATTCCCCTGTGTAATCCATGCATATCTGGGCGATTTTCTGGCCCTGGTGATTACAAAACGGCGGGAGCAAATTCTTGTCCCCGCACTGACGGCGTTCATTGAGCTGGGCAAGCGTGCCCAGGGATATATGGGGGCCCAGGTCATATCGGCCGTACCCCTGCGGGACAGCCAGCGTTCGGCTCTGCAACAGGTTCTATCAAGAAAATTGGGCAAACAGGTAGACCTCTCCTTAGAGGTGGATCCCGCTCTCATCGGCGGTGTGCGCATCTATGTAGACGGCCGCCTAATTGACCGCACCGTACAAAAACAGCTCTATGACATGAAAAATAGTATAAAAAGTGGGGAGGGGCTTTGATGATCCTCAAACCCGATGAGATCAGCTCAGTCATCAAAAAGCAAATTGCAGCATATTCTTCCAAATTGGAAATCGACGAGGCAGGCAGTGTCATCCAGGTGGGTGACGGCATTGCCCGTGTTTTCGGTTTGAAAAATGCCATGAACGGCGAGTTGTTGGAGTTTCCCAACAACGTCTTTGGCATTGCCTTAAACTTAGACGAGGACAGCATCGGCGCTGTTATCATGGGCTCTGATGCGGCCATCAAGGAAAAAGATCCCGTCAAGCTCACCGGCCGGGTGGCGGAGGTTCCCGTAGGAGACGCCCTCTTGGGCCGGGTGGTCAACGCCCTGGGTCAGCCCATTGACAACAAGGGGCCGATCCACAGTACCAATACCCGCAAAATCGAGCGGATCGCCCCCGGCGTCATCACCCGCCAGGAGGTCAACGTACCCCTCCAGACGGGACTCAAAGCCATTGACGCCATGGTGCCCATCGGCCGGGGCCAGCGGCAGCTCATCATCGGCGACCGGCAGACGGGTAAGACCACCCTCTGTCTGGACACCATCTTGAATCAAAAGGGCAAAAATGTCCTCTGTATCTATGTGGCCATCGGCCAGAAGGGCTCCACCGTAGCCCGGATCGCCAAGACCTTAGAGGACAAAGGCGCCATGGAGTACACCACCATTGTCGCCGCCACCGCCAGTGAGTCCGCCCCCCTCCAGTATATCGCCCCCTATGCGGGCTGCGCCATCGGCGAGGAGTGGATGGACGCCGGCAAAGACGTGTTGATTATCTACGATGATCTATCCAAACACGCCGTTGCTTACCGTGCCCTCTCTCTCCTCTTACGGAGACCGCCGGGCCGTGAGGCCTATCCCGGCGACGTGTTCTATCTCCACTCCAAACTCTTGGAGCGGGCCGCCTGTATGAGCCCCGAGTTCGGCGGCGGAACCCTGACGGCATTACCCATCATCGAGACCCAGGAGGGGGATATCTCCGCATATATTCCCACCAACGTCATCTCTATCACCGATGGGCAGATCTATCTGGAGACAGAGCTGTTTAACAACGGCATCCGTCCGGCCATCAACGCCGGGTTCTCCGTCTCCCGTGTAGGCGGCGCCGCCCAGATCAAGGCCATGAAAAAATTGGCCGGCCCCATCCGGATCGAGCTGGCCCAATACCGGGAACTGGCGGCCTTCTCCCAGTTCGGCTCAGATTTGAGCCAGGACACCTTAGACCGTCTCCGCCACGGGGAACGGATTGTGGAGTTGCTCAAACAACCCCAATACAGTCCGCTGCCGGTAGAGCAGCAGGTGTTGACCTTGTATGTCCTCACCAACAAGTATCTGTCGGATATCGCCTTAGAGGAAATTCAGGAGTTCAATCAGCGGTTCCTGGCGTTTATCGATGAGGCGTACAGTCACATCCTCACGGAAATCCGAGAGAAAAAGGACATCTCCAACGAGTTGGAACTCGAAATCAAAACCGCCATTGACGAATTTAAGGAGCAATACCATGCCGTCAAGGAAGACAATTAAGTTAAGAATTGCAAGCGTTACCACGACGAAGCAGATCGTCAAAGCCATGAATATGGTGGCGGCCACAAAGCTCCAGAAGACAAAGCGACAGTTCGCCGCCGTCCGGCCCCTCTTTCAGGCATCCGTGCGTATTATGGACGCCGTATCCAACTGTGAGCTGGCCGGAGAAAGCGTATTTTTCCAACAGCGCCCGGTGAAGACCACCGCCTATGTGGTCATCACCGGAAACCGAGGCTATTGCGGCGGCTACAACTCCAATGTATCGGCCCTGGCCCTGGCCCATATGAACGAGGGCAAAAATGAGGAGATTTTGGCCGTCGGCACCCGGGGGCGGGACTATTTTCAGCGATTAGAAAAGAATGTCCGCCACTGTTATGCGGAACTGTCCGAATACACCACCTATGCCGATGCCCAGAGCGTCGCTGAGACTCTCCTCTCCCTCTATGTCTCCGGTGAAGTGGACGAGGTCTATGTGGCCCACACCCAATTCCAATCCGTCTTATCCCATGTGCCGACCCTCACCCGGATTTTGCCCATGGGCGACGGCGAGGATCCCAAGAACAAGCCGGAGCGCTTACAGTACGAGCCAAATGCGGAAGCGTTTTTAGAGACGGCCATCCCGGCACACATCAGCGCATTTCTCTACGGCGCAGTGCTGGAATCCGGTTGTTGCGAACAGGCGGCCCGCATGGTCAGTATGGACGGCGCCACCAAAAATGCCACCGAGATCATCGAAAAGCTCACCCGTGAGTTCAACCGGTCTCGTCAGGCGCATATCACCCAGGAAATCACCGAGATTATCGCCAGTGTCAATATATCGAAATAGTCTTGTGTTCCCTCCGCCTCGGTGGGGGGAAACACAAACCAAATAGTGCAAGGGGCTGTTTTATTTGTCAGGACAAAATACAGGTAACATTCTACAGATCATAGGGGCCGTATTGGATATCCGCTTCGAGCGGGAGCTCCCCGCCCTCTATAACGCCATCACAGTCCAGCACGGCGAGGATACGGTGGTCTTAGAGGTCATGCAGCACCTGGGCGACAACGTCGTCCGGTGTATCTCCATGAACGCCACCGACGGCCTCGTCCGGGGCATGGAGGCCGTGGATACGGGCGCTCCCATCTCCGTCCCCGTGGGCGAACACGTCCTGGGCCGGATGCTGGATGTCACAGGCAAAGCCATCGACGCCAAACCAGAACCCGAGTCAGATGAGCATTGGCCCATCCACCGGGATCCGCCCAGTTTCGCCGAGCAGACCACTACCGCTGAAATGCTGGAGACGGGTATCAAGTCTATCGACTTGCTCTGTCCCTATTCCAAGGGCGGTAAAATCGGCCTCTTCGGCGGTGCCGGCGTAGGTAAGACGGTTCTCATCATGGAGCTGATTCGTAACATCGCCACAGAGCACGGCGGCTACTCCGTCTTCTCCGGCGTAGGCGAGCGGACCCGTGAGGGCAACGACCTCTACAACGACATGCTCAATTCCGGCGTTATCAACAAAGCCGCCCTGGTCTTTGGCCAGATGAACGAACCCCCCGGCGCCAGAATGCGGATCGGTCTCACCGGTCTCACCATTGCGGAGTATTTCCGTGATGTGGCCCGGCAGGACGTGCTCCTCTTTATCGACAACATCTTCCGCTTCGTCCAGGCCGGTTCGGAAGTTTCGGCCCTCCTGGGCCGTGTCCCCAGCGCCGTGGGCTATCAGCCCACCCTCTCTACGGAGATCGGCGCCCTGCAAGAGCGGATTACCTCTACCCTCACAGGCTCCATTACCTCGGTGCAGGCCATCTACGTCCCCGCCGACGACTTTACGGATCCCTCCGCCGCCACCACCTTCGCCCACTTGGACGCCACTACGGTTCTGTCCCGTGCGATTGTGGAGCTGGGCATCTATCCCGCCGTCTCTCCCCTGGAATCCACCTCCCGGATTCTGGAGAAGAGCATTGTAGGGGCCGACCACTACAATACGGCCCGCTCTGTCAAGAGTATTCTCCAGCGCTATAAAGACCTCCAGGATATCATCGCCATCTTAGGCGTGGATGAGCTGTCGGAGGCCGATAAGCTCACCGTCAACCGGGCGAGAAAAATTCAGCGGTTCTTGTCGCAACCCTTCTTCGTGGCGGAGAAGTTCACCTCCATCCCCGGCCAATACGTACCCGTTTCCGAAACCGTCCGGGGTTTCAAAGAGATCATCGAAGGCAAACACGACGAGATTCCAGAGGGCATGTTCTTAAGCGCCGGAACCATCGATGACGTGTTAGAGCGATATCAACAAGCGAAGTAGGTAATTGCCGAATGGAACCGAAACACGAAAAAAAAATCCATCTGCGGATCCTCACCCCCACAGGCCCTAAAGTCGAGCGGGACGTGGACATGGTGATTCTGCGCACCACAGGCGGTGACATGGGTATTTTGCCGGGCCATGAGACCTATTACTGTGCGTTGGACTACGGTGTATTCCGTGTCTTAAACCGTAACAGAGAGGGCCAACTGGCCGTCTTGGGCGGCGTGGCAGAGATCCAGGACAATGTCCTCACCGTCCTGACCCCGGAGGCCCAGTGGCCAAAAGACATCGACCGAGCCCAGTCCGAGGCCATCCGAGCTGAAATCGAGCAGAGACTCCAGGGCGAAGACACAGAGGCGTTCGACATCAAGGGCGAGCAAGCCCGCCTCCGCCGTGCGCTGGTGCGCCTGGAAGTGAGCGAACACCCGGCCATCGGCGAAAACTTCGACGAGGACGAGCAATAGAGAATCACAAAAAACGCCCACTCTGCATTGGCAGAGCGGGCGTTTTTTTATATGGAGCTCCCTCCGGCAGGCTTCGCCTGCCACCTCCCTCGAAACGAGGGAGGCATTTGGGTATTTGGGGCAATTTTTCCCTGTCTTTTCCTTCGGCCCCTTCGTTTACGAGGGGGCTGTCAGGCGAAGCCTGACTGGGGGAGCCTAACTGGGAGAGAAATACGCCCGTACTACTTCCGCATCCCGTTGAATCTGATGTTTCAGCGCCTCCATGCTGTCAAATTTAATCTCCGGGCGGATAAAGTGGAAGAACTCCACCCGAACCTGTCTGCCGTAGAGATTGCCGCTAAAATCCAGAATATAGCTCTCCACCGTCATCTGATCCGCCTTGCCCACTGTGGGGCGGAGGCCGATATTGGTCACGGCGATGTAGGGGGTATCTAAGTAAACACGGGTCGCATATACGCCCCGAGCGGGGGTCAGTACCCCGTCTGAAAACGTCATATTGATGGTAGGCGCCCCGATGGTGCGGCCCAGTTTGTATCCGTAGCGCACCGTATCCACCAGGGTGTGGGGATGGCCCAAAAACTGATTGGCCCGCTCTATCTCCCCGGCCAGAAGCAGTTTCCGGATATAAGTGGAGCTGACAACCTGGCCGTCTACGGCAACTTCGCCAATTATATCGCAGCCGATTCCCAGCGCAGCGCACCGCTCCCGGAGCCGCTGGGGCGTCCCCTCCCCGCCGTAGCCGAAGTTGAAGTTGTGGCCGCAGACCACATGGATTGCACCGAATTTCTCCTGGAGCGCCGTGATAAACTCCATCCAGTCCATGCGCCGGAACTGCTCATCAAAGTGGAGGATCAGCACGTCTCGTATCCCGCAGAGCCGCTCAATGAGATCCACCCGCCCCGCAGGAGAATTAATCAGCGGAACCCGCTCCCCGGTGACCAGTTGCCCGGGCGGGGTATCGAATGTCAGCACCGACGGGGTCGCATTCAGCTCTCTGGCACGTTCTTTTGTCCGCTCCAACAGGGCGGTATGGCCTAAATGAATGCCGTCAAAAAATCCCAGGGCGATGACCCGTTTTTTCTCTGTTGTCATTGGTGTCGTGTCTCCTATTATGAAACCGTATAAAACCCCTTTTTCACCCGCAGTTCCAATCCCGCTCGATCCGTGATCTCTCCCAGGGCCAAAAACTCTCCCGTTTGACTATACACCCGCACCGATCCCGGCACGCCCGCCGTCAGGCGGATGGTCTGGCCGTTGCGGAGTTTTTTCTCTTGGATTGAATCCAACGTCAGAGCCGGATGGGACGCAAACAGGGTGTCTACAGGGCGTAGAAATCTGCTCCGGTCATCCTGTTCCGCTTCAATCTCTGGGAGGGTGTATGCCCCCTCCAGAGAAAAGGCTCCCACACGGGTACGCCGCAGAGCGGTCATCACGCCGCCGACGCCTAAGACTTGGCCTATATCGTGGCACAATGTGCGGATATAAGTCCCTTTGGAGCAAGTGATCTCCAGATCGAACCCCTCAGGCCCCTCGGCGATGAGTTCCAGGCGATGGATCGTCACCGTCCGGGCCTTCCGTTCCACCTCTACACCTTTGCGGGCCAGTTTATATAACCGCTGTCCATCCACCTTGATGGCGGAGTACATAGGCGGAATCTGTTGGATCTCCCCCAGAAATCGGGGCAATACGGCCTCCAACTCCCTGCGGGATATAGGGGTATCACAGGTATGTAATACCCGCCCGGTGCTATCCTGGGTATCGGTGACGATTCCCAAACCCAGGCGGGCGAGATAAGTCTTCTCCTGGGCCTCGGCGAACTCCACAGCACGGGTCGCCCTGCCCACAAAGATGGTCAACAGGCCTGTGGCCAGGGGATCCAATGTCCCGGCGTGGCCGATACGCCGCTCCCGGAGCAGGCCCCGGAGCTTTGCGACTACGTCGTGGCTGGTCCAGTCTTGGGGCTTGTCTATGAGTAAAATCCCCGTCATGGCAGAACTTCTCCCACCGCTGTTAAAAGGGCCGTGACAGTATCTTCCGGCGAGGCGTCTATGGTACAGCCCCCCGCCATAATATGGCCGCCGCCGCCGAAGTTCTGGCAGATGCGATTGGCATCCACCCCCGGACTGGTGCGGACGGATACTTTGCATTTGCCGTCGGACTGCTCTTTGACCGTGATCCCCACCAAGACCCCCTCCACCTGGCCGGGGATGGCGGCGATATCGTCCAGATCGTTCTCCGTGGCCCCGGTACGGGCCAGCAACTCCTGGGTAACTACTGCCACCGCCACACGATCTCCGTGGGCGTAGCGCAGAGATGTGTAGAGCTCCCCGTCCAAAGCCATGCGAGCCCTCGTCTTTGTGCGGAAGAGCATTTTGTTCACAAATCGGTGATCGGCCCCCGCATTTAGGAGCGCACCGGCCACCTGAAAGGTCTCTCCTGTGGTGTTGGCATAGGAAAAACAGCCCGTATCCGTAGACAGGGCCACATAGAGGGGCAAAGCCGCCTCGGCGCTGATTGCGCCCGACAGCTCCATGAGAACATGATAAACCACCTCTCCGCAGGCGGCACGATCCGCCTCCAGGCAAGTGTATTTGGCATATCCCGTGTAGGACGGGTGATGGTCAATGGCCAGGTCTACCCGATCTCGGTAATCTCCGGCGTTTTTCGCCAAGATTTCGGCATCCGCCGTATCTACGGCCAAGATGAACTCCGGGGCAAAGCCCGCCGGAGCGAGATAGGGCGCCACATAGTCCAGATAGCGCTCTGTGGTCTCCGGGTTTTCCAGCACATAGGCCGTCTTCCCCACAGATCGCAGACCGCTGCATAGCCCCGCCGCCGAGCCTAAGGTATCGCCGTCGGGCCGGGTGTGGGTCAAGATAAGAAAATTGTCCCGCTCCCGGAGCCAGTTCGCCGTGGCCTTACTCGTCAGTCTCCTGGTCTCGTTCATGGTCTGTCTCCTCAGCCGCCACGTCTAATCCCTGTAATATCTTTGACACATGGGCGCCGTGTTCCATAGATTTATCCAGCTTAAAGATCAGCTCCGGGGTGTGGCGGATAGTGAGGACGCTGCCCAACTCACGGCGCAAAAATCCCGTAGCGGATTTTAGGCCCCTCATCAACCGCCGCTCATCACATGCACCCAAGACACTAATGTGCACCGTGCAATAGCGCAAATCCGACGTAGTATCCACAGCCACGACACTGAGCATCCCCTGCTGAATCCGCGGATCTTTGATATTCCGCAAACGATCCGATAAGACACGGGAGATATCCCCGTTGATCCGTTGTATTCTGTTTGATGCCATAGTTTGTACCTCTAATCGCATTATATATATTTCGTAGGGACGACCGCCCCGGTCGTCCGCTAGACGGTCACGGACGGTCGCAGACCGCATCCCGGTCATTGGCAGACCTCTGCGGACGGTCGAGGCGACCGTCCCTACTACACGACCTGAATTTGTTCCATCGTGAACGCCTCGATAATGTCGCCCAGTTTTACATCGTTGTAGTTTTCCAGGGCGATCCCGCACTCGTAGTTGGTGGCCACTTCTTTCACGTCGTCCTTGAAGCGCCGGAGAGAGGCCATGGCCCCCTCGTGGATGACAATGCCGTCCCGTACCAGGCGCACCTGACACCCACGGACAATTTTTCCGTCTTGGACGTAGCAACCGCAGACCGTGCCGATATGGGATACTTTGTAGGTCTCCCGGACTTCGGCGTGGCCCAATACCACTTCTTTGAATTTCGGGGCCAGCATCCCTTTCATGGCGGCCTCGATCTCGTTGATACAGTCGTAGATGACCCGGTAGGTGCGGACGTCTACATCGCTCCGCATGGCGCTGTCCCTGGCCGCCGCATCCGGGCGGACGTTAAAGGCCACGATAATGGCACCGGAGGTGGCCGCAAGCATGACATCGCTCTCGTTGACAGCGCCCACGCCGGAGTGGATCACCCGGACACGGACTTCGTCGCTGGTGATCTTCTCCAGAGACGTCTTGATGGCCTCGGCGGAGCCGTGGACATCGGCTTTTACGATAAGGTTGAGATTCTTTAACTCTCCCTGCTGAATCTGGGCAAAGAGGTCGTCTAAGCTCACTTTTGTCGCAGGCCCTTGGGTCGCCAGCTTCTGCTCGTTTTTGCGCTGATCCACCAGTTCTCTGGCCATCCGCTCATCGGCTACGGCGTTGAACGTGTCCCCGGCGTTGGGAACTTCACTCATACCCATGATCTCCACGGGCACAGATGGCCCGGCGGTTGATACTTTCTCGCCCTTGTCGTTGGTCATAAGCCGCACACGGCCCACAGATGTCCCGGCAATGATAATATCGCCCTGCTTCAGCGTACCGTTTTGCACAAGCCCCGTCATAATGGGCCCCCGGCTCTTATCCAGCCGGGCCTCAATGACCGTGCCCCGGGCCGCACGGCTTGGATTGGCCCGAAGTTCCTGCACCTCAGCGGTGAGAGCCACCATTTCCAGGAGCGTATCCACGCCCATGCCGGTCTTGGCGGAGATGGGTACGATAATGGTCTCGCCGCCCCAGTCCTCGCTGACCAGCTCGTATTCCGTGAGCTGCTGCTTGATTTTATCCGGATTTGCCTCCGGTTTATCCATCTTGTTAATGGCCACAATGATGGGGATTTCCGCCGCCTTGGCGTGGCTGATGGACTCCACCGTCTGGGGCATGATCCCGTCGTCGGCGGCCACCACCAGGATGGCCACATCCGTCACTCTCGCACCTCTGGCCCGCATAGATGTGAACGCCTCATGGCCGGGGGTATCCAGGAACGTGATGGGCTTGCCGCCCACCTCCACCTGATAGGCACCGATGTGTTGGGTGATGCCGCCGGCCTCCCCCTCTACCACCTGGGCGTTTCGGATCCGATCAAGAAGACTTGTCTTACCGTGGTCAACGTGGCCCATGACCACTACCACAGGAGCCCGGAGTTCCAGATCCTCTGTCTTATCTTCCGTATCGTCGATGAGCCGCTCTTCAATGGTGACCACCACTTCCCGCTCTACCTTACAGCCCATTTCCATGGCCACAAGGGCGGCGGTATCGTGGTCGATAATATCAGACAGAGACGCCATAGTACCCATCTTTACCAGACGGGCCACCACCTGGGCGCCGGTCTTTTTCATCCGGAGGGCCAGCTCGCCCACGGCAATCTCATCGGGGATCAGCACTCTGGTGGGGGCTTTCTTGGCGGCCTCCATCTGGAGCTTGAGCATCTTGTCCCGCTCCTCTTGCCGCCGCTTTGCACTTGGGACTCTGCCCTTTTGATTGCGCTTGCCGAACTTCTCTTTCCCCTGTTTCATCCCTTGCGCCCGATCAGGCACCAGAGTATCCAGCCGCTCGTCGTACTTATCGATGTTAATCGTGGCACCGGAGGTATCAATGACCCGTTTCTCCGGCTTCTTCGTGTTCTGGGGTGATGGGCTGTCGGAGCCTCTGCTCTGTTTTGGGCTCTGGCTCGGCGTCTGGGGTGCAGGTGCACTCGCCTGGGGTCTCTGTTCGGCGCTGCCGGCCTCCGGCTCCGCTTTCGCCGCCTTTTGCGGTGCCGGTTTTTCTGGCTCCTTCGTTGGGGGCGGGGCCACATAGGTCTCGGCGTAGACCTCTTCAATGCTTTCTATTTGATTGTTTTGGGTGAGATATTCAAAAATCAGGTCGAGCTCACTCTCCCCCAGAACCTGCATGTGGTTCTTGGGCGCAGTGGCGTATTTAGTTAGGATCTCGGAGATGCTCTTTGAGCCCAGTCCGAAATCTTTCGCCACCTCATGTACGCGGTATTTAATCATTGCTTCGTCCTCCTCTTGCCTGATTCCCACCCGGTTTTCTGCCCGGTTTCCTGGATCGCTGCTTCTTTTTGGCCTGTCGTCGTATGGCCCGGTCTTTCCGGTGGGCTAAGGCCTCCACCAGAGCGCCGTAGCGTTCTTTATCCTGTTCCTCTAACTTCTTCGCAAAAGTCCACGCAAATCCCGGATCCAAAAAAGCTACGATCCCGCAGGCATTCAAACCCAGCGCTCTGCCCAATTGTTCCTGGGTGAAACCGGTATCTGCATACAGACCGTTGCATCGATCCGGCATGTGTCTGGCGCTCTCCCGTACCCGCTCACTGGCATCTGCCGCTGTACAGATAAGCCTTACCCGCTTATCGTGGACGGCATCCGACACCGCCGTATATCCTGCGGCCAGTTTCCCCGCCCGGAGGGCGAGACCTAAAAGCCCCAATCCGTTACTCATGGCGTGTCCTCCGTCATTTCCGCTTCCAGCCGGGTCAAAACCTCCGCCGGGATGCTCTTTCCAAAGGCCCGCTCTAACCCCCGGGTCTTGACCGACCGTTTCAGGCAGTCCAAATCCGGACACACATATGCGCCCCGGCCGGGCTTTTTCCCCTGAAAATCCAGAGAGATTTCTCCCTCGGGGGACTTGACCGCCCGGATCAACTCCCGCTTTGGTTTCATCTCCCGGCAACCGGTACACTGGCGCATGGGGATTTTTTTTGGCATAGCGGCCCTCCTGTGCGTGGCTATACAACTATACTATTCCACAAAGTCTTCCTCGTTCTCCGTATCCTCATCCATATCGTCTGCCCGGGTCTCAGAGTGGATATCGATCTTATACCCGGTGAGCCGTGCGGCCAGTCTTGCATTCTGCCCCTCTTTGCCAATGGCCAAGCTCAACTGATCGTCCGGCACCACGACACGGCAACTCTTTTCGCCGCCGGTTAAGGTCACGTCTAGCACTTGGGCCGGGGCCAGGGCTGATGCGATATACGCCGTTGGATCCTCGCTGTATTGGATGATGTCGATCTTCTCGCCGCCCAATTCCCCGACGATGGCCGCCACACGGCCGCCCTTGGGGCCGACACAGGCCCCGATGGGATCTACTTGGTCGTCATTTGACCACACGGCCAGTTTGGTGCGGTTCCCCGCCTCTCTGGCGATGCTCATAATCTCTACGGTGCCGTCAAATATCTCCGGCACTTCCAACTCAAAGAGCCGCTTGACCAGACCCGGATGGGTTCTGGAAATAAGCACCTGGGGGCCTCTCGTACTGCGGCGCACTTCCACCACGTAGACCTTGACCCGCTCTCCGTCCCGCAGAATCTCGCCCCGGACTTGCTCTGACGGGGAGAGCATGGCCTCCGTGGTTTCACTGCCGGAGCCGATACGGATGGAAACACTGCCGCTGCGGGGGTCTACCCGTGTGACTTGACCCGTTAAAATCTCGTGCTCCTTGGAGGTGAACTCGGCAAAAATCATACCCCGCTCCGCCTCCCGGATGCCTTGGATGATGACCTGTTTCGCCGCCTGGGCTGCAATCCGGCCGAATTTTTTCGTCTCTATGGGTACGTTTACCGTATCCCCCAGATCGGTTTTCTTGTTGTATTTTTTCGCCTCGTCTAAGAGAATTTCCACGTCCGGGTCTTCCACTTCTTCCACCACGGATTTCTGGATGTAGAGCTCAATCTTCCGTTTTTCCTCGTCCACATGGACAAACAGCGCCTCGGCGGCCGTGGGATGATCTTTCTTCAAAGCGGCCAATAGCGCCTGGTTGATCTTCTCCAGCATATACGCCTTGCTGATCCCCTTTTCCCGCTCGATCTCTTCCAATGCGGTAAAAAACTCTGCATTCATTATGATAGCTCCTCCATAATCACACTATGCGATGCGTAGTTTTACCATCGCAATATCGTTCTTTGCAAACTGCCGGGATTCTCCGGCGACCTCCAGGGTCACGTCTCCGTCTTCGTAGGCGGCCAGTGTCCCCAAGTGCTCCTTGGAGCCAAAGGCCGGGCGGTAGAGCCGTACTTCTACCATGTGACCTATAAACCGTATGAAATCCTGGGGCCGCTTGAGCTGCCGTTCCGCCCCGGCGGAGGAGACTTCAAATGTGTATTGACCTGGGATGATATCCATCTCATCCAGCTTGGGATCCAAGGCACGGCTCACCTGCTCGCAGTCGGTGATAGATACGCCCGTCTCCTTATCAATATAGACCCGGAGAAACCAGGCCCCCGCCTCTTTGATGTACTCCACATCCCAGAGTTCGCACCCGGCCTCCCGGACAATGGGCTCGGCCAATTGGGTGATTTGATCCACAATCTTGTTCATTTTTTGTCTCCTGAAAATGGCTCAAAGAAAGGAGTGGGCACCACCCACTCCATACAACAAGCCTACTTACTCTAATCTATGGCATTTTACCACATCTTTTTGTACATTGCAAGTGTTTTTCGCCGTTCTTTTGCGAGAAATACAAGAAATCAATACCCTCCGCACATCAATCCTGCGGAGGGTATCCTTTTTTATGAAAACAGATGGCAAAATGCCTATTATTCCATGTCTCCGCCTTCGGTATTGATGAACACATTGCCGCCGGAGAAATATGCGCTGCCTGCACCGAACACATCCCGGAAGAATAGGATCGGCACGTAGAGCTCGTCACCAATCCGCAGAGATTCTTGCGCTAAGGTAATGGTTTCACCGTCGACATCAAAGTCGGCCGAGCCCACAAAAAAGTGAATATTTCCATTTAAGCCCGGGAAGAAAACTTCTCCCGTCTGCAGATTCCAGAAGACGTCTACGTTAAGCGCTCTCTCTATCGCCATGAGCGAGACATGGGTCGGAAAAATTTCGTCGTCACCTACCGTTTCGAGACTTGCGCCCGGAACGCCCACACCGTCTATGATAACCGGATACTGTGACCAATCGGTGTCAGGCTCTTCCAGATCTTCCTCAACGGGGGGTACAGGGGCATCGTATTCATCTTCCTCGTCTTCCTCATAGGGGAGTTCTTCGACCGGCAGCTCTTCGATGGGCTCGTCTGCGGGGCTGTTGTCCGCACAGGCGGCAAATGATACGATCAGCAATAGGGCCAATACTAATAGGGATAGCCTTTTGAAATGAATCATCTTTTTATACCTCTTTTCCGTTATTTTTTCTGCAATCATTTTGTGCTCGTTTAACTAGACGTTTGCGCCGTGCAATTTGTTCCCAAACCGTCCTCATATAGTATGCCCGCCTTGACAAAACTCGTTTCATCTGCTAAAATTGTCTCATATAAGACAAAATTGCAACTATGAGGACCCAATCATGGAAACATCTTGGCTGACAGATGCCGACCGCATCGTTCTGAGCGGATTTTTTCTCCTGCAGAACGTCTCCCCCCCTCTCGTAGATACAACTCTGGCAGATGTACGTTGCCGGAGCGCAGTCTATGGGAAAGGCCAGCCCCTCTCCGCCCCTGGGCAATCAGACGACTGCCTGGGCCTCATTCTCTCCGGCCGGGTAGAGGTACGCCAGCAGGCGGCGGAGCGGGATTTAATCCTCCGGTTTCTGGATCCGGGCGATGTCTTCGGCGCAGCGGTAGTGTTCGCCAAAGAGTCTGCCCATGTGACCCAGCTCACAACCCTGGCCAAAACCAGAGTTGTGCTCTTCTCTCAGGATTTGTTATCCGAACTCATGCGGCGAGACTTTACTGCCGCCGAGAACTACATGGCCTTTCTCACAGGCCGGATCCAATTTCTCAACCGCCGGATCCAATCCCTCATCTCCGGCAGCGCCGAACAACTGTTGCGCAACTTTCTGGTCAGAGAATCCGCCGGTGCCCATATGGTGATACTAGATTCCAGCCTCTCTGATCTGGCACAGCGGCTGAACATCTCCCGGGCCTCCCTCTACCGGGCCTTTGACGCTCTGGAACAGGGCGGATATATCCAAAAAACAGGCAAAAAAATCGCCATCCTAAACTGGGATGGACTACAATTGTGAGGTTTTCATTCATGCAAAAGAGACACGTTTTATTATTCCTGCTGATCTTCGTCCTGCTTCTGACGCCTCTGGCCGCCTGCGGAAATAACGCCCCGGCGGCTCCTGACACCGATACAGGGGAGCCTTTGGATATTCGCATCGGCGTCCTAAACGGCAACACGGGTATCGCCGCCGCATGGCTCATGGAGCAGGCGGAACTGGGCCTGACATACGACACCTACACCTTCGAGCGGGGCACCGCCCCGGATCAACTGACCGCCGCACTTTTGAGTAATCAAGTCCAGATCGCAGCCCTGCCCACAAATGTGGCCGCCACCCTCTACAACCGGAGCGAGGGGATGATCCAGATGGCCGCCATCTCCGCCTATGGCGTCCTCCATATACTGGAGAACGGCAATGATATCCACTCCATCGCTGATTTGGCGGGGCAGACCATCCACACCACGGGGCAAGCGGCCAACCCGGAGTTTATCTTAAATTATATATTAGAACAAAACGGCCTGACCCCCGGCGTGGACGTGATTATTGAGTTCCACCAGAACGAGGCCCTGGCCGCCCTCATGGCCGCCGGGGAGATCGCCATCAGCATGATGCCGGAGCCCATGGTCACAAGCGTCCTGGCCCAAAACGAAGAGGTCCGGGTGGCCCTGGATATGACCGCCGAGTGGGACGCCATCGACAACGGCAGCAGCCTGGTCATGTCCAGCCTGGTGGTGCGCACGGATTTCGCCCAGGCCAATCCAGAGGCGGTACACCGCTTTTTGGATCTGTATAGACAATCCATTGAGGAGACCGTCTCCAATCCCGCCCAGGTCGCCCAACTGGTGGCTAAATTTGAGATTATCCCCAGTGCGGCCATCGCCGAGCGGGCCATCCCCGGCTGTAACCTGACCTTTATTGCGGGCCGGGATATGGCCCCCGTCATCACAGGTTATTTCCAAGTGTTATTCGACGCCAATCCAGAGTCCATTGGAGGTGCCATCCCCCATGAAAACTTCTTCTTTATTGGATAACAAGCTGTTCCGTGCTGGGGTCGCCTGCCTGTTCTGGCTGGGCGTCTGGCAGATTCTGGCCTCCGTTGTGGGGATCGCCCTCTTGCTCCCCGGCCCTGTGGCCGTGGGACAGGCCTTGATCTATCTCCTGGGTACAGCGGGGTTTCGGGCCGCCACAGGATTTTCCCTCCTGGGGATTTTGATCGGTTTTCTCGCCGGGGTGGCGGCCGGGTCGCTCTTGGCGTGGCTCACCTGGGCCTCCCGCCTGGTCGATGCCATTATATCGCCCTTTTTGCGTCTGGTGCGCACCACGCCGGTGGCCTCCTTTATCATCTTGGCCCTCTTATGGCTCAGTAACCGCACGGTTCCCATGGTCATTGCGGCCCTCATGGTGGCGCCCATCCTATGGTCCAGCACCAAGACCGCCATCGAGGAGACGGATCAATCACTCTTGGAGATGGGCCGGGTCTACCGCTTTTCCCCCTGGCGGACGTTTCGGCTCATCTACCTGCCCCAGATTTTGCCCCAGTGGACGGCGGCGGCGGCCACAGCCATGGGTCTGGCTTGGAAATCTGGGATCGCAGCGGAGGTCATCGCCCAACCCTCCCCTGCCATGGGGACAAATCTGTTCCGGGCAAAACTGCACCTCACCACGGATCAACTCTTTGCCTGGACAGTCTTGGTGGTTATACTCAGTTTCCTCTTAGAGCGCCTGTTCGTCCTGGCCATGCGCCGATTGGGGAGGCGATATACATGATCTCGTTTCAAACCGTATCCCTCCGCTACGAGGACAAACAGGTGTTAGATCAGTTTACTCTGGACATCCCCACAGATCAGATTACCTGTCTCCACGGCCCGTCGGGGTCAGGCAAGACAACTCTGCTCCGTATCTTGGCAGGTCTTGTATCCCCTGATTCCGGTATAATCACCGGGCGCCCCCAAAAGCCCGTCATGCTCTTCCAGGAGGATCGGCTCCTCCCCCACTTCACCGCCGCAGAGAACATCGCCGCCGTCCTGCCCAAATCCCAGGCGGCGGAGGCCCATCTATGGCTGGATCGTGTAGGCCTGGCCCAAGATGCAGATCAGCGGCCCGGCGCGCTTTCCGGGGGCATGTGCCGCCGCGTGGCTCTCGCCCGTGCGCTGGCCTACGGCGGGGATTTTCTCTTACTGGACGAACCTTTCACCGGCCTGGATATGGCCCTGACGGAGCAAATGGCCGCCCTGATCCGGAAAACGGGACTTCCGGCCCTGGTGGTGACCCATTCTCTGGCAGAAATCGAACTACTGGGCGGCCGCCTGCTGGCCGTGGACGGCCCGCCGCTTTGTGTCAGCAACGCATGAAAAAATCCCGCCTGGAGATCAGGCGGGATTCTTGGTATCATGGCGCTCTGCGGCTTACTCGGTGCGGGTCTGTGTTTGCAGTTGCTTGGCCACGGCACGGCATATATCACAGGCATTGCCGTATTTCGTTGTATCAAGCACAATGCCCTGGATTTCTGCATAGGCAAGAAATGCAGAGACGCCGCCTCGCATAATGGCAAGCATACCCGCATTCCCGTAAGGATTATAGCGGGCAATCACGTCTAGGACGTCCTCTTCATAGATATTTCCAAGCACAAAGCCGCAGATCATAACATCGCCATTCGGAACAATCGTAATGGAGGTCACGTCCGTCAGTGGTTCAGAATACGGCGTGGCGCCACAGGGTTCGGAGAGGTTTAACTCCGTTTTATCATAATATTCGCACAGGAATTTCGTAGCGTTCCCCCCGAGAAAAATGACGTTCCCCCGTTTTACCTCAATGTCTAAATCAGAAAATTTTTCTAGGAGTTCCCTGGTCTTGGAATTGTATGGATTTTTGTGCGCCTCGTTTACCAGCCACGCCGGATAGAGAAAAGAACCGGGGAGTTTCGCCTCAATTATATCGCAGGCAAATTGATAAACCGGCGCAATGGGAATGTGCTCCTGATGAAACGCATCGACGGAGAGCAGTAAGTCATTAACACCTGCATCCGCCAGGGCGGTGGCGACCATCCCGCTTTTTTCTGCGCTGTTGGTGAAATACCCGTTGGTCAGTATTTGGCGTGTTCTAATCCCGCACGCTGTGGCCGCCCTATGGATCGCCGCTGTTACTTCGGGATAATAGAGCGGCTCGCCGCCGAATGTCATAACGGATGTGATCCCATAGGCAGTTGAGAGCTTTCTGACTGCGTCAACGGCGTAATCCGCAAGGACGTGGCGGTGGGAACCGCACTTGTTTATATCATCGCCCACCTGACAGTGCTTACAGTTGCCGCCGCACTGCCATGTGACAATAAATTCGATCCGCTTCATGTCTATAAAATTCGATAGGTTTGGTCTCATAACCGAGTTGATACCTCGCATAGTTCTTCTCAAAGACCTCACATCTTTCAAAAAGTAACCGCCCGGCACAGGGCCGGGCGCATCGTTATCCAATCGCTTCTTTCAGCACAAAAAGTTCGATATCGTGCCGCTGAACGGTCTCTTCTACTGCTTGAATGCGTTGATCTTGCCATTCATTGTGCTCGGATGCGGCTACAAATCCATCCAGGGCGGCTTGTATGCGGGGGTAGTGTACTTGCTCGGTTATCAGCACAGATTTTTTCACAACCTCAAGACCTTCGGCGAAGGCGTCCATATCTTGAGACAGTTTATCCACTCTGGTATTTAAACTCGCCATATCAGTTCTCAAAGAACCCATTTCATTACTCAACGTGCCTATTTCATTACTCAAAGAACCCATTTCATTACTCAACGCACCTATTTCGCCATGTATTTCTAGTTGCCCCTGCTCTAGTTTGTCAAGTCTTGTGTCCATCTTTTCAAGTATCGTTAAGATTTTGTCCTCATTGTTCACACCAAGCACCCCCTTTCGATCAGTATACACCGGCTCGTCCTGCCCGTCAATCGAATCCGGCAAAATTTCACCCTATTCTTTCACCGAATCCAGATACGCCTGGACGCCTAATTCAAACAGATTATTCCCCTGCGTATCAATCACCACCGTGGCCGGAAAATCCCGGACGGTGAGGCGGCGGATGGCCTCGGCACCCAGGTCTTCGTAGCAGACAATTTCTGCGTTCACAATGCACTTGGAGATCAGTGCGGCGGCGCCGCCGATGGCGCCGAAGTAAACTGCGCCGTGGGTCTTCATGGCCTCAATTACCGCCGGGGAGCGCCTGCCTTTGCCCAGCATCCCCCGTAGACCCTGTGCGATCAAGCGGGGCGTGTACACGTCCATCCGGGCGCTGGTTGTGGGGCCGGCGGAGCCGATTATTTGGCCCGGTTTGGCCGGGGTAGGCCCCACGTAATAGAGGACGGCGTCTTGGATGGGGAAGGGCAGCGGCTCTCCCTTGTCGATTAGCTCCACCAGACGGGCGTGGGCCGCATCCCGGGCGGTGTATATCTCGCCGGAAATCAGTACCGTGTCCCCGGCCCGCAGGGAGTTTGCCGCCTCTAAAGATAACGGGGTCTGGATCGAAATATGCACGTTTCTCTCCCCCTTATAACGTCACAGTCATACGTCGTGCCACGTGGCAATTGATATTCACCGCCACGGGCAGGGCCGCAATGTGGGTGGGATAGGTCTCAATATTGACGCCCAGCGCCGTGCTCCTGCCGCCGAATCCCTGGGGGCCGATCCCCAGGGCGTTGATCTGTTCCAGCAACTCCGCCTCTAACGCCTGATAATAGGGGTCAGAATTGGGCTGATCCAGGGGCCGGAGCAGGGCCTTTTTGGCCAGCGTCGCCACCAGATCGAAATTACCGCCGATGCCGACTCCCACTACAATGGGCGGACAGGGATTGGGCCCCGCTAAACCCACCGTCTCCAATACAAAATCGACGACCCCTGCCCGTCCGGCAGAGGGCGTCAAAAGTCCTAAACGGCTCATATTTTCCGATCCCGCCCCCTTGGGGGCCAGGATAATGGTCAAATTCTCTCCCGGCACAATGTCCGCATGGATCATAGCCGGGGTGTTGTCGCCCGTATTCTTACGCCGCAGAGGGTCCGCCACGATAGATTTCCGGAGATATCCCGCATCATAGCCCTGCCGTACCCCCTCGTGGATAGCCTCGTATAGATTGCCGCCAATGATATGCACATCTTGGCCCAACGCTAAAAATACAGAGGCCACTCCAGTATCCTGACAGAGGGGCAAATCCTCTCGTTTGGCGATCTCCATATTTTCCAGGAGTTTTTCCAACGTCTCTTTCGCCGTGGGCCAGGACTCTTCTCCATGGCAGGCGGAAATGCTCGCCGCCACATCCTCCGGCAGGATGACGTTGGCTTGGATGCACATATCCCGGATTGTTTCCGTGATTAAACTGGTCGCAATCTCTTTCAAATGAGACGCCCTCCTCTGGAAAGATCTCTCAATTTCTTCACCGTAGTACACAAAAACGTGCTACTCTTCCTCTACCTCCCGGTAATAAAACGCCCAGCCGTTTGCTTCTTTAGAACTCTCGTAGTTGGTCTCGGTAGTTCCATAGGTCGTATAGCTCCATGATCCCGGTGTTTTCGATTAGGTTCCCGTCGCTGTCGAACATGGACAGAAACCCTCTGTCCGTTCTCTGCCCTGCCATAAAATATATCACACTCCCGTTGCTGTCCATTGATAAAGGAATGCTGCGCCGCAAACTGGCGGCATTGAGGAGCCGAGCGCCTTCTACAGCGACTTGAAAGGCCTCCTCTTGTGCTTCCCTGGAAACGCTGGTCATATGTCTTGTTTTGTCCCCTCTCGCAACCCGCACCCTGAAAAACCTATCTTCTTTTAATTCCTCGTTCCAGTCATTTTCTGCCTTTAATTGCTCTAACTGTTCCTCGGAGAAGCGCTCCAAGACAAAGTCTTTGTCAAGAAAATCTAAGGCAGAGGGCCCGCAGTCTACGTCTATTTCAAGAAAAATAATATTAATTCCGTCATAAAAATAGGAATGTTGTCTTGCCGTTCTTTGCACAATCGCAACCGCCAAAATGTTATACATTGCACCAGACCTAGAGCTCGTTATGGCATTCCCCGCATATGCAAACATCACTCTGCCAAAATCATCTTCTTCTATGATTAAAACACCTTCACGGTCACGCCCCAAAACGCCTAACAGCGAGTGACTTGCAACAACAAACAACTCCGGACGATAACTCCCCGCCGGAGGCGTACAGCCTGTGAATGGAAACAGCATCAACACAGCTAAAAAGAGCGCCAATATTCTTTTCATACCAGCGGCCCCCTACGTATTCACCCACTGTTTCGCCGCCAAATCGCCGTGTTCGGCTTTTTTGGAGCGGGTCATCAAATCTCTTAGAACCAGTTTGGGGTCTTTCCCCTCGTAGAGCACCCGATAGAGCTCGCCGGCGATGGGCATCTCCACACCGGTGGCCTCCGCCAGTTTCATGGCGCCTGCTACGGCGTAGTATCCCTCCACCACGCCGCCCACTTGTTCCATGGCCGCCTGGATATCCATCCCCTGGCCGATGAGCACACCGGCCCGGCGGTTGCGGGAGTGGCGGGAGGTGCAGGTGACGATCAAGTCACCCAGGCCCGCAAGGCCGGCTAGGGTCTCCCGCTTGCCGCCTACGGCCACTGCTAAGGCCACCATCTCTGATAGACCCCGGGTCATCAGCATGGCGATGGTGTTGTCGCCGTAGCCCATGCCGTCACAGGCGCCGGCACCCAGGGCGATGACGTTTTTCAGCGCCGCCCCCAGCTCCACACCGACAATATCCGTGCTGGTGTAGACCCGGAACCGCTCACTCATAAAGACATCTTGTACGATCTCCGCCGCTGTCAGGTCCTTCGACGCTGCCACACAGGCGGTGGGAATCCCCCGGGAGACCTCCTCGGCGTGGGACGGCCCGGAGAGGGCCACTAGCGGAATGCTGCCGCCCAACTCCTCCGCCGCTACGTCGGAGAAGGGTTTTAAGCTCTCTTTTTCAATGCCTTTTGAGACGATAGCCACCGGGGTCCCCGGCGCTAAAAGTTCTTTCATAGACTTGGCCGTATCCCGCACTGCAAAGGAGGGCGTAGCCAACACCACAAGCTCCGCACCTTGTACGCAGTTGATATCCGCCGTACAGACCATATCGTCCGGCAGGGTCACGCCGGGGAGATAAGGATTTTTGCGGGTCGTGCGGAGTGTCTCCGCCTCGGCGGGAAACGCGGACCAGAGGGTTACCTGGTGGCCGTTTTGGTGGAGTAGTATCCCCAGCGCCGTACCCCAGGCGCCGCTGCCTAATATGGAAATCTTCATTTAAGTATCTCCATTTCTCTTTCGATCAAAACGAACCTTTCGCTCCTTCCGCCGGAAGAGGCGTTCGATATTCTCCGTGTGGCGATAGACAATGAGGGCTCCGCAGAGAACCGCCAATAAGATCGCCCAGATATTGTAGGCAAGAAAAATAAGTGAGACAGGAAAGAGGATCGCCGCCGTGAGCGAGCCCAAAGACACATAGCGGGTCAAGGCGACCACCAGCAAAAACGCACCGAAGACGATGAGGGCCACCCGCCAATCCAGAAACAGGGCCGCAGTCCCCCCCGCCAGCACACACTTGCCGCCCCGGAACTTGTCCAGACACGGATAGGCGTGGCCCAGCATGGCAAAGAGTCCGCCCCAGATCCGGCCGATGGCAACCCGCTCTTCTACTGTACCGAAAGCGGCATAACTCTCTAACAGGTTGCCGCCCACTACCACGGGAATTGCCGTTTTTAATATGTCGATGAGGATCACCAGAAAAACAGCCCGTCCGCCGTAGGTGCGAAAAAAATTAGTAAGTCCGGGGTTGCCGCTGCCGTGATTGCGAATATCCTGCCGATAGACGAACCGGGACGTAATGAGCGCCCCGTTGAGTCCGCCGAGGAAAAAGCTCCCCAGGGCAATGGCGATAAAAAGTAAAATTGTCACTGCTTACTGGTCTCCTTTCTGACGGATTACCATGCGGATGGGCGTACCCTCCAGACCAAAGACGGCCCGGATCTGGTTTTCCAGATAGCGCTGGTATGAAAAGTGAAATAGCTCAGCGCTGTTGACAAAGACGACAAAATTGGGCGGACACACACCCGTCTGGGTCATGTAGTAAATCTTCAGACGGCGGCCCCGATCCGTGGGGGGCTGTACCCGCATGGTGGCATCGGCCAAAATACTGTTCAGATTGCCCGTGCTGATCCGCATACAACTCTGCTCATAGACGAAGTTGATGAGTTGAAACACCCGCTCCACCCGCTGGCCGGACAAGGCGGAGATGAACAGGACAGGGGCATAACTCATAAAGGCCAAATCCCCCATGATGCGCTTTCGCATCTTCTCCATGGTTCCCGTCTCTTTTTCCACCAGGTCCCATTTGTTGACCAATATAATGCTGGCTTTCCCCGCCTCATGGGCGAGGCCGGCCACTTTTGTGTCCTGCTCGGTGACACCCTCTCGGGCATCGATCATAATGAGGCAGACGTTGGCCCGCTCAATGGCCATCTTGGCCCGCAGGACGGAAAAATGCTCAATTCGGTCGTGAACTCTGCTCTTTTTTCGCAGGCCTGCCGTGTCGATGAAGAGATATTTTCCATGCTCGTTTTCCAATGTGGAATCCACTGCGTCCCGGGTGGTACCCGCCACATCGCTGACGATGACCCGCTTTTCCCCCAGGATCAAGTTGACCAGAGAGCTCTTCCCCACGTTGGGCTTGCCGATAATGGCCACTTTGATGGTGTCATCCGGCTCCTCCTCTGCCTCGGCTGGCGGGAAGTAGGCCACACAGGCGTCTAACAGATCGCCGGTACCGTGGCCGTGGACGGCGGAGACGGGGATGGGATCTCCCAGCCCCAGACTGTAAAATTCATAGATGGCGGGGTTTACATCCCCCACGCTGTCCATCTTATTCACTGCCAACACCACGGGCTTATTGGCCCGCAGGAGCATTTGCGCCACTTCCTGATCCGCCGCTGTGACCCCCACATGGATATCCGTCACCAATACGATCACATCGGCGGCGGCGATGGCAATCTGGGCCTGCTCCCGCATGAACAGTAATATCTCGTCGTCTGTCGTCGGCTCAATGCCGCCGGTGTCTACGAGATCAAAACTCCGGCCGTTCCAGTCACTCTCGGCGTAAAGCCGATCCCGGGTGACGCCGGGTGTGTCCTCCACAATGGAGAGCCGTCTGCCTACCAATCGGTTAAATAGATGGCTCTTGCCCACATTGGGTCGGCCCACAATGGCCACTAAAGGTCTCGCCATTGACCCACCTCCTAATTTTCATCCTCCCAGAGTGTCATCTGAGCTTCTTGTTCTAGTTCCACGCCATAAATCGCCCGCAAAAGGGCCTCGCCGTTGGGTTCCACGGGGATCACCGGGACGCCCAGGGTCGCAGAGAGTGTCATAGTCGTCATATCGTCTAACAATACGCCCTCTCCGTGACGGAGCATGGACGTGGGGATAAAGAGCCGCTCCCCCAAGACCTCGCCTTGCAATTGGGCTGCAATGTCTTGTCCCGTGAGCAGTCCCGCTACATTGACAAATTGGCCAAAAAAGTCATTTTCCACAGGGTAGACTTGTCCCTCTATCTTACCATATTTCTCTGCCGCTGTCTTTAGCAAGTTTTCTAAGAACGGCGCAGCGGATGTGCCCGTAGCAATGGAAAAGGGAGCCGGATCCACCGGATCCTTCAGCCAGTCCAAGGTCGCAAGAAATTCCGCTTGGAAAGACGTCAATAGCCCCACGCCATTCTCTATCTGGGGATAGCCCTCATAGTATGCCCCGTCCGGCAGGGAGAGCCCGGCCTTCAGGTATAGCTCATCCGAGCAGAAAAAGATCCGGCTGCCGCATTGTTTGAGACACTCTGCGGCAAACGCCTCCACCTGGGCGATGGTCGCCTTGGCTTTGGATCGGGTCACCGGAATCAACGGATACAGGCCCTCCCGATGCCGGGTAAGCCCCACGGGGACAACGGACACACTGACCAGATGAGGGTAGAAGTCCGCCAGATCGATCATACTGCGCTGGAGGGCTGCACTGTCATTGATACCGGGACACAAGACAATCTGCGCATTCATGGTAATCTCCGCCGCAGCCAGTTGCCGCATGATCTCCATGCAGCGGCCCGCCTGTTTGTTCCCCATCATCCGCTCCCGGATCCCCGGATCTGTAGCGTGGACGGAGATGTTGATCGGGCTGATCTTCAACTGGATGATCCGCTTCAGCTCCCGATCTGTAAGATTCGTCAAAGTGATATAATTGCCGGTGAGAAAGCTTAAGCGCGCATCATCATCTTTGAAATACAAGGTCTCCCGCATCCCCTGGGGAAGCTGGTCGATAAAGCAGAAAATGCACTGATTGGCGCAGGACTTAGGCGCATCCATCAGATACGTGGCAAAGCTGAGCCCCAGATCCGCCCCCGGCTCCTTTTCTACCTTACAGAGCTTAAATTGCCCCTCGGCGGTCTTGGTGGCAAGCATAAGCTCTGCGTCATAGCTGTGGAATTGATAGTCCAGCACATCCGTTATGGGATGGCCGTTGATGGCCGTGAGATATTCCCCGCCTTCGATCTTCCCCGCCGCCGGAGAACCGGGAGCTACGCCGATAATCTCTGTCAAAAAAATCACCCCTGCTTTCTATCAGGGAAGCACCGCTCCGTTTCCGCCTAATGGCGAAACCTGCGCTGCGTCACCCTGTCGTTCGCTGTTGCGCTTTGGCTTTGTTTTTTGCACTGCCTATAGCAAATAGAGGAGACCACGGGGCCTCCTCTACTCCACTTCGTATTTTCCTTATTCGGCCTCTTTTGCGGCAATGACCTCTCGGCCCTTGTACGTGCCGCAGGCTCTACAGGCCCGGTGTGGCAACCGGTATGCGTCGCAGTTGGGACAGGCAACGATGTTGGGCGTATCCAGCTTCCAGTGGGAGCTGCGCCGCTTATCTCGTCTTGCCTTGGATACTTTACTCTTTGGAACCGCCATGGTGACACCTCCCTTTTGGCTTTGCTGTATGCAGCAGAATATTCTAAATTTTAATCTTGATCTTCTAATAGCTGCTGTAGGGCAGCCAGTCTGGAATCAATCTCGGGTTTACAGGCACATGGCCCATCGTTCAAATTGGCACCGCAAGCTGTACAGAGACCCTGACAATCGTCCCGGCAGATGACCTTGCTATCCAGATGGAGGACAAACGCCGTGGTAAAAACATCGTCCAGATCAACTTCACCATTTTCCAGGAGAAACAGATCCGGGTTTTCCTCCTCCGTGGCCGCCTCCGTCAGATAGGCCGTGACAGGGAGCGCCTTCTCTACTGGAATCGTCTGCATACACCGGTCACAAATACAGACCATGGATACTTGAATCGTACCCGTAAGCCCTAATGCACCCGCCGCATTGACCGCCTCTCCCTCTACGGGGAACGGACCGTTCAATTGGCAAATCTGCAAAAAGGACATGTCCTGTAGATCCAAAGAAAATTGAAAGGCCTTTCTAGCCCCCGGTCGTTCGACGATGTCGTTCAGATTCAGCCTCACTGTGGCGCACCTCGCTCTAGTCGCTAGAACATTATAGATGAAAAGTCCCCCAGTTGTCAAATACTTTTACAAGTTTTCTTCGTATTTTTTGGATTTTAAGGCAAAGCTCTTGATTTTGCACCATTTTTTTGGTAGGATGACGGAGTATTTGATCCGGAGGGGTGTCCGAGTGGCTTAAGGTGACAGATTCGAAATCTGTTGTACAGCAATGTACCGGGGGTTCAAATCCTCTCCCCTCCGCCATGCAAAAAGTCTGTAATTGCAACGTTACAGGCTTTTTATTATGCCTAAAAAATGTGTTTGACCCCACAATTGACCCCTTTTTGAAAAAACGGCTTGATTTTGCATGGATTTTGTGCTAATCGGAGCCTGGGCGCAAGATGCCATGACCTGGGCGGTGTATGCCGGGTTATTTACCGGAACAGACGAGGGGTTATTGAATCCATGGAATACCGCCGTCAGAGCGGAGACCGCCACCATCCTCATGCGGTATGCACAGACAGTGGCAGAGTAGATAAAAATCAAGCGCATAGAGCAACCCCGCCGTGTATCCCAAAAGGGATATGCGGCGGGGTCTATTTCGTAGGGTGCGACGCCCTCGGCGCACCGCATTTCGGCTGCACACCGCACACTGGGCGGCCCGTTTCTTTCGGGGATCGCACCCCTACCCTAACAGCTCCCGCAAAAATAGCAACCGCAAGATATCCCGCAGCGCACCGCCGCCGGGGCGGCCCGGTCTGAACCCCGGCCGCCCGTGTCCAGGCCCATGTCCCGGGCGATGTCCATGCCCTCTCCCGGGCCCCATCGCCTCCACTGCGGGCTCCGCCGCATATTCGGCAAAGACTTCCTGGGGGAGCTCCTCCAAAACCAGATCCACCATATGATCCCACTCCATCAGCGGGAGTTCCGGGCTAATCTGATGCCGCTCTGCAAACGCCCGAATCCCTTTCACCATCTCGTGGTGTATTTGGGGATGCCGCTCTGCAAAAACCTGTAAATCCATGTACATTTCCTCCATATCCGGCCCATTTCTGTTATTCTATTCTCCGCCTGGATAAAAGGTGCGTATATATTAGAGCCGTGTTTGACAAGAGGTAGCGAGTGCAGTATAATTTAGCAATAATCTTTAAAAACGAGGGTGCATAGTGTGCAAAAAATCAGATCGACAGAAACCATTGCAGAATATAATAAACGATTGATTCTGGATGCCCTGCGGTTTAACGGAAGCATGTCCCGGGCCGACCTGTCAAGGTATCTAACTATGAGTTTCCCCGCCATTTCTTCTAATGTAACCGGGCTATTGGAAGCAAATTATATTATGGAGGTGGGTGCCGGAGACAATTCCATCGGGCGCAAATCCACCATGCTGGCATTTAATGCGGAACGGGGCTATATCATAGGTATCGACCTGGGCCGTTTTCGGATTCGGATGATGCTGGCGGATCTGTTGGGCAACGAAGTCGCCAGCACGGAGATTCTCAACAACGTCAACTTCTCCGGCGACGGACAACAGAGCATTCAACTGATTCACGATCAGATCAACAATATTTTGAAAAAAACGAACAAAACCAAAGATGATATCTTATGTATCGTCATCGGCATTCCGGGCATCATCAAGGATGGCCAAAGCTTTATTGCGCCCTTTACCGAAAAATATCTGGAAAAGGACATGATCGAAACCCTGCAAGAGGCGTTCGAGGCCGACGTCTTGCTGGAAAACTGCGTAAACCTCGGCGTGATCGGCGAACAGTGGAAGGGCGCCGGCGTGGACTACAAAGACATTCTGTACATCGCTTACGGCGTCGGCCTCGGCTCCGCCCTGATTGTTGACGGGAAGTTGTATAAGGGTGCCAACGGTGCGGCCGGCGAGATCGGCTTTATGATCACCGACCCGGCAAACATCGACAAAAAATACGATGAGGTCGGCTCCCTGGAAGAGGCGCTCTCTCGGAGCAAACTCAACAAACAACTGAATTCCGAACATTTCGACGAGGAAATCATTCGGCTGATTGAGGGATATCAAAACGGAGGGCACACGTACACAAAGCTGATTATCGACGAAATCGCCCTGCATTTCGGCATGGCCCTGGTGAACATGGCCGCCCTGCTCAACCCGGAGGTCATTATTATAGCGGGCGGATTGGGCGCCAACCTGGGCAAACTGTTTATCGACCAGTGGAAAAAAACGCTGGACAGCCAGGTTCCTTTTGCCCCAGATCTTCTCCTCTCCCAGCTCAACCACCAAGAGACCATGCTCGGCGCTGTTATGACAGGCATCATTCACATTCACGAGTACAAAATATGATGAGGCAATTACACACAGACGAATACGCAATCGTCTCGGATTTTGACGGAACCATTACCTTAGAGGATTCCAATGACTTACTGTTCCTCACCCACGGCACTGGGGAGAACATAAAAATCGAGGCGGACTACTGCGCCGGTATCCGCAGCGGCAGAGAGACGAATGTGCGGCATTTCCAGGCATTGCAACTTGGGTTTCGAGCATATTTTGACTTTCTTGACGCACATATCCACATCGACCCCGGATTTGACGAATTTTTGCAGCACCTGCGTACACATAACGCCCCTCTCTTCATCGTCAGCGGCGGATACCGCCAAGGGATCCAGCGGATCCTCGGCGAGGAAAGAGCAAAAGACGTACAGATTTTTGCAAACGATTTACTGGAACAAAACGGGTATCTAATCCCATCCGGTGCCACGAACAGCAATGTCTGCACAGAACCCATCGGCCCCTGCGGCAACTGCAAAAAAGTCTGCATTGAAACAATCCGACGCCAGACCAATCAAAAAATCCTGTTCATCGGCGATGGCATGACAGACCGATGCGCCGCCCAAACGGCAGATTTCCTCTTCGCAAAAGAGGGCTGCGCTCTGGCAGAGTATTGCCAGGCGCATGACTTTCCCTACACCCCATATAAAGGCTTTGCCGATCTCACAGACTATCTGTGGGGTTAGTCTATACGCAACTATATTTGAGAAAAACGGGGCGTCCTTGACACCCCGCTTTTTGTCGTCTCGTTTTTCTACAGCCCCGTTTCATGCGCCAGGCGTTTTTTCAGGACAAACACGTTGGCCAACAGGCTCCCCAGTCCGCAGACCAGCACCAATAGGAACAGGGGCATGAATCCCACTCGCTCCAGTGCGGGGGCTAACAATAGGACGAACGCAGTGGAGACTGCCATGGAGATAGTGGTGTGTACGCCCACATATAGGGGGATCTTGGCGGGCGGGCTCACCTCGCCCAATAGTAGTGTTACGACCAGGGGAAACGCACTGTTGGCCATATTGGCCAGCACCCAGGCAGCGAACAGGGCGGTCAGCGAACTGGTGGCCAGCGCCAGGGCGCCGGCGACAACTGTGAGCCCGGCGCCTATGACTGCGACGATTCTCGGCCCGTACCGGTCTGAGATATAGCCGAACCCCACTAGGGCAATTGCGCCAGATAAGATGGCCAGGCCCGCCAACAGGGCGATATGGGTCTCTGTGGCGGAGAATACACGGATGGCGTAGAGGGTATAGTAGGGCAGTCCTGCGTTTGCAACGGCTAGAAACAGGCACGTGAGAATCATGGCCCGGAAAGCCGGGTTCTCCCGGATGGAGGCGGGCATCTGTCCGATGAATTGTGACAATCCCATGGGCTCGTTGGGGGTTGTATCTTTGCTCTGGCGCATGAAAAAGAAGATTGAGGCGTTAATCATTAAGAAGAAGAGGCCCAGGGCGAAAATCACCGTGAAATTATAGGGGAATGCGAACCGAAGCAGGATCACCGGAATCAGTGCGGACATCCCCACACCGATAAAAGAACCAATGGCGAATCCGATGCCCCGAATGGCCCCCCGCTTATTCGGCGGCAAAAGCTTGAGCACCAGGGGCGTATGGAACACCGCATAGGAGCCTGCGAATAGATTGAAGATCGCCCAGAAAATAAGAAATAAATTAACCAAGAGCGCATCCGCCCCGGCAAATACCGGAATCAGCACGATAAAAATCAAAAAAATCGAACGCTGCAAAAGTAGAATTTTCCCAAATGTCCGATTCATCACCGCAGAGCGGGAGGCGATCACCCCGAACAGCGGCTGGGTCAAGAGGGCGCAGATCATGGTCATAGACGCGGCCAGGGCGATTTGGAACGTTGTCGCCCCCAACTGATCCAGAAAAAACGGGATCACCGCTGTGATGGAGATTAGCGCCAGGGAGGGCATAAACGAGACGCCGTCCATGACAAATAATTTCAGATTGTGCCGGATATCTTTCTGACTGCCATACATACGGGATGTCTCCTAACAAGAAATATTTCCCCCGCCAAAGGCGGGGGAAAACACAGAAAATAGTTTTAAACTTTGCCGTGTCTTAGAGTTTCAGCGACTTGAAATATCCCAAAAACGCCTCGTTCTTAGTCAGCATCTCCTGGGTCAACTCTCTAATTTCCGCCATAGATAACACGGCGCTGGTCAGCGGATCAAACAAATTGGCCTGGAATACTTTCCACGGATCCCCCTCAATGGCCGCGTTGACCGCCATCTCTTCGATTTGGGCGGACAGATTCACCATAATCGCCAGATTATCCGGCAGAGGCCCGGTGTGGATGCGCTCCAGCCCCGCCTTTGAGGCCAGCACTGGCGTCTCTACACACGCCATAGGCGGCAGGTTGCTGATAATGCCGTTATTTAAATGGTTTCCATTGAACACAAAGGGCTCACCATTGCCGAACAGGGCGTTGAAGATATTGGCGGCATATTCTCCGCTCGGCTCCAGATCCACCTCTTGTTTCTCAATGAGCTCATTAAAGCGTGCCTCCCAGGTGGATTCCGCTTCCAAGTACTCGTTCAATATGTAGGCATATGCGCCCGGATTCCAGTTGGTGCCGTGGATGCAGTACTTTTCAATCAAATCGGGACGTTTTCTGAACCAGGGGTTGTACTCCGAGTTGTGGCCGGAGGACTCCGTGGGATAGTACCCCAACTGTAAAAACATTTCGTTGCGGACAGGCTCGGCGTCAGCGATGGCCGGGTCATGGAGCACCTTGTCCCGAATCAGGGGATACACGTCCTCGCCGTTTCGTTTAAAGTCCAAATAAAACGCCTGGTGATTGATGCCGGAACACGTATAGGTCACTTCCTCCGGCTTTGCGCCGATCCACTCCGCCAGCATGTGCGCCGTCCCCTGGACGCTGTGGCACAAACCCGTAATATTGACCTTGGAGAGCCGTTGCAGATAACTGCACAGCATCGCCATGGGGTTCGTGTAATTGAGCACAATGGCATCGGGGCACAGGGCCTCCACGTCCCGGATAATGTCCAGCATCACAGGCGCTGTGCGCAAGAAACGCATGACCCCCGCAGGCCCCCGGGTATCGCCCACATTGATATCCACACCGTATTTTTTTGGTATTTCGATATCATGCCGCCAGACATCCACACCGCCCTGTAAAATGGTGATGAGAACCCCGTCAGCGTTCTCCAACGCCTTTTTACGATCTGTCGTGGGGTGGACTGTGGCGGAATACTGCCCTGCGGCGATGAGCTTTTTTATGGCCTTTGCCGCATATGCCAGCCGCCCCTCGTGGATATCCATCAAATGGATTTCACAATCCTGGAATGACGCAAAACTTAAGATATCTTTGGCGAGAGCTACCGTAAACCCCAGGGAGCCCGCACCGATAAATGTGAATTTTCTTTTCATGGTTTTTTCCTTTCCTGTTTCTGTCGTATACTTGCCTATCCGGGCGTGCCGCTTAACAAAGAGACCGCCTTGTGTTTCCCCCGCCGAGGGCGGGGGATCGCTCTTAAAGGGAACACGTTCGCCTAGCCTTTCACACTGCCGATCACTAAGCCTTTTGTAAAGTATTTCTGCAAAAACGGATAGACCGCCATAAGAGGGACCAATCCGAGGAACAACTGTGCCGCACGGCCTGAGCGCTCATTCATGTTCGCCATCAACTGCGCCACTTCGGGGCCCATGGCCCGCATGATCTCCCGCCACTGGGTCAGCAGGGACTGGAGATAGGTCTGGAGGGGGAAGTTGCTGGGGTCATTCATAAACAGAAACCCTAAAATCCATTCGTTCCAATGGTGCAGGAAGGAAAAGAGCGCCACTGTGGCCAAAGCGGGCTTTAACACCGGCAATATAATGAGCACCAAAATGGAAAAATACCCCGCACCGTCTACCATGGCGGCCTCTTCCATCTCTTTCGGCAGGCCACGGACAAAATTCATCAGTATAATCAAAGAGAACACAGGCAGTCCCCCGGGGATGACCAGAGACCAGATGGAGTCCAGCATACCCATGTTGGAGATCAAGATATAAAACGGAATAATACCGCCGCCAAAGATCATGGTGAAGGCAAAAAATGCCATGTAGTAGTTTCGGGCGGAAAATTCCTGGGTGGTCTTGGACAGGGGGTATGCGGTGGTGATCAGCAAAAACATATTGATGATCAACCCCAGGGTCACCCGCTGGATGGAAACCCAAAACGCAGTCATAAACCGACCGGATTGAAATGCAAAGGTATAGGCCTCAATCGTAAAGCCCATGGGCCAAAAGGTGACCCGGTTCCCTACCACATAGTGCGCCGTACTGAACGAAACCGCAAGAATATGGATAATGGGCAGCGCACAGAGCAGGCAGACCAATCCCATAAAGATATAGTTAAACACGTTAAAGATTTTTTCGCCTCTTGTCAAAAGTTTCATCGTTGCCCTCCTCCCTAGAATATTCTGTAGTTGGCGACTTTATAGGCAAAGAACAGAGAGATCGACATCAAGACGGCAGCTACGACGGACCGCATCAGGCCCACGGCCGCACCAATGGAAAATTGTCCGCCCTGTATCCCCAATCGGAACAGATAGGTGTCGATAATGTCGCCGGTGGAGTAGACAATGGGAGAGTACAAGTTGAATATCTGGTCAAACCCGGCATTGAGTACATTGCCCATGTTCAGTGTCAGCATGAGCACAATGATCGGCCCGATGGAGGGCAGTGTAATGGAGATAACCTGCCGGAACTTGCCCGCACCGTCCACAACAGCCGACTCATATATCTGGGGGTCAATAGAGGTAATGGCGGCCAGGTAGACCACCGTACCGAATCCAAAGGACTTCCATACGTCCGACCAGATCATGGTCCAAGGGAATATACTCGGATCGGTCAAAAAGGGCATACGATCAAAGCCCAGCCCCATGAGGAAACCATTCAAAAGTCCGTCAGAGGCCAAAATGGTCTGCATGACGCCCGCCAAGATGATCCATGAGATAAAATGCGGGATATACACGATTGTCTGGAAAAATCGCTTACACAAAGCGACCCGCACCTCATTTAAAAGCAGGGAGAAAATAATAGACGCAACCGTGGTGAGAGCTATTTTAAATAAGGAGATAAAGAACGTATTGTAAATCGTTCGGACAAATGCCGTCTCTGAGAACAGCCACCTAAAATGCTCAAGTCCCACCCATGGCGAACCGTGAAACCCGTGTACCGGGCGGAAATCCTGAAACGCCATGATAAGCCCGTACATAGGGCCGTAGGAAAAAATTGCAGTGACAATAAAAGCGGGCAAAATCAACAGGTGCAGAGGCCACTCTTTGTGAAAGCGCTTAATGATCCTGCCGCCGCCGGCGAAGTACCGTTCTTTTGCTTTCTTTTTCTCGGGCGCTTTGAGCTGGGAAATATCATTGATAACCGATCCCATCAAACCCCTCCTAACCAGGAATTTAGCCGCCCAGCCTGTGTGAATACGGGCGGCAGCATCTATAAGTATAGCATATACTCGCAAGTGTGCGATATGATACGCATCATTTTCTCATTTGAAAACTTCGGGGAAACTTTCTGAAACAGTTTCCCCGAAGCCTGGTTCTGCAGCAAATTACGAATTATCCAAAGTGATCGTTTACGGCATCTTCCATGATTTGTCCGCCTGCGGCGTACCATTGCTCTAACACGGTGTTGAAATGCTCTACTGGCTGTACGCCGGTGATAATGAGCATAATCTCTTCCATGAGAATGTCATGGGGCGTACCCGCTCCGACGAATTCGGCAAGGGGGGGACCCCACAGTGCCGTCTGTACGGTCCAGCCGTTATCAAACAGATGCTGTGATCTGGCATAGGCTGCGCCGGGGAAGCCCATTTGCAGGAATGCGCCTAGGCCGTGGGGGTCTTGCTCATTGATCCATACGAGAGAGTCTTGGAACTTAGACAGCATACCCGCCGTGAACAGCGCACTGTCATCTCCTGTCTCTAGGGCGTGGAGCACATATTGGAACTGAAGCATGTCAGCACTGGGGTCGATGATCTGGAAAATTTGTGTCATGGCGTGCTCACGGCCTTGATCCATAAAGTACACGAGTTGGTCTCTGGTGATGGGGGTGTCGGGGCTGAATGTATAGTGGTCAACCAGGCTGATGACTTTCATCAGGGCGGCGGGGTTCTGGAAGTCTGCGCTGGCCACAGTGACACTGGTGTTCGGGAAGAAAATCTGGCCTCTGGCAGGTCTGTCGCCCTCTACAGTTGGGAGGTTGAACGGAATGAAGTAGGCGTCATCATTTTGCAGACCAACAATGGACGGGCCTGAATACCAACCCCACCACTGCCACCAGGCGTGCATACCCACACGGCCGTTTACGATGTCCTCTTGTGCGCCTGCCCATTCACCTAAGGTCATAAAGTCAGGGCTGATTAAGCCTTCGTCAAACCACCGGGCCCAGTATTCAAGGGCCGTTAAAAATTCAGGGAAGGCGATGCCGGGTCTCAGCCGGCCCGTCTCGTCGGCACGCCAGAAATACTCGTTGTTGTGAATGTCGCCGAGATAGGCACCAAACATAGGGGCAGTTCTGAACAGCCACTGCATCTCATCGTTGACACCGATGCCATAGGCTGCGCCGAAGTCGTCTATGAATGTGTGCATCAGGGCTTCCAGGTCTGCCACAGTTCTGATTTCAGGGGAGCCTGCGGCCTCGTACCAGTCTTTCCGTACCCACATGTGCCAGGGCTGGTCAATCTGGCCGTAGTAGTATCTGGGAATACCATACACTCTGCCGTCCACTGTAAAGCCCTGGATGGTGTACGGGTCTACCGTCTCATGGTCACGGATGCGCTGGGATGTAAAGCTGGGGTTGTTATAGTAATCCGTAAGGTCGAGCAGCATCCCTGCCTCTTGCAGTTCGTGGAACAGGCGGGGGTCTGCCGTTCTTGGAATATGAAACACGTCGGGCAGGTTGCCGGCGGCAATGGCCAGATTCAAGCGGGTATCAAATTCGTCCGCAGTGGTCGTCCAGTCAAATTCAACGTGTACATTTAAATACTCTGCATATAAACGGGTCCAGGGGTTGTTGTTGATATCGTCTCCATCTTGGAAGTACCAGTTTAGGCCCTGCTCTGCGGCGGCGAGGATTTTGACGGGTTGGTCAAAAGGTGTCATCCAGTCGCCTTCCGGGGGCGGCACATGTTCTCTGGTGGGTTCCAGATCCCCGGCAGGTGCAGTGGGGGTGTCCACAGCAGGGGTATCCACGGCGGGGGTGTCCACAGCGGGGGCGTCATTATTGTTGGTACATGCTGCAAAAATTGAGACAATCATTAAGGTTGCAAGCAGCAGGGCGAGTAATTTCTTCTTCATTTTTGTTCCTCCTAATTTTCAAGTCATTTATTGCAGTAGTTGCATGAAATCGCTACGTGTCAATACAGTTTCTTGCACATCCCCCCCTTTGTTGCACAAGCTTAATTAGCGCCCATTACTTAATGTTCGTTAAAATCATTATAGAGCATAGATTCTCATGTTGCAATAGCTTTTTGCAATTTCGTCGGATTGGTAGAATCGCTCTTGTGCGTCCTGTGCAATATGCACAAAATTAATCAATGCTTTTTTCTATCCCATGGAAACAACTTTGCCCATAGGGTTGACAACGTTCAATTTATCATAGTATCATAACGAAAGGACTGCAAAAATCGAAATAGTAATTTACGCTTAATTAATAAGAGGGGTTTGTATGCAGAAGACCAGATCACCCGAAACCATAGCTGAATACAACAAACATCTCATATTAGACGCCCTGCGTTTTAATGGCAATATGTCACGGGCTGATTTATCCAGGCACCTCAACATGAGCTTCCCGGCAATTTCCTCCAATGTAAAGGGATTGCTGGATATGAATTATATTTTGGAAGTCGGCATCGGGGCAAACGCCATCGGACGGAAACCGTCTCTGCTCGCATTCAACGCAGAACGAGGGTATATCATCGGCGTTGACATGGGGCGTTTCCGGGTCAGAATGATGCTGGCGGATCTGCTGGGAAATGAAATCGCACGCATAGAAGTCGTAAATAGTGCGAATTTCGGAAGAGACGGCAAGCAGAGCATTCAACTGATTCACGATCAGATCAACAACATCTTGGAAAAAACGGGTAAAACCAAAGATGACATTCTATGCATCGTCATCGGCATTCCGGGCATTATCAAGGATGGTCAAAGCTTTATTGCGCCTTTTACCGAAAAATATTTGGAAAAGGACATGATTGAAACCCTGCAAGATGCCTTTGAAGTCGATGTGCTGCTGGAGAACTGCGTGAATCTCGGTGCCCTGGGCGAGCAGTGGAAAGGTGCAGGTGTCGATTATAACAACATCACATATATCGCCTACGGCGTCGGCCTGGGGGCCGCCCATATCTTTGACGGTAAGCTGTTTACCGGTGCCAACGGCGCCGCCGGCGAAATCGGATTTATGATAACAGACCCCATAAACATTGACAATGTCTATGCCGATGTCGGCCCCCTTGAGGAGGCGCTCTCCAGGAGCAAAATCGAAAAGTATCTAAACACCGGCAACTTCGACGAAGAAGTAAAGAAGCTAATCCAGCGGTACACAGACGACGGAGACGCATATGCAAAACTAATCATAGACGAGATCGTTCTCAATTTCGGCATGGCCCTTGTCAATATGTCGGCCATCCTCAACCCGGAAGTGATTATTATCGCAGGCGGCCTCGGCACCAATCTCGGCAAGCTGTCCATCGGCCGGTGGAAAGAGATGCTGAGCAGTCACGTCCCCTTTGTCCCGGAGGTGCTTTTATCCGAACTGAACCACGCCGAGACTATGCTCGGCGCTGTGATGACTGGCATTATTCACATACATGCCTATGAAATTTAAAACGTCTCCTATTTCTCGTTCAGCGTCTCTTCGATCTTGAACGTTTTGTCAAAAGGCGGCCAAACCCACATCAGACAGAGCAAGATTGACAGAGAAATGCCGATCACAAAAACCACCGGAAAAACCGTCATGGAAATTGGAAAATACAGCGCAAACAGTACCCACATAGCACAGCCGAACAAGGCGCCCATCAAACTGCGCAGGATATAGGCGAAGGACATCATAATACTGTTTTTGAGTATTTGCCACGTACCCAGCTCAATGTATGCGAAGTGCATAAACATATACGGTGTGATCATAAAAAAGAATAAAATGGCAAAAATCGCCGCAACGCCCCAAAAAATCTCATGTCCGGGGTCGCTTTGCAGCAAAAAGACCCACAGCATAATCTGTGTATAGATAATCACTGCGCAGAGGATACCCGTCAGCGCCGCCTGTTTAAAGTTCTCAATAAATTTTCGCTTACACTCATACCAGACGTTGCTGGGTTCGTCACGTAACATCATGGTAATATAGAATATATACGCTGTGACAGCGCCCCCCACCGGAAATGCGGCAAAAATAGAGAGTGCAAAGGTTATACCTGAATAAACGCCGAAAAGTGAGAGCAGAAATAATACCGCAGTCGGGAAGATACAGATGCAAAACAGGAGATTTAACTTTATTAAATCCCAAAAATCCCGCACCAATATCTCAAAAAAACGGCTGACGCCTTTCTTTTGCGGCCCGTCCTTTTTGTAACCTATGATCGGCTTATCGGAATTGCGTTTGAATATATTCAAAAGGACACCCCTTACATTAATGGTGTTATTGTTGCATAACAATCCCTCTTTGTCAATGTCTAACAGGTTTGACAACCGAAATTGATTATGGTACTATACATATTAATTTAACTTAACTAAAAAAGGAGGCAGCTAACTTGCAATACTATATCGGTGTAGACGGCGGCGGTACAAAAACTGCGATTTGTGTTGCGGCCGGGGACGCTTCAACTCTGTTTTCCGCCATAACGGGCAGTGCCTCTTGGAGAGAATACGGCATTGATACCGTCGTTGGAAACATTCATGCGGTAATTGACACTTTCCCTCTGGAGGGACAGATTGCCGGAATCGCCATGGGACTTCCGTGCTACGGGGAGAGCGAAGAGGGCGACCGTGAGTTGGAAAAAGCGATCTGCGAAGCTTTTTCAGACATCCCGCTCTATTTGACCAATGACGTTGAAGTAGGCTGGGCAGGGTCTTTGGGACTTGCCTCCGGCGTAAATGTGGTGGCGGGTACAGGCGCCATCGCTTTCGGCAAGGACGAGAACGGCAAAACAGCCCGAAGCGGCGGATGGAGTGAGTTTTTCAGCGATGAGGGCTCCTGCTACTGGATGGGCCGTAAAGTGATGGAATTATTTTCAAAACAGTCCGACGGCCGGATGCCCCAGGATGCGCTGTATACCATGGTTCGCTCGGAGCTGGAACTTCACAGCGACTTGGGCTTTATTGACCTCATGCACGACAAATATATCACAAATCGGGACAAAGTCGCAGCTCTGCAGCTATTGGCCTATAATGCGGCCCTGGCCGGTTCGCCCAGTGCGAAATCCCTGTACTGCGACGCCGCCGATGAACTCATTTTGTTGGTAAAGGCAATTCGTGACCGTTTGCACTTTGCAAAGCGCCCCTTTTTGGTCTCCTATTCCGGCGGGCTGTTTAAGGCCGGAAATCTGGTTCTGGATCAATTCTCCAAAGGGGTCGCAGAGGCGGGCGGAAGTTTATACGCCCCCAAATTTGACCCCATGCACGGGGCTCTGCTACTGGCCTTTGAGCAGTTTTTCCCCTCGGGTCTGTCCGACTTGCGCAAGCGTTTGGAGACGCTTTAATACATCTTGGAAAATACAGGTACATATTTCATAGGAGGACTGTCAGATGGATCTCACTTACAAAGAAATGCTGGACACATGGAGCGCCCTGAAAAAAACGGCGGCTTATCTGGAAGAAAGATGGTGTGATATAGAGCCCTTTTTGCAAGGGCAAAGCCGTTTTGTATTCATTGGCTGCGGTTCCAGCTACAGCATTGCAAAATCTATGGCGGCGATCTGCAGCATGAGCAGCGGGATGCCGGCAGTCGCCTTAGCGGCCGGAGATGTGTTGCTCCATGCAGAGCGATACAAAAAATCTGTAGACAACGCCTGCGTTGTATTCGTCTCCCGCTCCGGACGCACCAGCGAGCTGATTCTGGCACTGGATGCGCTAAAATCCCAGGGTTGCCGTCTCGCAGTGGCATCTCTGATCTGCGCCGATGACACGCCCCTTGGGGAAAAAAGTGATCTTGTCCTGTCCACGCCCTGGGCCTTTGACGAGAGCGTCTGTCAGACCCGTTGCGTGACTAATTTTTACTTTACAGCGGCGTATATAGCGGCAAAACTCACAGGCAATCAGGCAGAGTTTGCAGAGTTGCAGCTTGTACTGGACGCCGGCCCCGCATATATGGCGCAGGCAGAGACTTTGGCGAAAGAACTTGCGCCAAAACAGTGGGATCACGCCGTCGTACTGGCCGACGCCGAATTGGAGGGCCTGGCGGAAGAGGGTTCTCTGGTGTTTAAAGAGGTGTGCCAACTGCCGTCTAATTACTACCATCTGCTGGATGTGCGCCACGGCCCCATGGTACTGATTGGGGAGAAAACCCTTGTGCTGGCGGCCCTCGGCGGAGCAAACGAATTGGAATACAATCTACTGCGGGATTTAAGAAAAAAAGGCGCAGAAGTTGTCGCCTTTTCCGATGCCGCCGCAAAGGTTGACGATATTATCTTCTCCTGTTTCGGTCACCCCCTGTCCCACACGGCCAAAGGGATTCCCTTTATCGTCCTGTGCCAGATGATCGCCTATTACAAGGCCAAAGTTGTCGGTGCCGACCCGGACAAACCCACCGGCCTGGATCCGTGGATCTCTCTGGGATAAATCAAAACCATCTTAGGGCGTGCCTGAGCGAGACGTTCAGGCACGCCCTAATGCAGTGAAAGGAAACTGAATCATGCACCTCATACAAAATATCATCGCAAGACACAAATCCGGCTATCACGCAGGGATTTTTTCTAACTGTAGCGCAAATGAATACGTGCTCCGGGCCGTTATGCGCAGATGTAAGGCGAAAGGGCTCCCCGCACTCATTGAGGCCACGGCAAACCAGGTAAACCAGGACGGCGGCTATACGGGGCAGACACCAAAAGCGTTTTACGACTGGTGCCATGCCATTGCAAAACGTGAAGGCTTTGACCCATCCATGCTTATTTTAGGCGGTGACCACCTGGGCCCCCTCACATGGACACACTTAAATGAGACGGAGGCCATGCCAAAGGCTGAGCGGCTCATCTATGAATACGTGTATGCGGGATTTACTAAGATACACATTGATACCAGTATGCACCTTGCATCGGACGACCCAAATCAGCGCCTTTCCGATGCAGTGATCGCCCAGCGGGGCGCCGCTCTCTGCGCCGTGGCAGAACAGGCCTTCGCCGATAGAAAAAAAGAGGTTCCCGACGCAGTCAGCCCCATCTATGTCATCGGGAGCGAGGTTCCCATCCCCGGCGGCGCACTGGAGCAGGAAACCCTGGGGGTCACCAGCAGCGAGAGTTGCCTTGCGACAATTTCCGCTTTCCATCAGGCCTTTGCAGAGAAAGGGCTCTGTGATGCGTGGAAGCGTGTTGTAGCAGTCGTGGTACAGCCCGGCGTGGAGTTCAGCGAAGACGACGTATTTGTATATAACAGCGAAAAAGCCAGGACGCTTTGCCTGTCGATCAAAGACCAGCCTTTCGCTTTCGAGGGGCACTCCACGGATTATCAACCCCGCCCTGCACTCTACGAAATGGTACGGGACGGGATTGTCATCCTGAAAGTCGGCCCCGCCCTGACCTTTGCACTGCGGGAGGCCCTATTTGCCTTGGAACACATCGAAAAAATCCTCTTACAGGATCGTGGCATCGGCTTAAGCGGCTTTGCAGACGTACTGGAAGCGGCAATGCTGGAAAACCCTGGATACTGGAACAAACATTACCACGGCGACGACTCTAAGCAGCGGATCAACCGGGCATACGGCTTTTCAGACCGGGCCCGCTATTATCTCAACCAACCGACGGTACAAGAGGCAATTCATCGCCTTGTGACGAACTTGGAACACCCTATCCCCCTCCCTCTTTTGAGCCAGTTTATGCCCATACAATACGCCAGAGTACGGGACGGTTTGATTGAAAATAAAATTGACAACCTAATCTTAGACAGAATCGGCGACTGTGCGGATGACTATATCTTCGCATTGGAACACGGGCAGGAATAGGCCCCCCTGCCCAACACAGAAAAAATAATCGCCCGCAACAATTGCTGTTGGGGGCGATTTTTCATATTATTTTGCATATTGCAGATAGTGCTGCAGCAGCGGATTTTTCGGCCGCAATAGTATCTCCTCGACAGACCCCCGGGCTTCAATCCGGCCGCCGCACATGAAAAAAACATGATCGCACAGGCGCTCTATATGAGAGAGCTGATGGGCGCACATGACGTATGTGATAGGCACTGTCTGTTGCCGTTCCAGGATGAATCGCTCGAACCGTTCGGCGCCCTCCATATCGAGATTAGAAAACGCCTCATCTATTAACATAAGTTTCGGCGAAAAAATCATCGCCCGGATCAGCGAGAGTTTCTGTTGCTGGCCGGAGGAGAGGCCCGGCGCATACTGATCCCGGTCATTCTGCAACTCGGCGAGTTCCAAATAGCGTTCCACTGCCCCGCTATCCGGCTTGATCCCCCGCAGTTTAAGGGGATAGAGCAGGTTGCGCAATACTGTGTCGTGGATCAGATAGGGTTTCTTGAATACCATTGTAATATCCCGGGGCATGAGAGCTCCGTACTCAATATGACCGCTGTCCGACGGCATCAGGCCCGCTAAGAGTTTCATCAACGTGGTTTTCCCGCTGCCGTTTGGGCCGATGATGCCGTAGATTTTCCCCTGCTCCAGCTCCAGCTCTTCTACGTGCAGGGAAAAAGCATCCAGGCGTTTTTTGAGGTTAGAAATTTTCATCGGTTCGCCGCTCCTTTTTTCGGATCAAGCTCGCCGCCAGTTGCACACCAAAGGCGATCAGCATTAGGACAATACCCAGCAGGATCGCCTGATCCAACTCTCCCCTGTTACGTAACATGGAGATGGATGTGGTCATGGTGCGGGTGTGGTGGCGGATATTTCCGCCGACAATCAGAATGGCCCCCACCTCGCTCATGGCGCGCCCGAATCCGGTTACGAGGGCAAAATAAATCTCATTGCCCAGTTCTCTAATCAGCAGAATCTGGGTCTGCCGCCGATTGGCCCCCATGGTGGCGGCAAATAGCCGTATCCGCTCGGCGTGTTGATTGGATGCGGTATACACCATCCCGCAGATGATCGGTGTAATCAGCAGCACCTGGGCGATGACCATTGCCTCAAAGGAAAAGAGCAGGCCCAAAAAACCAAAGGGCCCGTCCCGCATGAGCGCCAAATAGACCACAAGACCGATGACCACAGGCGGCGAGGCCATCAGAGTACGGTTTATCATAACCACCAGCGTCTTCCCCGGAAAGCGCACACGACCCAGCCAGAGCCCCAGAGGGATACCCAGCGCCGCTGAAATGGCGGTGGATAATAGGGTCATTCTCAATGTCAATGTGATAATGTGAACGGTTTCTGCATCAAACAGTGCAGGCATGTCCCGAAGTCCCCTCTTTCAAATTGTATTATCTCTGGCTGTCATTCGCTCCGTCTTACGCCTCCGGGAAAAATAGCGGCTGACCGAATTCTTCGACCCCAAACACTGCGATTAACGCCTGTGTCTCAGGGCTTGTAATCCAGTCAATAAAGGCCTGGGCCCCCAGGGGATACTGCGTCGATGCGACGACCATGACGCCGTAAGGATTTAGCAGCAGATCACCGCCCTCGCAGACGATGACCAGATTGCCCACATTGGGATACGCCAGCCAGGTAGCCCGGTCAGAGAGCGTAAATGCATCCAGCTCCACGGCCATGCCCAGGGTTGCGCCCATACCCTGGCCGACTTCCGCATACCCGCTATTGTCCTCTGGCACAAGACCCAAGCTCTCCCATATTTGCAGTTCTCTGATGTGCGTACCGGAGTTATCTCCCCGGGAAATAAAAGGGAGGTTCTGCTCCAGTATGGCCGTAAAGGTATGTACCACGTCTTGATTGTGTGCAATTGGTCCGTCCCCCGGGCCGACAATGACGAAGTCATTGTACATCACATCGTGACGCCGTTCGGCGTAGCCCTCGGCCACAAACCGATCCTCTTCCGTGCGGGCGTGAACCAGGAGGACATCGGCCTCTCCGTCACGTCCCAATTGCAATGCCGCCCCTGTCCCCACGGAGACCACTCTGATGTCCCAACCGGTCTCCTCTGTAAAGGCTGGCAAAATAAAATCTAATAAGCCGGAATCCTCCGTGCTCGTGGTCGTGGCAAGCGTGATGGTTCCCAGTTCTGCCGACGCAAAATCCTCTCCGGCAGTTTGGCCGCCGCAACCGGCCAGGATCAGTGTCAATACAACAAGTACGACGAATAGGGTAAACAGGTTCTTTTTCATGCTCTCACTCTCCATTTCATTTTTTCCACCGGGAGACATCTTTACCCCCAAATGACGGCAACAAAAATACGCCTGTGAAAAGGCGCAAAGAGAAAGAGTCAAAGCACAGCGCTTTGAACGTATAGGCATTCCCTTTACACATGGAAGGCCCAGCCGTTTCCCGCTGTACCCTAACGCTCCAATCCCCATAGCGGATGCCTTAGGGAAAGGGAGTCGGAAATTGCGTATTTTGTTTGTGATTCCTATGGTACAACAGATGAAGGCGGATGTCAATATGCGAGCCTGTGCAGGTCAGGGTTGCGCCCCGCTAAAGCGGGGCGCTTATTTTGCAGTATTATTTACCGAGAACAGGCATCCAAATTTCCCAAATAGATCTCTCGCTGCCGACAGGAAGCACTTCAAAATGCGGCATCGTTTCATCACGTTTATAATTGCTTGCGGGAAACCATTCCGTTAGAATTCTGGCGTATGCGGCATCATATGTCTCGCCTATACAGCCTTCGATAGAAAAGGCAACCCATGTTGCAGACGGCACATCTTTCATGTCTAAACTTATCTCGCTGGGCCTTTCACCTCTATATTCCGCACCGATAATCACTTTGCTCTTGTCGTCCACTGACTCGAAATCATACACGCTTATCTGCCAAAATGGCGCCGTGTAATATTGATTGAGTATTGGATAGTAGTTCTCAAAATACTTTTTTACAACTGTAGGCATACCATCTACAAGTTCACCCGTGATATAACCTGATAACCCCATGACCTGAAAACTTTCTTTTTTCTCAATTCTAAAATTCATTTCTTTTACTCCTTTTATTGTGAATGCGAAGGTGATTGCGGGATACGTTTTCAAAGACACGCTTGCTTTTCGTGCAGATAACGGTGTCGTACCGTGCAATTCTTTAAATGCTCTCGTAAACGCCGCCGGTGATTCATAGCAGTACTTCAATGCGATATCAATGACTTTTTCGCTGCCGCTTTGCATATCAAAAGCGGCTTGGGATAATCTTCTTCGGCGGATGTATTCTGAAACAGATATTCCCGCCATAAATGAGAAAATACGAGAAAATTCATAGATAGAGCAACCTACCATACGTGCTAACGATTCGTACTGTATGGGCTGTGTCAAATTCTCTTCGATGTGTGCAATGACACGATTCATGCCTTTGAGCCAATCCATGCAACCCCTCCTTTCGCTCATAATTATAAGGAAATAAAAAAACATTTTCTTTGCATCTGTTGCTATATTCGGTCAAAAAAACTATACCATAACCCCTCCAAAAAGTATAGGTTTCGCTCACGCTGGGAGTGACCACCCCGTCCGCCTGCGGCGTCCACCCCTCCAAGGAGGGGAATAAGGGCACGGAGTTCTCAAATTCCCCTCCTTGGAGGGGTGCCCGAAGGGCGGGGTGGTTCCTCCGAAAGGGCAATGCTATTGCCCCGTACACCCCTTGACACAACTCCCCCGGCAGACTATTATGAATACATATTTCCCCTCAACATTGCGAGGAGGTTCCTAAGAGACATGGACAACTTTACACACTTTGACAAAGACGGCAATGCCGTCATGGTAGACGTGGGCCAAAAGCAGGCCACAACACGGCAGGCCATCGCCCAGGGGCGTATTAAAATGAGCGCCCCGTGTTATGAGGCGGTGCGGCAGGGAGAACTGAAAAAAGGCGATGTGCTGGGCGTCGCCCGGATCGCCGGGATTATGGCGGTGAAGCAAACTGCGGGACTGATCCCCCTCTGCCACCCGCTCCCTATAGAAAGCGCCTCCATTGACTTTGCGTTTGACGCCGGCCAGTGCGAAATCACGGTTGTATGCACGGTAAAGACCACAGGCGTCACCGGGGTGGAGATGGAGGCGCTGACAGGTGTCAGCGTCTGTCTTCTCACGATTTATGACATGTGCAAGGCCGCCGACAAGGGGATGGCACTCACGGATATCCACCTGGTAGAAAAGACCGGCGGGAAAAGCGGCGTATATCAAAAATAGGGGGGCATTTGATATGGCAAAAATATCAGGCGTTGTGAAGGCGATCTGTCTCAGCGATGTTCGGGGCGTCCAAAAACACGGCGTGCCCGCCGCCCGCCTCCAGACCGGATGGGGGATTGCGGGCGACGCCCACGGCGGCGACTGGCATCGTCAAGTCAGCTTGCTATCCTATGATAAAATATTACAGTTCAACGCACTGGGGGCCGGGGTATCCCACGGGGAGTTCGGCGAAAACCTCGTCGTAGAGGGGATCGATTTTGCTGCCCTGCCGCCGGGGTCACAGCTCAAATGCGGCCAGTGCGTGTTGGAGATCACTCAGATCGGCAAAGAGTGCCATTCCCACTGCCAGATTTACCACAAGATGGGCGATTGCATCATGCCCCGGGAGGGGGTCTTTGCCCGTGTCGTGCGGGACGGCGACATATCCGTGGGAGACACCTTAGAACTCCTAGAGGAACCCCGCCCCATCCGGGCGGCGGTTTTGACCCTCAGCGATAAAGGTGCAGCCGGAGAGAGAACAGACGAGAGCGGCCCGCTGATCGCAGAGATGTTAGAACAGGCGGGCTACCGCATCATAGCGCAACTGCTGTTACCGGACGAGCAGAGCCAAATTGAGGCCGCCCTCCTCAATCTGGCGGACAGGCGGGGTGCGGATTTGATCTTGACCACAGGGGGCACCGGCTTCTCCCGCCGGGACGTGACCCCTGAGGCCACAGCGGCGGTGGCCCATCGCATGGCCCCGGGCATTGCCGAGGCCATACGTGCCCACTCCCTGAAAATCACCGGCCGGGCCATGCTCAGCCGTGGCGTATCGGTAATCCGGGGCGGGACACTGATCGTCAATCTCCCCGGCAGTCCCAAGGCCGTACGGGAGAGCCTGGAATATGCGCTCCCGCACCTGGGACACGGAATCGAACTCCTGCGGGGCGATGCGCAGGAGTGTGCAGTGTCCTCCTGCGCCGGGGACTTGCGCTAGGGGGTTGCCCTGTTTGGCTTGTCACGCCTCAAACAGTGAGTCCGTACCGCTCCATTTCTTAACTTGAACGAACTAAGCCACTGGTTATTTTGGGGCTTCAAAATGCTATACAGTTTGAAAAATTTATGATATTGATGAAATAGTTTTTATTTATTTTTTGGAGGTATCTTTATGTGGTGGATTATTGGTGGCGCTGTAGTGGTGATTGTTGCTATTCCTGTAATTTGGTTTGCGCGTTTGATGTCCAAAGAAGGAAAAGAGCTTGAAGAAATTGAACGTGCTGGTGGAGTGGATGCATGGTCAAAAAACACAAGAGATCGAATATCGAAAAATGATGAGAGTGTGCGTAGAAGCAAAGCAAGAGTTCAGAAAATGGAAGAAGCTTCAAGAAAAACTAATGACTTTTCTGATATACTTAATGCCCTTGAGCAACAACTCGGACAAAGTTTGTTTTCTGATGTCGAATTAAAAGAAATCACAGAAAACAAAGAGCATTTGACCGATCTTTCGTCGCATGCAACAGACGTTGCGAATCAAGCAACCAAGCTGATGGAAAAGCACATCGAATTAACTGAAAGAGCAACTAAATTGGTCGAAAAAGGGATTTCCAAAGAGAACACTGAAAAATTGGACTCACTTTATGCAGGCATAGATTCAATTGATGCAAAACTCGAAGTAGCAGACAAAGATATTATTGCTTGTGAGCAAGCATTATTTGTTTCTCGTACTAAGGTAGAACAATGGGTCGAACTAGGAAAAACAAGGTCAGCTAAATAAACCGCCCACAGGCCAAAACCGGGACGTAGAATAATCAAAAGGAACTAGCTCGCCGCCCGCCGATCCAACAACTGCTGCCGCATGTCAAACGGCAAATAAGAACACAAACCCAGCAGATAATCAGCAGGGACGCCATAGTATCTGCAAATCTGCACATCAAAAAAAGACAGGAAAGATGGCCCTTCCATCTTTCTTGTCTTTTCGTCTCTGTCATGTTATATTAAATATATCCGGAGACATGTTACACGGCGGACAAATCTGTTTGAGATACACGGCAGTATTATAGTAACGAAAATAGGGGAAAAGGATTATGGCAAAACTGTATTTTAGGCACGGGGCAATGAATAGCGCAAAGTCGGCAAATCTTCTGATGGTGGCGCATAACTATCGCTCCCAGAATAAACCGGTGCTCCTGATGAAGCCCGCCAAGGACACCCGCTGGGACACCGACGCCTGCATCACTTCACGTGCCATCCACGCCAAAGAACCGGCTCTGGCTTTTACGGATGAAGAAAACCTGTATGAGATCATAGCGGCCCATATCGAAGGCAATAAAATTTATGCCGTTCTGTTAGATGAGGCGCAGTTCATCACGGAAGAGCAGGCCTTGCAATTGGCGCATGTCGTTGATAAGCTCAATATTCCCGTACTGTGCTATGGCCTCAAGAACCGTGCCGCCAAAGGAAAGCTGTTTGGCGGATCATACGCCCTGCTGTATTGGGCAGATTCCATTGAGGAGCTCAAGAACACTTGCCAATACTGCAACAGGAAGGCGACGCAAAATTTATTGTACATCGACAACGTGCCGGAATACAGCCCTGAAGAAGTTGTCATGGCGGATATAGACGGTGATCTTAAAATTGTCCCTGTATGCCGGGCGCATTATCTGAATCCGCCTGAACCGAATTAGATTGTATCAAAACTATATTCATTTGGGGTGTGTTATTTTTGCAGCCGAGAAACTTGATTGAATTTTTGCATATCATAGAAAAACTAAAATGCAATACCCGGCATAGCTGGACTTCCAGCGGCAGACAAGAGAGCGTAGCAGAACACTGTTGGCGTTTGGCGGTCATGGCGCTGCTGGTTACAGATGAATTTCCAGAAGTAGATAGTAAAAAGCTTGTTACAATGTGCTTAATCCACGATTTTGGCGAAGCGCTTACGGGTGATATCCCCTCATTTGCAAAAACAAAGGCGGATGAAGAAAACGAAGAAATCGCAATATCGAAGTTGCTTGAAGCTCTGCCGGAACACATTGCACTGGAGTTTCGAGCGCTTTTTAATGAAATGGCGGAGCTGCACACAGAAGAGGCGAAGCTGTTCAAGGCGCTTGACAATCTGGAATCCATTCTCTCTCATAACGAAGCGTCTCTCGACACCTGGCTCCCTCTTGAGTATGCGGAGAACTTGACGTATGGAATCGGCGCTGTTGCGTATTCAGATTATTTAAGAGCGCTCAGAGAAGAGTTAAAGCGTGATACCATGAAAAAAATTGAACCCTGGCACCCCGCCGAATAAGTACAGCGCACGAGTACGATACGATAGACATATAACGGGAGATAAGTAGTATGCGTGACTCGCTTGGCCGTGTCATTGACTATATGCGGATATCTATCACCGACCGCTGCAATTTGCGGTGTCGGTATTGTATGCCCCACGATCTGCCCTTTCTCACCCACGACGACATCCTGCGCTATGAGGAAATTCTCCGGGTGTGCACGGCAGCCGGGAAGCTTGGCATCAAGACCATCCGTATCACCGGCGGAGAACCTCTCATGCGCAAAGGATGTGTCGATTTTATCCGCAACCTCAAGTCGATACCGGGAATTGAGCATGTGACCATGAGCACCAATGCGCTCCTGTTGGAGCCGTATATAGACGAGTTGGTAAAGCTAGAGCTCAACGGCCTCAATATAAGCTTAGATAGTCTCAACGCCGAGACCTACCGAGCAATCACCGGCCAAGATGTGTTTCCCCAAGTGTGGAAGTCCCTGCACAGGGCGGTTGCGGCAGGCCTCCAGGTCAAGATCAACTGCGTACCCATCCGAGGCCGAAATGAAGCGGATATCCTCTCCATGGCCCAACTGGCGGAGACCATGCCCGTAGACGTGCGGTTTATCGAACTCATGCCCGCCGCCGAGAACGGCAGTCTGGCGGGAATCCCCAGCGAGGATATTCTGGCCACGATATTGACGCAATACCCGGATCTCTCCCCGGATTCCTCTGTGCACGGGTTTGGCCCGGCCCAGTATTACAAAAGCGAACAGCTCAGAGGCGGGATCGGTTTTATTCATGCTATCAGCGACCATTTCTGCGCCAGTTGCAACCGTCTGCGCTTGACCAGTGAAGGGTTTCTCAAACTGTGCCTGCATCACAGCGACGGCTTAGATTTGCGGGCAATGCTGCGCAGCGGCGCCAGCCATACCGACATTGAAACCGCAATTGCACAGGCGGTCTATCAAAAACCGGAGGGGCACCGGTTCGGTGAAAGTCCCATCGGCATCAAAAAAATGTCACAGATCGGCGGATAACAAAACGTGCGGAAGGCTGGAATGTCAGATGGAATTTTTACAGGTTGACACCTTGGAAAACGCACGGGAAAAACTCTTAGAGAGCGCAACTCCCTGGCTAACGGCGACGGAACATCTCCCCTTAGACCAGTCTCTGGGCCGGATCGCAGCGGAGGATATCTTGACCGGGGCGGACATCCCCGACTTTCGGCGTTCTACCGTTGACGGATATGCGGTACAATCAGCGGATACCGCCGCCGCCAGTGATGGCGTCCCGGCCTTTTTGACCGTAACCGGCCAGGTGGAAATGGGCCAGCCCGCTGATTTTGCAATCAAAAGCGGCGAATGCGCCGAAATCGCCACCGGCGGCATGTTGCCCGAGGGGGCGGACGCCGTCATAATGGTCGAATACGCCGAACCCTTCGGCCCAGACGGCGTCGCACTGTATGCCGGTGTGGCCCACGGCGAGAACGTAGTACAAATCGGAGAAGATGCCAAGGCAAACACCCTGCTCTTGCGGCGGGGCAAACGCATCCTGCCCCAGGATGTGGGCGCTCTGGCGGCGGCCGGGATTGTCCATGTCCCTGTGGTTCGCCGTCCCCGCCTGACCCTCCTCTCCACGGGAGACGAGTTAATCCCACCGGAGACGTTCCCCCAGCCGGGCCAAATCAGAGACATTAATACCAGCGCATTGGGCGCACTGGCTCAAAAAATCGGATTTGAGGCCGTAGAGACCGCCCTGGTGAAAGACAATCCGCAGATATTGGAGCAGGCCATACGCATTGCCATGAAAAAAAGCGACATTGTCGCCGTCTCCGGCGGAAGTTCCCAGGGGGAAAAAGATATGACCCGGGCCGTGTTCAACCGAATCGCCTCTCCCGGTGTCTACACCCATGGACTGGCTGTCAAACCGGGCAAGCCGACCATCCTGGGCTATGACGCCCCCTCTCATACACTGCTCCTGGGCCTGCCGGGACACCCTGTGGCGGCCATGATGATGTTTGAGCTCTTACCGGGTTGGCTGTTGCGGGAACTCACGGGCAGTCCCGCCCCCCCTGCCATCCCCGCCCGGCTATCCTGTCCAGTGGCCTCATCGCCGGGCAAATTGAACTGCTGGCCCGCCGCCCTCACTTGGACGGGTGACCATTACCTGGCCGAGCCGATCTTCGGCAAGTCCGGTCTGATTACCACACTGACCAGAGCAGATGGCTACTTCACAGTAGACCGTAATACGGAGGGCGCCCGGACAGGACAGACGGTTCTGGTACATTTGTTTTGACGGAGGACAAGGCGCAATGTCGAAGCGGAATCTCTATCTCACAAATATCCCCGTGGAGGAGGCCTTAGAGCGGTTTCAACACGCTTTGAGTCCGTATTTAAAGCCGCAAAGTGAACCCGTTGCAGTCGTCGATTCCCTGGATCGGGTGGCCGCCGCAGCCATATTTGCCGCAAATAACTCGCCCCTCTATGATAGCGCAGCCATGGACGGCATCGCAGTGGTCAGCGCCGCTACCCACGGGGCAAGTGAGTCCGTTCCCCTGTTGCTGAAACAGGGCGAAGCGTTTCTTCCCATAGATACGGGAGATCCTATCCGGCCACCCTTTGATGCTGTCATCATGGCGGAAGAACTCCGAGAAACGGACGAGGGCGACGTTATTATCCGCAGTGCGGCAACCCCGTGGCAGCATATTCGCCCTGTTGGGGAAGACATCGTACAAGGGGAGATGCTTCTGCCCGGCAGACACAAAATACGCCCCTTTGACATCGGGGTGCTCCTCTCCGGCGGCATCACAGAAATTTGCGTAATAAAGCGCCCGACGGTGGCCATTATCCCTACCGGCACGGAGCTCATAGAGCCCGGTGCGGCGATCTCAGAGGGCGGTATTATCGAATCCAATTCCCGGATGCTAGAAGCCCTGGTTCGGCAAGGCGGCGGCCTCCCTACCCGCTTTGCCCCAGTACCCGATGATTACGATCTGCTCAAGGCCGCACTGGAGGACGCCGCTGGGCGTTTTGATTTGGTACTAATCAGTGCAGGCACCAGTGCGGGCCGTGAGGACTATACTGTCTGCGCCCTACGGGAGATTGGCCAAGTAGTGGTCCACGGCGTCGCCATGAAACCGGGCAAACCGGTAGTGCTGGCGGTTGCATCCGGCAAACCGGTAATCGGCGTGCCGGGATACCCCGTCTCGGCCTATCTCGCATATGAAACCTTTGCCGCCCCCGTTTTACAATCTCTCTCCGGCGTTCGGACAGCAGGCACAACTCCTATCCGGGCAACTTTGACTCGGCGGCTGGTCTCGTCGTTAAAGCACCGGGAGTATGTACGGGTCAAAGTGGGCTGGGTCGGCGGGCAACTGGTGGCCTCTCCCCTGGCGAGGGGCGCCGGTGCCGCCATGTCCCTGGTACGCGCCGATGGCTTTTGTGTGATCGAGCAAAATACAGAGGGCATAGAGGCCGGTACCCAGGTGAATATCCTACCGTGCCGCAATCTGGATGATCTGACGCAAACTGTGGTCAGTATCGGCAGCCACGACCTAATCCTTGATCTGATTTCAGATATGATGCCAACCTTCTTCCCCGGTACACATCTATCCAGCACACATGTGGGCAGTATGGGCGGACTGATGGCCCTCAAAAACGGAGAGGCCCACATAGCCCCCATCCACCTCTTAGACGAAGACACGGGGCATTATAATATCCCCGTAATCCGCAACCTGTTTCCCGGCCGGCGGATGGCCTTACTCAAAGGCCCTGCCCGGGAGCAGGGAATCCTCACCCAAAAAGGAAATCCCCTCAACATCAGCAGCCTGGACGATTTCACTCGCATTCGCTATGTCAACCGCCAGCGGGGCGCAGGAACACGAATATTGCTGGATTACAAGTTGAAAACCCTGGGCATTGATCCCGCTGATATTACAGGATATGAGCGGGAGGCCGCCACCCATATGGCTGTCGCCGCAATGATTCAAAACGGCAGCGCCGACGGGGGCATGGGCATTTTTTCTGCGGCCCGGGCCATGGATCTCTGTTTCATTCCCGTGGGCAAAGAGGAGTACGACTTCGCCCTTGCGGCGGAATCCCTGGAGATGGAGCCCATCCGCTCACTGATCGCCATGCTGAAACACCCTGCATTCCGTCAAAAGCTCCAGGAGATGGGCGGCTATACGGTAGAGCACTGCGGGGAGGTTGTACTGCTTGACTGCTAACATCGTCAGCTTGACACAATACCCCAAAAGAGGCGAACCGGGCATTCAGTTGGCCAAAATGGAACTACTCGCCGGAATCGGTGTCCGGGGGGATTCCCATCGGGGCGGCGACCGGCAGGTCAGCATTCTTTTGGCCGAGGCCGTGGATTGGATGGATGCCCAACCGGAAAATGGACTGTGCGCCGGGCGGTTTCGTGAAAATATACGGATCACAGGCCTATCGCCGGAGGTGATCCAAAGCGGTTGTTCCCTTTTGATCGGCGACACGGTTTTACAGATCACTGCGGCCTCTAAATATTGCTTTGACCAGTGTCGATTTTATTCGGAAGAAACCGTCTGCTACTTTTCAAAGGGCGCCCTATTCGCCACTGTTGTGCAGAGCGGAGAGATCAGAATCGGGGATGCGGTTTTTCTGACCTAATTCCCGCCGCCGCTCAATCTCCCCGTGCAGATACGCCAGCGCATCCGATAAACCGCCGAGCTGATCGATCAGCCCCAGCTCTACCGCCTCTTCCCCGTCGATGACGCTCCCCACGTCGGCGGCCAGTTCCCCCGTGTTGAGCATGAGTTCCAAGAGTTTTTCCCCCTCGATCCGGGAGTTTTTCGTCACGAATTGAACAATCCGATCCTGAATCCGGCCAAAATAGTGATACGTCTGGGGCGCACCGATGACCACCCCGGTCAGGCGCACGGGATGGATGGTCATGGTGGCTGACGGCGCAATAATACTCCGCTTCGCCGCCACAGCCAACGGCACGCCGATAGAGTGTCCCCCGCCCAGGACGAGAGACACCGTAGGCTTTTCCATACTGGCGATCAACTCCCCGATCCCCAGCCCCGCCTCAATATCGCCGCCTACGGTATTGAGCAAAATCAGAAGCCCGTCAATCTCCGGACTCTCTTCAATGGCCGCCAGTTGGGGCATGACGTGCTCGTACTTGGTGGTCTTCATGTTCTCTGCCAAGATCTGGTGCCCTTCGATCTGGCCTACAATGGTGATACAATGGATCGTCCCCCTGGGGTTTTCCACAGTCACCGATCCCATGTCCTCAATCTGGTCTTTTTGATAGGTGGCATCCGCCGGGGGTAAACCTTCTTTTTCTTTGCCTAATTCTTTGTCCAAAATAAAAACCGCCCTTTCTCTGTTCCCCATAGTTTGAACAGAGAGGGGGCGGATTATTATAGAAACCGTTTTCTCCGCTCCTGCCGCTGGCGGCGAGGGGCGGTTTCCGTGTCTACCAGGATAATCTCCTCCCCGATTTTCACGACCTGATCCCATAGGATAATCAGATCTTCCTCCCTGCCGAGCAGACCAAAAAACCGGGATGGGCCGGGGATGATGAGGGCCGTCACCTGTCCCTCGGGCAGGGTGAGCTCCACATCGTATACAAATCCCAGCCGATGGCCGGTGTTGAGATTGATAATCTCCTTCGTCCGGAGATCAGAAGCCGTACAGCTCATAGACACCCCCCTTTGTATTGCAATATATGCGGCGGATGGTTTGTACTATGTCCCCCAATGGATTTGACGCTTGAGGAAAATTTTCACAAAGAGCCCACCGTATCAAAGGCCGTCTCCAGGGAAATACTGTCTCCATCAGTATCCAACCCGAGGAGGACACGGCTTATGCAGGGCAAGGTAGAGATTTGTGGTGTCAATACGGCGAAACTCAAGGTGCTCAGCAATGAGGAAATCATGGCTCTGCTCCGCCGCACCAAGGAGGGGGATCGTGAGGCCCGGCAAGAGCTCATCGCCGGGAATCTCCGCCTGGTACTCTCTGTGATCCAGAAGTTTTTGAGCCGGGGCGAAAATGTAGACGACCTGTTCCAGGTGGGCTGTATCGGCCTCATCAAGGCCATTGATAATTTTGACATTAGCCAAAATGTACGGTTCAGCACCTACGGCGTCCCCATGATTATCGGCGAAATCCGCCGCTATCTCCGGGACAACAGCCCCATCCGGGTCAGCCGCAGTATGCGGGATTTGGCCTATAAAGTGCTCCAAGTCAAAGAACGCCTCATGGGCGAGACCCAGCGGGAGCCCACCGTAGAAGAGATCGCCCGTGCACTGGATATCCGCCGGGAGGACGTGGTTTTCGCCTTAGACGCCATCCTAGACCCCGTGAGCCTCCACGAGCCGGTCTACACCGACGGCGGAGACGCCATCTGCGTCATGGATCAGGTGGGGGATACAAAAAATACCGACGAGAGCTGGCTGGAGCAAATCGCCCTAAACGAGGCCATCGACCGTCTGGGTGAGCGGGAAAAGCACATCCTGGCCCTGCGGTTCTACGGCGGCAAGACCCAGATGGAAGTGGCGGTCGAGGTGGGCATCAGCCAGGCCCAGGTGTCCCGGCTGGAAAAGAATGCGATTAGCCAGATTAAGAAGAATTTGTGAAGACGGCGGACAACTACACATTTAAAAATATGCGTTTTGTTCAAGCATTTCGTTAATTTTCATTGACTCTTTATAGCATTTTATATATAATGTCCCTACGCTAGTTCGTGCGTCGCTACATGTGGTGGCTAACATAACGATGGTGTGCAACATATCGTAATGTACATTAGATAGCGTGCCGCTTTAATTGCAAATGTTAGTAAGGGGGAAAAATCGGTGCCAGCTGGGATTTTAAAATTCTTTATAGAAGCACTCTGGGATATCGACTTGGAGAAAATATTTGAGGGTGCATTTGCGAAAATCAAATCCCTTAACCCATCGCCTACCTCAACTGATGTGTACGCCGTGCAGAAGCGCCTTTTTGAAAAGGCTTCCAAAGCGTTGCCTGATAATTTAACCCAGAAAATCAACGACTCGGAAAAGCGTGGAGAAACGCTTTTGCGAGATTTTGCAAAAAAAGCCCAAGCCCAGTATAAGAGCCAAAAAGCCGCCTACTTTTCCATCAAGCGGGTTGGATCGACAACAAAAGATCGATATGTTATTAATATACATGACAATATAAATCAGATACGAGATGTTCTTTTTATGACCAAAAATAGCATGTATGCGTTTATAATGAATCAATATATTGAACTGGTAAACACATCCAGAACTCCGCATGAACATGCGTTTTTTGTTGTCGGCGAGGGAGAGATGTTGCAAGGATACAACGATAGTCCTTTTGCACCGATAGAAAACTTCAGTAGCATTGAAAACGTACACTACCTTGCAGGCCCAATCATGGTGGGAAAACAGACGGGGAACTCAAACTCCTCCCCTGTTGTAAATACAGCCGTGCGCCACCTCATAAAGGATGTCGGCAAGAATGCAACTTTGAAACTAAGCCGGAACTTGCTGTTTCCATTCAAAGGTCTATATGCGGGATATTTTCACTGCTATATCGTCGGTAGCTATATACTCTTGGAATTTCCACACAGCTTTTTGCGCCACGATGATAATGATACGCATGTAATCATGTTAGACGATAAAAGTATGGCTGATCAGTTGCTTCCTTTTTTTGAAGACTATACCAATCTGTTTGCTAAAACAAACAGCATAGACCCAGATAGTCGTTCCAATCTCCCTTCTGATTTTAACTTTGATAGGCTCATTGCAAGCGTATATCCCGCTACCATTGATGAGAAAAATGCACCTTATGATATCAACGGATTGCAGGCAGCTTTTATTTCTCACGTAAACCCCTCAACATCAACATCCTGAAATTATTATAAACAGAAGATATACTATAGGTGGGATATTGTTTTATGAGCATAGGTAGTTCACGCCGAAGCACAGCCAAACGTACCAAGCGTAATGGGCTTTTGGTGCGCATAACAATGAACATAATGTGTATTTTAAAATTACGTATTGGAAAGCTCACGTCTATTGACACAATAATGATGATGTTTTTAGGCGCATGGCTCAGTGTAAAGATGGCGAACTGGTGGCTTGATATTCAAGAGCACAGTAGTGTCGGTATATTGGGTTTAGTGGGTTTAGTGGGACCAACCATGGTAATGACTGTGGTTCTTTTTGGATATATATTTTCGATAATATACTTCTGTGCAATGTTACATAATGAAATTGGAAACAAAGATGGGGAAGGACCTGTTAGCGTAATAAAAAAGATGTTTCCTATATTTGGGTTTCTACTTTTCCTCATGACACTTGAAGCCGTTGTACGTATGCTACTTTTAGATCCAGATTCGTGGTATGTATATATTGTGGCACAAACCTTGCCTCCCATTGGTATTTGGGTCATCTTGTTACTTGCTTGGCGTTTTGCGTTTGAGGCGTTTGAAAGGCCAAGTCAACATCAAGCGACATCCGTGCAAATAGTGTCTCCACCTTACGTAGAGACTATTCGAAAAATACTTCTCCCCTAAAACTCAATGTCACACGTAAACCGCCTTCTGGTGTTAAGAAATCACATCAGGGCATAGTCATAAAGATTTTCACAGCATCATACACTTCCCCCTTGACACCCACCACACTTCTTGTTATCATAACTACAATATCACGGGGAGCTCCAACCGGGGCTGAGAGGAAGCGCTCTGCTTCGACCCTTATACCTGATGCGGGTAATGCCGCCGTAGGGAAAGTAAATCCAAAGCGGATATGACCTTTTCCCCTCGGCGGGAAAAGGTTTTTTTATGGAACAGGAGGCAATGCCATGCGTGTCAACGGCCAAGAGATCCACCTGGACGAACCCTGTACGCTGCAGGCCTTTCTCCAGCGGGAGGGCTACGTTCTAGATCGGGTGGCGGTGGAGCTGGACGGCGAGATCGTCCCCAAATCCGCCTTTGAAACCGTCGTCCTCAAAGAGACAGACCAATTAGAGATCGTCTCCTTCGTAGGTGGCGGCTGATGCGGATTGTTTTAAATGGCAAGCCCATAGAGTCCGGCGCATCCACGGCCTTCGCCCTGCGGGCGGCTGATGAGGTGGTCATTTTAAACGGCTTTCAACTCACCGATGATCGCCCCCTCCATGCGGGAGATCAGGTCGTACTGATCCAAAAAGGCACCATGCCCAGTGAGGACGAACTGGAGGCCATGATGGCCGCCCGGCACACCCCCGGCGTCCACAGCCGGATGAAGGCCGGACGTGTTGCTATCGCAGGTCTCGGCGGCCTGGGGTCTCATATCGCCGTGATGCTGACCCGGATGGGGGTCGGCGTCCTGCTCCTGGTGGACTTCGACGTGGTGGAACCCAGCAATTTAAACCGCCAGCACTACACTCTCTCCCATCTGGCAAAGCCCAAGACAGAGGCGCTGAAAAGCCAATTGGCGGAGATCAATCCTTTTATCGAAATCCAAACCCAGACGATAAAAATCACAGCGGAAAACGCCGGGACAGTCTTCGCCGGATATCCCATCGTAGTGGAGGCCTTTGACAACCCGGCCTCCAAAGCTGATCTGATCAATGCCCTCCTCCCCCTAGGAAACACAAAAATCGTGGCGGCCTCGGGACTGGCGGGTTTCGACAGCGCAAACAATATCCAGACCCGGCGGCGATTCTCCAATCTCTATCTCGTAGGGGATCTGGAATCCGAGGCCCGGGCGGGCATGGGACTCATGGCCCCCCGTGTATCCGTCTGCGCCGGACATCAGGCAAATATGGTAATCCGGTTGCTCATGGATTTAGACAGTGAATAATGCAACGAAAGAGGTGCTCTCATGCAAGATAACTTGATTCTCGGCGGACAATCTTTTTCCTCCCGGTTTATCCTGGGGTCGGGGAAATTTACTCTGGAGCTAATCCGGGCGGCCATTGAGGCCGGCGGGGCGGAGATTGTGACCCTGGCCCTGCGCCGGGCGAATCTTAAGGGGAATGAGAGCATTTTGGACTATATCCCCCCCGGCGTCACCCTCTTACCCAACACCTCCGGCGCACGGACAGCGGAGGAGGCCCTGCGGATCGCTCGGCTGTCCCGGGAACTTGGCTGCGGTGATCTCATCAAGATCGAGGTCATCCGGGATGCAAGATATCTCCTGCCGGATAATCAGGAGACGATCCGTGCCACAGAACTCTTGACCAAAGAGGGCTTTATTGCCCTCCCCTATATGTACCCCGACTTGGAGGCGGCCCGGCGGATGCGGGATGCGGGAGCCCAGGCCGTTATGCCCTTAGGTGCACCCATCGGCAGCAACAAGGGCCTCCTGACCCGGGATTTTATTAGAATTCTCATCGCAGAAATCGACCTACCCATTATCGTAGATGCCGGGATCGGCCGCCCCTCTCAGGCCTGTGAGGCCATGGAGATGGGCTGCTCCGCCGTCATGGCCAATACGGCCATCGCCACGGCGGGAGATGTGACCGCCATGGCCCACGCTTTCCGGTTGGCCGTGGAGGCCGGGCGGGCCGCCTATCTGGCCGGGCCGGGCCGGATATTAGAGGACATGGCCGAGGCGTCCAGCCCTTTGACCGGATTTTTGGAGGACTAGATGGCACACAACCACATACAGACCGACCACATGGCCTATGAGCCAACTATGGAGAGTATTGAATCCAACATCTTAGACCAAGTGCTTAATTTGAGCGCACTCCATGGTTTAAATTGCGAAATGCCAGATCAAACCCCTAATTTGAGTATACTCTATGGTTCAAATAGCAAATCAACGGATCAGGTGCGCACCGCCCTGGCGAAGGATCGGCGGGATATGCAGGACTTTGCCGCCCTCCTCTCCCCCGCCGCTGCTCCCCTGCTGGAGGAGATGGCGGCGGCGGCAAAAATCGAGACCGCCCGGCAATTCGGGGGCAATGTCTCATTATTTACCCCTCTCTATCTGGCCAATTACTGCGTCAACCACTGTACCTACTGCGGATTCGGACGGGACAACCCCATCCGCCGGGGCAAACTGACTTTTGACGAGATCCGGCGGGAGCTAACCGCCATCGCCGCCACGGGGTTGGATGAAATTCTGCTCCTCACCGGGGAATCCCGGGAGATAAGTGACTTGGCTTACATCGGAGAGGCCGTCAAACTGGCGGCGGAGATGTTCTCCACTGTGGGGCTTGAAATCTATCACCTCAACACCGACGAATACGCCTATCTCCACACCTGCGGCGCAGATTTTGTCAACGTCTACCAGGAGACCTACTGCCCGGAGACCTATGCCCGTGTCCATCCCGACGGGCCGAAGCGGTCGTTCCCCTATCGGTTCCACGCCCAGGAGCGGGCCATCCGAGGCGGGATGCGGGGCATCAGTTTTGGAGCGCTATTGGGCCTGGGCGATTTTCGCCGGGACGCCTTTGCGGCAGGACTCCACGCCTATTTTTTACAGCAAAAATATCCCCACGCAGAAATCGCCTTCTCCGTGCCACGTTTCCGATCCTTTTTGGGCCAATCGGAGACTGATCTCTCCCCCGTGGGAGAACGGCAACTGCTCCAGGTCATGCTGGCCTATCGGCTCTTTTTGCCCTTTGCGGGGATCACCATCTCCACCCGGGAGCGGGCGGGGTTCCGGGATCACGTCATAGGACTCTGCGCCACGAAGATATCCGCAGGCGTCCTGGTGGGGGTGGGCGGCCACGATTTAGAGCCAAAGGGCGACGAACAATTTGAAATCGCCGACCCCCGCAGCGTGGCGGAAATCCATGAAATGATCCAAGACCGGGGCCTACAGCCCGTCTACACCGACTATATCAGGGGGGATTGACTATGAAACTAGACACCACACTATACCTCATCGGCGGCATTGACGGCCGGAGGGAATCGGATTTTCTGGATACTATCGCCCAGGCCTGCGCCGGCGGCGTAACCCTGTTCCAGCTCCGGGAGAAAGACCTCTCCGGCCGGGAATACTACGACCTGGCGGTGAAAGTCAAGGCCGTCACGGATCGCTTTGACGTCCCCCTGATTATTGATGACCGGGTGGATATCGCCCTGGCCTCCAGCGCAGCCGGGGTGCACCTGGGCACCGCCGATCTCCCCATCGGAATCGCCCGGGCGGTCATGGGGCCGGACGCCATCATCGGCGCCACCGCCAAGACCGTGGAACAGGCCCAAGCCGCAGAATCCGCCGGGGCCGACTATCTGGGCGTAGGGGCCATCTATCCCACCAAGACCAAAGTGGTGACAGTGCTGACCCCTGTATCCACCCTGTGCGATATTCTAAAAAACATAACAATCCCCGCCGTGGCCATCGGCGGCCTGGACGCCGGGAACTTGGACGTGCTCCACGGGAGCGGCGCACACGGCATCGCCGTGGTGCGGGCCATTATGGACAGCCCCACGCCAAGGGAAACGGCGGCCACACTGCGGCAGTTGACCGAAATGCATATTCTAAGCAAAGAGTTTCACTGTGCATCCCCCGCCTACGGCGGGGAAAATACGAGAGCGGGAGCGTGACGCACTTGTTGAAAATACTGACAATCGCCGGCTCCGACTGTAGCGGCGGGGCCGGAATCCAGGCGGATTTAAAGACGATCGCCGCCCACCGGATGTACGGCATGAGCGCTATCACCGCCCTCACAGCCCAGAACACCACCGGCGTATTCGGCGTACAGGAGACAACCCCGGAGTTTGTGGCCCAACAACTGGACGCCATTTTCACCGACATCCCCCCCGACGCCGTGAAAATTGGTATGCTGGGCAGTCCGGCGCTGATCCACGTCATTGCAGAAAAATTACGGCAATATAACGCAACGCATATCGTCCTGGACCCCGTCATGGTATCCACCAGCGGCAGTAAGCTCCTACCCGACGACGCCATCCGGGCGCTGACGGAAGCCCTGTTCCCCCTGGCCCAGGTGATTACCCCCAATCTGCTGGAGGCCCAGGTTCTCTGCGGATTTCCCGTGGAGAGCGAGGACGATATGCGCCGGGCCGCCCATACCATCGGCGGCGACCACGCCTCGGCGATTTTGATCAAAGGCGGCCACAGCAGACAGGACGCCACGGATTTGCTATACGAAAACGGCACCCCCCACTGGCTCCGGGGCCAGCGGATCGACAACTTTAACACCCACGGCACCGGCTGTACCCTCTCCGCCGCCATCGCCTGCCGCCTGGCAGAGGGGCGGCCCCTGTTGGAGAGTGTGACCCTGGCCAAGACCTATCTCACAGGCGCTATCGCCGCCATGCTGGATCTCGGTGCAGGCCCCGGCCCGCTGAATCACGGATATTGGTAACTGCCGCCGGGAACCCGGCGCCAAGCATAAAAGGGGCCCCGTGGGGAACTATAGAATTTTTGCCCGAAATATGATAAAATAGAACGCATCACAGGAATATCGGCTTCAACACAGGAGAATTTTTTAATGATTAAAAATTTTAGAACATTACTTCGGCTAGGCAAACCATCAAAACTCATTGTATTTTTATCCGTGATTTGCACTGTTGTTGCAAGTATTGCAGGTGTCATCATACCCCTTTTACTGCGAACTTTAATCGACGGCGGGTTTGAAGATTTTTCTCTTGCGCTCGGGTTGCAAATTGCCGGCCTATTTGTGATCCAATTGGTTCTGGCAGGTCTCAGTTTTTACCTCATGGGCCGGATCGGAAACAAGTTTATTGCAAAATTAAGACAAGCGGTATGGGAGAAGATGATTTATTTACCAATCCCATACTTCTCTAAAACCGTATCCGGCGAAAGCGCCAGCCGCATTGTGAATGATACGAATGTCGTCCGGGCTCTGGTTACCGATCAGGTTCTCGGATTTATCCAGGGCGTCATCTCTCTGGTGGCCTCTGTCCTCATACTATTTATCTTAGATTGGCAGATGACATTGCTCATCGTGTTGGCCGTGCCGCTGACAACCTTTGTCATCGTCCCTCTGGGGAAAATCGTCCACAAGATATCCGTAAAAATGCAGGACAAAACGGCTGAATTAACAGGTCTGCTCACCCAAGTTTTGACCGAGATGCGGTTAGTGAAAGCATCCAACGCCGAATTAGAAGAAATCGAGCGTGAAAAGACAGCCGTCAACAGCTTGCTGAAATACGGCTTGAAAGAAGTGAAAATCTACGCACTTTTGCAACCGGTTATGCAGGGGATGATTTTTCTAGTCATCTTCGGCGTAATCGCCTACGGCGGGCTGAGAGTATCCTCCGGTACGCTAAGTACCGGGACACTGTTTGCTTTCATCATGTATCTATTCCAGATCGTGATGCCGGTTGCAGGCTTTGGCGTGTTCTTCGCACACTTACAAAAAGCAAACGGCGCAAGTGAGAGGCTGATCGAAATTCTAAACGAAGCGGGCGAGGATTTACATAGGGGCCAAAACGTGGATTTAAGCGATAAACCCATTATCTTCGACAATGTGACGTTCAGTTATGACGAGGACACAGAGGTGCTCAAACACGTCTCGTTCAAGGCAAACCCCAATGAGACCATTGCCTTTGCAGGGCCTTCCGGGGGCGGGAAAACAACAATCTTCTCACTCATTGAACGATTCTTCCCGCTGGATGAGGGGCGGATTTTACTAGATGACATGAATGTGGAAGATATCTCCTTACAGTCGTGGCGCTCGCAAATTGGATACGTACCGCAAGAGAGCAGTTTGTTCGTAGGCAGCATCAAAGAGAATCTATGCTACGGGCTGGAGCGTGAAGTGAGCGAAGAAGAACTCTGGCATGTGGTGGAGCTGGCCTGCGCAAAAGATGTGATTGAAAATCTCCCCGACAAGTTCGAGAGCTTAGTGGGAGAGCGGGGATTAAATCTATCCGGCGGACAACGCCAGAGGCTTGCAATTGCAAGGGCTTTTTTAAGAAACCCGAAAATTTTGTTATTAGACGAGGCCACAGCAAGTTTAGACTCCCAATCGGAAGCGGTCGTCCAAGAGGCTTTGGCAAATCTAATGAAAGGGCGGACAACCTTTGTGATCGCCCACCGCCTTTCGACAATTGTAGACGCAGATCAAATCGTCTTTATTGAAGACGGAACCGTCACCGGAATCGGCACACACGAAGAATTGAGCCGCAATCATAAGCTGTATGCAGAGTTTGCGGCGCAACAGTTCAGCAGAGAAGAAAAAGCTATATTGCGTACAGAATAAGCAGAATCGAACACATCTCCCAGCCGCCATCCAAATTGGATGGCGGTTTTTTCCGCCGTAAGCATTTCTTAAGAAATATGCCAACTTGTCTGTAAGATTCCTCTGCTATTCTTGTCAGCAAGAACCGACAGGGATGTGGTATAATTGGAATAACAGAAAAACATACAGGGAGGGCGCACGCTATGACGATGCATATTCTCATCTGCGACGACGATAAGGAGATCGCAGCGGCTATTGCGGTCTATTTGACGAACGAGGGCTACCAGACCCATTTGGCCCACAACGGCGTAGAGGCGTTATCCGTCCTGGAGGAGACCGATATCCATCTGATCCTCATGGATATTATGATGCCCAAACTGGACGGCCTCCAGGCCACCATGGAAATCCGCAAGCGCCGGAATATTCCCATTATCATGCTCTCCGCCAAGAGCGAGGACACGGATAAAATCATGGGTCTCTCCCTGGGCGCAGACGATTATGTGACGAAGCCCTTCAATCCTCTGGAACTCATCGCCCGGGTCAAGAGCCAATTGCGGCGCTTTACCGTCCTGGGCAGTGCGCCGACGCCTCAAGAGGGGGTATTCACCGTGGGCGGGTTAACAATTGACGACAACCACAAGACCGTCACCGTAGACGGCGCAGATGTGCGCCTCACGCCGTTGGAGTACAAAATTGCACTCCTCTTAATCCGAAACCCGGGCAGGGTCTTTTCCATTGACGAGATCTACGAACGGGTCTGGGGAGAGGACGCCTATGCAGCGGACAACACGGTTGCCGTACATATCCGGCGCATCCGGGAAAAAATCGAATTTGATCCGAAGAATCCAAATTATATAAAGGTGGTATGGGGAATTGGTTACAAAATGGAAAGGCTGGACGGCGCTGCCCGCCGTTAAGATCATATGTTTTATCTTGATTATCGCACTGTGCTTTGTCACACTGAATCGCTTTCTGGCTCTTGTTATGACGGAGTCGGAGACACGGGTCAGCCCGGCCGTTGTATTTGATGATTTGTCAAACAATCAATACTTCTTTTCCCGTCACATGCCCCTGCCGGTGTGGAATGCGGGCGGCGTCCTGACCCTCCGAGACGAGGCCTCCATCCGTGCCGGAGAACACGTCCGCTGGGAGCCCTGGGAACATTGGGAAATGGCTGATATGCACTGGGACGAGGTTGATGAACAGGGGGCGCACCGCTGGGAATGGTCTCCCCATCACGGCTGGCAATCGCAGACGCACTGGTCTCTGGATCATTTCTCTACTGAGCATCACGACTATATCGCCGTAATCAGAGGCCCCGCCAGCGGCTACAACTCCCCCGAACATCGGCAATTAGAGCAAGACGCCATCGCCTCTCAACTTCGCAATTTCCGTCCGATAATGGAGGAATTCACCAGCACAGTGGGCCTTCTCTATTATTTGCAGACCGGCACCACCACTTACTCCAACGTCGCCTTGGATCAGCAAAACATAGAGTACTTCCGATCCCGCCCCGTCCATTTCACTTATACCACTGCGGGTACTGGTACGCATAGTGCACGTGGCCACATGGAGGCCTCTCACTTCGTCAACTTTGGCTGGGGCTGGGATTGGCCTCTCGATGCGACACTCTATCTCGCCTTTACCGACGAAGTGATATCCGCCCAAACCGGCCTGTTCGCCGCAGCACGCACGGCCTATATTCGAGACTTCGCCATCATGGGCGCATCTGCATTGCTGATCCTGGTATTGCTGGCAATTTCGATCCTGGGCGCAGGGCGGCGGCGTGGCGTAGACGGTATCTATTTTCAGACAATCGACAGACCCTATCTGGATTTGAGCCTTGCCGTTTTATTCGGCTGGGCAGCGCTCTCTGTGGTTCTCTTTTTTTACTTTGTAGACCAGATGCAGTTCGGCCCACGCGTTGCCATCTGGAACATGCTGTTCGCCGTATTCGCAGTCTTTGTCGGCGGCCCGGCCCTACTGTGGCTATTGAGCTTTGCAAAACGCATCAAAGCCGGAGGATTCTGGCGGCATACCCTGCTCTTTGTCGTCCCCACCCAGTGCGGACGCAGGATTTTGCACTTTGTACGCTCCCTGTGGGCGGGCGCATCCCTGACAGCCAAGGTGATCGTGATTTCTACAGTCTCCTTTTTCCTCATGCTCTTGGTCGGCGTTATGGGGCTAAACACATGGCACCCCGCCCCCATATTCCTCTTGTCTTTGCTCTTTACCGCAGTTGTCACATTCTTTCTCCTGCGTTATGCCCTGCGAATTTACAAACTGGAACAGGGCGCACGGGAGGCGGAGCACGGCATCTACGACAGCGAAATCCAAGTCGGCGGCGGGGAGCTGGGCCGGATTGCAGATTCCATCAACAACGTCTCCGCCGGGATTCATCTGGCCGTGGATGAGCGCATGAAGAGCGAGCGGCTCAAGACAGAGCTCATCACCAACGTATCCCACGATATCCGCACCCCCCTCACGTCTATCATCACATACGTTGACCTGTTAAAACAGGAGGGGCTGGGCTCCGAACACGCACCGGAGTATTTGGATATCTTGGAACAGAAATCTCAACGGCTGAAAATCTTGACTGAGGAGCTATTCGAGGCCGCCAAGGCCGCCACGGGCAATATTGAGGTGAATATCACACCCCTTGATTTCTCCCACCTGCTCAATCAAGTCTTAGGCGAGTTGGACAGTGCAATCCAAGCCTCCGATCTGGAGCTGCGGATCAATCTGCCGGAACACCTCTATATCCTGGCCGACGGCAAGCTCCTGTGGCGGGTCATGGAGAATCTGCTATCCAACGTGTTCAAATACGCCCTCCCCGGCTCCCGGGTGTATCTGGACGCCGTACAGGAAGGCCCTCTGGTCCAGATCGTCTTAAAAAATATCTCCGCCACGGAGCTAAATGTGGACCCCGCCGAACTGACCGAACGCTTCAAACGGGGCGACGACTCCCGCACAGACGGCGGCACGGGTCTGGGGCTCTCCATCGTGCAAAGCTTCGTCAACGCCCAAGGCGGAAAATTCACCATCGCCATCGACGGCGACCTATTCAAGGCCACCGTATGTCTCCCGTCGGGGAATACGGAAGCATAGGGGGTCCAACATACGAAATACCCAGTAAGATCGGGATTACACAGTCCCTTTCTTACTGGGTATTGGCACTTTACCCAACTACTCGCCGATTGCAACCCCACGGAACGTCACCCGTACCACGTCCTCTGGGTGGATAAACTCCATGGAGTACTGGAGCGTAACCACATCGAAGCCGCCCTCCGCCCCGTTGAACCTCGGCTCAACTGTCGTACCGTCCGCCAGATATAAGACGAGGGGATTTTCCTGGAAGATATCAAAACTGTCAACCACAGTTATCAAAACTTCAACACTCGTCCCGCCGAGAAATACTTCCGTGGGACTCCCCTCAAAATAGCCCCTGCGCACCCCCGGATCAAGTACAGCTTCGCCGGATATGGTAAATTCCCAGTTTCCGGACATGACATACTCCGCCCGCTCGCCACTCCATACTAACGTCAAATCATAGGGATTTACAGCCCCGATATTAAACTCTCTTTCCCACCCCGGTATGCCATAGGTCATGCTCCCGCCTCTGCTCCAGATAATCTCCCCATCCGGTTGCATGAGGCCCAGCGTACCGTGGCCCCAACCATAGACAGAAACGTCCGAATCCCGGCTTGTGATGGTTAGCCTGCCAGTGTCGTCCAGCGTGATCTCTGTAATCTCAATAAACGCCGCACCCGGCACGACAACGGGGCCATCCACGCCGATGTGCTTCCCGATGTTGAACTCCGTGGGTTGCAGTTCGACCGTTTGTATATTGGACGCAATGAAATCAAACTGCACTACTATCTCCCCCGTCTCCCTCACATCGGCGTGGGGGAGAAAAAAGCTCACGTGTGCCGTGTGTTCGTCTATCAACTGTACATCGACAGGCATGTGCAAATTGAGGGGGATATATCCCAGTCTCTCATCTTGCAAAAGGAGCATAAAGGAATCGGACAGCCGCTCCCCCGTGGGGTCTGTGATCTCCAGCTCCAAGTATAAACCGCCGATGCGGGTGTCCTCCAAGAACGCCGCAAGGAGTGCGACCTCGACCTCTCCCTCGCTTACGTGTACGGTGATATCCTCACCCGTTTGAACATAGGGTGCGGCGTGCTCTCCTCTGAAAATCGACTGGAAGATAGATCCAAAATTAATCGTGCCGGACACGGCCAACGCCGTGGTGGCAAGGACAAGAGTGAGTATTACCGCAGCTGCCGCAAACCCGCCCCCAAACCGGCGTGGCGCAGATGATTTTACGCCGACGTTGGAGCTTCGCACTTTCTCCATGGTGCGCACTTTGATCCGGTGTACATCCCAGCTCTCATGGTGTGTTCTCATTGCGTATATGCCTCCTCACCCAGAATTTTCCCCAATTTCTTTCTGCCCCGTACCAACCGTTGCTTGACCGCCGCCTCTGTCATGCCGATTCCGGCACCGATTGCGGCGGCGGTTTGCGCATCGTAATAATACCGCAAAAAGATTTCCCGGTCGGGACTGTCCATATTTAAAATCGCAGATTTTACAGCGAGCTGTTTCTCTTGGGACGAGAGCGCCTCGTCCATCCCGTAGGATTCAGCCCCCATGTGCGCCTCGTCAAGAGATACGTCCCCACGGACGTCTCGCAGTTTGTTTTTTGCCTTGTTGCGGGCCGTTGCGGCGAGCCACGGCTTGAGTTTTTCCACCTTGTCCGCATATTCCCACAGGGCAAAAAACACATCGGATGCGGTTTCCTCAATATCCTCACGAGACAGGCTCTCCCCCACCGTGTTGCGGATCACAACGCATAGATACGCCCCATATTTGTCCATGATTTGCTCCAGAGCGCTCTCGCTCCTGCGCCGAACTGCACGGAGCTGTATGAAATCAAACATCGCCGCCCCCCACCTCCTTGTGTGTTTCTGATATCGGCCGTCACGAATAAAGACACAAAAAATCCGTGCTTGGTGACATGAAACCGGGAACTGTTTCAGTATTCCCCTGCCGCAGATCGTATCAAAAAAGCAGGGCGTTGACAACTGGGGCAACACCCTATATGCTATTATAGATTATATCCGACCGAGAAAGGGCTGCGCCCATGGAATACAACTTCGACCAACCCATTGACCGCCGGGGAACCGACTGTATCAAATACGACGGCGCCGTCCGCCGGGGCAAGCCATCTGACATTCTGCCCCTCTGGGTGGCGGACATGGACTTCCCCGCCCCGCCGTCCGTTTTGGACGCCATGGCAGAGCGGGTGCACCACGGCATTTTCGGCTACTCAGAGCCGGGCCAGGACTATTTCGACGCCCTGAACACCTGGTTCACCGGCCGATTCGGCTACACATTTGATCCCAAGTGGGTGGTCTTGACCCCCAGTGTGGTCTCCGCCCTCTGCACCGCCATCCGTGCCTGTACAGAACCCGGAGACGGGGTTTTAATCCAGGAGCCGGTATACCACCCCTTCCGGGAGAGTATCCTGGCCAATCATCGACGGCCCGTGGTGAACACCCTCCAACTGACGGGGGATACCTACACCATCGACTTTGCCGACTTCGAACGGCAGATCGCCGAACACCAGGTCAAGCTGTTCATTTTATGCTGTCCCCACAACCCGGTGGGCAGGGTCTGGCGGGCAGAGGAACTGCGGGAATTAGTTCGCATCTGCGTGAAATACGACGTTTTGATCTTCTCCGACGAAATCCACTGTGATTTCGTCTTCCCCGGCCGCACCCACCACGTCCTGCCCGCCCTGATCCCCGAAGCGGCGGAGCGGATCATCCTCTCCACCTCCCCCAGTAAGACCTTTAATCTGGCAGGATTGCACCTGGCCAATACATTTATCCCGGATCGGGAGTTGCGCCGGGCCTTTTGCCGGGAGTTAAACCGGAGCGGATTGTCCCAGGCCAGCAGTCTGGGTCTCGTGGCCTGCCGGGCCGCCTATACCAATGGAGCGGCGTGGCTGGATGATCTGCTCGCCTATCTCGCCGCCAACATGGCGGAGATGGATCGGTTTCTCAAGGCGAATCTACCGTCGGTGCGGCTCATCCCGCCGGAGGGTACTTATCTGGCCTGGGTGGACTGCCGCTCCCTCGGACTCTCCGCCGACGACTTGGATCACAAGCTCACACAGGAGGCAAAGGTCTGGCTCAACCGGGGCGATATGTTCGGCCCCACCGGCGCAGGATTTGTCCGCATCAACACCGCATGTCCCAGAAAAACCCTGGAAACTTGCCTGACACGTCTGGCAAACTCTCTCGGAGCATAACAAAACAGGAGGACTCTCTCATGGCTCGTATTGCAAAGAATATATCGGAACTCATCGGCAAAACGCCCCTGCTGGAGCTGGCCCGCTACAGCGCTGAACAGGGGTTGAACACATCCCTCCTGGCAAAGCTGGAGTGCTTCAACCCCGCCGGGAGCGTTAAAGACCGCATCGCCCTGTCCATGCTGGACGACGCCGAGGCCAGGGGCTTGCTCACCCCCGGCAGTACCATTGTGGAGCCCACCAGCGGCAACACGGGCATCGGATTGGCCGCCGTGGCCGCCGCACGGGGCTACCGGGTAGTGCTCACCATGCCGGAGACTATGAGCGTGGAGCGGCGCAACCTGCTCCGTGCCTACGGCGCAGAGCTGATCCTCACCGAGGGCGCTCTCGGTATGAAAGGCGCCATCGCCCGGGCCGAGGCACTGGCGGAGGAGATCGACGGCGCCTTTATGCCCAGTCAATTCAAAAATCCCGCCAACCCCCGCACCCATTTTGAGACCACAGGGCCGGAAATCTGGCGGGATACAGACGGCAAAATAGACCTCTTCGTAGCCGGGGTCGGCACCGGCGGCACCATCAGCGGGGCGGGGGGATTTTTGAAAAGCCAAAACCCCAATCTCCATATCCTCGCCGTGGAACCGGCAGACTCCCCCGTCCTATCCCAGGGCCGATCCGGGCCCCATAAAATCCAGGGCATCGGCGCAGGATTTGTGCCGGATACACTGGACACGGCCATCTATGATGAGATTTTCCCCGTATCTAACGAGGACGCCTTTACGGCGGGCCGGGCAGTCGCCCGGGCCGAGGGCATCCTGGTGGGCATCTCCTCTGGGGCGGCCCTCCACGCCGCAACCCAGGCGGCGAGACGCCCGGAGAACAGGGGCAAGACCATTGTGGTCATCTTCCCCGACACCGGGGAACGGTATCTGTCCACGGCGTTGTTCGCCGAGTAAATTTTCGAAAATGAGGGGTGGCGATATAGCTATGGAGAATAAAATTTCTCTGGTCATCAGACATACACTCACTATAGTCATAATAATTGGGCTTATCTTTATAGGTTTAGATGAGTCTGTTTGGCAGGATGCGCCGCAATTCTTCAGTGTCAGATCTATACTATTTCTCCTTATGGTCATTTTGGTTTTCACAGGCAACAGGCTTGAAAAACGGAGAAAGTTCAGAGAAGATATCGGGATGGACGAGCAATGGACTGAGGGTAAAATAAGCAAAACCCTTAGAAAGGTGTTGCGAATCATCTTCTGTGTGACTTGGGTGGCCTTTGTAGTGCTGGGCGTTCTCTTCAGCAATCGACTCTTGTTTTTTTGCGGGAGCGCAGCACTGGCTCTTATAGTTATATCGCACTTTGTACATGTGCGGCGGGAGCGGAAGAAACAGCAAGCCGCACTGGAGCAAGAAGGCAATCAAAATGAGCCGCCATCGGGGTCAGCGCAATAAAACGTAGGGACGGTCGCCCTCGACCGTCCGCAGACAACCGGGGGCGGTCGTCCCTACAGGGTGCACACAGCGCAATACTGTCCTGCCCTTCGGCCCCCTCCACCGTCCACGGACGACCGGGGGCGGTTGTCCCTACAGGGTGCGCACAGCGCAATACTGCCCGAGGCCACCGCCCACCGTCCACAGACGACCGGGGACGGTCGTCCCTACAGGGTGCGCACAGCGCAATACGGCTCTTCGGCCCCCTCCACCGTCCACGGACGACCGGGGGCGGTCGTCCCTACAGTGCGCACATCGCAATACTGCCCTGCCCTTCGGCCCCCTCGTTTTGAGGGGGCTGTCAGGCGTAGCCTGACTGGGGGAGGCCTTTAGCTACTCCCCATCCTGGTTAATCAACGAAATAATCTCATGGATCAAGAACATGCGGTGATCCAGTTCGGCGATTTTATCGGCGCAGATCACCAGTTCGTCGCACAGGTGCTGGGGGATGTGTTCCCGGTATTTATATCGGGCCTTGTGTTCCAGGGTGGACCAGAAGTTCATGGCCTCCGTGCGGATTTGGACTTCTACAATCACATGCTCTGTCTTGCCCGAATAAAAAACCGGGACTTCCAAGATGACGTGATAGCTCCGATACCCGCTGGGCTTGGGGGCGGAGACGTAGTCTTTCTCGTCCAATACGTTCACACCCGGCATCACCCGGAGCAGGCCAACCAGATGGTGGATATCCCTGGCAAATGGACAGGTGATCCGTATCCCCGCCACATCTTTTAGATATTTTTTCACATTCTCCGCCGTGAGTTCCACATCCATCCTGTGGAGCTTCTGGGCAATGCTCTCCGGCGCTTTGATCCGGCCTGTGATGTATTCGATGGGGTTGTTGTCTTGGAATTTTTTAAAATCATCCTGCATGATGTGCAGCTTTGTCAACAGGGTCCGCTGACCCCACTCATAGACGTGCAAGAGATTCTTGAGCTTTGCAAATTCTTCTTCACGAAACCGTACAGACATTCGTATTTCCTCCGGGTTATATGGGCAGGGCAATGGTAAATACCGCACCGCCCCCGCCCCCATTTTCTGCTGTGATCCGGCCGCTGTGTTGCGTAACGATTGATTTTACAATGGACAGCCCGATCCCATGATTGCCGTCGGTACCTTTGTAAAACCGCTCAAACACATGGGGGAGCGCCTCGGGCGCAATGCCCGCCCCGTCATCTGCAACGCAGATCTCAATGTGATCTGTACGCCTTTGACAAGACAGCGTAATCTCCGAGACTGCATATCGGATTGCGTTGGAGATCAGGTTGTCAACTGCCCGTAAAAGCAACTCGCCAATACACTCGTAGTATAAAACGGCTTCGCCAAACTGGAACGTAAACCGAAGTTGCCGTTTTTCCGCCTGGGCCGCCTGCCGTGCGGCGGAGTCTCGGATTATTTCGATCAAATCCGCCTCTGCGGTGGTATAGGCCGTGGTAATATTGTCGATCTTGGAGATATAGAGCAAGTCCGTCACCAGATCGGCCAGGTTGTCCGTCTCCTGCAAAATCGTCTCACACGCCGCCTGGGGTTCCATCAAACCGAAAGAGATGCCCTCTGTATAGCACTTGATGGACATGAGCGGGGTTCGCAGTTCATGGGAGGCATTTTGGAAAAATGCCTTTTGCTCACTGTCGTACTCACTCAACTGTTTCACGGATTTATTGAGGGCTTTGTTCAACTCCTCCAACTCCACCTCTCGGAACTGAAACTCGTTGGGGGTAAAGTCCCCGTGGCCGATGCCCTGGGCAAACTGCCCCAGCTTTTCGATGGGCCGGGTGAGGGAGTTGGCCAGGAGGTACGTCACAATAACCGTCACAAGGAACATGACGCTGACCAAGATAATCGAAATGATCCCAACCCGCCCAATTACCCGGGATGTCTCGGCGTACATGGCTTGATAGGCACTGAAATTGAGCTCTCCCTCCACCGCAAATAGCCGGATTGCCAGATTGAAAATAATCCCAGTCAGCAGAAAGGAGAAGAATAGCACGGCGGAGAACGCCTTTAAGAGCCTGATGCGGATTCTAGTTTTCTTCATTTTCATGGGGCACTCCGTCTCCGGCGTGGGCCTGCCGCTCAAATTCCATCCGTCTGAAAATCGCCTTGATCCGCATGGTGAGCGCCATAGGGCTAAAAGGCTTCGTCAGATAGTCATCGCTGCCCAAATCCAAACCCGTGGCGTAGTCCAGATCGCTGTCCCGTGCCGTGAGCATGATAATCGGCACATGGCTGATTTTGCGGAGCTCTTTGCAGACTACAAATCCGTTTGCACCGGGCATCATCACGTCCAAAATCACCAAATCCGCCGGATTCTCTGCAAAGGCCGCAAGGAGCAAGTCCCCGGATGCAAACTCCTCCACTGCGTATCCCGCGTTTTCTAAAAATGTCTTGATCCCAAGCCTGATATTTGCCTCGTCATCTGCGATGTAGATTGTTTTATTTTCGCTCATTGGCATTTACTCCTCCCAGTTGTGCCAGACGTTTTGCACGTCATCGTTGTCCTCCAGCATAGCCAGGAGTTTTTCCATTTTAGCCTGATCCTCCGGACTCTCCAACTTAATATGGCTCTGGGGCACCATCTCTATCTGGGCAGATAAGAAAGCGTAACTTTTCTCCTCCAACATGGTACGCACATCGCCAAAGACCTCCGGTGCGGTGTAGATGACAAACACGGTCTCCTCAAAAGTGAAATCTGCGGCGCCTGCGTCCAGGGCGTCTAACATGACGGCGTCCTCGTCTAATGTCTCACTTTCATTGTCAATGACCAGCACGCCCTTGCGGTCAAAAGACCAGGCCACACAGCCCTCCGTCCCCAGATTGCCGCCGTATTTGTCAAAATAGTGCCGCATATCCGAGGCGGTGCGGTTTTTATTGTCGGTCATGGTCTCCACGATGACGGCCACGCCGGAGGGGCCGTAGCCCTCGTAGATCCCCACCTCATAGGTGGTGTCGCCGCCGCCCACGGCCTTTTCGATGACCCGTTTGATATTGTCGTTGGGCACGTTGGCCGCACGGGCTTTGGCCACGGCATCCCGCAGTTTCGCATTGGAGGCGGGATCTCCCCCGCCCTCTTTAACCGCCACGATGAGCTCTCGGGATATTTTGGTGAAAATCTTCCCTCTCTGGGCGTCGGTTTTGCCTTTTTTCTGTTTGATATTGTTCCACTTGGAATGACCAGCCATGATACGCTCCGTCCTGTCGTTTGATTGATTTTATGCGCTTTATTTTATCACAGATAGGCGGCCCCGGCAACAAACAGAAGGTATAAAATTCCCAAAACAGGCAAAACTATGGATAAACCAGCTGAAAGGAGGGTTTCTCTCGTGGCGAAGAAGAAAAACAACCAATCCGGTGATATGAAAAAACAACCGGAGCAGAGGCAAGAACAACAGCAGCAGCAACAGCAGAAGAACAGGCAGCAACAGTCCGGCCAGCCGAATACTGAAAATAACCGAGGCAAATAGTCTACTTTCCCCTATTACCGACAGAAGCGTGGCCAGATGGCCACGCTTCTTGTCACTCTTTTAAGAACTCCAACACATCTGCCAGGGCCTGGGCGCCGGCGGTATCCCGATGTATGCAGTGATAGGCGTCCGGATATTCCATATATGTGACATGTTCCCCCGCCCGCTCGGCGAACCCACGGATCGCCGCTGTGGAGAGAATTTTATCCGCCCCCGCCCCCAACACCAGGGTGGGGATGGGGATCCGGTCTGCGTGTTCCAGGGCGTAGGCCCCTGCGGCGACAGCCCCCGCATACAGCCGGATGGACATGCGGTTGTGGAATACATCATCGCCCGTTTGCCCGTGGGCGGCGGTCTGCTCCCGGGAGAGGTCGTCCGCATCAAGCTTTGCACGGGTGACGATCTTGGGGCTGATCTTCCCCAGAATCTTCGCCAATATATCAAGCACAGGAGACAACGGCTTGTATAATCGAAACCACGGCGCTTCCAGAATGGCTTTCTCATAGTCCTCGGACGGGTATCGGAGCAGATAATTAGCCGCAACGCCGCCGCCCATACTGTGTCCAAACAGGATCACCGGCACCCCCGGATACCAGAGACCGATTTGCCCCCGGACGGTTTTCACATCTTCCAGCAGATGGTCATAACTGGGGATGACCCCCCTGGCCGCCCGCCGCTCTTTCGGGGTCTTGTCCGGCATCTCGCCGAATCCCCGCTGGTCGTGGATGACACAGGCGTATCCGTTGCCGACAAAAAAATCCACCACATCGCCATAGTGACCCATGCTCTCCCCAAACCCGTGGACGATCTGGATCACCCCGGCCAGCTTAGCGGGCCGAGGGTGCGGCGCAAACCCGGCCACCCGGATAGATGCACCGTCGTGGGCAGGGATCATCTGCATCCTGCTGTCGTGTATTTTGCACATTTCATTCAGCGCCTGTCTCGGAGATTTTCCCATTTTGAATGCACCTGTCTTTCTGTTGTATAGATTCAGTTTAACATCTGCGGTCAAGTTGTCAATCAAAAAGTTGAGCCTAATTTCTTGATTAAAGTTTTTGAATATGGTACTCTGGTAAAAAATGTTGGGGAGCGGGTTGAAGTGAATAATGAATCCAGAGAGTTAATGTGTACTGAACTAAAAGAGCTAAGAAAAAGGTTTTTCCGCGGATTCTTTATCCTTGCTGCCATGTTAGGTGTGATAGGGTTCGGGATCTATCAAGTTCTCGTAAATCCGGAAGGTTGGCTTGCATCTACAGTTTCCATTATTTTTCTTGGGGATGTAACTTACGTTTTTTACGTTCTTGTTTTGGCTGGCATTGGCATTTTAATAAGTTGTGTTAGAGTTCTCGTCAGAGTTCACACGATAATTGTTGGCACTGCGGCAGAGATTGCGATTTTCGATAATGCAGTGGAGCACAAAGTATATGCTATTGCTGTTTCTAAATTGTATCAAAGTATTGGAGATGCTACTTCACCAGAAGGAATACACTATGTTTCCTTTGATATGCAAAATGGTAGACGCGAGAGTTTTGCAGTTCACGCCATGCAGTATAATTCCATTCTTGAAAATGAGCGAGGCTTGCTTACGTATAAGCAAAACAAGAATCGCTTTTTTTTCATTGCGTTCCAGCCATCTCCCTAAATTAAATCAGGGCGTTGAGAAAAGTCAACAAAAAAGACCCGGATTCCTCTGAATCCGGGTCTTTTCAACTCGCTTCACTCTTATTTGAGCTCTACTTTTGCGCCGACTTCTTCTAATTTCTTCTTCAGCTCTTCGCCCTCGTCCTTGCTGACGGCCTCTTTCAAAGTGGCGGGGACAGCTTCGACTTTGGCTTTGGCTTCTGCCAAACCTAGGCCGGTGATCTCACGGACGATTTTGATGACTTTGATCTTCTCTCCGCCGAAATCGGTCATAACCACGTCGAACTCAGTTTTCTCTTCAGCGGCTTCGGCTGGTGCAGCGGCGGCAACTGCCACAGCGGCGGGGGCGGCGGCGGATACGCCAAACTCTTCTTCCAGTGCTTTTACGAGCTCGGAGAGCTCCAGAACGGTCATACTCTTTACTTCTTCCATTAAAGCGGTTACTTTTTCGCTAGCCATTTTACATTTCCTCCATTTAATTCATGTAATATTTGTTGTTGTTTTTTGTTTCGTAAGGTTATGCGGATTTTTGGTCTGCAATGGCCTGCAGGGCCACGGCCAAACCACGGATGTTGGCGTTTAACACATTCGCCAAACCGCTGATGGGAGCGATCATAGTACCCAGTACTTGGGCCACCAAGACCTCTTTGGCGGGTAGTTTGGACAGGGCCTCCACCTCGGCGGCGGAGATGACCTTGCCGTCTACAAAGCCCACCTTGACCTGCATAGGCTTGTCCTTGCCCACATAGCCGAAGACTACTTTCGCAGGGGCTACCGGATCGTCAGTGTGCAGGGCCAGGGCTGTAGGCCCTTCCAAAAACGGCGCCAGCTCCGCCAGATCAGTGTCCTCAATGGCGAAGCGGATCATGGTGTTCTTGGTGACCGTGTAGTCCACCCCGGCTTCACGCATCTTACGGCGCATGTCCGTATCCGTGGCCACGTCGGTACCTTTGTAGTCCACCAGGACGCCGGATACGCTGCCGCCCAGCTTTTCAGCAAGGGCTTTGACGAGTTCTTGCTTTTCGCTCAAGATTTTTGCACTTGGCATTCTTTCGATTCACCTCTCTTTCGGCGTTCAGAAGCCATATAAAAATGCCCTCCTGTCCAAGACAGGAAGGCACATGAAGTCTCATGTGGAAACAAATCCTAGGGATTCGTTTCGGCCTCCTCGGCAGGATTTACGGATGACTTGCACCCACCTACTGTCTTTGGAACGCCTAAGTAGTATACCAACGAATGCATCCCCTGTCAAGCGTTAATTTCGCACTTTTTTCACTTTTTTCACTTTTCAAACAGACAAAAATCCTGTATAATAAAATATAATTGCGGGCGAAATAGCCCGCCGCCGGAACTCCGGCGTCCAAGCATTTTTGCAAAGCAAAAATCTTGATACCGGTGCAGCTTTTCCGTGCCGTGGAGATAAAAAACGGGGCCCCTGCGGGGTTTGCCCCGTGGGGAGGGCGAATCATATGATTCTCGCTATTGATGCGGGCAACTCCTATATTGTCATCGGCGGTCTCACAGATGGGGCGGCGGCTTTTACCTGCACCCTGTCCACCGACAAACACAAGACGGGAGACGAATACGCCATCTTGTTCAAAAACCTCATGGACATCCGGGGGATCGACTGCCGGGATATGGAGGGGGCCGTCATCTCCTGCGTGGTACCCTCTCTGACCCAGACCCTCCGGCAGGCGGTCTTCCAGATGACGGGCAAGCGGCCCCTGGTGGTCGGCCCTGGGATCAAGACGGGATTAAATATCCTGTTGGACAACCCCGGCCAGATGGGCAGTGATATCGTCTCTCTCGCCGTGGGGGCGCTGGGGCATTACGACCTCCCCTCGGTCGTAGTGGACATGGGGACCGCTACAATCCTGGGCGTATTAGACAGTGCGGGCAACTACATCGGCGGCGCCATCTGTCCCGGTCTGCCTATCTCCCTGGCCGCCCTCACCGCCGGGACGAGCCAGTTGCCCAACATCAGCTTAGAGGCCCCCAGCCAGGTCATCGGCCGCAGTACGGTGGAGTGTATGCAGAGCGGTATGCTCTACGGATTCGCCGCCATGCTGGACGGCATGTTAGATCGCATAGAGACAGAACTGGACACCGCCCCCACGGTGATTTTCACCGGGGAACACACAGAGATTCTATCCGCCCTCTGCCGCCGCACTGACATCATCTGCGACCCCCACTTGATTCTAAAAGGCCTCTGGCTGATCTATGAAAAGAATGTGAAGCGGTAACCCGCTATGCACATGATAGAATCGCCAACTACAGCGGTTTTTGCGGCAAGCTATTGCGCAGCGAACTATAAAACACCCGCCGCCTGCGGGCGGCTCCCTCTTTGCGAAAGAGGGCGGGGGTTGCAGTATCCTTCGTCTTCGCCCTCTTTTTTAAAGAGGGCGGCTCCGCAGAGCCGGGTGTTTTCCTTATGCGCTGCGAATGTAGATTAGACGGGAAGAGCATACTATCAACTGCCCCCAACCGCCGCAGGGCGGAACTTTTTTCTCCCAAATCCGTCTATTTTATTACAGGGACGGCCTGTGGCCGCCTGTTTATCCCATACCACAAGAGGTGAACCCTATGAAAAAGAGATTGATTGCCCTATTACTTGCTCTGGCAATGCTGACAGGCCTTTTGGCCGGTTGCGGCGCCGGGCACAGACCCAGTCCGGCACAGACCCCAGAGCCCCCTGCCCTGTCGGAATACGATGACCCCGTTTCACCAGAACCCCTGCCCGCCGTGATCGGTGATTTTCCTGCGGGAACAACAGGAGCCATCCAGGCCTTCTCTCACACCCTGTTCCGGGATGTGCTGGCTCTGTCGGATGAAAACCCGGTGATCTCCCCCCTGTCCGCCTACTTCGCCCTGGCTATGGTGGCCCTGGGCGCCAATGGCGAGACCTTGGATGAGTTTACCGCACTCTTAGGCCGGGAGCCCCACGAATTGGCCGCTGATCTCTTGGCCTTGACCCGTGATCTCAAAGATGTCTCCGGCAGTACGGCCCTGCAAATCGCAGGCTCCGTCTGGGTAGATGACAATTTCACAGTGAATCCAGATTTCGCAGCGGCCATGGCGGATTATTTCAGCGCCCTGGCCCTCTCCCGGGATTTTGCCGCCCCCGAGACCGTGGACGAGATCAACGCCTGGGTCGCAGAGCAGACCGACGACCTCATCGACCATATGCTGGACTCCATCGGCCGGGACGCCGTCATGCTGCTCATCAATACCTTGTATTTCTCCGGCAAATGGGCCGCTGATTTTAACCCCATGACGGAGTATCAGGGGACATTCCATCCCGCAACGGGGTCCGCTGTAGAGGTTCCCTTCCTCTCCACCGGCACAGGCGCATTCCCCGTCGCCGTGACGGATCAATTCGAGGCGGCGCTCTTCCCCTACGATGACGACCGACTGGGCTTCCTGTTAGTCCGCCCCACAGACGGCACCTCCGTCCGAGACTTTGCCGCCGCCCACGATCTGGGCGGAATTTTAGCCCAGTTAGAGGACGCCCCCGAGGCACATATCCGGATGCCCAAGCTGGATCTGGAATATGAGGTGCGCCTCAACGATCTGCTCCAGGCCATGGGCCTGGAAAAAGCCTTCGGCGACCTAGCTGATCTATCGGGCCTGATCGAAGAGGACGAGCGCCTCTATATCTCCAGCGTACTGCAAAAAGTCCGCCTTCTGGTGGACGAGGAGGGTACAGAGGCCGCCGCCGTCACCGTAGTCACAATCGAGCGGGCAAGTATCGACCTCAATCTGATTGAGTTGACCTTTGATACACCGTATCTGTACGCAATCGTCGATCTGGAGACCGGAATCCCGTTGTTCATGGGCGTGCTGGATAATCCGGCGTAGGCCATTTTTGAACAATACAGCAAACCGGGCTATCGCAAGTTCTATGCGACAGCCCGGTTGTGTTTTTATTCAGCCCTCTCTTACCACGGGATCACCGTCAATCCAGGCCACTTTTCACGCCATTTTTGCGCCTTTCCCAGATAGATTTCTTCCGTTATCTGCGCCTTATTGGCCCGCACGATCATGCCAAACAAGTCCTCTAATCCAAACGGGGCATATACTTGCAACACTCCACCCTCCAGGCGGACACCCACGGAAGTCGCCGTCGTAGGCCATGTGTTGATTGCGCACTCAAGAGACTCATAGGGGGCGATCTCATAGCCAAAATGATCTCGATACCAGAGATGCACCCTCGCCTGGTTCTTAATATCAAGCGGAATCTCACACGACCCTATCATACGTGTGATCCGCTCTATGGTTGCGTTTTCCGCCTCAAAGGATAGATCTGAATGATCAAAATATGCAAAGTCTATATCGGATATCCCGTGTGTCGGCGCAAAGCCTGATTGATAATTCCACACCGTCTGCGCAATGCACCCCGCACCGATATAGTACTCTTTTAGGCCAAGGCCCGCCGCTTGCTCTATCATGCCATAGAGGGCCTGGCTTTGCTGTAATACTTTGGTCAATTGCTTGATTTGGGTTTGTAGGGCGGGATTGTGTCCGGACATTTTGTCTCCTCTTTTTAGCCTACAAGGTAATTTGTAATCTCCTCGTGCGACAAGCCCAAATCAAGGCGTCCGCACGTTTCTAAACGTTCAGGCAAAACCTTGCGGTTGGGCTTGCGCTTAATCAGGAGTAAGCGGATCAAATCGTCAATCAGCGCCTCGTCATGTATGCCAAATGCCAACCATTTGCCATCGTGATACGTGTGCGTCTCATCGTAGATTTTGCAGACTGCCTCGCCGAAGGTTTCCCGTTGTTCGTCAAATTTTTCTCGCTCTTCCTTGCCCAGCACAATGCACGCTATAAAATATCCTTCACGAATACCAAGTATAATCAACGTTTTACCGCCCCGCCGCATGTATAAGTTATTGTAATTTTTATGCGTTGGCTTGCCCTCCTGCCACACCTCGTCCATAACATAGTAACAGCGAATATGTCCGACGAGCTTTTCCCATGCCGAACGTGCACTTCCGAGCATCGCCCCGACCTGCTCGTAAGGTTTAATTGGTCTATCCATCTCTCATTTCTCCTAATTTTTTACTTTGTACCAATCCTACCATACCCAAAGTCAAAAGTCCACTCCGCCACATTGCCCAAGATAAAGCGGTAGCGAAATAGAAAAAACGCTTGAAAAATCAAGCGTTTTTTCATACCGTTTTCAGCGTTTCTCACCGTTGCACACGGCCAGACGCATTCCCTGCGGCCAGAGCTTTCACCTCGTCCACACGCATCAGATTAAAGTCCTGCTCAATCGTATGCTTGAGACAAGACGCCGCCGTGGCAAAGTTAATGGCATCTTGATTGCTATACCCCTGCATCATGGCATAGATCAGCCCGCCGCCAAAGGAATCGCCGCCGCCGACTCGGTCTACAATGCGGATGAGATATTCCGGCGCAAAACAGACGCTGCCGTTTTCATATAACATGCCCGACCATTTATTGTCGCTGGCCGAGATGCTTCCACGCAGGGTGATGGCCACTTTGGATATCCCAAACCGTTCGCTGAGCTGTTTTGCCACGGAGGTATACCCCTCTAAACTCAATTCACCCTTTTCAACATCGGTGCCCTCTGCGCTGATCCCGAATACGTCGTGGGCGTCCTCTTCGTTGGAGATACACACGTCAACGTAGGGCATGAGCTTACTCATCACTGTTTGGGCCTGTTCCCGAGTCCATAGCTTATTGCGGTAATTGATATCACAACTGACCACAATCCCTCGCTCTTTTGCGGCTTTGACCGCATCCATGCACGCCTGCGCCGCATCTTCGCCGAGGGCGGGGGTGATCCCTGTGAAATGGAACCATGTGGCCCCGTCCAAAATTTCTGCCCAATTAAACTCTTCCGGTTTCGCCAGCGCAATGGCAGAGCCCGCCCGGTCGTAAATCACTTTGGAGGCCCGCTGGGATGCGCCCTTTTCCACATAATATGCACCCAACCTATCGCCGCCACGCAGCATAAAGCTTGTGTCAACGCCATATTTCCGCACGGCGTTCACGGCGCTCTGTCCGATTTCATGTTTGGGCACCTTTGTCACAAAGGAGGCTGGAACCCCGTAGTTCGCCAGGGATACCGCCACATTGGCCTCTCCGCCGGCATAGCTGGCCTCAAATGACCCCGCCTGTACAAAGCGCAGATAACCGGGCGGGTTTAAACGCAGCATAATCTCGCCGAAACATACAATTTTATTCAAAATAGCACCCTCCTTAGCCTAATCCTTCCACGTATTTTTTTGCAAGTGCGGTGATTTTGTCAAATTCACCGGCCTCGACCAAGTCCTTGTTCACCAGGTTGCCGCCCACCCCAAAGCCCACGGCACCCACGGCGAGAAAGTCCTTTAGATTTTTCTCATTCACGCCGCCGACAGCTAAGAATTTCAGGTGGTTCAGCGGCGCACGGACTGCCTTGAGATAGTCCACTCCTAAATTCCCGATGGGGAACAGTTTAATAAAATCGGCCCCCGCATCGTGGGCGATCATACACTCGGTGGGTGTCAGTGCGCCCGGGATAGAGACGAGACCCATTTTGCGGACTTCAGCAATGATCTCCGGATTTGCAACAGGACTGATGATATACTGTGCGCCGGCCTCGGCGGCCATGTCGAGCTGCGCTCTCGTACACACAGTTCCGGCGCCTGCCGATACACCTTCTTTGACAAGGGCACGTATGGCGTTCGCCGTTGCAACAAACGAAGCGGGATCGGATTGATTGAACGTGACTTCTATCATTTTGATACCGCCTGCGCCCAAGGCCTGTGCCAAGGGGATAATCTGATCCTCCCCAAGTCCCCGCACAATGGCGATCAGCTTATTGTCAAGAATTGCTTGGATTGTAGTTTCTCTCATAATAGCCGCTCCTTGATATTTATAGTGCAGTGCGCAGAAGTTCTTCAAACAGCTCCCGGCTCACCGGGCGGGGATTTGTTTTAACGTGGGCCATAGACGTCTGGATATTATCCAGTATATACGTAATGTCAATCTCATCGGCGGAGACATACTCGGTCAGCTTCGCCGGACACTCCAGCTCGACGCAGAGTTGTTCCACCGCCGCAATGGCCGCCTCCGCCAGTTGCCGCTCACTCTTCCCGCCGGGATCGACACCCAGGGCCCTCGCCACATCGGCATACTGGGCAGTGGCGTGCTCCAGGTTGAGCCGCATGGAGGGGGCGAGGAAAATTGAACACGAATCGCCGTGGGGGATAGATAGGATAGCGCCCACCGGCTGGCCTACAATGTGCGCAAGGCAGGTACCCACTGTGATGGCGCAACCCGCAAAAAAGCTGCCCAATAACAAATCCTGACGGGCCTGCATGTCTTCGGGGCTTTTGTATGCCGCTACAATGCTTTTGGAAATCAGCTCAATGGCCTTGAGGGAATACATCCTGGATATATCATGGGCAAATATGGAAGAGTACGACTCAATGGCGTGGGTCAATGCGTCCATACCGGTGGCCGCAGTCACTCGTGGAGGCATGGAAACCGTCGTCTTCGGATCGAGAATTGCGACTTGGGCAATCATTGCAGTATGAAAAATTGCCTTTTTGAAGCCCTTTTCCGGATTATATACGACACTCACCTTGGTGGCCTCTGCCCCGGTACCGGCCGTAGTTGGAACGGCGATAAACAGGAGCGGGATCTGTTCGACAGGTCTTCCGCCGAGCTGGTAGTCCACCGTCGTGCCGCCGTTTGTTGCAATCAGGGCAATGGTTTTCGCCGCATCCAGCACGCTGCCGCCGCCGATGGCCACCACGGCATCACACCCCGAGGAAACACACAGCGCCGCACCTGCGTCAATGACGGCGAGATCAGGTTCTTTTACAACTTTATCGTAAACTACAACGCCTACGCCCGCTTTTTCCAAAGAGTCCTGTACGGTCTTCACCGATGGGGCATCTGGGTCAAATACCGCCAAAAAGACTTTACTTTTTCCGTACCACTCCAATACAGAGGGAATTTCTAAAATCGTGTCCTCACCGAGAAGAACTTGTCTGGTCGTTACAAAATCAACCACGCAAACCACCCTTTCAATAGTATAAAGTACTTACAAGACAGGTGCACCACCTATTGTTTTTGATTCTAGCACATCGCCTCGCCTATTGCAACACAAATTCCCGCTCAAGCAAAAGATTTCATAAAATATATTGACATTTTTACAAATCACTATTATACTTTTAACACAACAGATTGCAAACATGTATTTAACGGAGGGTATTCATAATGGATTTCAGCTACGAAAATCTAGTAAAGCAGGAACAGCAGCTTGTGCTGCCCGAATTTAACAGTGATGTGGCGCACAAACTGGGCATGATGATGATTGACCGCGCCAAAAAAGAGGGCAAACCCATCGCAGTTTCTATCACCGTTGCCAGACAGAACGTGTTCCACTACGCCCAAGACGGGCTCGGGCCGGACGCCGACAACTGGATTAGACGCAAATCCAACGTAGTGTATGAGTACCATATGAGCTCCCTGCGGACGGGCCTCAAACTGGAACGTGAAAACTCCACCCTAATCGCCCACGGCCGCAACCCCAACGACTTTATGGTCAACGGCGGATCTTTCCCCATCATTGTAAAAGGCGCAGGCGTGATTGGCGCCATCACTGTAACCGGTCTGCCCCATCTCGACGACCATGAATACGTGACAATGGCACTGGCAGAACACCTGGGCATATCAATCCAATAATCAACAGCCCTATAAGGGATACTATAAGGAGGAACAATTATGATCTTAGACAATATTAAAAATGCAAAAAAGTATTACAGCTACAGCGACCGTGTCAAGACCGCTCTGGAGTACCTGGAAGCAAACGCCGAAGCGTTGATTACCATGGAGCCGGGCCGTGTTGATATCGACGGCGACAACATCTATGCGCTGGTTCTGGATCGCCCCTGTGACCCCAACTACGACTCCTATTGGGAAGGCCACCGCCTATACCTGGACATCCACTATGTAGCCGACGGAGAAGAATGGTTTGGATGGGCCCACATCTCCGATATGACCGAAATGGAATATGTCGCCCAGGTTCCGGGGGAACACGCAAAATACAAAGATAAGCGTCACGCAGGCTCCTATTTCCTGATGCGCAAAGGTGATTTCTGCCTCACCGACCTGGAGGACATCCACGCCCCCAGCATCTATCGCCCCAACTCCCCTTTCCTGCGCAAAATTTGTGTAAAAGTGAAACTGTAATCCATAGTCTTGTAAAAACAACAAGCACCGTGCAGAACATTGCCGATGCTTGTTGTTTTTAGTCGGGACAAAGTGGGCATTACAATCTTTCCCGCCAGCGGGGAAAAACCGCTATCGTATTCTTTTTTGCAACACCCTCGGAAATAAAAAAGGCGGTTTGCAACTTGCAGGTTTTCATGTATAATGAGATAGACAATGCAAGAAATAGTGAAATTCGATTAAAACTTACAGTTGGAGGAAAGTTTGGTGCAGGTACAAGGACGACAGTATCTATACAAGATCGTATATGATACTTTAAAACAAGAAATATTGGATGGGATATACACATACAGCGTCATTCTGCCCTCCGAACGGGAAATTTCCATTCGTTTTGATGTTGACCGTACAACCGTCCGCAAAGCGCTGGAATTGATTGTGGCCGACGGCCTTGTGGAAAAACGTGCCGGCGTAGGGACCCAGGTCATTTACAAGCCGGATCAAGCGGCGGCGGCACCCTTGGGCAAGGACAAGCTGGTCGGTTTTTTTATTGTTGAAAACGGAAAAACCAACAAAAAGATATCACAGCCTTTTTATTCCGATTTGTTTTACCATGTGGAAAACCAGTGTAAAAAGCATTCTGCCAATGTGATTTATTCCACCATTAAAAATAAGGACGATTTATCCGGTATGATTTCCCAACGGGGATTTTCGGGCATTATTTTTTGCAGTAAAACAGATGGCAGTTATGTAGAAATGGCCCAGAGCCATGGCATCAAGGTCGCCCAGATTCTCGGCTACAACAATCTCGGCCTGACCATACGGTACGACAGCGCCGCAATTGGAAAACTCGCCATTGACTACCTCGTGGAAAAAGGACACCGTGATATCGCCCTGATTACAGGGCCCAATGATTTTGGCACAACAAGCGACCGGATGCGGGGCATTTTGCTGGCTATGTACAGCCACGGACTGGATCTGAAAAGGGAATTGATCTTTGAAGGAACCTGGGAGCGTGAGAGCGGATATGACTGCACACAGCAGATTCTCGCCCGCAAAAATAGGCCAACCGCTATTTACGTGTTTAACGATATGATGGCAACGGGAGCCATGCAGGCCATCACCGACCAGGGGTTGAAAATCCCCAAAGATATTAGCCTCATCGGCAGTGACAACATGGATAAAATGCGCCTCAGCAGCCAAAGTCTCACTACGGTAGATATCAACATCGCATCTTTAGCCGAAGTGGCAATTGATTATTTTTTCAACGACAGCTACCACTATATTGACGGCACAAAGATTATTGTCCCCGTCACCTTTGTAGAGGGCAATACAGTGCAGGATTTGAACTGATACTAACATCGCCTAACAGCCTGTTTGGTCTAAGGACCAAGCAGGCTGTTCTTTTTTGCAAAAAATATTGAACAAAATTACCCATTGACAATTGTGATAAATGTCTATAATTAGGCCCGAGCGGGATATTTTATTACAAAACTATTGACAGGACAGCATGATATTGATAAACTTCTAACCACAAGATAGCACCAGTTGTTTGCTTGTTGTTGTTCGCTGAATTTTATGCTTGTTTTTTCGACTCAAACAGACAACGTAAACAACCTGTTGTGCTTGTTGTTCAGCTCGTGAAAATGAATGGAGGATTTTGAAATGAACAGAAAAAAAGCCAAAGCATTCGCACTCATACTCGCAGTCGTGCTCATGTTCTCACTGGCTGCATGTGGCAACGACCAGCCAGTCACTCCAGTTGCCACTCCAGATGCCGGGACTACTGCAACGGACACACCAGATACGCCAGATCCCCCGGATACGCCGGCTACCGCAGCCGTCGAACACATCTTCCGTCTGGCCGAGACAAACGCAGTAGATCACCCAACCAACATCGGCAACCTTGAATTCGCCCGGCTCGTTGAAGAGCGCACCAACGGCAGAATCCAAATCGAAGTGTTCCCCGCCGGCCAACTGGGAGATGAAACCGCTGTTGTGCAGGAGCTTGTCATGGGCACCATCGACTTTGGCCGTGTTTCCGTTTCCCCTGTATCTACTTTCAGCCCCGGCCTCAATGCGATGCAATTGCCCTTCCTGTATCGGGATGCCGACCACATGTGGGCGGTTCTCAACGGGCCAATCGGCGAAGAGCTTCTGGCCGAAGTCGAAGCTGCCGGTTTGGTCGGCTTGACTTGGTATGACTCCGGCTCAAGAAATTTCTACACCAACACGTTACTTGAGACAATGGACGATTTCCCCGGCGTGCGGATTCGCATGATGGACAACCGCCTGATGATGGGCATTGTAGAAGCTTTTGGCGGCACCCCCATTGCCATGGGTCTAGGCGAGGTCTACGGCGCATTACAGACCGGCGTGATTGACGGCGCAGAAAACAATGTGATCGCCTTTGAATCCTGGAGCCACTACGAAGTAGCCCCCTATATGCTTATGACCGGCCACTTGCGTATCCCTGAAATTCTCATGGCCAGCAGACAGGCAATGGAGCAGTTGTCCGCAGAAGATCAGGCGATCATTAAGCAGGCCGCCTATGAAGCACAGCTCTACCAGAGAGCCTATTGGACTGTACGGGAAGTAGACGCCATGAACAATGTTCTGCAAAACCCAGACGTCGTCATCACCGAGATGTCTTCTGAAGAATGGCAGAGAATGGCCGACGCCGTCGCCCATCTCCACGCTGAATTCGGAGAAGGCCACGAAGAACTCATTGAGCGGATCATAAACACGAGATAACAACAATCTCTCGTAAAAAGAAGCCATTTTATAGTAATAAAAAACCACCCCGCTTTGAGCAACATCCGTTAAACGGGACGATTGCTGTTCCAAGCGGGGTGGTCTTTGTTAAGAAGGAGGTAATTATTTGATTACACATTCTGCCTTGAAGCGTGGGATCAATCGGTTCAGCGAAGGGCTGTATAAAGTCGTTGAGGCTCTCACCGTATTGATATTGCTTACAGTCCTCATCGTTGTATCTCTTGAAGTCTTTATGAGGTACATTTTGAACCGGGGCCTCCCTTGGATTCTGGAGATCGGAACATTGGGCCTACAATATCTCGCTTTTTCCAGCATGGTTTTAGGAGTCAGATATAAGCAGCATATCTCGCTGCTTGTTGTCTACAATCGGTTCCCCGAAAAAGGCCGGAAGGTCTTGGATATATTCGCCAACGTCTGTACGTTGCTGTTCGGGTTGGCCATCTGCTTCTTTGGATACCAAGTGACAGCGCAGATGTGGCAGTTTATCCTGCCCGCAACCCAGTGGCCCCAGGGGCTCACCTATATCATATGCGTGTTCACCGGTGCCATTGTCGCATATGAATCCATCATCTCCCTCCTGGGCTTAAACGAGAAGAACATAGAGTGGAAAGCCGCCCTATCAACGCCTCAGAAAGCCCCGAAACTCCAAAAGATAGAGGAGAAGCCAGAAGAAACGACAACAGAGAAGGCGGAAGAGGAGGGCGAAGACATTGTTTAGCACAGAAATAGCAATCCTAATACTAATGGGCGTGTTTGTTGGATGTATGGTTTTGAAGGTGCCCATTACCTTCTCCATTATGATCGCCTCTTTTTCTACTGCTTTTTACATGGGCCTCTCGCCCGTATCAGTCGTACTTAACATGGTACAAGGTCTGCGAAACTTTGCCCTGCTCGCCATACCATTTTTCATCTTAATGGGTGAAATCATGGGCGCAGGCGGAATCAGCGACAAGATACTCGGAATGGCAAATGCCATGGTCGGGCGGGTCAGAGGCGGCCTGGGCTTGGTCAACATCCTCGCCTCCAAACTGTTTAGCGGCATGACCGGCTCTGCGGTGGCTGACACCTCCACCAGCGGCTCTATTTTGATTCCGATGATGAAGAAGCAAGGCTATGATGACGGCTACTCCGTAGCTGTCACCTGCGCATCTTCCGCCGTTACGATTCTGATCCCCCCCAGCCATAACATGGTGTTGTTCGCAGTTATGGCGGGTGCTGGCGTGTCTGTCGCCGAGATGTTCCTCGCAGGGATTATGCCCGGCATTTTGCTCGGCCTCTGTCTGTTGGTGCTGTGCTACATCATTTCAATTATCAGAAAATATCCCATCAGCGACTATACAGCCCCCAGAGAGAGAGTAAAAGCGATTCTGCACGGCATCGTCCCTCTGATGACAGTCATTATCATCATGGGCGGCGTCTCCTTCGGCATTTTCACAGCCACTGAATCCGCCGCAATCGCCTGTCTCTATGCGTTTATTCTCACTTTTTTTGTATACAGAAAGATTCCCCTCCGGGCCATGTACCCCATTATGGTGCGTACAATCCGGACGCTGGCTATGGTTCTTTGCCTCATCGCATCGGCGAGCGCATTTGGCGTAATCATGGCGCGCCTACAGGTCCCGGCCATGATTACCGAGGCCCTGCTCTCCATCAGCGACAACAGATATGTGGTATTTTTGCTCATTAACCTGCTACTGCTGATTTTGGGCACTGTCATGGATATGTCTCCTATGATCCTGATTATGACACCCATCCTCTTGCCGGTGGCCACTAACTTTGGGATGAGTCCTGTGCACTTTGGCGTCGTAATGCTCTTTAACTTGGCTATCAGTATGAGCACTCCGCCGGTTGGCACGGTACTGTTTACCGGCTGCGCCATAGGCAAGGTCTCGGTTGAAAAGGCCTCAAAGGCGCTGTTGCCGTTATATGCAGTTATGATCGCCGTCCTGTTTGTGGTCACCTATATCCCCTCAATTGCCATGTGGCTGCCTAACTTGATGAGAGGCTAAAAATGCAGTAGACAAAAGGAGGTCTCCAAATGGATAGAATAGAGTGCATGTATTGTGATAATAAAGAAAAACGTGACAGCTTGATGACTTATGTTGCGGATTTAAGGGTCTCCAAGCTATACTTACTCCGTGAACAGACTTATTATGGCCGCTGTGTCGTCGCATACAACGGCCACAATGTCGAACTGGCGGATCTTAGCAGCGAAGATGCAAGCCTGTTCATGGAAGATGTCAGGCAAGTGGGACGGGCGGTAAATAAGGCCGTAACTCCGGCGAAAGTGAATTATGGGATGTACAGCGATCTGTTACCGCACCTCCACGTTCACGTAGTACCGAAGCAGAAAGACGGCTACACCTTCGGCCAGCCCTTTGTCATGGCTGTTGATCCTCCGAACTATTTAACTCCGGAGGAATATGATACTTTGATGCAATGCATTAAAAACAATCTGTCGTAATCGTTTTTCAATCATATAAAATAGACTGAGCGGATGTTCCGTTCAGTCTATTTTGCAGTTTGTATCGTAGTCAGATCAGCCGCTTAGAAAAATTCAATAGGCGAAACAATATTTTGTAATGCGGCTACCACACTCCAACCGGCGACGGCATGGGTACGAGAATAGAGCTTCATCTCCGTCCGCACGGCTTCACTATCAAGTTTAATATGAAATTCGTCTCCCCGGAACTCTGGGATGATCTGGATATCCATATCGGTATTCTCCGGCCCGGCACTGGCCAGTGCGGTAGCAACCGCCACGTTAACGTGGGTGGGCAAAAGTTCAATCGCTTCTTTTGTGGTGCCACGAAATACCTCTTGGGGCTCTGTAATATCCATAATACCGTCGAAATTCAGGGCAGTGTAGGAGATGGACCAAGGGGAGGTCAGAGAGGTGATTGAGGCTTTAATGGGGCCCATTAGAGCGGCTGTACGCAATACATCAAATCCGCCCACGGCACCACATGGCAGGTAGACCTTACGGCCGTGGGCCGCCCCGGTCTCTTTCACCTGGCGGTAAAAATCAGCATCAGCAAGCGCACCAATAGATAGGAGCAATAAATGCGATCCGCCGGCTAAAACCGCCTGGGCATAAGAGCGCACAGCATCTACGGAGGCCGCCTCGGCGGTATAATCGGGCTGTTCGGCGAGCAGGGCCTCAATGCTGGTGCAGGGCTTGCCGCCGAATCGCTGGGTGAACGCCTCCGCCCGCTCTGGAGATCGGTCTAGCACAGCTACCAACTCATATTCGGGAAGAAGTCCGTCTTTCACGGCATTTGCCACGATCTCATTGAGAAACCCACCGCCAATCAGAGCCAATTTCAGCTTTTTCATTATATGAAATATCCCTTTCTCTATAATTTCCCCTCTCAGGCGAAACAAGGCTGGCCGACACATGTGGATGTGTCGGCCAGTGTATGTGGCTCCCCAAGTTGGACTCGAACCAACGACCCTGCGGTTAACAGCCGCATGCTCTACCGACTGAGCTATTGAGGAAAATAGAGAACCC